>Ga0210385_10002943_pt1 | contig 10208 bp, 5 predicted proteins | sample IncBWH26OmetaG_FD_160107 | JGI IMG/M metagenome (GOLD analysis project Ga0210385, IMG submission 160107) | Forest soil microbial communities from Barre Woods Harvard Forest LTER site, Petersham, Massachusetts, United States - Inc-BW-H-26-O ...
CGCAGGTGATACTTCAGGTGAAAAGGCTTGCTCGTATCTTCGATGGCATCGATCTGAACGTTATCGACGTCGCCCGGCAAATCCCAACTCGCGGACAGACTTTTTACAAAATCCTTCCACTGCGCCTGTGAGAATCGACGAAAACTGGCGCGAAGCGGCCAATCGCGATCTCCCTGGGCCGTAACTTCGAGCGTCGCGTCGAGTGCTCCAAACTCGGTAAACTTGCCGTCGAGCGTGAAGTGCATGAAGGTTTTGATCGGCGAATCAGCCGGCGTCCGTCGCAAACCGCCCTCGCTATCGTCCGAGGCAACTACTGCTTGTTTATTTCGCAGCTGATAAAGAATCAGGCCAAAAGGCGTCACTTCGGGCGTTGTATCCAGCCAAGTTAGATCCGTTCCTGCTCCCAGCCGAACCGCTGTGATCACATGGTCGAACTGCGCTGGCGAGGGAATGTCTGCATCGAGTTGACGCGAGCTGTCGATCAGAACTGGGTAACTCTGAATGCCTTCCGCCCGTAACATCGCAGAAAATAGCGTGTGCTTATCTTTGCAATCACCGTAGCCATTCTGCAGAACGTCGGCCGCAGAATGCGGCTGATAGCGCCCGATTCCGAGCGAGATGCTCACGTAACGCACATTGCGCGCCACGAAATCGTAGAGCCGGCGCGCCTTTTCGGTCGGCGTGTCCGCTCCCTTGACGAGTTCGTCAGCCTTTTTTCGCACGCCGTCATCGACCGTCATGCGTTCGCCCTGAAGCTTGGCATACCATTGCGCAATCTGCTTCCAATCGGTGAAGGTCGTCAACTGCACATCGGGGCCGGTCTCTTCGTTGTCATCCTCGTCTTTAGTTTTGTCGCGTTCCGGTTGGATGTCCTTCACCACCCAGGTGTAAATGCGCCGGTCTCCCGTCTCCTGAATTTCCGGCTTTCGCGTCGGCGTCTTCAGTTCCACTTCGCGCGACTTTGGGACATCGAGTTCCAACCGGTCTTCGTTCACCACCACGCCTTTTGGAAATGTGTATTCGTACCAGAAGTGTCCGGCGGCTAGAGGCGTGAGAACCCGCGTCACGGTGCGGTATTCCAGCGTGTCTCCGGGTTGCAGCGCGGTTACCGAAATATGCCGCTGCCGGTAGTCGCTGTACATGGGAGCTTCTTTCAGCACATCTGGAGCGAAATCCTGCGCCGTCGATTCGGGCGTCACCACAACTTGGCCGTCCGGCTTGCGCACGCGGACATATTCAACCTCCAATTTTTCGGTCGCCGATGAATATCCGAAAATAAGCTGGCCGAATTCTTCCACTCCCGCCTGGCTCTGGATGCGAACCACGGCCTCGGTCTCGCTCACTTCGGTCCCATCATTTTCAAAGCGCACACGGTTTAAGATTCGATCAAAGACCGCTGCCTCTTCGGAGTTGGAATTGGAGCTGGCGTTATTCGTTTTCTGCTGGGATGGGGGTGGAGTTGGAGCCTGCGCCAGCCCATCCGCGCTGATTATGTAGACGACGGAGCAGAAGAGGCAGAAGTCAAACACAGCGCGCAAAACGCGGCAGGACATATTGCAGTTCTTTTACGCTGTGCTCACCGTAAAATCAAACGAACGCACCACTTTTAGGAAAAACATCTCGTTCCAGCCAGGTACGCAAGTCACTTGCCGTCCCTGTGCTATGCTAGGCTATCCTTAGTACCGATGTTTTAATTATCTTGAGGTAGTCCAACCAGGTCGTCGTGTCTCCTACAAAGACCTGGGTGTTTGGTATGGAGCTTTTTCTTAATCTTTGTTGGCTGTCTCTGCTGCTGCCCGGCTATCTGCTCTGGCGGCAACGGAGTTTTTCGATCGCTGCTCGTGAGCGGTCTGGAAGTTCGATCGACAGCGCAACGTCGTCGCCGCTTACCTTCCTCTGCATTCTTGGCTGTGCGCTGGTTCTGCTGTTCCCTGTGATCTCGGCCAGTGACGACCTGCATGCCATGCGTCCTGAGATGGAAGAATCGGAACGGGCTTTTCGGCACGCGAATCATTGTGCTTCCACGTCTGGCGCGGTCACTCATGCTTCGCAGCCTGTTCTTGCCAGTTTCGCTTCGGAAACACCGGATTTTGCGCAGATCGGCATGGTTCAGGTTTTTCTGCCGCAAGTACATGGAATTTTCTTTACCCCCGCGCCGGCAGGTCGCGCTCCCCCGCTTGCACTCGCAGCCACACTGTAATTCGAATTCCGTATTGTTTCTTTACGGAAAATTCTGAAGTCTTATCGCAGTGCATGCCCATCGGGCAGTCCCGTTTTCCCGATGTGCTCGGAGCATCCGATGTTCAAGTTGCATAAGTTTAGTTTGGTCGCACCGCTATTGCTGGCGGCGGCAATCAGCACCTCGGCGCAGCAGACTTTGACCTGGGAACAGGTCCGCCTGCGATTTGAGCATAACAATCCCACCCTGCTGGCGGACCAACTGAACATCGACGAATCCAAGGCCCAGGAGATCACTGCGTTTCTGCGCCCCAATCCACAATTCAACATGGCGGTGGATGGGACCCAAATCGCTCCCGACAGAGGTGTCTGGAAGCCATTCGCTGGCACTTTCGAGACGCCCGGCATCAGCTTTCTGCAGGAGCGCCGGCATAAGCGGCAGTTGCGTCTGGAGAGTGCAAAAAAGGGGACTCTGATTGCCGAGTCGACCCATGCCGACCTGGAAAGAAGTCTGACCTTCAACTTGCGTAGCGCGTTTGTGTCAATTCTGCAAGCCAAGGCAGTTGTGCAGCTGGCGAAAGACAATCTCGCCTACTACGACCATGTTCTGGATATCAGTCGAACTCGCTTCAACACCGGCGATATTGCGCAAATCGATTTAGATCGGCTGGAACTGCAGCGCGTACAGTACGAATCTGACCTACAAACCGCCGAGGTCAATCTCCGGACAGCGAAAATTCAGTTGCTCACACTGCTCAACGATCGAAGTCCGATTGAACAATTCGATGTGAGCGGGCCATTCGATTTCAACGACCAGCTCCTGCCCCGCGAGGAGTTCCGGAAAATTGCGCTGGACACGCGGCCCGATTTAAAGGCTGCCCTCGAAGCCGTGGACAAAGCCCAAACCGACCACAAACTCTCAGAGGCCAACGGCTCAACCGATCCAACCTGGAGCGCATGGTATACGCACAATTCATCCACCAATAACCCATTCGCGGTAAACACGGTCGGGGTCAGTGTCGCCATTCCGTTGCGCATTTTCGATCGTAACCAGGGAGAGAAACTGCGCACTCAGCTGGATATTACGCGCAATGAAAGACTGCGCGACGCCGCTGAAGCGCTCGTGCTCAGCGATGTCGACTCGGGCTACGCCACGCTGAACAGCAACGTGATTCTGCTGCGGCCTTACAAGGCGAAATATCTGCAGCAGGCAACACGGGTGCGAGACACAATTTTCTTTTCTTATCAGCATGGCGGGGCGTCACTGCTCGACTTTTTAAACGCACAAAGTGACTTCCGCACTGTTCAACTCAACTACGTGAACCTGCTTGGCTCCTACATGACGGCTGCGGCGCAACTGAATATGGCCGTCGGCCGGGAGGTTATCCAATGAAAACCAAACTTAGAGGCTCGATGCTGGCGGCGGCTCTCTGCTTGCCCCTGAGCTTGCTTCTCCCCGGCTGCGGAGAAAATAAAGCCGATCCGAAAGCCGAGGCTCCACCTCCTGTAACCGTCGAGCCTGACTTGGACGCCAACAACTTTAAAGTGGATCACCCTGACCAGTTTCCTTTGGTGGCGGCGGTCGAGCATAAGGCCTCGCCTGAGTTGAATGTGACCGGCGTAGTGCAGCCCGACATCACACGCGCTGTGCCGGTGATCTCGCTGGCCGCCGGACGAGTGGTAGAGATCAAGGCCCGACTGGGTGACACCGTGAAGAAGGGACAGTTGTTGCTGAGAGTTCAGAGCAACGATGTTTCCGGAGCTTATCAGGTGTATCGCAAGGCCGAGAACGATGAGCGATTGGCGCGTATACAGCTTGAACGAGCGCAGATTCTTTACGACAAGGGCGCCATCGCAAAGGGCGCTCTCGAACAAGCCGAGGACACGGAGCAGGATGCCAAGGCCGACCTGGATGCTGCAGCCGAGCAACTGCGGCTTCTCGGCATCGACAAGGATCATCCCTCGGGCATTGTCGATATTTTCGCGCCTATATCGGGGGTGATCACCGACCAGCAAGTTACCACTGCGTCAGGAGTGCAAGGGTTGGGCTCTCCCAATCCGTTCACTATTTCTGATCTTTCTTATGTCTGGATCGTCTGCGATGTTTACGAAAATGATCTTGATGCGGTGCATGTTGGCGAGTATGCGGATGTGCGGCTGAATGCTTATCCCAACAAGGTCTTGAAAGCGCGTATCGATAACATTCTGCCGGTTCTCGATCCCAATATCCGCACCGCCAAAGTTCGGCTCGAAGTCCCCAATCCCGGAGTGATGCGGGTTGGAATGTTCGTCACTGCAACCTTCTACGGCAAACAGGCTGAAACGCGGGCCGCAGTTCCTGCCGCTGCCATTTTGCACTTGCATGATCGCGAATGGGTTTACACGCCAGTGGGCTCTGGACATTTCAAACGGCTGGAAGTGGTTACGGGAAATATGCTTCCGGGCAACCAGCAGGAAGTTGTTTCAGGTATCAAGGCTGGAGACCGAGTGGTCTCAAACGCTCTGGTTCTGCAAAACACGTTGGAGCAATAGGTGGGAGCAATAAATGGGAGCAATGAATGATTCGCCGAGTCGTTGATTTTGCTCTATACAATCGTTGGCTCGTGCTGGGTCTAGCCCTGCTGCTCTTTGGCTCGGGCATCGTCGCGTTCCGCGACCTGCCGATTGAAGCTTACCCCGACGTTGCCGATAACTACGTCGAGGTCATCACGCAATGGCCTGGAATCTCGGCCGAACAGATCGAACAGCAAGTCACGATTCCACTCGAAATCATCATGAACGGCATCCCGCATGTCGTCCATCTGCGTTCGTTTTCGCTCTTTGGGCTCTCTGACATCAAGCTGATCTTCGACGATGAATCGGACAACGACTGGAACCGCGAACGCGTACTGGAACGTCTGAGTGAAGTCACGCTGCCGCCGAATGTAGTGCCACAAATGGGCACGGACTGGAGTCCTGTCGGCCAGATTTATTTCTTCACCCTGCACAGCACCAACCCCGCGTACGACGCGATGGAGTTGAAATCCATCGAAGATTGGGTCGTCGAAAAGAGCTTTAAATCGGTTCCGAATATTGTCGACGTTTCCAGCTTCGGCGGCCCCACTCGCGAATATCAGGTTCGTGTGGATCCCAACAAACTGATCGCGTACGGATTGAGTCTTGCCCAAGTTGAACAGCAACTCACCAATAACAACGCCAACGCAGGTGGCAGCTTCATACAAGAAGGACTGCAGCAGATCAATGTCCGCTCGGTTGGAATGATCGACCGTTCCCAGGACATCGAACGCACGGTCATCATGACCAAGAATGGCACGCCTATCCGGGTGAAGGATATTGCGGTGGTTTCGCAAGGTCCGAAGATTCGGCTGGGCCAGTTCGCGCGGGCCTGCAGTGCTTGTCCCTACGGCCGCGACGGTGCAATTCTGCGCCAGGACGGCAAGATCGTCGACAACGACGACGTCGTGTCGGGCATCGTGCTATTGCGTAAGAACGCAGTGGCAGACTCGGCATTGCAGGGTATCCATGACAAAGTGAAGGAGCTGAACGATCATATTTTGCCGCCGGGTGTAAAGATCGTTCCCTTCATCGACCGCAGCGATCTGGTCCACTTCACCAGTCATACCGTGCTTCACAACCTTACCGAAGGGATGATCCTGGTATCGATCATCCTGTTTATATTTCTTGGCAATATTCGGGGCGCGCTTATCGTTGCCGCGACGATTCCCTTCTCGCTCTTGTTTGCCTCCATCTGTTTGGACTTGAGGCACATCCCTGCCAATCTTCTGTCTCTGGGTGCTTTGGATTTTGGCATGGTGGTCGATGGCGCGGTGGTCATGATCGAAAATATCGTTCGCCACTTAGGCCACCAGAATGGAGTCAAGACCGCGCGCGAGAAGATCAGTGAAGCCTCGCACGAAGTGCAACGTCCAGTCTTTTACGCCATCGCCATTATCATTACTGCGTATTTGCCGATCTTCACGCTGCAACGCGTCGAGGGCCGGCTTTTTCATCCCATGGCATGGACCGTGGCTTTCGCATTGCTCGGAGCCTTGCTCTTCTCCATCGTGATTGCTCCCGTGTTGGCCAGCTTCGCTTTCCAAAAGGGAGCGAGCGAGTGGCACAACCCCGTTATGCAATTCTTGATCGCGCGGTATCGCACCTCTGTTCGTTGGGCCATTCGTCATCGTGCGGTCACCATCGGGGTATGCGTATTCATGATGATGGTGGGGGGGTATCTTGGTTTCAGCGGCGCGATTGGTTCCGAATTCCTGCCTCATTTAGATGAAGGCGCATTGTGGGTGCGTGGAACGCTTGCTCCCAGCACCGGGCCGGATGAGGGTATACGAGTCTCGAACCAGGCCCGAATCGTTCTTTGCTCCTTTCCCGAGGTTCCGCAGTGCACAAGCCAGGTTGGTCGGCCGGATGATGGAACGGATACGACTGGATTTTTTAACACCGAATTCTTCGTTGATCTGAAGCCGAAAGACCAGTGGCGTCCTGTCTTCCATGAAGATAAAGACGAATTGATCGCCGCCATGGGACGCGAGCTCGACAAAATTCCAGGAGTCGTCTGGGGCTTCTCGCAACCTATCGAAGACAACATGGAAGAGGCCGTGAGTGGAGTGAAAGGCGCGCTGGCCACGAAGATCTATGGCGACGATTTGAAAGTTCTTGAGCAGAAGAGTGACGAAATCGTCGGCATTATGCGGAAAATTAATGGGATTGAAGATCTTGGAGTTTTCCGCGTCCTCGGCCAACCCAACCTGAACGTGACGGTGGATCGCGAGGCGGCCGCTCGTTACCAGATCAACGTCGCCGACGTGCAAGATGCGGTTCAGACCGCGGTTGGCGGGAACGCGCTCACTCAGGTACTTAAAGGCGAAGCGCGATACGACCTCACTCTGCGCTACCTGCCAAAATATCGCGATACGCAGGAGGCGATCGAGAATATTCGTCTGCTGTCCCCCTCCGGCGAACGGGTCTCGCTCGGACAGCTCTGCAAGATTCAACTGACTGACGGCGCTTCTGAAGTCTATCGCGAGGGCAATCGGCGTTATGTTGCCATCAAATATAGCGTCCGCGGTCGCGACCTTGGCAGTACGGTGGAAGAGGCAATTAAGAAAGTAAACGAGCAGGTGAAGTTGCCGACTGGATACAGCATCGATTGGGAAGGAGAATACGAGAGCCAGAAAAGGGCAAACGAACGGCTGATGATCGTGCTCCCAATCACCATCCTCATCATCTTTGTCATCCTTTACACGATGTTCTCATCATTCAAATGGGCGCTCTTGATTATGGCAAACATTGCCATCGCCCCCATTGGCGGCCTGCTTGCCCTTTGGTTCAGCGGCACCAATTTCAGTGTTTCTTCGGGCGTGGGCTTCCTGGCGTTATTCGGCGTGTCGGTGCAAACCGGAGTCATCATGCTGGAGTACATCAATCAGCTGCGAGCGGCACGGTATCCCATAGAAGACGCCGCCGTTGAAGGAGCTGTTCTAAGGTTGCGACCCATCATGATGACTATGCTGGTGGCGACTCTAGGATTACTCCCGGCCGCTCTCTCTCACGCGATTGGTTCCGACTCGCAGCGCCCGTTCGCGATCGTTATTGTCGGAGGCCTCATCGCGGCACTCATTATGAGCATCTTCCTATTGCCAACCTTATATGTATGGATCGCGGGCGAACGCGACGTGCTACCCGCTGCCGAGGAAGGGTTTGAGGTTGGCGAGCACGTGGATTAGTCTCGCTTGCGCCGTCCGCAATCGCTCCGGTTGAACCACAGATTGTGTATTCTTGATGCCTGCGCCTTTGTGCGGGAGCCAGGCTAATGCCAGACCATTCCGACTCACCACCAGACGATGTCTTGAAACGACACGAATCCGAGCTTAGTCGTCTCAAAGAAGCCTTGAGCCTGCTTGGCGTGAATGCTTGTTCCTGGTGTAAGAGATTTCTACGCCGCTCTGATCCAGGATCGCTTTTCGATGCTGGCGATCTGGTTTGCTATGGCTGCATTCATGAATGGTGGCTGCAGCGCTCCGCGCAACTCCTCGCAAAGGATCGCGAAGACATGGAAAGCAAACTGGTCTTCTGGCTGCGAGCCCACCACCATGCAGAAATCTTCAAAGACCCAGCCAAGCTCCCAGAGAATTCGTTACAGCAACTCAACCTTGTCGCCAACTGTCTGGAATGCCGCGGAACGGGGAAGTCGATGGGACTGGACGAATGCCGTTACTGCAATGGTAGAGGCACAGTATGGGTCATTGTTTCGCGAACGCAGGCCTAGATAAAGGGTTGGAGGTCCGAGCATCCGCGTTATTGCTTTGTTGCTCGCGTTTTTTGTTGCCGGGCGTAAACCCAAATTCAAAAATTGCGGTCACATTTTGCTGCCGTCCGTTAAAAAGTAAGGGATAGTGTGAGATGCGCTCATACTGCAACTGACTCTTCACGTAGAAGCCTGAGCGGCGATGAAACTCATTTTGCAGAGAGTAATCCTGCCAGGCGCCCCCTCCCGGAATAAAAGCGGGATCGACAAAATTATTTTTGTACATGAGCTGGAAAGTATTTCTAGACGATGCCCAGTAAGTTAGCCAGCCTTGAATCGTCTGGCCGTCGCGGCCAACCGTGTTGCCCATCAAAAAACCATTGTTGGTGTTCCCTTCGTGATAGCTGCTGTTGAAATAAACCACCTGTCCCTCATTGCCGCCGCTCCCACTATTCCATCCCGGAGCCTGCGTGTTTGCGGCTTCAATATGGAGATCGAGCTTGGGGATTCCCGGAATGCGAGTGATGTAGATTCCCGGACGAAATGGATAAGCCGCGGGCCGAACCCACGCGATGAAGTCGTCAAAAGCATACACTTCGCCGTATAGAACGATGTAGTTCCGCACCTTCGGGACATAAAACGTCCAGTCCATCTCATTGTTGTTCTCGCCCGGAACGGAATTAAGCTTATGACTCACTTGACCAAAATAGCTGAGCGTGAAATTACCCAGAGTGAATGGATCCCCGCCACGGCCTCCGAGTGTGGTCAGGCGTCCATATCCGATTTCGAGGCAAGACAAGGGCTTAAAGGTAATTTTGTGGCCGTAAATCCAGGGGTTGGAATGATCGGTGCGATTTGCCAGCCTTCCCAGGAATTGATCGACCCGGACAGGACCAAGGAACTTCAAGAATAGCGGCAGACGGACCGGTTCCGGGTTGACGAACTCGATCATGTCGACCGGTTCGGCATTGTCACTCAGTAAAAAAGCGCCGCCGAGACCAGGTCCCCAGGAATGACTCTGTCGGCCGACTGACAGCTGCCAGTTGTCCAACTTCAACGGGCTCAATTTCATCACGATGTATGTATCCAGTACGCGCGGCCGGTTGATTCCGCCGACGCCGACATCGGGAGGAACAGGCACCTCATCTTTGAGCGCAATCACATTGAGGACAGCCGCTGAAGGAGCCGGAGCAGAAGGCGCATGCTGATATTCGGCGCGGACATAGAACGCGAAGGGTCCAGCTTCGGCACGAAAGGCGCCGCCGGCCTGTCCGTTAGTGCCTTGTTCAAAGGGACGGCCAAAGTCATAAGAAACCGTTTGGCCGAAATGGTAGCTGTTGGTTAAGGCTGGGCCACTGATCGATACAACCCTGGTATACATCGATTCCAAGTTTGCGTTTAGGTTGCGCTGGCCATCTCGCAATCCTATTTCATAGGAAAATTCCGCTTCGAGGCGACTCCGCAAATCTTCTGCGTCTTCATTTTCGCTCAGAGGATGAAATGCTCTCAGAGCCTCTCTGTGTCGCGCCAGCATTCTTGCGCAGTCCGTGCGAGTCCACGGGCGCATGCCCTCGAATCCTCTGTCCGCATAACCTAATGCGGCGAGGCGATCGAGAGCCGGATATATCCAACTGTCTAACGGAACATAGGTTGATCCAATGTCCTTGGAATTGCGGGCAGGGTCTGGCATTTTGGCCGAATCCGCGGCACCGGGCACACTATGGGTATTGGCCTGTTGCCGAGTTGATGCAATCGAATCCGACTGATT
>Ga0210385_10002944_pt1 | contig 10207 bp, 4 predicted proteins | sample IncBWH26OmetaG_FD_160107 | JGI IMG/M metagenome (GOLD analysis project Ga0210385, IMG submission 160107) | Forest soil microbial communities from Barre Woods Harvard Forest LTER site, Petersham, Massachusetts, United States - Inc-BW-H-26-O ...
ACACGGCGTTTGTCGACCACCTCGGAGTCGCGTCTCTCAATCTTTCGTATGTGGGTGAAGACGATGCCGGGATCTACCACTCCATCTACGATGATTTCTATTGGTACACGCACTTCTCCGACACGAATTTTGTCTATGGTGTCGCGCTTTCGCAAACCATCGGCACGGCGGTGATGCGAATGGCCGACGCCGATGTCTTGCCCTACGAGTTCACTGACCTTGCCGACACCATGCAGAAGTACGACAAAGACTTGCAAAAGCTCTTGCAGAATAAGCAGGATGAAGCTCATGAACGCGAGCTGGAGTTGAAGGAAGGTGCGTTCCAGGCCGCTTTCGATCCACGCAAACCGAGCGTCGCGCCTCCGCCGGAAGATATTCCTCCACACTTGAACTTCGCGCCACTGGAGAATGCTCTCGAGGTACTCACTAAGAGTGGAGAGCGTTACAAGGCCACATTCAACAAAGCAGAAGCCGCGGGGTTCCCTGGGAGCGACAAGCAGCTGGCAGCGCTGAACCAGAAGCTGCTGCAAAGCGAACGACGGCTCACCGATCCCGCCGGCCTTCCGCGCCGCCCCTGGTACAAGCACATGATTTACGCTCCCGGTGTCTATACCGGATACTCGCCTAAGACGATGCCCGGCATTCGCGAGGCCATTGAGCAACGGCGCTGGCAGGAAGCTGACACTGAGATCGCGCGGGTTGCGAAGGTGCTCGAAAACGAAGCCGCACTCATTGACTCCGCGGCGTCTGACTTGGACAGTCTCACTAAGTAGCGCAGTTCAGGGGCATGAATTTTGTGCAACGCCTCATTTTACGGTTACACGGACGGGGAAAGAAGTAGACGGGCCATAAGCATCGTCGCCGGCAAAATAGGCGATGATTTGGTTAGCTCCGGCTGCAAGATCTGAAACTCGCACCTGCAAAGTGGCGGTCGATACAGACTGAGAGCAATCATGCAGCGGGGCTTCACCAAGCAGCCTACCGCGGGTACTGCCGAGATAGAAACGCACTTTTCCGCCTGGTCCGGCATGTCCGGTGCTCTTCACGGTCGCTGTAAGCGACGTGCTCGAGTCACGATCACCTCGAAAAATAGTTTCGGGATCAGCTGAAATCCCCGCGCTGGTCCAGGCGCTGGGGCGGCCAGCGATTCTCCAGGAAAACATCAGAAACGACGTCGAGGTCAGGTCGATCGCCGGTTCGGTGGTGCTGAAGGATTGAACGTTATCCTGGTAAACTGCGACTTGCGAGCTGTTGTACTTGCCATCATTTCCATTAAATTTCTTGAAGCTATCCACGCCATTCGCCGGACAGAGAATCATTCCCTGCAGGGTACCAGCAGTGGCTCCGCTAGCCGGGCCCTCGGAGGCAGCGCCCCACAAGATGGGCGTCCCACCCGAGGTTCCATCCAGCGCGCCCGCCAGGTTCGCTACCTGATGCTGGATGCAATTGGGGAACGTGCTACCGTCACCCACGATGAACGATGAGCCCCAGGAATTGGCTCCGAGCACGTTCCCCAGCCATTTCTGCGAATAGATGTCGTAGCTGTTCGACGTGGTCAGGTAGTGCAGCTCGCTTGCCATCACTGAGAGGCCGGCGCCGTGTGACGTGGTGTCGCCGTTTTGCCACGGAACGCCGAACCCCCATACATCTGTTCCGGACTGAGTAATCGCCACGCCCAGCTGATTCTTCAACGCAGCGAGCATAGTGGATTCATCGACCGCCAGACCGCTCGGATTGCCTGCCAGCTCCAACGCGCGATATAGCTCGAAGTGCGCCAGCCCACTGACATCGTAGAGGTTCAGGGTATCTTCATTGCCGGCGTCGTAGATCTTAGTGAGGTAGTTTGACGCGTACTGGGCCGCGTCCGCCAGATAGGTTTTGGGGTTGGTTACCGGCAATTCCGCTGGCAGTTTGCCCTCGGCCGAGGTCAGAGCGAAGTAAAGTTCGGTCGCGCCCAACTCCATGTCGTCATCCCACACCGTCTCCGGATAGCCGTCGAAGGGCGTGATCGTAAGAAGACAGCCGGAACTGCAACTGCCGCTGTTCACCGAGTTCGCGGGATCGGTGAAAGAAGTATCGGCCAGCGCAAAAATGTCTTCTGCGTTTTGCAGCGCTTGCGCTGCCACGGCAGGGTTCGTAGTTCGATAAAGCTGGTAATATTCGGCGAATGCGGCTGCCAATCGTCCGGCCAGGTTCGGGCTGATTTGCGCTCCGGCGGGCGCGGCGATGAATCCGGGCCGGTAACAGATATAAAAATAGTCGGTGGTGCAGCCTTCGTAGTTATCGGCTGCCTGGGGCAGCGTCCAGACGTCGTATTCCGTTTCGAGATCGGGAAAATGCTGCCAGTCCTGGCTGTTATCGACCTGGTAGTAGAGAGTCTTGCTGCTGTCATCCCACATCTTCGTCAGCCAGGTGACGCCGAATTGCGCTTCGGCCGAGAAGTCAGAGGACGTTGGCGCTCCCGAAGCAGTGCCCGAGTAGGAAACCGAAGCCGGAGGTGCCGCGGGACTTGGTGGAGCTTTGGGCCCCATCTGGTTGGGAAAATCACGAATCCCGATTTCCATGAGAGCGGTGGTATAGCTCACGGTCTCAACATATTTCATGTAATCGCCGGCATCCCACCAGCCGCCAGCACCGTCAATCACCGCTCCTGTTGGCGTGAGCGGTGTTCCTTTAGTCGTGATGAGGTCGTTGTCGTTTAGTGGCGGAGTATCGAAGACAGTTCCCCTCTCGTCATTGATGTGACCGGGGGCAGTGCGCAAGGCGTTGGGTATGTAGTCTGGCCCGTCGCGATCGGTCTGATAGAACCAAAGGGCGTTCAAAAGCAACCCGGGATAGAGCACCTGGGGCGCATCCACGGCAAACTGCGGCGAGGTGGCCGGTACCGGCCCTTGCACGGAGATGGTATAAACATCGCCGCCAGGGACAGAAAAGTTGAGAGCGTACACGTCATAAACCAGACTTGCGCTGTGGCTCCAGGTGCCAAGCAGCGCGCCGATTGTGCTCGAATAAGCGGTCTGCCCTGCGGAGTTGATGACGCTGAATGTCGCTCCCGATTCCGATGCTGTCGACATAAGATAGGCATGAAAGGGGGTATTGCCGGCTTCGTAACCGACCTGGTTGACGCGCACATAGGCAGACGAAGCCACCGCCGAAGCAGACGCAAGCAGAAGGAATGCAGTAACGGCGATTGCGGGGAGCCGCAGGCGACTGGAAAGCTCGGGGAAATTGCCGGACCGGATCATGTTCCACCTCACGGTTGGGCGACTGACATGAAAGCATTCATTAAAACGTATGAATACTGCTTTCGGAGCCAACAGCTTATACCATTATGGCCAGATTTTCCAGAGTGTTCTGGCGGAGGAGGCACGGTCTCGGTGGCTAGCGTTGCCCTGGTTCAGCGTTGGTGTTGAGTGCTCTGCTCCTCAAGTTGCCTTCTCAGATCTTGCTAAAGGTGAACTAGAGCGAAGCCAACAATTATCAATTCAGGATGGACTTCATCGCGGGATAGATGCGGCGATACACCGCGTACGCCCTTGCCATCACAAGCGAGTCGTCGGAATTCGGACTCGCGTTTCCGGTAACCCGCACGACGGTGTCGCAAGCAGCGTCAACCGACGGCCACGCTTTGGCGCCGACCCCGGCCAGGATTGCGGCTCCGTAGGCGGCACCTTCTTCTGCCTCGACCGTCTCGACTCGTTGGCCATAGATGTCTGCCTGGATTTGCCGCCAAAGCGCCGATCGGGCTCCGCCACCGCCCAAGCGAATCCTCTTCACGGGAACTGCGATTTCTTGAAAAATCGTGAGGGTGTCGCGCAAACTGAAAGCGACTCCTTCCAAAATCGACCGAATCACATGAGCTCGCGTATGAGAGGTCGTCAAGCCAACCAGCATCCCTCGCGCCGCCGGGTCGAGATGAGGAGTGCGTTCGCCCATTAGATAGGGAGCCCACAGCAGACCATCGCATCCTGGAGGAGCTTTTGCCGCCTCGGCCGTCAACTTGTCGTAGGACTCAAGCTGAGGGTCGGTGCTTACGCCAAACTGATCGCGGAACCAGCGAAGCGAAAGCCCGGCGGCTTGAGTCACACCCATCACCAGCCAGCGCCCGGGAATCCCGTGGCAAAAAGTGTGCAGGCGCCCGCCCGGATCCAGCGCTGGACCATCGGTTGCGGCCAGAACCACGCCTGAAGTTCCGATGGTCGCGCTCACCGTCCCAGGTAAAACCACCCCCAGGCCAATCGCGCCGCAGGCTTGGTCCCCCGCACCCGCGACCACCGGCGTTCCACGGAGTAAGCCTGTAGCAGCCGCGCCCGCGTCCGAGATCTGGCCGCAGATCTCGGACGACTCATACAAGTCGGGCAGAAGCGACTCGTCCATTTGAACATGTTTTAAAATCTCCTTTGACCAACGCCGGTGGGCTACGTCAAGCAGAAGAGTGCCCGAAGCGTCGGCCATGTCGGTCGCCCGTTCCCCCGTTAACTGCAGCCGGACATAGTCCTTCGGCAGCATGACTGAGCGGACCCGCTTCCAGTTCCGGGGTTCATTCTCCCTGACCCACATGCATTTTGTCAGTGTGAAATTGGTGAGGGCGCGATTGCAGGTGAGTTGGATCAACCGTTCAGTACTGATTTGAGTGGTCAGGTCCCGGCTCTGCTTCTCCGTCCTGACATCGCACCAGATCAGTGCGGGTCGTATGACGCGCGCTTGCTCGTCCAGCAGGACTGCGCCGTGCATTTGTCCAGACAAACCAACGCAAGCAATCTGGTCGCCGCGTAGATGGCTTTGCTCCAACACCTTATGAACCGCCACACCGCACGCGCGCCACCAGTCGCAAGGGTCCTGCTCTGCCCACCCGATTTGCGGCGACGCAAAGGCACGGTGTTCCTCAGTGGCAGAAGCGATGACACAACCCGAGTAATCGATGACGAGAGCGCGGGTACCTCCAGTACCCACATCGATTCCTAGAAGATACATACCTTAACGTTCGCAGCCTGGATTCTGCCGCTCTTGCGGCGACAAGCAACCAAATGGTGCGCAAGGCTCGCCAACAACAACAGCAAGAACACTTCGTTTTACCATTGATTCCTCCCTGCGGAGTGACGCGATCAGCTGCACAACAACTCCCGTACAGCCCTGTAACCTTGATCGATGGCCTGATCGGTATAGGCGGCTGCCGCAGCGTCGGAATTCGCAATTGTAATGCGTCCGAACGGCCGGCGAGCAATGTCACACGGCCGCTTACCCTCGGGCCAGTCTGGATCCCATAGCGGGTTGTACTCGTACGCATATCCATGGGGCCAGCGGTTGACAGTAATCGCCTCTATATCGCGTACAGGATCAAAACCGCCGCTGCCTAACACTCGGACAAGCTGGTCTCGAATGTTTCGCTCAAAAGTCTCAAATGACGTAGCGAGCAGATCATAATGGCCGGCACGTTGCTGATCCCTCGCAGAAAGACCCGGCTGGCACGGAGTGCGCAGCATGTGCACCAGAATCGGCTGATCTGGAGAGTCTGACGGCTTATAGTCACCGATATTTGCGGCTTGATCGAGATTAATGGAGGAGTGGTACATACCCGGACAGGAGACGCCTCGGACTCCGAGCTTGTGAAATGCCGTCCAGTTGCGGAGGCCTACCACTGTGTAAACCAGAGGCACCTTTACTCCATACTGCAGCGCCTCTTTTTGCTCCGAAGGCAGATCCGGACAAAGATAGGGAATAACCATATTCCAGCACGCCAGCACCGCTGCTTTGCCATGTACGCCGTACGCCTTTTGGTCGCGGCCATACACCACCTCGACTTGTTTAGCGGAAGCAGAGTCTCCAACATGCCGCGCCAGCACCGCGGTGCTGTTCAGGCGTATGCGGACGGGAGAATCTCCATGATCCAGGCGACTGTAATCCATTCTGGCCGTGACAATATCCTCGGCCGTGTTCCCTGGAGTAGAACCGGGAACTAATGACCGCACCAACATGCGCGCGATCGATGCGTTGCCGTCAGGAAAGTGAAAGTGAAATTCTTCTTGTGGCGTTACTTCTCCCAGAGCAGTGAAGGTCAAGCCTTTTGAAGGCACGCGATCGAGACCCATGCCTTGAAATCCAGGAAAGTGGATTGCCCAGCAATCCAGCGCCGGAACCGCATCGATGCCGACCCCATACAACCCGTGCGTACGACTTTGGTAGAAAGGAATAACATCCGAGTGAGCCTTCACCACATTGAGCAGGAAATCTTTGTAGCTCATTTTGGAGAGCCGGGCTTTCTTTTCCTCTTGATCTACTCCTTCCAAATAGTCAACTTTGGCTTCTTGAATGCGGACAATGTCCTGTTGAGCCTGAGCCGACATCGGAGTTCGCGCGAGAAATTCCGCCCACTTTGTTGACGCACCCTGTCGACGATAGCCCGCAGGCGCGTTCGTAACTAATCGCTCGGTTCCAAACGTTTCCTTATCGAAGAAGTAGCCAAATCCAAGACCGCCCGACGTGTGATTGTCCGCATACTTCTTTTCGAGCGCCGGGGGATCGATGCCCAACTCGGCAAGCAGTCCGCGCGCTTCTTTGCTGTAAGGAAACGGCGACTCGATAGAGACGGTTCCCCCATTGGTCAACAGCATTCTCCCACCGAGGTGGAATTCGTTTCTCTTGGCATGTCCGCCAAAATCGTCGTGATTGTCGAGAATGAGAATGCGAGCTGAAGGCCCGGCTTGCTTGCGATAGAAGTAGGCCGCAGCCAAACCACTAATGCCACCGCCGACGACCACCAGATCGTATTCCTCGCCCGTCTGAATCGGCTTGCCTGCTTTTTCCCAGAAGGTTCCGTCACGCAGCGCATGTGCGACTTCGAACGCACCGGGATGGCTTCCTCGCATTCCGCTGAGAGTTGGAGGATAGTAACCTAGGCGATCTTGCGCGGAGGCTGTAACGGTTTGGGCGGAGAGCGGTCCGCCGATCCGTGGATTGGCGAACCACGGACTGGTAAGCCATGGATTGGCCAGCACGCCACCGACGCCGACGGCCATGCCGTTCAAGAAATCCCGGCGCGTGATGTTGCGGTGCATGCCAAGCGCGCGATCGCGAGACCGACCTCCGACTTCATTCTCGGGGTCAGGCATGCTCTCTCTTACGCACCTTTCGCTTGCTCTTGAATCGCACGATAGGCCTGGTCAATTGCGGCGTTCGTATAAGCGCTGGCAGCGGCGTCGGAATTTGCAATTGAGATTCGACCAAATTGTTTCCGGCCTATGACGCAAGGTCGTTCTTCTGGCTCCCAGTGCGGATCAGACAAGGAATCGTATTCGTAGGCGTAGCCGTGGGCCCACCGGTTTACTGTTATTGCAGCAATGTCGCGGGCGGAATCGAATCCGGCCGGCGCCAGCGCGCGATTCAACTGCTCACGGATATTGCGTTCAAACTTAGAAAATGGCGTGCTGATGAGTTCGAACCTGCCCGTTCGGTATTGATCTCGGCGCGGCAACCCCGGCTTGCAGGGAGTCCGCAACATGAAGAGCACCATTGGTTCTTGCGGGTTGCTGGGGAACTGATACGCCCCCAGGCTGACAGGAAAATCGAGCATGGTGAAGCAGTGGTAACTTCCCGGCGAGACAATTTGTCGTATCCCTAGTTTGTGGAATGCCATCCAATTGCGAATGGCAACGTGCGTATAAATGAGCGGCTCCTTCACGCAATAGTGCAGCGCTTCTTTTTGCTTTTCGGGCAGCTCGGGACAAAGGTATGGAACCATGCTGTTGTAACACGCGAGGACGCAGGACTTCCCTGTTGTCCTCTTCAGCCGTCCTTCCTGCACATACGAGACTTCCACGTCTGTCGCCGACTCTGGTTGTCCGGAATGTTGCACGCGAACCGCGGTTGAGTTCAGGCGAATTCGGACCGGGGACGACGGCTGGTCGAGTTTGCTGTAGTTGGCACGTGCGGTAACAACGTCCTCCATGGTGTGCCCCGGAACCGCTTCAGGGATGAGATTCCGCACGAGCAGGCGGGCGATCGAGGCATTTCCGTCGGGAAAGTGAAAAATGTAGGGCTCTTCTTTTTCCTCGTCTCCGCCTAGATCCATCCCTTCAAAACCTGCGTAGCTGTATGCCTCGTAGTCGTCAGGATTTCTATAACAGCCAAGAGCTGAGACTGCATCAATTCCGACTGCAAACAAATCATGGGTATAGGTCTGAAAAAATGGTAAGACGCCGGGATCGGCTTTACAAATCTCGGTCAAGAATCCCGCATAGCTGATCTTTTCCAACCGCGCATGTTTCTCTTCCTTGGAAAGGCCGGAAAGATAATCCTTCTTCTCCTCGTAAAGACGGGCGATCTCCAACTGTAGCTTCGCTGGCAGCGGACTCTTCTTGAGAAACTCGGGCCACGGAGTCGAGCCCATTCCGGTCACCAGGCGATCCTCACCAAAAGTCTCTTTGTCGAAGAAGCAAGCTGTACCCAGATGCGAGTACAGCTTCTGATCGTAGGCTTTATAAAACGTCTTCGTCTGAACGCCGAGGTCACTCAGAACGCCTTTCGCCACTTCGCTGTATTCCGACGGGCTCTCAATTGACTGCGTCCCGCCGTTGCTCAACAGGAGCCGTTCTCCCACGCGGAACTCATTGCGCCGGGCGTGGCCGCCAAAATCATCGTTGGCATCGAGGACCAGAACGCGCGCACCCTTGCCGGCACTCTTGCGGTAGAAGTAAGCTGCAGCCAGCCCGCTGATGCCGCTACCGACGACGACTAAATCATACGTTTCGTTCGTGTCTGCGGGGGTTCCGGCGGTTTCCCAGAAGTCCCCATCGCGCAGTGCGTGTGCAACATCGTATGCGCCCGGTGCGCTGCCTCTCATTCCTGTCAAAGCAGGCGGATAGAATTTGGCGGAATCGGCGCCAGCTTGGATTTGAGCATGGCTACCGCGAGCCAGGTCGGGCAGGCCCGCGTAACCTAGCGCTCCAATGCCTAAGGCAACGCCGTTGAGGAAATCGCGCCGTGTGATGCGGCGTCCCATTCCCAACTGCCGGTCGCGATTCTCTTCACTCATGGATTCACGACGAAGCCATCGGCCTGCGAGTCAAAGGCAGCAAAAATCGTGCCCGTTGCGAAACTCCGCAATACTGGGGAATCTGCGTGTCGCAGTGCGTACATTACTATAAGTCCGTAAGGTTAGAAAAACTAACCAGCACTGTCAAGAGGAATGAAAGACCGCTCGTTGAGACCGCGACGAAAACGCGAAGCGATCATTTTTATCAGACATCATGAGAGCCCTGGCGATCTTTGGATCGCCCTGGGCGAGGAGAGTAGGCATTGGCCGAAAGTCGAAAAAGTGAGCATAGCTGCTAATGAAATTCGGGCGGACATGGAGGAAATCTCAGCGGTAGTGTGTTAAATGCCAGCGCAAAACACCCGAAAAAGGGTTCCTATCGGGCATTTGGTTCAAAGAAGGATTGGCTGCCCCCCAGGGATTCGAACCCCGATAGCCTGCTCCAGAGGCAGGTGTCCTAGCCGTTGAACGAGGGGGCAGTTGATTCATTATCCAACGAGTGCCGAGCCCGGTCAACCGCCCTTTGAGACCGCGATCCTTTTGTGAACTGCCTGGCGACCGCAATCGTGCCTCTCTCCAGATTCCAGACGATTAAGATCAGCAGTTTTGCGTCCTGGCCGTACGTTCGCGCTAAACTTTGTTCTTATCCGTTGGGATGTCCCTAGGAGTCGCTTATGGTTACGGCTTTCGAGAGTGCTTCTGCAGGCTATGCCGAAATTGCGCGCCGTCCGCTGGCGTCGGACCAGTGCACGCTGATCGTCGTGGATATTCAGGAAAAGCTTCTGCCTCCGATTTTTCAGAAGGAACAACTGGTGCGCAACTCGAAACTGCTGATCCGCGCCGCAGGTGTGCTGAAGATCCCCGCGATCGTGAGCACTCAATACGCAAAAGGCCTGGGCAAGACCGTGGCGGAGGTCGCTTCCCTGCTGCCGGGAACCGAGGCCATCGACAAAGATCAGTTCTCGTGTTTTGGCAGCGAGGTTTTTTGCACGCTGCTCAAGCGACTACCAGGCAACCGCAACACCCTGCTTTTGTGCGGCATGGAAAGTCACATCTGCGTGATGCAGACGGCACTGGCAGCACTGCGCGAAGGCTACCTCGTGCACGTTGCCTCGGATGCAGTGAGCTCGCGAACGGAATGGAATTGGAAGATCGGCTTGGAAAGAATGCAGGCGG
>Ga0210385_10002945_pt1 | contig 10207 bp, 7 predicted proteins | sample IncBWH26OmetaG_FD_160107 | JGI IMG/M metagenome (GOLD analysis project Ga0210385, IMG submission 160107) | Forest soil microbial communities from Barre Woods Harvard Forest LTER site, Petersham, Massachusetts, United States - Inc-BW-H-26-O ...
AAAGGCAGAGGGCAAGAAACCCGAGGGCGGCGACAAGGGCACTGATGCGAAGGAAGGCAGCGGCGACGAGAAGGCGCATGCGAAGCCCGCGCCGAAGCCGGTGAAGGTGGACCTTGAGGGAATCGAAACGCGCATTGTGGCGATGCCGCTGCCGGCGAGTGTGTACACCGGCGTGACAGCGGGGCTGAAGGGCAGTTTGTACTTTACCGAGATTGCGGCGTCAAGCCGTTTTGGCGATCGCGGAGCGACGTTGAGCCGCTGGACCCCGGAAGAGCGCAAGACTGAGAAATTGGCGGAGCATGTCGAGGCGTTCGAGATTTCGGCTAATGGCGAGAAGATGCTGCTGGCTCTGGGGCATCCGCGGCCGGAGGGTGGAGAGATGCCGCCAGGCGGTGGCAAGCCAACGTGGGTGATTGTGCCGGCGAATGCTCCGGTGAAGGCGGGTGAAGGCACGCTGTCGTTTGCGGATGTGAAGATGCGGGTTGAGCCGCATGCTGAATGGGCGCAGATGTATCGCGAGGTGTGGCGAATCGAGCGCGCGTTTTTCTATGATTCGAATTTCCACGGAACGAACACGGTTGCGGACGAGAAGAAGTACGAGCCATACGTGGAGTCGATCGCGTCGCGCGCGGATTTGAATTACATCTTCCAGGAGATGCTGAGCGCGTTTTCCGTGGGACACCTGCGCGGGAATGGTGGGCAGATTCCGGATGCGAAGCATGTGCCGGGCGGGCTGCTGGGCGCAGACTACGAGATCAAGAACAATCGCTACTGCATCGCGAAGATTTATACGGGCGGGGATTTCAATCCGCGGGAGAAAGCTCCGCTGGCGCAACCGGGATTGAACGTGAAGGTGGGCGATTGCATTCTCGATATCAACGGGCAGGAACTTACGACAGATGTCGATATCCAGGAGCCGCTAGAAGGAACTGCGGGCAAGGTGATCAGCTTGCGGATCGCGGGTGAGGATGGAAAAAATCCGCGAGACATTTCGGTGACGCCGATTGCGAGTGAAGCGGCGATGCGCAATGTCGACTGGATCGAGGGTAATCAGAAGAAGGTGGATCAGCTTTCGGGCGGCAAACTGGCGTATGTCTATTTGCCGGACACGGGTGAGGGCGGGTTCACGAATTTCAATCGCTATTACTTTGCGCAGACTGAAAAGCAAGGTGCCGTGATTGATGAGCGCTTCAACGGTGGCGGGCAGGTGGCCGATTACTTCATTGAAGTGCTGGGGCGCCACATCGAGTCGTACTGGGCACCGCGATACGGCAAAATCGAGCACACCCCGAACGCAGGTGTGTATGGGCCGAAGGTGATGATCGCGAACGAATTTTCGGGGTCGGGTGGCGATGCGTTGCCGTGGTTGTTCAAGCAGGCGAAACTTGGGCCACTGGTAGGGAAGAGGACCTGGGGCGGGCTGGTGGGCATCGGGCCGATCCCGGTGCTGATGGATGGTGGACACGTGACGTCGCCGAGTGTGGCGTTCTTCTCGCCGAAGGGTGAGTGGGATGTGGAGAATCATGGCGTCGATCCGGATTTCGTGGTGGAGCAGGATCCGAAGGCGGTGAGCGAGGGGCACGATCCTCAACTGGAGAAGGCGGTTTCGCTGGCGCTGGAGGAATTGGGCAAGTCGCCGCAGCCGGAGGTGCACAAGCCGTCTTATCCGAATTATCACAAGTAAGTTCGGATGGGGATTCGTGGTCTCCCATTCATGGGACTGAAAGACGTCCCATGAATGGGGCACAGTGACTTCACTTATTAAATTGAAAGACTCCAGGTCTCAGAATCGAGACCTCGGGCGCCCACTTCCTCAGTTGCAGACATCTCTTTGTTGAAGTCATATCTTACCGATGATGAGAATTCCTTTCGAACAAGTTCAGGGTCGGCTTGCAGAGGTTTTGCGCGGGCTGGGGTTTAGCGAGGTGCGGGCGGAGTTGTGTGCGCGGCTGTTTGCGGAAACCACTTGCGACGGGGTCTATTCGCACGGCGTGAACAGGTTCGCGCGCTTTGTGACGATGGTGAGGTATGGGGGCGTGGATCCAGTTGCGGAGCCGAGTGTGGTGGCGCAGTTTGGGGCGATGGAACGCTGGGATGGGCGGCGGGGCGCGGGAAATCTGAACGCCCATGCGGCGATGGGGCGGGCGATTGCGATCAGCCGGGAACACGGGATCGGCTGCGTGGCGATGGCGAATACGAATCACTGGATGCGCGGTGGGACGAACGGATGGCAGGCGGCCGAAGCGGGAGTGATTGGCATGTGCTGGACGAACACGATGCCAAATGTGCCGCCGTGGGGTGGTGTCGAGCCGGGGATAGGGAACAATCCGCTGGTGATGGCGGTGCCGCGTGCGAAGGGGCACGTGGTGCTGGATATGGCGATGTCACAGTTTTCATACGGGGCGCTGGAGAGCTATCGCAAGCGCGGGGAGTTGCTGCCGGTTGAGGGTGGATTTGACGCCGAGGGAAAGCTGACGCGTGATCCGGGGGCGATTGAGAAGTCGCAGCGGCTGTTGCCGGTTGGGTTCTGGAAGGGATCGGGACTGGCTGTTGTTCTAGATTTGGTGGCGGCGATGACTTCGCTCGGAAATGCTACGCGGGCGATTGCGAATGATCCGCTCCGCGAGACGGGGCTGTCACAGATGTTTGTGGCGTTCGATCCGCAGGCGCTGGGAGGTGCGACGCGGATGGAGCAGATTGCGGATGAGGTCGTGGAGTCATTGCATCTTTCGCGGCCGGCGGAGGAAGGGAAGCCAGTGCGCTACCCGGGGGAGAATACGTTGAGGCTGCGGGAAGAGAATCGCAGGCTCGGTTTGCCGGTGGAGCAGGCGGTGTGGGACGAGATTCTGCGGATGCGACGATAGGTTGGACCTATAGCGCATCCACAATTCATGTAGCCATTCCCGGCATCGATCAAAGGTGGCTTTTTCTTGATGAAAAAGCCACTGGCTTCGCGGCTTCGGAATACGGCAATCAAGTGGTGGCAGCCAGCGGAGTTGATCGGCATCAGCGAGCGGCGGATGCGACGATGGCGGAAGCGCTATGAGGAGCAACGCTACCAGGGCTTGCTGGAACCGGCGACGGCGGAAGCCAAACCGCCGGCGAGTGGCGAAAGAGCAGGCAGAAGAGGCCAGTGGCGGAGTTCAGAGCTTAGTTTGGTGCTGTAGTGCGAATCGCAACAGCGCATTTGCACCTTCGATCTCAAGCTTTCTACATATGTTGGTCCGATGGTTTTCTACCGTCCGGTAGTGGATATTAAGCTCCTGGCCAATCTCCTTGCTCGACTTGCCTTGTGCGATGAGCTTCATAATGTTGCGTTCTGATACAGTGAGGGCGTCCATCGGGCTAACGTCAGCGGTGGCTTTGGGGGTCGTACGTCTCTTTACCAGCAGATGCGTCATGCCCTGGCTGACATACATCTGGCCGGCGCTAACAGCGCGTAAGCCCGCAACGATCTCTTCGGAGGCGCCGTCCTTGAGCAGATAGCCCTTTCCCCCGCAAGCGATGGCGGTGTCGAAGAAGTCGGGATCTGTGTGCAACGTCAGAAAGACAATCTTTGTCGTCATCCCCAGCTTTTGGAGTTCACGAGCAACTGCGAACCCATCCATCTTCGGGATATCCACGTCAAGGACGGCGATATCGGGCGAGAGGCGCCGAATGAGTTGGAGGGCCGCCTCACCGTCACCAGCTTCACCGACGATCTCGATTCCATCGTGCTCTTCAATGCTCGACCGAAGACCCCTGCGAACGATAGGGTGGTCATCTACGAGAAGGACTCGGATTGCATTGTTCACGATCACCTACCCGATATGAATTTCGACAGTCACTTCAGTACCATAGCCGACTCTGGAACTCACTTTGAAAACACCCCCAAGTGAGTGTGCGCGTTCCACCATGCCGGACAGGCCAAAACCATGGCGACCCGTTTGCCGATCAGGTTCCTGAGAGATGAACCCCTTGCCGTTGTCATGAACCGTCAAGACTACGAGCTTATCCGTGCGGTCGATGCGAACATCGACCTGAGTCGCATTTGCATGTTTCATCACGTTGGTCAGGGATTCCTGCACAATTCTGTAGAAATTGATGCGCAAATCTTCCGGAAAGACGTCGTCAACATTATCAAGTTTCGATTGAATAGCGATACCGGATGATTCGGAGACGGATCGAATCACTCCGGCAAGTGCCTTCGTCAGTCCAAGCCTATCGAGCTGAGATGGACGAAGATTGTAGGAAATGTCCCTCGTTTCCTTGATCGCTGCGAGTGTCTCTGCACTGATTTCTTCGAGGATCCGGGATTGTTCCTGACCAGAATCCGCCGCCGGTCGGTGACGGGCAGCGTTACGCGCGAGATTATTGATGATTACGAGCCGCTGCCCTATGCTGTCATGCAGTTCGGCAGCGACACGTTTTCTCTCGCGCTCCTGCGATGCCATCAACTCCTGAGAGAAAGCCTGTTGAGCTGCTCTCTCGGCATCGATTTGAGAGATCCTTAATCGCCACGCGATCATTACAAAACACAACAGGATCATCATTATGACGGCAGAAAACCACCCTGTCTTATAAAAGGGAGCCAGCACACTGATATCGATTGTTTTATCTTCCGAATTCCAAAGCCCGGTGCTGTTGCCGGCAATTACGTGGAATTTGTAGGCGCCCGGGGGGATGTGCGAATAGTAGGCCGTGCGTCTGCTTCCCGCGTCGATCCAGTTGGAATCCAGGCCCTCGAGCTTATACCGAAACCGAACCTGTTCAGGCTTAACGAAGCTGGGAGCGGTGTATTCAATTTCGAGATTCTCATCCGCCGGTTGCATCGTCAACGGCGCCTTGGTCGACACCCCCTGAAGATCGATATACGCACTTTCAATCAGAACCGCAGGCGGTGCGGGGTCCTGCGCGATGATATTCGGATCGATAGCTGCCACTCCATCCTGTGTGGGGAACAGCAATTTCCCGTCCCGCGTTTTTACACCGGCCGGCCACAACCCGCCATTGCATTCTTCATTGATCATTCCGTCGGCACGGCCATATGAGGTGGAAGCAATCGTACGCCGCTTTCCGTCTGCAAAGTCGTTCAACTCCTGTTTATTGACACGATAAATACCCTGGTTCGAACTCATCCACAGATTCCCGTTGGGTGTCTCCAATATTTGAAACACGCCGTTGCTGAAGAGCCCATCGCGTTTTCGATATCGAGTGAGATGAGTCCCCTGCAGACGTCCAAGTCCGTTATCGTACGTCCCAATCCAAAGAGTTTGATCGCTGTCTTCATAGAGCGATCGGATGTTATTGCTGGGCAATCCATCCGCTTCGGTTAAATGACTGAAGTGCCCATCGTGAAGACGGCTGAGTCCTCCATAGCCGCCGAACCATAGATCTCCCGAGGCGCTCTCGATGATGACTCGGATATCGGATGATGCCAGGCCATCATGCGGAGTCAGGAAGTCAGTAACACCATTTTTGAAGCGCCACAATCCCCGATCAGAGCCAAACCACAATGTTCCCTGGCGATCCTGCAAGATAGCCTGAACTACGGTTCCTTCTGGCAGAGCGGGAGACGAAGGTCTTTGGAGATGCCCGTTGCTGAGGACAGCAAGGCCACCGTGTGTTCCTATCCAAAGCCGCTCTTGAGAGTCTTCGGCAAGCGCCGTCACAAGTTGGGAAGGAAGGCCGTCAGCAACGCCGTAGTTTTTGAATTGTCCGTTGTATAGACGACTAAGCCCCTGCGCCCAGGCTCCGATCCAGATGGCTCCTAGATGATCTTCGAAGATCGGATACACACCGAGCGCAAGCGATTTGTGGTTCATTGCGTAAATCGCGACTGTCTGCTTTTGCAGTCGATACAGTCCTTGTCCTTCTGTGCCGAGCCATAGATTCTGTTGCTTGTCTTGAAACATCCGGGAACATAGAAGCGCCGTGACTTTTCCTCCAGATAGATAATCGACAAAGCGATCGAGACGAGCACGGATGTGAACACTCCACAGGTGGCCGTTGGAGCCGGGATACGAAATCTTTGCGGGGTGAGTGACATGCGCAAACTGGCTACCGTCTGTTCCCGTTGTGATGGTTGCCTGCTTGCCGTCAAGGGTCTCTATCCAGAGGGTTCCGGCGGGGTCGCGCGCAATGCCCCATATGGAAGCGCCAGAAAGCCACGGTGGCAAATTGTACTTGGAAAAATGACCTGCCAGAAAAACATACAAGTAGTTGGCGTCGCTTCCCCAGAAGCCCTCCGACTCCCAACGGAGTGGAATGTAGCTGATCTTTGATCCCTTCGGCGTAACATCGAAAAAGCGGCCCGCGTTTTCGTCCCATTGTTGGATCGTGCGATCGGAAAGAACCCAGAGATGTCCCTCCGAATCAGACGCCAGTGCTCGAGCCGTACCACTGGCCAGCCCCAGTTCAGATCCAAAGGTGTGAAACTGACCTTGATGATAGCGAGTGAGTTGGCCGCCCTCGGCAGTCAGCCACAGATCACCGGCGCGATCCTCACACATAAAACTGAAGCGGTTGGAACCAATGCCCGGCGTGTTGCTCTTATCGAATACGGTAAAGCGCACGCCGTCGAACCGAGCCAAGCCATTGAAGGTTGCCAGCCAGAGATAACCATCCGGAGTTTGCGCGATCGCGCGCACGATGTTCTGCGGCAGCCCGTTCTCTGTCGTCCAAACGTCGAATCGATACTGAGCGTTAAGCAGAGCCGCGCTGTAGATCGCCGCAAACAGGTATACGAGACACCGACGCGCCGTTATGAAGCGAGGGCATTGCCGGTTTCTCTGTCCAGAGTTGGCTCGTAACATTTGCTCGGCGGCGGGGAATCGATGAGAGCTTAATCGTTTCGCACGCGGGAACGTTTGGGTGCGATCTTCTCGCCCGTGTGGAACTACACGGATGCCAGTGTAGAATCTCACAGATTTTCGCGTGGCAAACTCAATTCTTTCCAAAGTGATGCGCTCGTGTGCCCAATGTGGCCGATCAATATTCGGCCCTGAGCGGCAATAGCGCCGATCCACACACCTGTGTGGAACCACACGACCCCTCATGTAACACCGCACAGCCGCTCGTGTAGCGACCTCTATTCTTTTGTGCGCCTAACTCTCCTAAGCTGGTTTTCGAACAGCACACCTTTGAATTTGCTGGATGAAAAGGGGGTGCACATCAAGTTCCACAAGGTGGCTTTATGACAACGAAACTCATGCAACAGGTCCTCCTGAAGGGGATATTCCTGGCGCTGATCTCAGGCGCACCGCTGGAGGTAGCCGGGGCTTTCCAAACCACGACTCCGACGCAGGGCGCGCCGCAAGCGCCGCCGGCAGCCAATGCAGCTGCGATTAATCCGCCTGCTGCGGCACCGATGACCGCTGATCAGCTTAATGCACTGGTAGCTCCAATCGCGCTTTATCCCGATGCGTTGGTAGCCCAGGTGCTGGGTGCTGCAACCTTTCCTGACCAGGTAGCCTTTGCCGATGACTGGCTCGCGCAAAACAAGAGCCTGACCGGAACCGCTTTGACGCAGGCGGTCAACCAGCAGCCATGGGATACGAGCGTGAAGGCGTTGACGCAGTTTCCCAGCGTGCTCGATGAACTGGCGAAGAATCTTGCCTGGACTTCCAGCCTGGGACAGGCCTTCGACAATCAGCAGGCGGACGTAACGGCAGCGGTGCAGACCATGCGCGCACAGGCGCAGGCCGCGGGAAATCTCAAGTCGACTTCGCAGATCCAGGTGATTCAGCAAAGCCCGCAGACGATCGTAATTCAGCCAGCTAATCCGGATGTGGTGTACGTGCCGCAATACAACCCGACGGTGGTGTACGGGGCGACCTACGTCGTTCCTTATTACCATCCGCGGTGGTTCGCAGCCGGCTTGTCGTTCGGAGTGGGCGTCAACATCGGCGGGGGATGGGGTGGAGGAGGCTTCATCGGCGGTGGTGGCTGGGGTGGCGGGTTCGGTTGGGGTTTCCACTCCTGGAACATGAACTGGGGTGGGGGCGGTGGAGTGGTCTATAACCACAACACCTACATCCACAACAACACCTATATCCATAACAACACTTACATCCGCAACAACACCAATATTCACAACAACACGAACATCCATAACAACGACAACAACCGCGGAAATAACGGATACCGACCGACCGGCAACGGCGGCGGAGATCGCGGCTGGGCCAATGGCGGGCATAACGGCAACGACGGACGGTTCGGTGGTGATGGTGCCCGGCGGAATCAGTTCAGTGGCGACGGCGGACGGCACGGCCAGTTTGGCGGCGGCGACGGTGGGCGGGCTCGAGCTGAGAGTGACCGCGGTCGAGGCAGCATGCGCCAGGCACATATGGGCGGCGGTGGTGGCGGTCATCATGGCGGCGGTGGTGGGGGCGGACACAGACGCTAGCTGGCTATCGCAACTGCAAAGGACGCAATGCCGAACACAATTGAGATTGGAGAAAAGCTATGACAAATTCCCAGAGAAATAAGGCCACTTACAAAGCGCACATATGGCTGTCGCTAATAGTCATTGCGGGAATGAGCTTCACCGGATGTTCCAGAAAAGCTCAGGTGACCAGCGACATCAGCGAGCAAACTACCTTTGCCACACCAGCTGAAGCGGGCGAAGCGCTGCAAACGGCTTCCCGCGCTCATGACGACGGCGTTTTAAGCAAGATCCTGGGCGTGTGCTCGGCTGCGATTCTGAGCTCCGGAGACCCTGCTGAAGACAAGGCTTCTATTGATGCATTCACGAAGAAGTATGACCGCATGAACCGCTGGGTCGCGTTGACGGATGGAAGCGAAATTCTTTATGTGGGCGTGGACAACTATCCCTTCCCGATCCCTCTCGCGAAGAACGCCTCAGGTAAATGGTATTTCGATACCGCGGCGGGCGAGGATGAACTTCTCGCGCGACGGATTGGGCAAAATGAACTGCTGGCGATCGATGCCAGCGTGGCAATTGCAAAGGCCCAGGAGCTCCACCTCAAAAGTTCGCACAACGGATTCACGGCCGGACGGTATGCGCAGCAGATCGTCACCACGCCGAGAACGAGGGACGGACTTTATTGGGATGCATCGAAGGGAGGAGTACCGAGCCCGTTAGAGAAACTCTCTGGCTTTGCTCCCAACGCAACTTCAACTCAGCCGCAGGTATTCCACGGATATACCTTCCGGATACTCACGTCGCCGGGAACAGGTGCGAGGGGTAAGAACGATGCAACCGACGGGCGCATCACCGAAGACTTCGCAATCATCGCCAGCCCGGTAAAGTATGCGGACTCTGGAATTATGACGTTCATCTTGAACCGCGACGGCGTTGTTTACCAGAAGGATCTCGGCGAGAAGACCGCCGAAGTTGCCGCGTCGATCAAGGAATACAACCCAGCGGATGGCTGGACGCCCGCTGAGTAACTTGCTCGCCATTAAGCCCTGTGCCATTGCGCCCCCGCGATGGCGCCGATCAACCTCAATGCATTAGCGAACCGCGAATTAAAAGGAGAAATACCATGAAGATGAGAATCATTGTTGCTGCTTTTGCCCTGTGTGCCGCCGCCATGTTTGGCGGAAGCATGATTTCCGAGGCACAGCAGGTTGTCTATGAGCCGGCACCGGCTCCCGTTTACGCGCAGCCTCCAACCGTTGTTTACATGCAGGCCCCGGTAGTGAACATTGGGAACCGTCACGGCAACCTTCGCAACGCGCAGGGGAATATCGTTCAGGCCTATCAGCGCATTGAACGCGCACAGGCCGCGAATGATGGCCAGCTTGGCGGACACGCGCAGCGCGCTAAGGAACTGCTCATCCAGGCGGACATTGAACTCAGGCAGGCTGCCAACGTCGCTAACGCGGAAGGCCGTTAATCGTCGGCACCGCAGCGACAGGAGAAGTACAACATCTTTGCATCCACGTTCAAAAACGGATTCTGAAAAGCGAGTTCCTGCTTCTTGTGCGTGAACTCGCTTCGCACGAACGACAGGGTCCGAGAGTTTACCAGGAACAAAACATGCTTAACCTCATTCAGAAGTACCGTTCAGAGTTGGTAATGTCCGCGCTGGTTGCTCAGCTGCTGGCGTCGCCGGTTGCAGATAGAAACGCCCACATAGGCGGAGCGCTGGCTCTCGTTGTTTTGGCTCTGTTGTTTGTCGGCTCGAGTTACTCCGTGAATGAAAAACGCGAGCGCCTCGTTCTGGTTGTTCTCACGGCTGTTTGGATCACGATGCGGCTC
>Ga0210385_10002946_pt1 | contig 10205 bp, 9 predicted proteins | sample IncBWH26OmetaG_FD_160107 | JGI IMG/M metagenome (GOLD analysis project Ga0210385, IMG submission 160107) | Forest soil microbial communities from Barre Woods Harvard Forest LTER site, Petersham, Massachusetts, United States - Inc-BW-H-26-O ...
CCGACACTCTTTCGCTGCACGACCTGAATGGCACCACCGATGGCACGGCGCCGATGGGTGCGGTCGTGCTGGATCGCAACGGGAATGTCTACGGAACGGCCTCCAGTGGTGGCAGTTCGAGCGCGTGCAACCTGCAGGGAGGCTGCGGGACGATCTGGGAGATCACTCCCTAACGCGCTGGGAAGCTAGCGCAAATCTTGCTTATCAGCCTTCTTTTGCTCGCGCAGTGCTCTCGTGCTTTTCCCGGAACTTGCTGACGCTGACGAAGGCGCGTCCCACTGTTCCGTAGCCGATCACCTCTTTGCCGTTGTGAGCGCTGACGCGAAAGGTCAGAAACTTGCCATTGACGGATTCCAGCGTAGCCTCGCATTTCACGGTCGAGCCCACACCGCTGGGAGCCCGGTGATTCACGTTGATCGCGGTGCCCACACTGACCTCGTCGCCCTCGCAGAAAGGCAACAGCGCTTCAAAGGCAGCCGATTCCATCCAGGCGATCATGAAGGGCGTGGAGAGCACCGGAGGCAGCTCCGGCCTCCAGGCGCTGAGCGTGTGTTGAAACTCCACGCGCCGCTCGAGCTCGCCGCGCGTACCGATGGGAACGGGCTTGGCCATGCATTGAGAGTAAACAGATCGCAGTCGTGATGTCACCTTAGCCCGCAAACGACGGCGTCCCGATTCCGCAGCTTTTCGATATTCTCGGGCACAATTTGGCCTCAATTCCGACAAAGTCGGTGTACCATAACGCTGTTCAAAAAATGCAGGCGTGGGCCGTACTCTGTCGCGGCCTTGCCCCGGTACTCACTTTTACCGTAATCGGGGCTCGTCTGGAGTGGTCATCTCCAGACGCAGCGATGCGCCCGCCGGCTGGTAAGCTCCGCCAGTTTCAGGCCCTTGGTTAAATCGGTTGGTAATTCTTGATCTCAGGGAGAACTGTGTATGCGTCGGGTCCTGTTGTCGATTCTGATTGCCGCTTCTTTCTTCGTCATGCCGGCCGGAGCGCAGACTGCTGCCGCGCCAGCTGCTTCGTCTACACCCCCTACCGCACCCGTTCCAGCAGGACGTAAGAAGCGGGTCGCCGTCTTCGACTTTGATTTCGCCACAGTCCAAAGCAGCAGCGCCGCTGTCTTTGGCACGAATGTCGACGTGGGTAAGGGCATTTCCGATCTGCTGGTTCGTCACCTGGTGCAGGATGGCACCTATTCCGTCATCGAGCGCAAAGCCATGGATAAGATCCTGGCCGAGCAGAATTTTTCCAACAGCGACCGCGCGGATGCCAACTCGGCGGCTAAGATCGGCAAGCTGCTTGGCGTTGACGCGATCATCGTGGGCAGCGTCACCCAGTTTGGCTACGACAACAAGGACACCAAGGTCGGCGGCGGCGGCGGAGGTTGGGGCGGATTCGGCGTTGGCGGCTTCAGTCACAAGAAAAGCAAGGCTGTTGTGGTGACCGACGCGCGCCTGGTGAACATCGATACCGCCGAGATTATGGGCGTGGCCGACGGCAAGGGCGAGTCGTCACGTGAAAGCACGTCCCTGCTAGGCGGTGGTAGTAATTGGCATGGCTTTGGCGGCGGCGCCGTGGATTTCGGCAGCAGCGACTTCCAGCAGACCATCCTTGGCGAGGCCGTGAATGCGGCGGTTACGGAGATGAGCACCGAGCTCGTAGCCGACGCTCCCAAGCTGGTGACCCGCACGATCAGCGTTGAGGGAGTTGTCGCTTCCGTCGATGGCGGTCAGATTGTGTTGAACATCGGAGCGAAGGCCGGGCTGAAGGCTGGCGATCAGCTGACCGTTAAACGCGTGACCAAGGAGATCAAGGACCCCACGACGGGCAAGACTTTACGGAAGATGACGGCGGATGTTGGCGTAATCAAGCTAACGGACGTGGATGACGTATCCGCCGTAGGAACCGCCGTTTCCGGCTCGGGCTTCAAGGTGGGCGACGAGGTAAAAACCATCACCCAATAACCAGCAGGTATCACGAGACAGGGCGGCCTTTTCGGTCGCCCTGTTTATTTCAGGGAAATTTGCGCGCTAGTGACTTCCGCTGGCTACGCGGGCTTTCTCGAACTCGTCACCCGCATTCCATCCCACCAGGTTTGACTGATCCGCCGCCTCCCAACCCAATGCGATACCGAAGCGGGCCATAACCGCATCACCGCGAAAATCCATGTCAGCGCGATACTCATCGCTGGGCTGGTGATAGTGCTTGGATACGTACTCCTCGGCCTGCAGCGTTCCCCATTGACGATTGTGGCCGCGGTACAGGTCACCTTCGTCGATGGAGAATGAGGGGACGCCGACACGCGCGAAGCTGAAGTGGTCGGAGCGATAGTAGTGTCCGGCTCCGGGTTGCGCGTCGGGAACAATCGCCAGATTGAAGTCGCTGGCAGTGCGCTCAACCGCCGAATAGAACGTGGTGCGCTCGGCTCCGGCAACGTTGACCTCTTCGGGAACGCCCAGAGGCGGCACGTCGTCATAGTTCAGCGCCAGGGAAATATCTCTTGCCGGAATCGGCGGATGCTTGCCGAGATATTCCGAGCCCAGCAGTCCCTGCTCTTCGGCGGTGACCGCAACGAAGTAGACAGAGCGCTTTGGCGCCTGCTTAGTCGCGGCGTAGGCGCGGGCAATTTCCAACAGGATCCCGCAGCCGGTAGCGTTGTCCTGGGCGCCGTTATAAATGTTGTCGCCGGCCATCCCCGGCACGATGCCCAAGTGATCGTAGTGCGCGCTGTAGAAGACGGCTTCGTTCTTCAGATGCGGGTCAGAGCCGGGCAGCACGGCGAGAACGTTATTGGAGTCGAAGTAACGAACCTTGCTATTCAGGCTAGCCTTGGCCCTGGCTGACAGCACAACAGGGTTGAAGCCCCGCTGTCCGGCTGACTCGATCATCTGGTCGATGTTCATGCCGCACGCCTCCGCCAGACGGCGGGCGACGTCGAGCTGAATCCAGCCCGCCATCTTCAGCTTCTGGTTCTTGCTGTCGCGCAGGAAGGAGTGCTCACCCGACCAGGAGTTCCGCACCACATCCCAGCCATAGCTGGCCATCGAGGTCTTGTGGATAAGCAGCACACCCGCCGCACCCTTGCGTGCCGCTTCTTCATACTTGTAGGTCCAGCGACCGTAGTAGGTGAGAGCCTTGCCGTTGAAGAATTTCGGATCATTGGATGGCGGCTCATTCACCAGCATGAGCAGGATCTTGCCTTTTACATCGACATCCTTGTAGTCGTTCCAGTTGTACTCGGGAGCGTCGATACCGTAGCCAACCCAGACGATGTCGGCGTCGATGTCGCTGTGGGCCGCGCCGCTTTCGTCAGTGACGACAAAATCCCTGCGAAAGGCGAGGTCGAGCGGTGCTCCATTGCTGGGAACGAGGCTGAGGTTCGAGTCATCCTGGGTAGAGATGCCCTCAAGCGGAACCTTCTGCATGTAGCTGCCGTTGTCGCCGGCCGGCTTAAGCCCATAGAGCGCAAACTGCGTGGCCATGTATTCGGCGGCGATATCGCCACCGCGCTGTCCCGTGCCCCGGCCTTCGAGCAAATCGCTGGCCAGAAACTTGACATGCGCGCGGATACGCTGCGCTTCCACGCCGGCCATAGCCTGCTGGGCGGCCGAAGGAAGTCCCACTACTTGCGGAACCTTGACGCTCGTTGAATGGAAGGAATCAGAACTGGTGGTTTGAGCCAGCAGTAGAGCTGCGGGCAAAGCAAGCAGTAGCGCAGCGAAAAGCAGTCGTCGCAAGAAAGAACTCCTATGGTCAGCCAAGCGCCCAGGAAAACGCTATATTTTACGCGAAAATCACGGGTCAGGGCGTTGCGGTCTTCAGCTACCCTCGCACGCACAATTCCAGTAAAATCGAGACTTGCATCTGATTTGTCCTAATGTGTCCTGGCTGGCGCTGGGCCCAACAGCGTTGTGCCGTAGTCAGCGGAGACTATGCGTCGACTGAGCCGCCTCCTCCGATATTTCAGGCCTTACTGGTTGTACCTGTTGGCGTCGGTTTTCTCGATGGCGCTGGTGGGGTTGCTGGATGCCTTCCGCCTGTTGCTCATCGGGCCAATCCTCGACCGGTTCTCAAACCCTTCGCGCCGGGCCCCCGCCCTTCCACTCTTGCCCGTCCCGCTTTTTGGACACCGCTTGGATCTGCGCTCCTTCGTTCCCACCCATCTGCATAACGTCTGGTCGGTGGTCGCGTTTGCGATGATCATCTCGACGCTGCTGAAGGGGATGTTCGACTACGCCGGCACTTATCTTGCGAACTATGCCGGCTACGGCATGGTCACCGACATGCGCAACGACCTTCATCAGGCGACGTTGCGTCGTTCGGTCGGTTTCTTCCAGCAGTACTCCACGGGAACGTTGCTGTCGGCCATCGTGAACGACGTGGAGCGCGTGCAGTTCGCCATGTCGAGCGTGCTGGCGGAGTTCCTGCAGCAGTTCTTCAGCTTCATTTTTATTGGTGCGGTCGTCATAAGCCTTGGCAGACATCTGACCTGGGTTTTGCTGATCTTTGTTCCTTTCGTTGTCGCTTCGGCGCGCAGAGTTGGCGACCGTGTCCGGAAGACCACACGCAAGGGTCAGGACAAGCTCGCCGAAATCAACAACCTGCTACACGAGACCATCACCGGTATCCGCATCGTGAAAGCTTTCTGCATGGAAGCCTGGGAGATGGGGCGCTTCCGCGAAGCCGCGCGTCGACTATTCCGGGCCAATCTAAAATCGGCGGCCGCGTTCGCCCTGAACTCGCCGATCATGGATGCCTTCGGCGCCATCGCCATCGTGCTGCTCATCCTTCTGGGACGCGACAGCATCAAGCATGGCTATCTCAGCGAGGGCTTCTTCATCGCCTTCATCATCGCGGTCTTCAAGCTTTACGAGCCGGTCAGGAAGTTCGGACAGTTCAACAACAACTTCCAGCAGGCGCTGGGTGCTTCTGACCAGATTTTCAACTTCCTCGACGCACAGGATGAAGTTCGCGAGAAACCGGGTGCGGTTAAATTGCCGCCGTTTGGCCGCGGCATTCGCTTCGAGAAAGTCTACTTCCGTTACTCCAAGGTGGACGAAGAGCGGCCTGTGTTGCGCGACATCAATCTCGACGTGAGCCCCGGCGAAGTGGTGGCTATCGTTGGCTCCAGCGGTTCAGGCAAGACCACGCTGGTGCACCTGCTGCCGCGTTTTTTCGACGTCTCGCAGGGCCGCCTGCTGATCGACGGCCACGATGTCCGCGACTTGACGGTTGCTTCGCTGCGTTCGCAAATCGCCATCGTTACCCAGGACACCATTCTGTTCAACGACACGGTGCGCAACAACATCGCCTACGGCCATCCGGAGATTTCACCGCAGGCGGTGGAAGATGCTGCCCGCGCGGCCTTGGCGCACGACTTCATCTCGGCGCTGCCCCACGGTTACGATTCCATCATCGGCGAGCGCGGCCTGCGCCTGAGCGGCGGCGAGCGCCAACGCATCTCGATTGCCCGCGCAATTCTGAAGAACGCGCCCATCCTGATCCTCGATGAAGCGACCTCGGCGCTCGATACCGAGAGTGAGTCGCTGGTGCAATCGGCATTGCAGAACCTGATGACAGGTCGTACTGTATTTGTCATCGCCCATCGGTTATCGACCGTGCGTAGGGCCGACCGGATCCTCGTGCTGGAGAACGGCATGATTACCGACGAGGGTTCGCACGAGTGTCTGCTCGCACATACCGGCACGTACCGCCGGTTGTATCATTTGCAGTTCGAAGATATTGAGACTGCTTCCGGGACCGAATAGGTTTCGCCATGAACATCCGCTCGATGACCGGGTACGCGCAGGTCAAAGCCCACGTGAGCGATGAGCTCACACTCAGCCTGAGCTTGAAGTCGGTCAACCACCGTTTTCTCGATCTCCATCTCCGCATGCCCTCCGAGCTTGACCCGGTAGAAATCAAGGTCCGCCGCCTTCTGAAAGAGCGCCTGCACCGCGGCCACCTCGAAGTCACCATCAGCATGGAGCGCACAGGAGGCGCAGGATTCGCTGTCAACCGCGAGTTGGTCGGCGGATACTTGCGCACCTTCCGCGAGGTGGCCGAAGAGTTTGGCGTCAGCGCTGAGCCCGACCTCAACGCCGTGCTGAAACTTCCAGGCGCTATGAATGCTGCGGAAAACGGCGATGCGACGGCCACTCTGGAGAAGGAAGTTGTCGGTGCGCTGGAACAGTGCATCGAGCGGCTGAACCTCATGCGTGAGGAAGAAGGCCGCGGCGCGGTTGACGAGTTGCGCGATCGCATGACCCATCTTTCATCGGCGACGCACGAAGTGGACCAGCTCCGCGGGCGCGTCCTGAAGGCCTACCAGGAAAAGCTGCACGGCCGTATGCAGGAGTTGCTGGGCGGACACATCGACCAGGACCGCATCCTTCAGGAAGCCGCGGTCCTCGCCGAGCGTAGTGACATTCAGGAAGAACTGGTGCGCATGAAGAATCACATCCAGCACTTCCTCTCGCTCCTCGACGGCGGTGGCGAAGTCGGCAAGAAGCTGGACTTCCTGTTACAGGAGATGAACCGCGAAGCCAATACTCTCATGTCGAAGACCACCGGCGTAGCCGGAGACGCATTGCGGATTACCTCGCTCGGATTGTCGATGAAGTCGGAGATCGAAAAGGCCCGCGAACAGGTACAGAATCTCGAATGAGCGGAATCATCTTCATCATCTCGGCGCCTTCCGGCTCGGGCAAATCGACGCTCACCAACGAGCTACGCCGCATCGTTCCCAACCTCGAATTCTCCATCAGCTATACAACGCGTCCTCCGCGTGGCAGTGAGCAGTCAGGCCGCGAGTATTTCTTCATTACTCGCGAAGAATTCGAGCGCATGATCGCGGAGAACGAATTCCTGGAGTGGGCCCAGGTTTTTGGAAATTACTATGGGACAGCCAAGCGCTTCCGTCGCGAGGCCGCGGCGCGTGATCACGACCTGCTCCTCGACATCGATGTGCAGGGCGCCGGACAAGTCAAGCGTGAGGAGCCCGAGGCTGTTTCGATCTTTGTGCTTCCGCCCTCGCGCGAGGAATTGGAGCGCCGGTTACGCCGCCGCGCCGAAGCTGACGACAATCTGCAAAAAGAATTGATGGGGGATGGGGCCAAGCTGTTCAACACCGAAGGCATCATTCAGCGGCGACTGACGACGGCCTCCCATGAGATTGAGAATTTCGGGCAGTACGACTATATTCTTGTCAACGATCGCCTGGAGGAATCGATCGACATCCTCAAGTCGATCGTAGAAGCGGAGCGGCTGAAGCGCTCCCATGCAGTTTTAACATCAAGAGACGAACAGGTTTTGGCGATTGCCAATCGCGCCCAAAGGGAGCGGATGCTGCCGCAGGTGGAGTCGATCCTGGCGACATTCGATCTCTCCCGATTTCCTAGTGTCACGGAGTGAGTATGAAACTGGTTGAAGGTTTCGATAGCAACTATCGATACGTGCTGGTCGCCGCTCGTCGTGCCCGACAGATTCAAAATGGCGCCCGCCCCAATGTAGATCCGCACTCGCGCAAGCCCTGCCGCATCGCCGAAGAAGAGCTCCAGGCCGGCAAGGTCGCGTGGGAGATCCCGGCCGCCGGCAGTGCTGTCGCAATGGAAGTCACGAGCGAGCAGGATGGCCCGGTAGGCGGCGAAGCCGACGACTAGACCGAACCCGGTGCCTCTGTCGCAAGAGTTGCACCGGGTTCGTCTTTCACCGCAATCAATACACGTTCACGGTTTGATCTGTCTTGTACAGAGAGCCCGTCGTGTCCCATGCCTGCACGCTCAGCAGGTGCGTGCCCGCCGCTGCAGTAACGCTCGCCCGAATCGTAGGTCCGCTCGACGTAGCCACCACCTGACCATCCAGATAAGCCTTCATCGAAGTGATCTGATGTGTGTTGTTCTCGACATCAGCTTCTACGGTGAAAGGTGAATTCGTATCCTGATTGATGACCGGCTGCTGTATCACCACGCCGGGCGTGCAGTTACTTCGGCCGCACTGATACGCGTAATAAACCTTGTAGTTGCTGCTGGCGGTGTAGAGCAGGTGAGAGCCGCTATAGGCTTTGACCGTAAAGTTCTGCCAGTTGTTATTTACGGTTCCACTCACCACCGATGTAATCGCATCCCCACTCATCGTCTCAATTAAGGTTCCATTCTGCCAGGCGTTCATGGACGTCACATTGGAACTGGCCCAGGCCGTAAGTTGCAGGTCGTCACTGGGCTGATAGGAACCGTTAGGCGGCGCGCAGAAGTTGATGCCCGACGCCGGATGGCTGCAGGCGTACAGGCCATCGATCTGGGTGACCGTGGATGAGTACTGAAACAAGTTTCCGCCGGAATCCCAGGCGTTCAGTACCAGATGATAGGAGCCGTTGTAGTTGGCGTCGCCGTCGCTGAAGACGAAGTTGTTTGTGTTGCGAACTTCGTAAATCTTCTGGTTGTTGGCGTAAAGGATCATTTGCACGATGGGTAAGCCGTTCCTGCCGGTGGCTGCGGCCTCGATGTTCATGGGATAGACGACGGTGGAGTTGGTGCTGGGGAAGCAGATGATCGCTCCCGGATTGGCGGGAGCCGAGCAGTCTGCGTGAGCCGGTAAAGAGACACAGGTGGCGACGAGCGCGGTGACGCCGAGCAGGGTGAGGGTCTTCATGGCGATAGAGCTCCTTGGAATTTCCGCCTGGAACAGGAGGCGGACGCTGATTCAGCAGCAAGGGAATTTCCATTCCAGAGTTGAAGGAGCTGAGAGAAGTCAGGCTGCGCCCGTGATTGCGCGCAACGCTTCATGCCATAGTGTGGCATTGGGGTGCACAGAATGGGCTCCCACTTGAAGTCGCGTCACTTTCGATTGAAGCCGCTAACCGCGCTACACGGGCCCATACCCTCCGGACTATACTTAGACGCAAGATGAAAATCGCTCTGGGCGTGAGCGGCGGCATCGCTGCCTATAAAGCTGCCGAAATCGTTCGTCACCTACAGGATCGCGGCGTAGGCGTGCAGGTCATCATGACCGCCGCGGCGCAGGAGTTTGTCCGTCCCCTCACCTTTGCTGCCCTCTCGGGCGAGAAGGTCATCACCGGCATGTTCGGCTCGTCCGCCGAGGCCCCGAATCTGGACTCTGCCGTCGAGCACATCTCCGTTGCGCAGTCGATCGATTGTCTGCTGGTCGCGCCCGCCACGGCGGACACCATCGCCAAGTTTGCCCAAGGTATCTCCAACGACTTCCTCAGCACCCTCTATCTGGCAACAACGGTGCCAGTGGTTGTCGCTCCCGCGATGAACGTCAACATGTGGGAGCATCCGGCGACCAGGGCGAACCTGGAGATCCTTCGCCAGCGCGGGGTGCACATCGTCGAGCCGGGCAGCGGCTATCTCGCCTGCGGCATGGTGGGCGCGGGCAGGCTGGCCGAGCCGGAACACATCGTTGCCGAGACTCTGGCGCGCCTGGGCGTGGCTCAGGACCTGGCAGGCCAGACCGTGCTGATTACCGCCGGTCCTACACACGAGCCCATCGATCCAGTGCGTTATCTCGGCAATCGCTCCAGCGGGAAAATGGGATACGCTCTGGCCGAAGCCGCGTTACGCCGCGGCGCGAAGGTCGTTCTGATCAGCGGTCCGACTGCGTTGCAGCCTCCAACGGCGGCCGAAGCCGTCTTCGTGGAAACCGCGCAGCAGATGCGAACAGCCGTACTCGATCGTTGGGAGCAGGCAAACGTGATTATCATGGCGGCAGCTGTCGCCGACTTTCACGTCAAGAACGCTGCGTCTGAGAAGATCAAGCGCAATGGCGCGATGGAGCTGCACCTCGAGCCCAACGCAGACATTCTCGCCGACCTTGGAAGCCTGCGGCAGGCTGCGGGTAAGACCAGGCCGATGTTAATCGGATTTGCTGCGGAGACCGATCACCTGCTCGAGAACGCGCGCTCCAAGCTGGCGAAGAAGAATGTCGATGCGATCGTGCTGAACGACGTCAGCCGCGCCGAAATCGGCTTCAACTCCGATCGCAACGAGGTGACGGTGGTGACGGCGAATGACACGGTAGACATTCCCGAGGCCGGCAAACTCGACGTCGCTATCAGGATTCTGGATTGCGTCGTGCGCATGCAGCGAGACAGATTGGGGGCGAAGCTGGAAAGCGCGCAGCGATAAGAGTATTTCCATCGACCTCCACCTCCCTTTCGTTTGTCATCCTGAGCAGAGCGTCT
>Ga0210385_10002948_pt1 | contig 10202 bp, 7 predicted proteins | sample IncBWH26OmetaG_FD_160107 | JGI IMG/M metagenome (GOLD analysis project Ga0210385, IMG submission 160107) | Forest soil microbial communities from Barre Woods Harvard Forest LTER site, Petersham, Massachusetts, United States - Inc-BW-H-26-O ...
CCTGCACGAAGGCGAGAAGGTCCTGGACCTGGGGTCGGGCGGCGGCATTGACGTGCTGTTGTCCGCTCGCCGGGTTGGCCCGTCCGGGTTCGCCTACGGCGTGGACATGACCGACGACATGCTCACGCTGGCCCGGGCCAACGCCGCGAAAGCCGGTGCCGCCAACGTGGAGTTCCGCAAGGGCGAGATCGAGGCCCTGCCGCTGCCGGACGCCGCGGTGGACGTGGTGATCTCCAACTGCGTGATCAACCTGTCCACCGACAAGCCCGCCGTGCTCGCCGAGATGTTCCGGGTCCTGGTCCCCGGCGGCCGGATCGGCGTCTCCGACGTGGTGGCAGAGGATCACCTGACCCCGGCTGACCGCGCTGCTGCTGGCTCCTATGCCGGCTGCATCGCCGGGGCCCTGTCCCGCACGGAGTACCTGGACGGGCTCGCCGCGGCCGGGTTCGCCGATGCGTCGGTGACCTTCACCAACGAGGCCGGGCCCGGGATTCACTCGGCGATCATCCGGGCCGCCAAGCCCGCCGCCACATGAATGCTGCGGTGTCCAGGCGGCTGCTGGCTGAGTTCACCGGCACCGGCCTGCTCGTCGCGGTCGTCGTCGGGTCGGGCATCGCCGTCACCCGGCTGACCAGTGACGGCGCGCTGCGGCTGCTGGTCAACTCGCTGGTGACCGCGATGGGCCTGGCCGTCCTCATCCTGGTGTTCATCCAGGCCGGGGGCGCGCACTTCAACCCGGTCGTCACCGCCGCCGACTGGCTCCTGGGCCGCCGCACCGCCCAGCGCTACGGCATCGGCCAGGCCGCCGCCGTCATCGCGTGCCAGATCGCCGGGGCCATCGCCGGGGCGGCGCTGGCTGATGCCATGTTCGCCGCCCCCGTGCTCAGCCCCTCACACCATCACCGCGGCGGCGCACCCGACCTGCTCAGCGAGGTCGTCGCCACGGCCGGGTTGCTGTTCGTCATCGTCGCCCTGGCCCGGACTGGCCGTCTGCAGCATGTGGCGTGGGCGGCCGGCGCGTGGATCGGCGCGGCGTACTGGTTCACCGCGTCCACGTCCTTCGCCAACCCCGCCGTCACCATCGGCCGGACCCTCACCGACACCTATGCCGGGATAGCCCCGGTCTCGGCTCCCGCGTTCATCGCCGCCCAGCTCGCCGGCGGCACCATCGGCACGATCCTGGCCGTGGCCATCTACCCAGTCCGCCCGGCCCCGGTCCACTCCGATGACGCCGTTCAGCTCGCTGGCTAAGCACCAAGGAGGCTGTGATGGCCGGCATCCCGGTCGTGCTGTTCGTCTGCACCCACAACGCAGGCCGTTCCCAGATGGCCGCGGCGCTGCTCGACCACCTAGCGGCCGGGCGCGTGCGGGTGACTTCGGCTGGATCCCAGCCTGCCGACCAGCTCAACGCCGCTGTGGTCCGGGCCATGGCCGAGATCGGCCTGGACATCTCCCGCGAGTTCCCCAAGCCGCTGACCGCTGACCGAGTGCAGGCCGCTGACGTGGTCATCACGATGGGCTGCGGCGACACCTGCCCCGTCTACCCCGGCCGTCGTTACCTCGACTGGGACCTGCCCGACCCCGCGGGTCTCGACCTGGCCGCCGTCCGCCCGATACGGGATGAGATCCGCAGGCGAGTGACTGCCTTGCTCGACGAGATGGCCTAGCCTGCCCAGCGCTGCTGTGCGCCCTGGCCTGCCGGCTCAGGGACTGCGTTGGCGGTCACCAGGTCCCTGTGTCAGCCTGACGCCGCCGTAGCGCATGCGTCCGCGACGACCTCCCGTCAGCCTTGCTGCCAGGTGACGGTGAAGTGTTCGATCTGGCGGGTGGGGACGCTGGCGGTGATATCGGGCGGGGCCAGGGCCGTCAGGCCGGGCAGGCGGGTGAACAGGGTACTCAGCGCGACCTCGCCGTGCAGCCTGGCTAGCGGAGCACCCAGGCAGAAGTGAGTTCCGGCGGAAAAGCTCAGGTGCGGGTTGGGCTGGCGGCTGATATCGAAGCGGTCGGGATCGGGGAAGGCGGCGGGATCACGGTTCGCGGCGGCCAGGAACAGCAGGCGCGGCTGCCCGGCCGGGCAGGCCACGCCGTGCACGTCGGCGTCGGTCCGGGGTGTCACGCCGGTGAAGGTGGTCGGGGTGATCAGCCGCAGCATTTCTTCCACCGCGGCAGGCCAGCGCCCGGGGTCGCGCCGCAGGGCGGCCAGCGAGTCGGGGTGGACGCACAGCAGGTGGGTGCCCAGGGTCAGCAGGGTAGTGGTGGTCTGGTGCCCGGCCAGAACGAAGAAAACGCAGTTCGCGACCAGGTCCAGCTGGTCTTCCCCGTCGGCGTGCCGGGCGGCCAGGGCGGTCATCAGGTCATCGGCTGGTTCCGCGGCGCGCTGGTCGAGCAGCGCGGCGAAGTAGGAGAGCAATTGCCTGGCCGCGTCGTTGGCGGCCTGGACGGCGGTGCGGTCGTTGTCGCGCTGGCGGGCGAAGCCGCGATTGAGGACGGCCAGCGCCGCAGCCACCCGGTCGAGGTCGCCGGCCGGGACGCCCAGCACGTCGGCGATCACGGCCAGGGGCAGCGGCCGGGCGAAGTCAGCGACCAGGTCCATGCTCCCGGCGGGGGCCGCCTGGTCGATGAGCGCCGTGGCCCGCGCGGCGATGATCTCCCGGTAGCGCTCCACCCGGCGGGCGGTGAACAGGCCGCCGAAAGCGTCCCGCACCCGGCGGTGCCGGTCGCCGTCCAGCCGCATCATCCACCTGCTGAGCAGCTGAAAGGCCGGGTCGGGCGAGGGCGGGATGGTCGGTGCCGCGAAACGCGGATCCCGCAGCACGTCACGCACGAACAGGTACTGGCAGCCAGGCAGCGGCGAGCCGCGCAAGATCACCTGCGGGTCGGCGCGCCCGGCCGGAGAGAACAACGCAGTCAGCAGGTCGAACTCGGTCCTGGCCCCGGCGGCCGGATTCGGCGGGGTATTCATGAGGTGCACAGTAGCGTCCCGCCAGCAGCGCGGCGCCTGCGCACCGCACATGACTCGCTCCGCTCGCTTCGGGCAGGATGAAGTCGCGCAGCAGCACACCGCCGCTGCGCCATCCTGGGAGGTTCGGGTCGGTGGATGCGGGCGGCAGGCCGCGGCCTGCTTCTGGCCGCGTGCTGTACCTGGTGGTCAGCGGGGCCGCGGCGGCGGACGGCATTGCTGAGCTGGTGGCGGCGTGCCAGGCGCAGGGGTGGCGGATCGCGGTCTTCACCACTCCTGACGGCGCCAGGTTCGTTGACGCCGCCGAACTGGAGCGGCTGACCGGCGAGCCGGTGCGCTGGGAGTACCGGATGCCGGGCACCGGCGCGCCGACCCCGCCCGCCGACGCCGTGCTGGCCTGCCCGCTGACGTTCAACAGCGTCAACAAGTTCGCCCACGGGCACGCGGACAACTTTGCCCTGGCCCTGCTGTGCGAGATGGCCGGCTACGGCGTCCCGATGGTGGTCGTGCCCTACTGCAAGGCCGAACTCGCCAGCCATCCGGCGTTCGCGAACAGCCTGCAGACGCTGGCTGGCATGGGGGTGCGGGTGCTGTTCGACCCGGATGCGCCGCCGGAGCGACGGCTGCCGCCGTGGAGCGAGGTGCTGGCCGCCCTCCCGGCCGCACCGTCCGGTTAGCGTCGCTGGTCGAGGGCTGGCTGGGCCCGGGCCGCCGGCGTCAGCACGTCGCCGACCGCCTCGGTCAGCCGCGCCATCTCGTAGGAAACCAGGTCCGTGTCGCACTCCGAGGCGGCCAGCACGGCCAGGATCGACCCGTCGCTGATGGCCATGACGAACATCAGCCCGCCTTCCATCTCCACCAGGGCCTGGGTGGGCTGCCCTGCCTCGAAGATCCGCGCCGCGCCCTGCATCAGGCTGGCCAGCCCGGAGGTGATGGCCGCGAACTGGTTGGCGAAGCCAGCAGGGATGCCTTCCGACAGGGCCAGCGGGACCCCGTCCGCGGATATCACGGCCGCGTGGGCCACATTCGCGACCCGCGAGGTGAAGTCGGTGACGAGCCAGTTCAGGTCCTGGCGGTACGCGTAACTCAACGGTCGGCTCCCTCTACGGCACTGGGTGTCTGGCCCTGGGCTGCGGTTGGCGTCTGGCCTTGGGCGCGGCGGCTTCCGCGCTGGAAACCACTCAGCCGACTGCGTGCCACGTCAGGCGAGCTCGGCGGCCTCGAGGCGGCAAGCTTCGGCGCTTCCGGGCCATCCGGCCGATGCCGGCCGCCACCCACCGATCCGGGCAGGAGGTTGGCCTGCGGGATACGTACGGGCAGCCCGGCGGTGGTGGTGTCACCGCGCACCGGGTTGGCGATGATCTGCGCCGCTTGCCTGCTCTCGGCCCACTCCTCGATCCCGGCCAGCCCGCCCCTGGCCGGCCGGGCGCCGTTGCCTGCCGTTCTGACCGCGGCCGGCCGGCGGTCACCGAACCAGTCCGACGCCGCCGAGCCGACGGCCGGGACGGTCTCGCGCGGACCGGGACCAGCCGGGTCGTCCAGGGCCGTTCGTACCGTGGCGCCGTGCCGGCCGGTAGCCCCTACTCCCTGGTAGCCGACGTACGCGGCGAACGGCCGCGACCGTCCGCCGTAGGGCTGGGCGGTCCGCTCGGTGACGTTATCCGGCAGCCAGACCAGGGCGGTCAGCCCCTGCGGGGCCCTGGCCCGCAGCCGGACCCGCACCCCGTGCCGCTCGGCCAGCCGCGCTACCGCGAACAGGCCCATATGCCGGGAGACCGCTACGTCGATGATCGGCGGGTTGTCCAGTCGCCAGTTGATCTCCGCCAGCCGCGAGTCCGGGATGCCGACCCCGCTGTCGGCGACCTCGATCAGCACGCCGCCGCTGATCACTTCCTGGGCCGATACGTGTACCGGGGTGTCCTTGGACGAGAAGATCGTGGCGTTCTCGATCACCTCGGCCAGCAGGTGCACCACGTCGGACACCGCCTGCCCGGAGACCGCGACTCCCGGCTGGATCCGCAGTGACACCCTGCTGTACTGCTCGATCTCCGACACCGCGGCGCGGGCCACGTCCGCGAGCGCGACCGGCTGGCTCCACTTGCGCGCGCTTTCGTGCCCGGCCAGCAGGAGCAGGTTCTCGGAGTTGCGGCGCATCCGGGTGACCAGGTGGTCCATGGCGAACAGGTTGGACAGCCGGTCCGGATCACCCTCGTTCTGCTCCAGGGCGTCGATCATGCGCACCAGCCGCTCGATGAGCGACTGGCTGCGCCGGGACAGGCTGACGAACATCGCGTTGAAGCTGTTCCGCAGCATGGCCTCGTTGCTGGCCAGGCGCACCGCCTCCGAGTGGACCTGGTCGAACGCCCGGGCGACCTGGCCGATCTCGTCCGAGGACAGCACGTCGATCGGCGCCACCTCCGCGCCGGTGGACGGATCCTGGCCCTCGCCCAGCAGCCGGACCCGCTCCGGCAGTTCCACGGTGGCGATGGTGAGCGCGCCTTCCCGCAGCCTGCGCAGCGGCCCGACCAGGGACCGGGCCACGGCGATGGTGGCGATCAGCACCACGAGCAGGATGACCGCGACCAGGATGGCGGTGAGCAGCGCGGTGCGTTCCGCGCTGCGTTGCAGCGACTGGGCCCGCGCGACGATGTTCCGCGCCACGTCCAGCTCGACCTGCTGCATGCCGTCGACCGTGCCGGACTGGGCCTTGTACCAGACCCCCGCCGCCTGCGCCGGGTTGATACCCGCGGCGGCCAGGCTGCCGGCGTCCTGGACGAAGTCCACGATATTCTGGGCCTGCTCGTTGGCGGGCGTCCCGGCCACGGTGCTGTCGTATTCACTCTGCTCGGCCGGCGTGGCCGTGGTGCCGAACGCCGTCAGGTCGATGAGCTGCCCGGACTGGGCGGTGGTCAGCGCCTGCTGCTCGTCGGCGAAGCCCTGGGGGTGCAAGAACGCGTTGTACAGCAGCGCGCGCTGCTGCGCGGCCTGGTCCTTGGCCAGCGCCATCGCGTTGAGCGTCTGGACGTCGCTCACCAGCGAGGCGTCGGACGTGCCCTGCCCGATCTGGTCGTCCAGCGCGATCATGTCGGTAATGGGGGGAGCGTAGGCGCCGATCACCCCCTGCGCGTCCTGGCTGGCCTGGGCCGTGATGCGCAGGCCCGGGAGGTCCTTGATGGCGGAGACCACGGTGGCCACCCGGGTCTGGATGTTGACCGGGAAGGAACCGCCGATCCCGGCGGCCAGTGACTGGACCCTGGCCGCCGCGGCGTTCGTAGTGCGATACCAGCTGTTCAGGCCGCTGGCCTGGGTGAGGGGTGCGATCCCGGCCGTCTCGTCACGCTCATCCTCCAGTGCCTGCACCAGGTCGGCGACCTGCTGTCCGAGGCTGGCGAGCTTCGACACGCGGCCGAACTCGTCCGCGCTCCTGGCCGCCGACGCCACCTGCAGCCCACCGAAGACCAGGCCCATGAGCAGGGCCAGGATGATCACGGCGATCAGCCGTGTGGACACCGGCCAGTTCTGCAGGGTCAGCCGACGGCCACCGGTGGAACGGGAGGCCGTGGCCTCGGTGGAGTACTGGCTCGAATCACCGGTGGCCCTCGCCACGGCGTGGTTCCCCATCGCTGATGTCCTCGCTGGTTACGCGCTATTCGGTATGCCGCCGCACTGCCGAGCCAGGTGGACCAACGGCCTCCGGCGGTACGAATATGGGATGCCGCAATTGTAAAAGTGTGAACTACCGCGACTTTAGTGGGACGAGGTGCGAAATATCTGGCAAATGACCATCTAGTGCCCCGCCGCGACCCCGGGCGGTGGCCCGGCGTGCCGCTGGGCGAGCCACGGGTCAGCCCCGGCCGGGCCCTGACCACGGCGTCCGCACCGGCCGGCTCGTGGCCAGGATCGTAACCGGTTACGTCATGCCGCTCGGCGGGACCTGGCCGAACTCGCCGTCTGCCGTGGCCGGACGAAGGCCAGCACGGCGCCGTTCCCCGCCGCGCGCCGAACTCCCCAGGTCCGGGACGCTGGCCGGCGCGGCCGGGCCGGCTGGCGATGATCTTGGCGTGGCCGTTGCGGCCGGCCGCCGCGAGCGCCTGGGCCATGGTCTGGCCCCGCCGGGCAGCGCTCCGCCACCTCGGCCCGATCTCGGTCAGCGGCGTCCGCGGCGTACAGCAGGCCGGCCGCCGCCGTCGCGCTCGGCGAGCGGAAGATCGAGCGGAAGATGCCGCCGGATCCGCACCGCAGCCCTTTCTCAGATAGCGAGATCCAGACGCCAATCTGGCGCAACTAGACGACCATGCCTTCGGGGACGGCTAGCATTTGGCTGCTGGTCACATTCCGGGCATATGGGCGCGCCCTGAGCTAATTGCTTGACAACAATCAGACTAGTTAGATCCGGCCGGGCCTGACGGCTGACCGGTGACCCGTGCCGCGCCACCGTAGGGCCGCGTGCGGGGCCGCCGTGCGGGCCTGACGCCAGGGCAGGGTGAACAGGGCAGGCTGACTTGTGCGAAGGGTCCGCGCCCGGTTCCGCAAGGTGACGTCTCGTCGAGTTGTTATGGAACTGCAGTTCGATACTCTTCGATATCAACCGACGAGTTGAGCGCAAACGCTGACGTGAACGTCAGATTCTTAACGGCCGGAAAAGGAGTGGCACACAGGGATGGCTATCTACCGTCACAGGTTCCTGCCCATCGCGGTCGGGACGGTGCTCGCACTGGGGCTGGCGGCGTGCAGCTCGGGCGGTTCGGCAAGCAGCTCATCAGGCGGGACCACGGCGGGCGGAGGCTCGGGCCTGTGCTCGAACATCCCGCCCGGCCCGATCAAGATCGCGAACATCGAGCCGCTGAGCGGCCCGACCGCGTCGTCGGGAACGCTGACCGAGATCGAGTCCACCATCGAAGTCAACTACTTCAACGCCCATGACAGCGTGTGCGGCCACCAGTTCGCCCTGTCGAACTACAACGACAAGGGCGATCCGGCGACCTCGCTGAGCATCGCCAGGCAGCTGGTCTCCCAGGGAAACGTGATCGTGGTCAACGACTCGTTCTCCTCGGCGCAGAACCAGATCCAGCCGTACCTGATGCAGCAGCACACGCTGGTGATCAACGGCGACGGCGCCTACGCTCTGTTCAACGCCAAGCAGAACCCGACCGCCTACAGCACTCTCCCGTCCAACGCCCAGTACGCGCAGCTGATGGTGAACTGGGCCAAGTCGCACGGCGATAACGACATCGGGATCTTGTCCGACGGGACCTCGTTCAGCGTGGAGCTGGCGGCCGATGCCGAGGCCGACGTCAAGGCGGCCGGGCTGACGTTCGTCAAGACGATCACCTACTCGCCGACCGCGATCGACCTGACCACCCCGCTGACCCAGGCCAAGGAAGCCGGGATCCAGACGCTGTTCCCGACCGGGTTCACCGGCGTCCCGGCGATGGTCTCCGGGTTCAAGCAGATCGGCTGGTCACCCAAGATCATTGGCTGGGGCGGGCTAAATGACTTCGGCGTCACCGCTTCCGAGGTGCCGGCCGGGACGGTCGACGGCTGCGTCCTGTCCTATACGCAGGGACAGCCGACGTCCACGCTGCTGACCCCGGAGAACACGGCGCTGCTCGAGGCGTCCAAGGCCAAGATCGGGCTCAACCCGCAGACCTCCGGGGTGCTGACCGGCTACTTCAACCTGATCGCGATCAAGTGGGCGATCGAGAAGGCCAACTCCCTCGACGGGACCAAGCTCGCGTCCGTGCTCAGCGCCGCGTCCGGCGTTGGGACCAACATCGCGGGCCTGAACCTGAACTGGACCGCGACCCCGTCGGTGCACAACGGTTTCCCGAGCGCCGGGCTGAAGGAATGCGACCTCAAGCAAGGCCCGTACGACATCCTCTACGCCGCTAGCTGATCCAGGCCGAACTCAGATACGTCCGCATGCTGCCGTTCGCCGGCCGCATGCGGACGTATCACTTTCAGCAGGGCTGTCGCAGGCCGGAATCATCGCCTGCTGCTTGCTGCTCAGGGCTGGTGTCCCTTCTAATCAAGTCATGAGCCGGCTGGCTTCGGCCAGGTAGACGCCGGCGGAGAACGGAACCTGGCCGCACACGTCCGTAACGCCCTCCGGGCCGCCCGACCCCGGACCGCGGGCAACGATAATGGTGCAGGCCGGCTTGGCCGAGTGAGGAGGGGTGGCTGACGATGCCAGGGCCCCAGATTTTCACGTCCCGGATGAAGGGCCGTCCCCTGCTGGACAGCGAGGGCACGACCATCGGCCGGATCCGCGACGTCGTGATCCTGCCGTCGGCCGGGAAGGAGCCGCCGCGCGCGCTGGGCCTGGTCGTGACGCTGCAGCGACGCCGGATCTTCGTCAACCTGGGCCAGATCACCGAGATCTCCGTGGACGGCGCCCACCTGCAAGGCGGCAGCGTCGACCTGGATCGCTTCACCCGGCGGACCGGGGAGATCCTGGCCTCCGAGCTGTACGGCAGGCACACCGACGACGGCACCGTCGTGGACGTGGCCATCAGCCCGTACGAGCACCGGCGGATCGGCTGGCAGGTCACCGACCTGGCCGTCTCGCGCGGCCTGAGCCTGATGCACCGCGCCCCGGAAATCGTGCCCTGGGACCGCTACCCGGACCTGTTCCAGACCGACCCGGTGACGGATCAGCTGGCTGGCCTGCGCGAGCTGAGGCCCGCCGACCTGGCCCACGCCGTCGAGGGCATGCCGGCCATCCGGCGCAGCCAGCTCGCGGCCGCGCTGGATGACGAGGAGCTGGCCGACCTGCTGGAGGAAATGCCCGAGCAGGACCAGATCCGGCTGCTGGACAGCCTCGAGCTGGAGCGCAGTGCCGACGTGGTCGAGGAGATGGAGCCCGACGACGCGGCCGACCTGCTGGCCGAGATGCCGGCCGACCAGCGCGAACGGCTGCTGACCGCGATGGAGTCCGTTCCGGCCGCGGAGCTGCGCCGGCTGCTGCGCTACGACCCGACCACGGCGGGCGGCCTGATGACCTCCCAGCCCCTCATCGTCACCCCGGACACCTCGGTCGCCGAGGTGCTGGCCCGCATCAGGAACCCGGACATGCCGGTCACCTCGGCCACGCAGGTGTACGTGTGCGAACCGCCCATGGTGACGCCGACCGGGCGCTACCTGGGCAGCGTGGGCTTCCAGCGGCTGCTGCGCCGGGCGCCGGCCACCCTGGTCGGCTCGTGCATCGAGGACGGGAGCGTGTTCGTCCGGCCCGATCTGCCCG
>Ga0210385_10002949_pt1 | contig 10201 bp, 12 predicted proteins | sample IncBWH26OmetaG_FD_160107 | JGI IMG/M metagenome (GOLD analysis project Ga0210385, IMG submission 160107) | Forest soil microbial communities from Barre Woods Harvard Forest LTER site, Petersham, Massachusetts, United States - Inc-BW-H-26-O ...
TATACGCGAAGAATGCGAAACAAATTGAATAACAAAACGGCTACAAAGTGTCAACGCACATCTCCAAATCAGCGGGCTTTCATCAGCCATCTGGATGCGCCGAATCAGCAGGCTGTTGCCTGCTATCTGCTTGGATTGCCTGCGTCGCGGCGACTAGAACTCCCGAAAATGACGCCTCCGGAGACTGACGGCATATTGAACTTCAACAAAGCTATGCGCAATCGAACGCTGCTAGGCGGAGCTGTTCATTTTCAATTTTTGACCATCTTTAGTATAAATGTTGGCTCGGAACAGCCCGCTATCCGTCTTAGCATTCGGCCAGGAGGAATGCGTTGATTGAAGTGCAGGATTTGACGAAATCCTACGGCGAAGTGAAGGCCGTGGATGACATTTCGTTTACCGTGAATAAAGGCGAGATCCTCGGTTTCCTGGGGCCCAACGGTGCCGGGAAGACCACTACTATGCGGATCTTGACGGGATACATGCCGGCCACGTCCGGCACGGCGCGCGTCGCGGGATTCGATGTCTTTCGAGACTCGATGGAAGTCCGCCGTCGTATCGGCTATTTGCCTGAAACCCCGCCCGTTTATCCCGACATGACCGTCGAAGCCTATCTGGATTTTGTAGCGCGTATAAAAAACGTACCGGCGGAACGACGTAGAGCCCGCATCGATGATGCGCTGACAAAAACGAACCTGGAGGACCGGCGGTCAGAATTGATCAAAAGGCTGTCGCGTGGTTATAAGCAGCGTGTAGGCATCGCGCAAGCGCTCGTGCACGATCCGGACGTCATTATTCTGGACGAACCCACGGTCGGGCTGGACCCAAAACAGATCATTGAAGTCCGTAACTTGATCAAGGGGCTTGCGGGAAACCACACCATAATTCTGTCCACGCACATCCTTCCGGAAGTGAGCATGACTTGTGACCGGGTAGTGATCATCAACAAGGGAAAAGTCGCCGCGGTGGACACTCCGCAGAACCTGACCTCGCAGTTAAAGGGTGGGCAAAAAATTAAAATCGAGGTGGAGGCGCCGGAAAGACGTCTTCGTGAAGTGCTGGCGCAAGTACCGGGAGCAAGCCGGGTGGAGATCGATCCCGAACGCGCGGGAGACCGGCTCGCAGTTACGGTGGAGGCGGCGCAAGGCAACGACATCCGCAGCGAGATTGCGGCGAAAATTGTGGAAAACGGCTGGCGGCTTTTCGAATTGCGCGGAGTTAGTCTGAGCCTGGAAGATATTTTCCTCGAACTTACCACCGACGACGCTACGCACGCAGAACCATCCAGTTAATGGAAATACGCTGAAGGAGTGGAGAGAAACGATGCACGGTTTGTACGCAATTTACCGCAAAGAGATGGGACATTATTTTGTTTCGCCGATCGCCTATATCTTCATCGGCCTCTTTCTGATTTTGAGCGCATTTTTTTTCAACGTGATTCTCGCCGAAGCGATCAAAGAGTCTTTTCAGATGGAAATGCAGAGCATGCAATTCGGGCAGGCTCCCGGTTTTGATGTTCCCGCAGCGATAATCCGCAGTTTTTTTGGCTTGCTTTCCACGCTGGTTCTGTTTTTTACCCCGATCCTGACCATGGGAGTTTATGCGGAAGAGCGCAAGCGCGGGACGATGGAATTGCTTATGACGTCTCCCGTGAGCGAACTGGAAATCGTACTGGGGAAATTCCTGGCTTCACTCTCGTTGTTTGCAATCATGCTTCTGCCCACGGCAAGCTATATGAGTTTCATGGTTCTCCACAGCGAGCCGATGATGCCGTGGCGGATCTTGCTCGCTGGATACGCCGGGATACTCCTTCTCGGCGGATCGCTGCTGGCGCTGGGGTCATTTGTTTCCTCCCTGACCGAGAATCAACTGATTGCAGCGGTAATCACGTTCGCCGCTTCTCTGTTCATATGGGTTCTCGATATTGGCCGGAGCTCCGATAGCGGGTCGAGCGCGGTGCTGCAGTATCTTTCGGTAATTCGGCATTACGAGGATTTCACCCGAGGAGTAATTGACACGTCCAGCCTGATTTATTACTTCAGCTTTATCGTTCTCTTTGTTTTCTTGACCGTCCGCTCGGTGGATTCCATGCGCTGGCGCCGGGCCTAGAATTGTTAGATAGCATTCGCCGCACGATGGAGGGGTTTGCTGGATGAAATGGGATCGCGAAGAATTGGCAAGATTTATCGGCACGATGGGCGTGGCGATGCTGATCGCCGGATACTTGCGCTATACGATTCAGGGAGAGCTTCTCACCTTCAGCAAAGTCGTTCTGGTGCTGGGCGCTTTATTTGTAGCCGCTTCATTGGTTATTGGATTTAAATATTTTCTCCGTTTCTTTTCCAAGCGCTCTTCGCAGCTCGGCACCAACACGACGATTCTAACGGTAACGGTGATAGCCATCCTGGCAGTCGTGAATTTTGCAGGGTTTCGCCACCATAAGCGCTTCGACCTGACTACCGAAAAGCTGTACACGCTCTCGGATCAGACCAAACAGATCGTTGGCGGGCTGCAGAAAGATGTGACCATCGTTCGCTTTGACAAGTCGCGCAATCCCGCTATCGACGATCAGATGGCCGAGTACACCAGCCTAAGCCGCCATTTGAAATTCGAAAATGTTGATCCGCAACAGAAACCCGAAGTCGCGCAGCAATACGGCGCCACCCGCATGGGCGATGTGATCGTCGCTTCCGGATCGCGAAAAGAACACCTTGAATCAGGCGCAATATCGGAAGAAGACATCACCCGCGCAATCATAAAAGTGATGCAGGACAAGTCCAAGACTGTTTGTTTCGTGACTGGGCATGGCGAAAAGTCATTAAGTGATAGCGGCGAAAATGGTTTCAGCCGCGTGGATGCCGGCCTGAAGGGCCAGAATTACACCACCAAGACGATCAACTTGGTTTCTGAAAATGGCGTGGCGCCTGATTGCAGTGTGGTGGTAGTAGCAGGCCCGACGCAGGCATTTTTTCCTCAAGAAGCCGAGATGCTCGAAAAGTATCTGGAAGGAACAGGGAAGAGTTTGATCATGGTTGATCCTCAAACCGACCCCAAACTCGAGGCCGTCTTTACTCCCTGGAATACAAACGTCGGCAACAATGTGGTGATCGATGCAAGCGGAGTGGGCAGCTTGTTTGGGGCAGGCCCGGCGATACCGCTGGTTACGACCTTTGGCCCAAGTCCGATCACCAAGAATCTCGCAGGGAGCATGACGTTCTTTCCGTTGGCTCGCACGGTATCGGTCGCCGAAAAATCCAAAACGGAGCCCCAAATTGTGGAGATTCTGAAGACGTCTGAACGCAGCTTTACAATCCCTAGCTTGAAGCAGGGCCAGCAGAAAGTTGCATTCGATCCGAAGACAGGCACGCAGGGCCCGCTTTCGCTAGGCATCGCTGCGTCGCGAAAATCAGCGGCCGGCGAAGCTCGGCTGGTGGCGATCGGCAACTCGGAATTCGCCGCGAACCCGTATCTGGATCAGCAGAAAAACGGAGATCTCTTTTACAATGCCATTAATTGGCTGGCCGAAGACGAGAATTTGATTTCCATCCGTCCGAAGTCTCTGACAAATCGCCGCGTTACATTGACGCAAGGGCAAAGCAGCGCGCTTACCTGGCTCGATCTGATCCTTCTTCCGGGTCTTGTAATTCTTTCAGGCGTTTATATCTGGTGGAAGCGCCGCTAGTTCGCGGAATGTAAAGCACGCATCTATATGATCAGGAAATCCACATTGGTTGTTCTCCTTGCGGCTATTGCGTTGGGCGCTGCGGTGTATTACTTCGACTGGCGGCGAAGCCAGAAGGAAAATGAAAAGCCGTCAGCCGATGCCGACAAGCTTGCTTATTCGATCCAACCGCAGGACGTAAACTCCCTCGCTATCACCCATCCGGGAAATTCCGCCGAGCCTGTGCTGCGTTTCGAAAAGCGCGACGGAACCTGGCAAGTCACCCAGCCTATCGAAACACGGGCAGACCAGTTTTCCTTGGAAGCAATCGTAAATAGCCTTTCCAGTGCGCGTATCGCGCAGACAGAACCGGGAACTCCGGACCGCTTAAAAGTGTTTGGCCTGGACCCGCCCGCTGTATCCATCGAGTTTCAGATACAGAACGGCGCGAAACATACGCTGGCACTGGGCAACAAGGATTTCACCGGGATTTCGGTGTACGCGATAGTCGATGCGGCAAAAGATGTTGCTCTGCTTCCGGAGTCACTCCTGGTTAGCACCAACAAAAGTTTGCAGGATTTACGCGACCACAATGTGCTTCATATTGTGAATGGTGATGTAGTTTCCTTCGACTTGAAGAATCCTTCCGGCCAGCTTTCGGCCACGAAAGAGAAGGACGAGTGGAATTTCAAGAAGCCCGCAGAATTTAGGGGCGATCAAGGCAACGTCGATGCTCTTCTTAGCGCCCTCAGCTCGGAGAAAATGAACGGTATCGCTAGCGAAACGCCGGATAATTTGACGAAGTATGGTTTGGCGAATCCGGCAATAACTTTCACTGCCGTGGACGGCAAAGGGAAATCATCCACGCTGATCGTGGGGAAGAAGGAAGACAGCCAATATTTCGCGCGCGATATTTCGCGGCCAACGATATTTCGCATTGACGAAGACCTCTACAAAAAACTCGCGCAAAATTCGGGCGACCTGCGGGACAAGAAACTCGCACACTTCGATCCCGCTTCGATAAATCACGTGGAAATACATAATTCGAGCGGGACGTTCATCTGTACGCGCAAGTCCGAACGCGACTGGACAATCGACGAGCCTGCCGATCAGAAAGGAAAATCCCCGGAGATCTCGAAATTGTTCTTGCCCTTGGAGCAGGCAGTAGCCGAACAAGTTTTCGACCAGCCCTCGGCTGATCTCCGCGCCAAGTTGGCCAAGCCGGCTTTCGAGGCCACGTTAACGGACAAATCCGGAAAGAAATTGACGGTACAGATATCGAGAGAGTCAGGCGGCTTTGTCTATGCTAAAACGAGCGACAGCCCCGCAATCTACAAATTCAATAAGCAAATTCTCACTGATTTGAGTTTCAGTAATATGTACCCAACTTCCTAAAACCCCGCTTCGCAAGTATTCACGCGCGCTATGCCGGCACCTTCACCTGCCTGCGATGAATTTCCTCATGTATCCAAGCGGCGATAAGCAGGACCTTCCCAGTGGCGGGCGAGATGTATATGTAATAAAGCTGTCCAGGATGTTTGACCTCATAAAAATGCGGTCGTTTAGGGTCTGGCGTAGCATTCGCGCCACCGGCCAACACATCTCTAAGCTGCGCGATCAGTTCCTGGGAGTGATTTCTCAAATCTTCGATTTCCAACTCGCGCTCCAGGCTCAGCATGGGTCCCTCCAGCCCTATAATCGTCTCCCAACCTGTATTACGTTAGGGCTACGGCGGAAATTTCCGCGCGAGACCTGAACAAGTGTTGCGTTTCAAAGTGACACATGCCACACGCCAAGAAGAGCACTATGAAAGTATCGGAACGTTAACCGTCAACTAGTCACTTGCGCGCGCTCGGTAAAGTTGCGATAGTTTGGAAACCGAGGCCCACTCAACGTGAAGAAAAAAAGAGCGAAGAAGTCGAGCCGTATGCAGCGAGATAAGAGAAGGAAGCACCAGCATTGGCAGGTCACCGTGTTCTATCATGACGGCGAAAGATTTGCGCGTGTCTACATTGACCGAGACCGCGCCCAGCGGTTTGCGGCACGCCAGAAGAAATCCCCGATTGTGAAAGCCACGCGGATTATTGAAGTGGATTGAAAGCTGTCCCGCTTCAGAGGGCGATTAGCAGTTCACTGGTTTTTTACCGTTCACAGTGTTCCGCCGAGGGCTTGTTCGCGTATAGGCCTCATGCTATAAATGTTGAAGGTTGACGGCTGCCTTAACGCGGGATTCGTATAGTGGTAGTACGCGACCTTGCCAAGGTCGAGGCGAGAGTTCGATTCTCTTATCCCGCTCCAGTATGCTGTTGCTGTCGTTCAACCAATCGAGCTGATACCTTTTTACCCGCCCCAAAGGCTTTTCCCGTACGTCTAACGACTCGCGGAGGGCCATGCCTGCAAGCCTAAAATCTATTGTGGGCTAGCGATTTATTGGAGTATGCTCCCTGCCGCACTCCCCCGGGTTTCCCCGGGGCTTGGAACCGGTCAGTCAGTTTCACAAAACCAACCCAAACAGACATCCGAATACGTCCGGATGGCGTAAGTAACAGTAGGAGTGGTTGCAGTCCAAACTCTACAGGAGGTAATTCGGGAAATGACAAAGTCCAAGAAGGCTCTAGTAGCTGGTGCAGCGCTCGCAGGTTTGCTTGCGGGTACCAGCGCAACGATTCAAGCTTCGAATCTTCTACCTGGATTGAGAGCTGCCGCGCAGTCCGATCAGGCGCCAGCCGACAAAAAGGTGAAAGAAAAGCACGCTTGCAAGGGTCAGAATTCTTGCAAGGGCAAGGGTGGATGTAAATCGAGCGACAACGGCTGCAAAGGCAAGAACTCTTGCAAAGGCAAGGGCGGCTGCGCAACCGACGGCTCCAAGATGCCTGAGTAAGAAAGCGAAAGCTTTCTCCTGTCTGGGGCCGGCTTGGATCATACCGGCCCTCGACATCCCCTTTCGGTGACCGGAGTAGCTAATGCCAGCAAATCGATTTAACAATTTTACGGACTACGGGATCGGGATTGGTCTGCGCGCAACGCACTACAACCACATTCTTACACGCAAGCCGGTGGTGGATTGGTTCGAAATAATTTCCGAGAACTTCATGATCGATGGCGGGCGGCCGCTGAGCATCCTGGATCAAATTTTGGAGCAGTACAAAGTGGTACAGCACGGCGTTTCTATGTATTTTGGCTCGGCAGAACGTCCGAATCGCGAGCATCTCCGGCGCTTGAAAACGTTGGTGAAACGAACGAATACCCCGTGGCTTTCCGACCATCTTTGCTGGGGAAGCGTGGACGGGCGCTACACGCACGATCTGCTACCCATGCCGTACACTTTTGAAGCTGCGCGTTTGACGGCGCAAAAGGTCCGCGAAGTCCGCGACACGCTGGAAATCCCGGTGGTGGTGGAAAACGTGAGCAGTTATGCCGAATTTCACGTTTCCGAAATGACCGAGTGGGAATTCCTGAACGAGGTTGTGGAACGCGCCGACTGCGGAATTCTTCTGGACGTAAATAATATTTACGTTTCCTCGAAGAATCATAATTTCGATCCATACACTTACGTCAACAGCGTTCCGGCCGAGCGTGTAGCGCAGATTCACATCGCCGGCCATTCAAAATTCCGCAAGTACATTTTGGATACGCACGATCATCCCGTCATCGATCCGGTCTGGAAATTGTACGCGCGCGCGATTGAACGAATCGGCCACACCGCCACGCTGTTGGAATGGGACGATAGCATTCCGTCATTCGACGAAGTTCACGACGAAGCCCTGAAAGCGAATCGATTCCTCGCCAGCGCCTCTTTGGCCACAGCCGTATGAAGCTGCTGAGCCTGCAGCGCCGCATGGCGCGCGCGGTGATGACGCCGCTGACGCCTTCCGAGCACATGCGTTCCGTGGCGGCCGACGGACGTTCGATGCGCGCGGTCGCTTCTGAAATTATCAAGCCGAACGATCGGTTGACTTCCTTCGAGCGTCTGGAAATTTATAGCCGCCAATATTGGTTTCGCATACTCTCAGGCTTCGCCGAGGATTTTCCCGGCCTTCGCAGCGTGCTCGGTGGAAGCCGCTTCGATCGCATGGCAAAAGCGTATCTTTCAGATTGCCCTTCGCAATCGTTCACTTTGCGCAATTTGGGCGCGCGCCTGGAAAGTTGGCTGCGAAAAAATATCGAGTGGGCTGGAACACGCCAGAATCTGGCGCTGGATATGGTGCGGTTGGAATGGGCTGACATCGAGGCATTCGACGGGGCCGCCGAGCCGCCTTTAAAACCTGAAGACCTTGCGCGCGCGAATCCGGCCAGATTGCGTTTGCGGCTGCAGCCTTACCTTCAACTTCTCGATTTGCGTTATCCGGTGGACGACCTGTTGCTGGAAGTTCGCAAAGCGGAAGAGGACACCGATTTTGCCAGCAACGCTTTCAATGAGCGCCACCATCGCAAACGCGTTTCCGCGGTCGCGAAATTAAAACCTCAGCCGATTTTTCTGGCAGTACACCGCATGGACGATTCCGTCTATTTCCGCCGGCTGCAGAGCGAAGAATTTGCTATTTTGCGCGCTCTTCGCGCCGGCAAGGCGCTGAATGCAGCGGTTGAATCCGCGTTGAAGAAGAGTTTGATTCCGGCCGAAGAACGGCCCAGCCACGTGCAACACTGGTTTCAGACCTGGTCGGCACTCGGCTGGTTTTGCCAGCACGGGAAAAGTTCCAAAAATTAATCCGGGTGTTTTGCCGGAGAACGGCGCGTATAGGAGACCGCCCTGCATGAGCGACGCGAAGAATCAGATTCTGCGAATGTACGACGGATTTGTGAGAGCGGTGTCTAGTTTGCAGTCGCCCTTTCTCCTCCTCTTCGTGCGACTGTATTGGGGCTGGGAATTTATGGAGGATGGCTGGGGCAAGCTGCACCATCTGCCCAAAGTGACAGAGTACTTCGCGAGCCTGAACCTGCCGGCACCGGGTCAGACGGCGCTGTTCGTCTCGATCATCGAACTGGTGGGAGGCATGTTGCTGGCGGTCGGGCTTTTCTCGCGCCTCACGGGGCTAGTGCTGACAGTGAACATGCTGACCGCGTACGTCACAGGTGATCGCGAGGCCCTGTTTTCGGTTTTCACCGCCCCGGATAAGTTCTCTGCTGCCGCGCCATACATGTACCTCTTTGCGTCGCTGGTTGTACTGATTTTCGGGCCGGGGAAAATCTCGCTCGATACGCTGTTCGAGCGATTGTTGGGAAAAGAGAAATATTCAGATTCCGCAGGAAACAGATCCTCCTCGTTCTGATGTTCTGCCGAATATTTTAGCGGAACGAACGAGCAAGGCAGGCCCTCCACTCATGAATTTCAAAAGATTTTGCGGCGCTGCTTTATGCTTAGTCGTACTCTGCATAGCGTCAGCAGCAGCTTTCTTTAGGGATGATCGAACCGATCAAATGACATCCACCATCGTTATTGGAAATTCGCGCATAGACGTAGTTGTGGAAAAAGGCGATTTGCAGGTCTCGAAAGATGATTTGCTCAAATGGGTTCAGTGGGCCGCTGAGTCTGTGAGCGCATATTACGGCCGCTTTCCCGTTCCTCATCTCTTGCTGCGCATCATCCCGACGGGCGGAAAAGGTGTGCGAGGTGGCCGCACCTTTGGAGAAAAGGGCGGATTCATCAGCATTCACGTCGGAGGCGATTCCACGTTCGAAGATCTTTCGAAAGACTGGATGCTGACGCATGAAATGGTCCACCTCTCATTTCCTTCCGTGCCCGAGGAGCATCACTGGATTGAAGAGGGAATAGCAACCTATGTGGAGTCCATCGCGCGCGTGCGAGCCGGGCATATGGAAGCGACGGAAATGTGGAGAGAGGTCGTGCGCGACTTACATCAAGGGCTTCCCGCTGCCGGGGATCAAGGGCTCGACCACACGCACACCTGGGGCCGGACGTATTGGGGGGGCGCGCTTTACTGTTTTCTCGCTGACATCGACATCCACAAGCAAACGAAGAACAAAAAAGGTTTGGCCGATGCGCTGCGTGGAATCCTGAATGCGGGAGGCGACATTCGCCAGGATTGGGATCTCACGAGAGCGCTGGACGCCGGAGATCAAGCCATCGGCGTTCACGTCTTACGGCCGCTTTACGACAAGATGAAGGATCAGCCCTACGATGTCGATCTTTCCGACTTGTGGAAGCAATTAGGTATTGAACGAGACGACCGAGGAATCCGATTTGTGGACGATGCGCCGCTTTCGCAGACGCGTGTGGCGATCACTTACGGATCGACGACGCCTGGGACCAAAGCTGTGTCCGCTATCAGCGTAATCGCCGGAGATACGGCAATTAATTTCCCTCGACAATAAAGTCAACTCGGGAAGCCGAGATTGTCGCCTAAATGTTTACATCTGATAAGCAACAGCAGGTTCTCTCGCAGGATAGCCCGCACGGACTGCTTGGTGTTAGAGTGTCGTTGAATCCATGCTTGCATACCTTTGCGGTCCTATCGAATTCGCCGAAGACGGCGGCAGACTTTGGCGGCAGAAGCTCGCTCCGTTTCTGCGAGATCAGAT
>Ga0210385_10002950_pt1 | contig 10199 bp, 9 predicted proteins | sample IncBWH26OmetaG_FD_160107 | JGI IMG/M metagenome (GOLD analysis project Ga0210385, IMG submission 160107) | Forest soil microbial communities from Barre Woods Harvard Forest LTER site, Petersham, Massachusetts, United States - Inc-BW-H-26-O ...
GCAGTCAACTCTTTCTCTAGCTCCGCCCTATGAAACGCCATTTCCTCATCCAGTTCGCTGCGAAAGCGACGGCTCCGGAAGAGGATCGAGAGTCTGTTCGCGAACCGGAACAACGGGCTCAATTTACGTCTCCGAGGCCGCACTCATGACGCGTCCAATCGCCACAATCATTTGTTCGAATTGTGACATTTCAATGCCTAACTGCTTGCGCCCAGCCGCCGTGAGTTTGTAGAAGCGGGCGCGCCGGTTGGTCTCCGTCATCTTCCACTCAGCCTTCACCCAGCCCTGCAGCAGCAAGCGCTGCAGCGCGGGGTAGAGCGAACCTTCTTCAACAGTCAAGACATCGTCGGAGAGACGCTTGATCGAGAGGGCGATGCCGTATCCGTGCAGCGGTGCGCGAGTCAGCGTTTTGAGAATCAGCATGTCGAGAGTTCCGGGCAGCAGGTCGGGCCTTTCAGCCATACTTCATTACCATAGATAGACTATGGGTAGATTGTCAATGGCTCATTACTCTCCCGGAGTTCGGGTGGTTGTCGCTAATGGGAGGTTCCGCAAAAGGGGGCGAGGAGATGGATCGCGACCTTCTCGAGGCCAACTTCCGGCCCGGAATCACGGGGACACTCCGGGTTAGCCCGTCATCCGATCGCGGTCAGAGGCAAACGCCAATCGAGCTGTACAAAACGAGCAGAAGCCACCCGATGCCCATGCTTGCGAATAGCATTCACCGAATACCGGTTTTCGTAGGCTGGCTGCACGGAAGGGTCTCTGTAGAATAGAGTGAAATGGCTGTATCACTCGAGCCGCATATTCCCGGTGATTCAAGCATCGAGGTCGAGATTCGGGCGCCGGCTCCAATCGATCTTGCGCAGCAACGAGGGCCCGTCCCGAAGATGGCCTGTCTGTCTTAAGAGAGCGTCGAGAGCGCTGGTGCCGAGGAGTTCCAAACCGGGGATGGAAAAACGTTACCGTGCAGCCGCAGTCTTGCTGGGCATGAGGGCTTCTGCTATGCATTGCCCCAATGATGCCAGGCGGAATGGCTTGCGTAGAATGACATGCCGGGGGTCGAGAGCCCGTTGATCTGTCAATAAATTGTTTGAATAGCCAGACATGAAAACCACTCGAATCCGTGGCCTTTCCTTCCTAATTCTTTCGGCGATCTCAGGGCCGCTCATTTTGGGCATCACGACATCCGTCAACAATAGATCGATTGTGCCCTTATGGCTCTCGGCCATTTCCAGCGCTTCCGGGCCTCCTCTGGCCTTTAGCACCGTGTAGCCAGCATCGATGAGGTACTCGGCTGCGGACTCGCGGACGCCATCCTCGTCCTCTACCAGAAGGATCGTCCCAGTCGAGTGCGCAAAAACTTCTCGTTGCTCCTCTCCGAGGATCGGAAGTGCCACCTCGACGATTGGAAGATAAACCTTGAAGGTCGTTCCTACTCCTGGTTCGCTGTCGACATTAATCTGCCCTCCGCTGTGTTGAACAATTCCAAAAACGATCGCTAGTCCGAGCCCCGTACCCTTTCCTTGCTCCTTCGTCGTGAAAAAAGGTTCGAACATATGAGACTTTGTCCCTGCGTCCATGCCGCAGCCAGTGTCTCTCACAGAGACTCGCACATAATCCCGGGAATCGCCCGAAGTCGGCAGGCCCGTACTCTCGAGTTGGGCATTCGAGGTCTCAATTACAAGTGTTCCGCCATCCGGCATGGCGTCTCGGGCGTTAATCACGAGGTTCATAACTACTTGCTCGACTTGGCCTGGATCCGCCTTCACGCGCCCGATTCGGTCGGACGCAATGAATTTCAGGTCGATATTCTCGGGGATCAAACGCCTCAACATAGTGATTTGGTCTGTTATCAGAGCGTTCAGATCGAGAATCTTGGGCGACAGAAGCTGTTTTCGGCTGAAGGTTAACAGCCCTAGCGTCAGTGACGATCCTCGATCCGTCGCCTTCACAATTTCCGTAACATAACGACGCGTATCTTCCTCCTTCACCTTCCGCTCCAGAAGTTCCGCGTAGCTGCTGATCGCCATCAGAATATTGTTGAAGTCGTGAGCTACGCCTCCGGCCAGCCGGCCGATCGCTTCGATTTTCTGCATCTGCCAGAGCTGGTCTCTCAGTTCGCGATGCTGCGTGATGTCTTCTACGGTTCCTTCGAAATGGAGAATGCGACCGTCGGCACAACGCACAACGTGGGCATTCTTTGAGACCCAGATGATTTGTCGATCTTTCCGGTAGGCCTGATATTCGAAATTCTGCACCTTACCCTGAGTCTTCATGGCCTGAAGAAACTCGTCATGCTTTTCCGGGTTCACATATTCCTGGCTTCTGATGTCGGTGCGCCTGCTGAGCAGTTCTTCGGGCGAGTCGAACCCCAGCATGTGCGCAAGGGCGGGGTTAGCGACAAGGTAGCGGCCGTCGGGTGTCGTTTGATAGATGCCCTCGATCGCGTTTTCGAAAATGGTGCGATACTTTTGTTCTGCTTGCCGAAGGGCTTCTATCGCTATCTTTCGTTCGGTGACGTCCGCCAGAAAACCGAGAATACCCTTGACGTTCCGGTTTGCGTCCCGGATCGGAGCGCCAGAAAGGCTGACGGTCACGAACGATCCGTCCCGTTTCCTGCGCACTACCTCTACGCCCGTAGCGATCTGGCCCGACAGAAATCTCGCGTGTAAGCGGGCAGCTTCCGGCAACTCTTCATCTGGAATAGTAGGATTCGGCTTGCCGACGACTTCCTGTTCCGTCCAACCAAACAGGGCTTCCGCTGCTGGGTTCCACATGGTGACACGGCGTTCGACATCGGCCGCGATGATAGGGATGGGGGATGCGTATATGCTGGTCTCGTTGGCCTTGCGCAGAGTCTCTTCGGCCAGCCTTTGTGCCGTGATGTCTCGCGCAATCGTTGAGGTTCCGACAAGGATGCCCTCCGAATCGAGAACCGGCGAAATCGCCAGAGAAACATCGATTAGTTTGCCGGTCTTATGCTTCCTCACAGTTTCAAAATTCTCAACATGATGGCCCGCTTTCACTTCAGCCAAAACGCGCGACATTTCGCTGAAATGCTCGTCCGGCGCTAATATCGAGATCTTTCGACCAATCGCCTCGAGGGCAGAATAGCCGTACATTATTTCGGCGCCCTTGTTCCAACTGGTGATACAGCCATTGAGGTCCTTCCCTATGATTGCGTCCCGGGAAGATTCAACAATCGCCGCCAACCGGACCAATTCTTCTTCCGCCATTCGGCGGGCAGTGATGTCCCGCACGTACACCGCATAAGAAACCTGCTGTTCGATGATGACCTGCGTCACCGTGATTTCAGCAGGGAATTGACTGTGGTCCGCGCGCAGACACGTGGTCTCGAGGCGGTTGCCAATTACGTCGATTCCGCCGTTCACACCTGACTTGAAAAACTCGCCACGAATGTGATCCCGAAGTGCAGCCGGTAGAATCGTGTCAGTCAGATCCTTGCCTAGGGCCTCTGATCGGGAGATCCGGAAGGTTCGTTCCGAGGCCGCGTTGAAATCTGTAATTCTGACCTGCTCATCGGCACAGATAATGCAGTCTAGCGCAAAGTCGAGGAGAGCCTGTTTGCGCGTTTCACTCGCTTTCAGCTCACGCTGTGCGCGCCGTAAGTCGTCGGGTAAGTTGGATTCCATGATTTGGTGCACGACGTCCGAAGGGTATCTAAGTTGATTGGTAACCCTACTCGCCAAGCAGTTCGTGAATCTTGTCCTTTAGCACCTCGAGGCGGAAGGGTTTCCGTAACGTTGCTCCCCGCAATGGCTCCGCATTATCCGGTGGCATCCCCTCTTGTGTGTCTCCCGACATATAGAGGACCTTGAGCCCGGGGTGCAGTTCTAGTAGTCTGGCCGCAACCTCGTGGCCAGTCATTCTCGGCATCACAACGTCGGTGATCAGAACGTCGAGAGCGGGATGTTTCTGCTGCACGATCTGGATTGCTTCCTCTCCGGTCCCGGCCTGGAGAACCTTGAAGCCCTCCATCTTCAGCAATTCCGAGGTCGGCACGCGCACTGCATCATCGTCCTCGACGATAAGAATCGTTCTTGCCAGGGCCACTTTCCGTGGAGTGGTGCGTTTTTCCTCGACTTCGCGGCCCTGCCGCTGGGCCGGAAAATAGAATTTGAGGCTGCTCCCTGATCCGGATTCGGTAGAAAAGCGCGTTATGCCGTCACCGCTCTCCACGATGGCGCGGATTGCCGTCAGCGAAAGGCTCGTTTTGGAGGTTCGGTCGGCTTCAACTCCAACCTCAGCACGAATAGTGCTTGTCCCGCCAGCGAAAGTATCATCAACCGAAAGCATCACGTACTCTCCAGGCTGTTCCGAACCTGCGACGGAATCTTCCGCCAGACGTGTCGGTCTCGTAGTCACGGTGATCGTTCCACCCTTGGCCATGGCATGGCGCGAATTGATCGCAAGGCTCAACACGAGTTGTTCAATTTCGGCTGGGTCGACGTGAACCGTCGAGATATCTGAATCGAGACTGTATACGACAGAGATGAGTTCACCGGCCAACTGCTCGACAAGGCCCCTGATATCGGTCAGGACAGAATTCAGATTTACCGCTTGTGGTGAGCGAACCTGGTTGCTGCTGATGCCCATGAGCTTCTGTACCAGAGCGGTTGCTCGCGTGGCGCTTTTAAGAACTTGCTCCAGGGTCCGGCGCTCGCTGGGCGGAAGCCTTTTCATCTCCAGCTCTGCATAACTGGTAACGGCCATCATGGTGTTATTGAACTGGTTCGCGACGGCGCGGGTAAGTTCGCCAATTAGCTCCGTCTTCTGAGCGAGCAATAGCGTCTTCATATCAGAAGCGCTGCCGCTCGAAGGCTCGCCGGTCTGCAGGTTCCCCATACAACGCACTTCCTAATCTTGAACTGGTCCCATGACGATACCGACCGCACTGGGCGGACTCAAATTACTCAGGTAATGAAAAAGGTGGTTCCATGCCGCTATCTCCACGATTGGCTGCGTCAGAACGAGCCAAGGACGGCGATTGTTCTGTATGCCGCTTTACATCGGAAAGATGAATCGGCGATAGGGGTCCGCTTTCCGTAATTGGTGGATCGATTTTGAACAATCTGCCGATTACTTCGAGTATTACTAACCCTGTTATCAACTACTTCACGGAATGTAAGTGTGGTGAGCAGCGTGCTCCCCAGCAGGTATGGCCGAAAGAATTCTCATCATTGACGACGACGAGCAATTACTCAGCGCACATCGCGAATATCTCTCTGAGCGAGGCTACGAAGTTGATTGTGCGCAGGAACTGGAAGAAGCCCAAACGTTGCTGGCGTTTTTCCCCTACTCGGTGGTCATCACCGATCTGCGACTTAGCAAACTCGCATTCGGCGGACTCGACGTGATTAAACACGTTCGAGAGCAGACACTGCAGAGTCGCGTTATCGTTTTAACAGGTTACGGTTGGCCAGAGCTCAAGTCGGAAGCGTCGGCTTCCGGGGCTGACACCTTCCTGCAAAAGCCGGCGCGGTTGACGGATTTGGGTGCGGCCGTAGACATGTTGATAGGAGCCAAGGCATGACGTCCCTTCTGCAAACGATCGTTGATCCACGTGCACTGTCGGTTTGCTTTCAGCCGATCTTTGAAATCCGCGATGGAGTACGGCTAATCGACAGTGTCGAGGCGCTGATCCGTGGTCCGCGGAGTACAAAATTCAACAGGGCCGATATTCTTTTTGACTACGTCCGACGGAAGAGAGCAGAGGCCGTCGTTGATCGCAGTTGCGTCGTGGCGATCTGTGACGCCGCCCAACTCCTGCCTTCTCATATGCGAGTGAACATTAATGTACATGCCGTCACACTGGACCACCGTTCCGGATTTGTAGAGTTTTTCAAACGGCATACGAAAGAACGATCCCTGAAGCTGGAGCGCTTTACGCTGGAGATCGTGGAACACGCACCAACCAGCAACGTTCCTCAGCTTATCGACAGCCTCGTCGCCCTGCGTGATTCTGGGGTTCGCATCGCACTCGACGACGTGGGTCTGGGTCAGTCCAACTACCGAATGATGCTGGATTGTCACCCTCAATATTTCAAACTGGACGCATACTTCGTGCGAGGTGTGGCTCAGGATGCGAAGCGCATCGCCGTGGTCCGGTCGCTCGTAGCCTTGGCGGGGACGCTCGAAAGTACAGTGGTGGCCGAGGGTGCGTCCTCAGAGGATGACCTTTCGCGCTTAGCCGAACTGGGTGTCACTTTCATGCAAGCGAACATCTTATGCCCGGCGATGCCCCTCGAGGAGTTGCAGAGGCTGGGTCACTTGGAAGGTGCGCAGGCGTCGCCCACCCCGTCGGGCCCTGCGATTGGAATGGGGATGTGCGTTGTCGCGCAACCCTGAATGTGACTGAGGCGGGCGCCCGGATAGTCTTTGCCCTGTACAGAGGAGCGCATTGCCTGGGAACGAGCTAGATCTTGCCACGCAAAGTGCTGATTCCGAAAGTCTTCATGCTGTTGTACAGGGAGCTTCGGCTGACTCCGAGTCGCAACGCGGCCCGAGAGACGTTGCCGTGCTCCATGTCGAGAATCTTGAGAATGTGGACACGCTGAACTTCGCTCAAGGTGAGCTCGGACCCGGTGTCGGGCGCCAATTCTTGTTTGAACTCCAGGTGCAGGTCGCGCGGCCGGATCGTTTCTCCTGTCGCCAGCAAGACTGCTCTTTCGATCACGTTTTTCAGTTCCCGGATATTCCCCGGCCAGGAATAGGCGGCCATGGCTTCCATGGTTTGTTCGGAGAGGGTAAGATGCAGCCTTCCCAATTCAACTGCCGCTCGTTCAAAGAAGTACTGCGCCAGGACCGGAATGTCCTCCAACCTTTCGCGCAGGGCAGGGACTCGGATGCTGACTGTGCAGACGCGAAAATAAAGATCGCTGCGGAATTTCTTCGTCCGCACCAGATCGGCGAGATTTTCGTGACTGGCGGCAATCAACCGGATATCCAATCGGCGCTCCTGCACATCCCCGAGACGCCGGAAGCGCTGTTCCTCGAGGACCTTGAGCAACTTGGGTTGCACCTGAAGATCCATGTCTCCGATTTCATCGAGGAATACCGTACCCCGTTGTGCCACCTCCAACAGGCCCAGCTTTTTTTGCGCTGCACCGGTAAATGCGCCTGCCTCATGGCCGAATAGTTCGGATTCGAGAAGTTCTCTTCCCAGCCCGGCGCAATTCAGATCGACGAAGGGTTCGTCTATCCGCGGGCTCCGATCATGCAACCATTTGGCCAGCACCCCCTTGCCGGAGCCAGTCTCTCCAGCGATCAGCACCGGAAATTGGCTGAGAGACAATCTTTCTGCCTGTTCTGCCAGTTCGCGGATCGCCGTGCTTGTACCCAGAAAAGGATTGACGCTCTCTCGTGTCTCGCGCACTTTGCCCGCCAGCTGTTTTTGTTGGTTGCGCTGGTTCTTGAGCAAACGCTCGAGTACTACTGCGATCGCGGACATTTCTACGGGCTTAGTGAAAAATTGCTCAGCACCCTCTTTAATCGCTCTCACGGCAAGCTGGATCGTGCCGTTGCCGGTGAGCAAGATCAACGGAACGGACGGGTGAGATTGCTTCAGAACGGGCAAGATGTCGAGCGCAGTTCCGTCGGGAAGGGAGTAATCGAGAATAGCGGCGTCGGGGGACGATTCGCGAAATGCTTCTCTGATCCCGGCGCACGTCGAGGCGTCGACGACTTCATAGTCGAGAGACTCAAGGAACTCGACCAGCGCACTGCGGATCGCCGGATCATCTTCTCCGACGATGATCCGTTTCTGGGCCACGCCTGATTCGCGGGCCGTCGTCGCACCGGTTGTCTTCATCAAAAAGCCTCAGCAGTTTCAATTACTAATCTTGGAAAGCTGCTAGTCGTGGAATGAGAGTAAATCGAGAAGTAACTGCCGCGACAGGTCACTTTGGTAACCGAGACTCACAGAGTAGAGGAGGCGGAAAGTTGGCGATCCACAGATGTCCGAACTGCAGAGGCACTCATGTTACTCAAAGATGAAGTCATCCAGCTTATGAAAAAGGCGACGGGAATCCAGTCAATATCTCCGCCAGGACTTGGGCGAGCTCATCGAGCCAGGTTGCTGTGACCGCTTCATGGCTATGTCGATCGACATGTTTTGCATTGTGGGTTTGGATGGATATTACAAAAGCTTGAACCCGATGCTCACCTGCTGTGGATCAGGCCGTCTTTAACGCAGTCTGGCAGTTCGACCTCTGCGATGAAATCCTTGATGGCGCCGGAGCATTGCGGGTTCATTTTGGTGAATCTGACGCCCCGGCGATTCCCAGAGACCCAAACAACCTGACCGAATCCCTCGATTTGCTTGCCAGAGACGGGCAGGCGGAACGATAAACGAACCTCGTCGCCCACCTTGAGATTGCGCGCAATCTCGATCAGGATTCCGCCCTGGCTGAGGTTCCAGCTGATTCCAGGTACAGTCGTTGAATCATGGGTGCAGGTTAGGTCCGCGCGCAAAGGGACGCGGACGTGACGCAGCCGGTTCTCGAGCATGACTCCTCGCACCGCTCGAAACAGAGTGGTAAGCCGCCGCCGATCGATCGGTTTTTGCAGAAAGAAAGTCGCTCCAACGGCGAATGCCTGTTGCATCGTGCTTCTTTCGTCGTGTCCAGTCACAATCACGATAGGGGTCGATCGATTCCACAACGACTGCCGAATGTTACGCGCGAGGTCGAAGCCATGCATGTCGGGCATTTCGAGGTCCAGGAAAATCCCGTCGAATGTTTCCCGGTTAATCAAAGATGCGGCGTTCTGGCCGTCATTGGCCGACCAAACCCGCGCCTTCAGGGAAGTAAGAACCTCCCCCATAAGCTCTGAACTCGGCGCATCATCTTCGACAACAAGAAGTTTGAGCGATAACATCAGTGCACTGCCTCTCAACTCCGTTTCGGTCAAGACCGGGATAGAACTATCTTCCCCCGGGTCCTTCGGATCGCAAGGTCCGGCGGAACGAGGGATCCGCCGGCCTTGCTTGCGACTGACCTGCGATGGGGGCCAGCAGGTCAAAATCTCTTCCATCTATTTCGTCAACTTTCAAATGTTTCGCGCCGGCTCCGGTGTATGCCCATTCCAAATCGCGCCGGAGAAGCATCGAGTCTCTCAGGACGCCCATCACTGTTCGAGTCAGTCGGATAAAAAGAGTGTCGGCGATGAAGGGGAAGGGGTATAGCAGTGGCAGATAGGCCGGCTGGATGCTGGCTGAGTACTCGAGCAAGGCTTAGCAGCGACCGTGAGCCGCACGCCGCGCAGTTAGTGTGCGCCGCACTTATTGTCTCGCAGTCCAGACACAGGCTAGCTTGCCGCAGCGGCACAAGGCTGACGTTTGCAGTGTTCATTTCTGCTCCTCCAGATCCTCATCGCACTCCCCGTCTTCGGCATGAAGGCGCTGACCGCGGTCTTCAAGCCATTTAGAATCTGCGAGCGGGGACCCGACAATTCCGAATCCCACCAACCGTGGGTTGAAACGGCCACGCAGACTCTCGAATCGCACGGGCTTCTCCTGTTTCTGGGCTTCGTTGTTCGCTTGTGGCCAGAGCTTGAAACCATCGCCGCGACGTTTGGCATTACGTTGAGGGGAGTCAGGTGGCTTTTGCATGGCCTAACTAGAGCAATCGGAGACCCATTATTCGAGACTTGTTGTCTTCAAGCACTTAGGCCGAGTGTGGCTCTATGCTGTTCCAGCAATACTGTTCTGATTCCAAAACTCGAAATACGGCCGCCGCAAGACTTGAATGAATAGCCCAGGGTCCTTTTACCGAGCCAAACGTCATTACCGGGGTACCCTTTGAACATTTGGATGGCATTGCTCTAATACATTCAAGCTTCTCGATCTCGACCCTGCAAAGGGGATCACACGTAGCCAATTAACGTCTGCCCACCTCGACCCCAGGGCATGAGGACCGAATCTGTCGTATGAAAATCCCGGGAGGCAATTCGACATGTAGCACTCCGTCTGAGTGCTGTTCGGAGGGGGTGAGTCTGCTTCGAGTGCAGAACCTGACGGTCCAATATGGTATTGAAGGGATCGAGTTTACTGCCGTCAACGACATTAGCCTCGCGATCGCACCCGGCGAGATCGTGGGGCTCCTCGGAGAGTCTGGCTGCGGAAAAACGACGGCGGCCCTTTCCTTACTACGTGTGCTTCCAAAGGCCGCGACGGT
>Ga0210385_10002952_pt1 | contig 10196 bp, 9 predicted proteins | sample IncBWH26OmetaG_FD_160107 | JGI IMG/M metagenome (GOLD analysis project Ga0210385, IMG submission 160107) | Forest soil microbial communities from Barre Woods Harvard Forest LTER site, Petersham, Massachusetts, United States - Inc-BW-H-26-O ...
GCTGCCGGGGCGTTCGGTGGCCAGGTGGATAGTGCCGTTGATGGTGCGGAGGGAGATTTCGCCGCCGCCTGTGCCTAGTTTTGCGCGGAATGTTCCTACGGTGGTTGGCGCTGTGGCGGACTTTACTGGTAGCTCGGAGGAAAAGTCGCCGTTCATGTTCTGGACTCGCAGATTCGCGCGTGTGTCTGATGGCAGCGTGAGGACGACCGAACCGTTCACCGTCTCGATGTCCATGGGCGGGCCGCTCGCGAGATTGCGGAGTTGCAGAGTCAAATTCCCGTTGGTGGTTTTTGCGTTGAAGCGGCCTGCGCTATCGGTGACTTGCACGTCGCCGTTTACGGAACGGAGATCGCCGCCGCCCTGCACTCCCTTTACGGAGACGCTTCCGTTGACCGTCTTCACGTTGGCGAGCAGAACGCGGTTCGGCACGTGAACGTGATATTCGACCGTCACGCCGGTACCCTGGCTGTTGGGATAGAGCGTGTGGACCGCGACCTGGCCCGGCACGCTTTCGACATCGATCTGGACTTGATCCACGTCTTGCGGATCGTTGTCGGCGGTCTTCACGGCGCTTACTTCGACTTCGTCGCGATCCCAGCCATCCACTTGCACCGAGCCGTTCACGTTGTCGAGCTGAAAATTGCCGCCGGCGGATAGAGGATAAATTTTGTCGAACAGCTGATCGTTCGTGGCGAAGCTGGGCAGAGCGGTGCAAAGCACGGCCGCAGCCAGCAAGATCGCGCGCGACGTCGCCGGAAGAATCGTCTTGAGATGAGGCCCGAAGCCAACCACGCCCGTCGTTGTCATCACGGTCCACCCTTTACGGCAGTTACTGCCGCACTTCCATTCAGACAATTTATCCGCGCCGGATCAAGGCTGCCGCGGAGTCACGCTGTCCTGTTGCCATGACGGGAAGGCGCTCTTCTGCAAATCGTCCAGTTGCTTTTGCATGCCTTCCATTTGTTGACGGTACATCTGCATCTGCTGCCCCGGATCGCTCAGCACGAACCGGATATTTCCGGCCACAGTCCGAAGCCGAAGAACTTCGCCGCCGCCGTTGAGCGAGCCTTCCGCGCGCGCCACGCGTTCTCCGCGCGCCGCATCGTCGTAATGAACTTCGAGCGGAAACGCCGGATCGATGATGAAGCCGTGCGTTTGGCCCATTTGGACTTGCGCGTCGATCGTGACCGGCATCGACCGCGCGAGATAAACCACGATGTCGCCCTTCATCGATTCGAGTTCACATTCGCCCGAACCCTTTGCAGGAGACATGATCCAAGCCGTGATTCCGCCGGTCGCCGTGGAAGCTTTTACCGAGCCGTCCGCTTGCGTGAGATAGATGCTGCCGTCGGCGGTCTGCAAATCCGCAGGGCCCGAACTGCGCACGACGCGAATGCCGCCACCGTCGGTTTTTGCGCGGACGAGGCCAGCTGCTTCGCCAACTTGAATTTGTCCACCCGCGGTTTCCGCGATCAGGTCCGCGCCCGCATGTTCGAGTGTGATGTTTCCGCCGTCCGTATCGAGATGCGCGACGCCCGCGATGGAATCGGCGCGAATGTGGCCGCCATGCGTGTGGAGAGATGCGTTGCCGCCAACCGCTCCCGTGGTGATGTGACCGCCGCCTGTTTCCGCGACCAATTCGCCCGTGACATTCTTCACGCTGATGTGGCCGCCCGCGACGGCCGTCAACCGCGCGCTTCCGTTGATGTTGCCAGCCATGATGTTGCCGCCCTGCGTGAGCAGGACCTGATGCCCGTTGAGGTCATCGGCGGTAATGTTTCCGGCGTCGGTGGAAACGTCGAGGGAGTAATTTCTGGGAACGGTCACGTCAAGGGTGACCCACAAGCGGCCTGTGGCGGAGTGCGCGGTGGTTGCGCCGGTCAATGAGACGCCATCTTCCACGGCGTGCGCGTGGAGAGCGAAACCTTGCAGAAGCCGGGCGGCGTCTTTCACTGAAGAATCGGCTTCGAGATGGACGCGATAATCCACGCTGGGAGCATCGTGCGTGTGAATTACGATGCTGCCCGTGTCTGTAATTAAATGAAGGCGTGCCGCGTCGCGAGTCGCGACAGTGCCCGAAAAATCGAGCGTGGGAGGCGCAGCTTTTGCCTGCGACGAATCCTTATGGTGAGCCGAAGTTTGTGCCGGGAGTAGAAGGAATCTTGCTGCGAGAAGGGCAACCACGGCGAGAGAAATACCCTGAGCACGCGCCAAGGAAGAGGGCGCTTTCGAAAAGAGGCGCCGGTTGAACATTTTTAAAATTTCCCGCTAGGCCCGAGGTCGCGAATGGCGGCCGCACTTTGCAGGCGGATATAAGCGTTGGGATCGTTTTGCATGCGATCCTGCAACACGGAAAGCATTTTGTCGCTCGACGAAACTTTGCCCTTCGCCACCATGTCGCGCAGCGCATTGATTGCTTCCACGCGCACGCCCTGATTCTGATCGTCCACCAGAGCGTCGAGCAGCGTCTGCTGCACGGTGTCCTGCGACTCGGCTCCGTTGAGCGCTTCGAGCGCCTTCAGCCGTACGGCGGCGTTCCTGTCTTTGTGGACAGCATGGCAGAGGGCCGTGCGCACTTCCGGATCGTCCGTGCGCGCGCTCAAGAGATCGACGGCATCGAGGCGAATATCCGGGCAGAAACGGTCGCCGCTCGCGAGAATATTCAGCAGCACACCCTTCACATCGTCGTCGTCGACTGTGCCTTGCACCATCAGCGGCTGCTGTTCGCGAAGCTGCAGTTGCACTTGGGGAGGCTCATCGCCGCCCGAAGGGAGCACGTTGATGCCGGCTACGTCTGCTGTATGAAGGTCGAGGGCGGAAAGCGAAGTGGTCGAGTTTGCGGGGGCGATCGCGGCGGGATCGTTCGTTAGTGTGTTGGTACTTCCGCTCGCAGATGCATTTGCGGCCACCGTTTGCTGTTCAGGCGAAACCAGCCGATGCAATACGCGCGGCCCCAGCAGCAATCCCGAAGAAAATCCCAGGAGCAGAAGCGCGGCCGCGCTCCAGGCGGGGCCGGACGCGAGCCAGGTGGCCGGGACCACAAAGCCAAACGTACGCCGCAGCCATCCGTGCTCTTCTTCGAGATCGATCGCGTCGTCCAAACCTGCGCGGAAACTCGCGAGCATGGTGGTGTCCGGCTCGCTGCGATGCTCGCTCAGCAGAGAGAGCATTTCGCGTTCGCGCGCCAGAGCACGGGCGCAAGCTTCGCAGCCGGCCGCGTGCCTGATCCAATCGCTATGCAGCGCCGGAGCAACTTCCTCGCCGCCCGCAAGCAGGACGATGAACTCCTCCCACTCAGCGCAGGGGGAAGGGGCGAAATTCAAGTCTCCGCCAAAATCCGAATTGTGGTCGAATGCCATGTTGGCTAACGAAGTCCGTCCAGAGATGTGCGCAGTTTGCGCGTGGCGCGGAACAGGGAATTCTTCACCGTTTCCTCGGAAGTTCCCAGTACATCGCCGATCGCCCGCAATCTCATCCCTTCGTAATGCTTCATTTCAAAAACCATGCGCTCGCGCGGTGAAAGCCGCTTCATCGCTTCCTGAATGCGGCCGCTGATTTCCTGGCCGAGCAACTGCCGCTCCGGATTTGCCGAAGGGTTCGTCTGCGGCTGCCGGTCGAAAAAGTCCCGCGTGCTGGCGCCTTCGGTCTCTTCCATTATGGGCGCCTGATCTTCACGCCGCGTGGTGCGGCGGCGGAGATAATCCAAGCCGACATTGGTGGCGACGCGATAGAGCCACGTATAGAAGCTGCACTCAAAGCGGAAACGGTGAAGGTTGCGATAAACCTTGAGGAACGTCTCCTGATAAATGTCGCGGGCGTCTTCCGGCCGGTGGACGATGTTCATTGCCAGCCGCAGCACATCGCGGTCGTAGCGGCGCACCAGTTCGTCGAAGGATTGGCGGTCGCCCTCTTGGGCCTTGCGGACTAACGCATGTTCCTCGGCAGCTTTTGCGGCCGCCGCCCGACGTGCATCGGCTTCGAGAGCTATGCTCGTTCCCATTGTCGGCATGGCTGGCGTCGTGGCGCCTGCCATCGCGTCCGCAATGGACTCGATGTGGCGGGCCCCGCCGTCGCCGGCGCTTTGTCCTTCCTTGGGCTTCTTTAACATAGACGATGCGCTAAGCCTTTTGTTAGCAACGTATGGCTATTGCACGCCACAAATCCAAACGCCAGAAGCTCTCTATTTACAATAGGATGCGACAAGCCGGGCCTCGGTTGCAGGCGTCAATTTTGGCTCGAAGTGTTCTTTAAAGGGGGCAATTGTAGGATGGAATGGAGGCGAATCAAGCCGTAAACGGCGCCGCAGACGGCCAAGGCTACGACGCTGCCCCAGTCCGTGCGAAAGCCGATATGCTGAAGCGACGGCGGCAGATGGGGCATGAGCGAGTAGTAGTAGACCGCTTCGCCGATGAGGATTGAGACGAGGTATTCCAGCCACCGGCGCGGGGTAAGCCCAAGGAACCGCCGCGATTGCTGCGCCATACGAGCGCTCCGCTCCAAGCCCGGTCGCCGGAGTGCGTCCGATTCCGACGCGTTGATCGGGCATCGCTTGCCGGTGAGAGGGTGCCCACCATATTATTGCAGCCGCCCCGTATGGTCCAGTCGAAGGTCCAACTCAACAGCCCGGTAATGTATTTGAAGGGCGTCGGGCCGCAGCGCGCCGCCGCGCTGGCCGAGCGGGGGATTACGACCGTCGCGGAACTGCTGAATTATCTTCCGTTTCGCTATGAGGACCGCATTCGGTTTACGCCCATCGCGGAAATCGTGCCGGGGCAGGTGGTGACGGTTCGAGCTGAAGTTGCTGCAGGTGGAGGCGCGACGGTCCGGTTTGCGCGCGGCCGCGGGCCGGTGTTCCACGTGCCGGTGCAGGATGGCTCGGGCAAGATGTACGCGAAATTCTTCCACGGAGCGTACTTACAGGAGCGGCTCAAGGAAGGGCAGTGGCTGGTGCTGCACGGCAAGGCCGAATACGATTTTTACCGGCCCACGCGCATCGAGATGATCAACCCGGAAATCGAGCTGCTGGCCAGCAACGAGAGTTCGGAGGATTCGACGGAAGTGGGACGCATCGTTCCCGTCTACGAATCGATCGCGGGATTCAGCTCGCGCACGTTGCGCCGCATTATTTATGGGGTGCTGGAAGCGGTGGATACCGGTGGAATTGCCGATCCGCTGCCGAGGGAGATTCGCGAGCGGTATCGATTTCCGTCTCGCGAGGATGCATTGCGCTACGCGCATTTTCCGCCTGCCGAAGAAGACGTGGAGAAGCTGAACAGCTTTCGCAGTCCGGCGCACATGCGGCTGATCTTCGAGGAATTTTTTGCGTATCAACTGGCGATGGCGCTGCGGCGCATGAGCGATCATCGGCAGACCGGGCTTGCGTTGCGCGTGCGCGAAGACCGCATCCGCAACGCACTGAAGAAAATCTTGCCGTTCAGGCCGACCGCGGCGCAGAAGCGCGTGCTGGCGGAGATCGTGGCCGATCTGGAACGGCCGTATCCCATGCATCGATTACTGGAGGGCGATGTGGGCAGCGGGAAGACGATCGTTGCTCTGGAAGCTGCGACGATTGCGATTGAAAACGGCTGCCAGGTGGCGCTGATGGCGCCTACGGAAATTCTGGCCGTGCAGCATTTTCTTTCCGCGCGCCGCATTTTCGAGCCGGCCGGGTATCGCGTTGACTTGATCACGGGCGGGCGCACGCGCAACGAGCGCGAGCTGGCCGCGCTGAAAGTGCAGGTGGGCCAGACGCAACTTGTGGTCGGCACTCACGCGCTGATCGAAGAGGGTGTGAAATTTGAAAAGCTCGGGCTGGTGATCGTGGACGAGCAGCACCGCTTCGGCGTGTTGCAGCGAAAGCGGCTGATGGATAAAGGCGTCGCGCCGCACGTGCTGGTGATGACGGCGACGCCGATTCCGCGCACGCTCGCGCTGACGCTTTTCGGCGACCTCGATCTTTCGGTGATCGACGAAATGCCGCCGGGACGCACTCCCGTGGAGACGCGCTGGGCCACGGAAGATCGTCTTGCGGGCGTTTGGGAATTTCTGCGCGGCGAAGTGGCGAAGGGCCGGCAGGCTTACGTGGTCTATCCGGTGATCGAGGAATCGAAGCTCGAATTGAAAGCCGCGACCGCGGAATATGAGCGGCTTGCAAAAGAATTATTTCCTGCGCTGCGTGTTGGCTTGCTGCATGGGCGCTTGAAGAACGAAGAGAAGGAATCGGTGATGGAGCAGTTCCGTCGCGGCGAATTGCATGTCCTGGTTGCCACCACCGTGATTGAAGTCGGCGTGGACGTGCCCAATGCGACTGTGATGGTGATCGAGCATGCCGACCGGTTTGGACTGGCGCAGCTTCACCAGCTTCGCGGCAGGATTGGCCGCGGCAAGGAAAAATCGCACTGCATTCTCGTCGCGGACAAGACGATCAAGGGCGAGGCGCGCGAACGCATCGAGGCTATGGTCGCCACCACCAACGGCTTCGAAATCGCTGAGCGCGACTTGAAGCAGCGCGGTCCGGGAGAATTTTTCGGCACGCGCCAGCATGGAGACGCCGCGTTTTCATTTGCGCAACCGTTGCGCGACCATGAAATATTGGAGCTGGCGCGGCGTGAAGCTTTTGCGTTGGCCGAAGACGAAGCGCGCGCGAAGGAGGTCGGCGCTCGCCTGGACGCGGCCAGCCCGGCTTGGCAGCAGCGCTACCGGCTGGCTTCGGTCGGATGATGGCTGCGGGCTGCTGGATAGATTGGCGTGGGCAATGCGAGTGATCGGAGGAAAATTTCGGAGCCGTCGTCTGAGGGGGCCGGGACTGTTGCGTCTGCGGCCTACCAGCGACCGTTTGCGCGAAACCCTCTTCAACGTGTTGGGGCCGTCGGTGGAGGACTGCCTGTTCGTGGATCTTTATGCGGGCACGGGAGCGATCGGCATCGAAGCGCTTAGCCGAGGGGCACGCGAAGCGATCTTCGTGGAGAAGCACGCGGCGACGGCGCGGCTCGTACGGCAAAATTTGGATTCGCTCGAGGTTGGCGCCGCAGCCGAAGTCCTGAGCGGGGATGCCGTCGAAGCGCTCGAACGCCTCACCGCGCGCCACCTTATGGCCGACTTTATTTTCCTGGACCCTCCCTATGACCGCGCCCAGGAATACGAACGCACTTTGGAATTTATCGACGCCTCGCACCTGCTCGCTCCAACGGGCCGCGTGATTGTGGAACATTCCGACAAAGTGGAATTGCAGGAACGCTTCGAGCGTCTGGAACGTGTGCGGCAGATCACGCAGGGGGACACGATCCTTAGTTTCTACCGACTCGCGGCCGCCGCCTGAAGTTTTACAACACTTGATAAAACGACAGCTCGACACCGTTCGGCAGTCGCGCGGCTGTTCCGACGAAGATGTGTTTGGTGAGCCACTGGAATTCGGAGGCCGCCGTTTCGAAGCGCGGCGTCGTGCGGAAGTAAATTGTGCGTGGATCGACTTCGAGGCCTTGGCGGAGACGATCCATTGCATCGGGAGGGCCGTGACGCAGGCCGGAGTTCTCGACGTAAATCAGCGAACCGGATTCGGTGCGAATTACGTAGCGAGCCGTCAGCTCGATCACGCCGTCCGGTCGGACGAGTTGGAAATCCGCGCCGCCGGGAAGTATGGCGCCGCGAATTCGCGGCCCGAGCGCTTCACCGCCGGTAATGCCGATCACTCGCCGGGACGGACTCACTTCAATCGGCGCGGCGATTTGAACTGTGAGGTCCGCAATGTGAAGAAGTTCAGGCGGCGCGTGAAGATTCACTGGGAGCCCTCCGCAAGATTTGACCAGCGACAGTCTAGTGCGGAGACGGTTTTCCCGCCAGCATCTGCGGAGTGAGGGCGATGCTGAGGCGCACCCATTTATCCTGCGGAGAGACTTTGACTTTGGCGAGCAGCGCGAAAAGAAATGCGGCCTGCTCCTTGGTCATCTGGCCGCGCTGTTTCGGATCGTTCAGTGCCACCGCGCCGATCATGCGAAATCCGTCCAGCAGGGTCGCAATTTGCAGGGCGTCCGACATCGATTTAGTTTCGGCGTCGAGGGTCAGGTCAAGGTCATCGCCCTGCGGCTGGCCCGCGAGGGTAATGCCCTGGATGCTGCGGATGTAGCTCAAGAGCTGGGCGGAGTTTTGAAAGCTCGCGTAAATCGAATCCGGAAGTTGATCGGTGCGGGCGACGGCGAAGACCGGCGCGCCGGCAACGCGATCGATGCGAGATTGCATGGACGGATCGCGAGGGGTGGGAGACGAGGACGTGAGCAAGTCCGTGGCGTTCTTGCCGCTCGCCATTGCTATTCTGGTTGCGGAAAGAAATTCGAAGGATACCGGCGGGCTGCCGGGGACTTCGTAGATCGTCTGCGCGCCACGCGCCACAATGTGACCCGTGCGCAGGGCGTAGGCCTTGATGCGCTGCTGGTCAAAGGTGCCGTCCGCGATGACCAGCGTGCGATTGTCTCCCGAGGCGGCTGTGTCAAGCCCGGTTGGCCACATGGCGATGGCGGCGTGGTCGAGATCGCGCGTGTAGTCAAAGCCAGTGTTCTGAACGAATTGCGTATAGTCGGGATCCTGCTGCGGAGTAGGGAGCACGACCTGGCCGATGGCCTGAAGCGACGAGTTCTGAGTCGTTTTGAAGGCCTTCGCATCTAAATAGGCAACGACAGGCGCGTCTGAAGGAATCAAGCTGAAAACATCGGGAGTGCGGCCTGCCACCGGTCCTGCAAGAGGCCGCGAAGCCCGGTAGAGATAGACGCCAGCGCCGATTCCAGCGAGCGCGGCAATCAGGATGACAGCGTTAAGCGCTCTTTTTGTTTTGGGCGAAGGCACCGATTTCTCCACGCGGAATTTTCTTAAACAAGTGTAAGGTCTCCGGTGGCGTTGCGCACCACAAAACGCGTTACGCCTCTTATGACAGCTGTTGCGGCAACCTTCGAACGTTGTGTGGACTCGAATAAGTGCGCGGCAGTCGCGCCGGGCCGACGCGGGAATCAGGAGCGCTTGATGCTTTCGTTCATTCGCCTGCGAACGTTTTGCGTTTTCGCTGTCGCCGCATCACTGGTGGGATTTTGTGTGATTGCACAGGGCGCGCCTCAAAGCGCGACGCCCGCGGCAAGTCCGACGGTCGATCAAATCATCGATCGATATATCGCGGCAATTGGGGGCCGCGCGGCGATGGAGAAACTCACTTCGCGCGCCTCGATTGGCACGATCGATGTGCCGGCCATGCATCTTTCGGGAACCGTGCTGATTCACGAGAAAGCGCCGAATAAGATTCTGCAGGTGGTGGTCATTAATGGCGCCGCGTTCCGGCAGGCCTTTGACGGGACTGTGGGCTGGACGGACGATCCGGCGGATGGGCCGCGCGTTTTGGCGGGCATCGAGCTGGCCGAAGCCCGGCGTGACGCGGATTTTTATCATCCGTTGCATTTGCGGCAGATTTATTCGCAATTGACTCTCGCGGGAACCGAGAATGTGAACGATCGCGAGGCCTATTTGCTGGAAGGCACCGCGGAGGGCGAAACCGATCCGGACAAGATGTATTTTGACGAGAAGACCGGGCTGATATTACGCGTGGTGAACCACCGGCACACGTCGGATGGCGATCAGGTTCTGCAAGAAGATTTTCAGGATTACCGGGCGGTGGACGGAATCCAGCTGCCTTTCACAATTCTGCAGACGGGGGGCAGCTCGGATTTCACGATAAAGATTGGGGAAATCCATCAGGGAGTGGCTCTAGAGGATGGCGAATTTGCGCGTCCGCAGGAAGGTCAAACTAAGGTAGAATGACCCCTGCACGATTGGGCATGACAAGAAGGTACTAGGTCTGGGTATGGCAAGGAGCTTGCGGGATTTTTCCGCGACCCCCTTGCAATTCCATTGCCCGCGTGATAATTTCTTTAGGTTTGCGCGGGGCTGGCGTAGCTCAGTTGGTAGAGCATCTGATTTGTAATCAGAGGGTCGGGGGTTCAAATCCCTCCGCCAGCTGACTGAGTTTGAGGGACCGGGATAGACAAGCAAGGTTGCGGACGAATTCCTCGCAACGAAAGCGCTAGGGCTAGTGTCTTCGCGACACGAGCCCTTTCTGCATTGCGGAGTGCCTCGAAAGCTGTCCTCACTATTTCTGGCTGTTTTGCGGAAGGCGGATGCTCTGTCCGCGAGAGTGGTGTGCGGGTAGCAGCCTGAGGCGC
>Ga0210385_10002954_pt1 | contig 10188 bp, 9 predicted proteins | sample IncBWH26OmetaG_FD_160107 | JGI IMG/M metagenome (GOLD analysis project Ga0210385, IMG submission 160107) | Forest soil microbial communities from Barre Woods Harvard Forest LTER site, Petersham, Massachusetts, United States - Inc-BW-H-26-O ...
CCTCACCGAAGTGGCCGACTGGCCCGAGGCAGCGCTGTGTCGCGAACTGCTGCCCGGTGGCTCCCCCGAGGCACTGTTCGCGCTGCTGGCACGGCTGCGCGCGCCGCGCACCGCAGTAGTGGGGCATCAGCCCGAACTCGCGCGACTGCTCGGCCGGTGCCTCGCGGCCAACCTCGACGCTGCGGCCTTTGAGATCCGTAAGATGGGTGCGGCGCTGGTGAGCTTCCCGGGCGCACCGCGCGCGGGCCGCGGCCAGCTGAAGTGGCTCGTTCCGCCTCGAGCACTGCGCGCAGCGCGCTGAAGCCGGCGCGCGCCTAATGAGCGCCAGAGGCTGAGGCCGCAGCGCCGCCGCCGCGGATCGGGTGTGCCAGCCAGACGAGGAAGATCAGTGCCAGGAACAAAATTCCCGACACATAGAATATGTCGTCGGCGGAGAGCATGAATGCCTGGCCGTCCACCAGACGATTCAACAGCTCGTAGCTCTGATCCTGTCCCAGGCCGCCGGCGTGCAGCGTACCGAGCGCCTGGGTCGTCGTCGGATCCCCGGCGCTGAGGCGTTCGACCAGCTGTTCGTGATGCAGCGTCGCGCGGCGGTCCCAGAGCGTGGTCGTGATCGATGTGCCAAACGAGCCTGCAGTGATGCGCGCGAAGTTCGACAGTCCCGAAGCCGCCGGGATGCGCTCCGGCGGCAGCCCGGAAAGCGTGAGTGACATCAGCGGGATAAAGAACACCGCCATGCCGGCGCCCTGGATCACCGTCGGCACCAGCAGTGTGCCGATGGTCGCGTCGGTGTTGAAGTGCGCGCGCATGAACAGCACCACGGCGAAGATGGCGAATGAGATCGTCACCAGGATGCGCGGATCGATACGGTCGGAGAAGCGCCCCACGAACGGGGTGAGCACGATGGCGAGCACGCCTACGGGTGCGAGCACCAGCCCGGCGAGCGTCGCGGTGTAGCCCATGTACTGCTGCAACCACAGCGGCAGCAGCACCACATTGCCGAAATACAGCCCATAGGCTGACAGCAATGCGAGCGTACTCACCCAGAAGTTACGCAGGCGGAACAGCGACAGATCGACGATCGGGTGCTCCTCGGTCAGCTCCCAGATGAGGAAGATCGCAAAGGTCACCACCGCCACGCAGGCCATCGCGATGATGGTGGCGGAGTTGAACCAGTCGAGATCCTTGCCCTTGTCGAGCATCACCTGCAGCGCGCCCACCCAGATCACCAGCAGGCCGAGTCCTACGGTGTCGACCGGCACGCGCGCCGTCGCAGTCTCGCGGCGATGGTAGATCCCCCAGGTGACCAGCACGGCGGCGATGCCCACCGGCACATTGATGTAGAAAATCCACGGCCAGGAAATGTTGTCGGTGATCCAGCCACCGAGCAGTGGGCCCACCACCGGCGCCACCAGGGTCGTCATCGACCACATGGCAAGCGCGCTGCCTGCACGGTTGCGCGGATAGCTGGCGAGCAGCAGCGACTGGGACAGCGGGATCATGGGTCCGGCGACCGCCCCCTGCAGCACGCGAAACAGGATGAGCAGCGGCAGACTGGGCGCGAGGCCACACAGGAAAGAAGCGATCACGAACAGGATCACCGAGGTCGTGAACAGCCTCACCTGGCCGAAGCGGCGTGTCAGCCAGCCGGTGAGCGGCAGTGAGATCGCATTGGCGACGCCGAAGGAGGTGATGACCCAGGTGCCCTGATCCGGGGAAACTCCGAGGTCGCCGGAGATCGCCGGAATCGACACGTTCGCGATCGAGGTGTCGAGCACGTTCATGAACGTCGCGAGCGATAGGGCGATCGTGCCGAGCGCGAGCTGACCGCCGGTGAGCGGTGGCGGCGGCGCCAACGCGTTGGGCAGGGGCACAGCGCTACGCTTCCCGGCTTTCTCGACCGACACCGGTGTCTCCAGTGCGGCCGTCAGTGCAGCGGCCGCGCAGCAACCGGCGCGCGCGCGGCGGCCAGCAACGCAGCCGCCGCGCTGGCCTGCCGTGCCGCAGCCGGGGCTGCGACCGCCGACTGATTGGCAGCGATGATCTCACTCACGCGCCCGTCAGCGGCGGCATCGCTCGCCGCAAACACGTGGGTCGCATACGCCGGCGCACTGCTCGCCAACTCGGGCAGGCGCGCCGCGGCGCCGCCGTCGCGCACATTCACCGCCGCCTTCATCGACAAACCGATCTGCAGCGGATGCGCGGCCAGCTCCTGCGGATCGAGGGCGATGCGCACCGGCACGCGCTGCACGATCTTGATCCAGTTGCCGGTGGCGTTCTGTGCCGGCAGCAGCGAGAACGCTGCGCCGGTGCCGGCGCCAAAGCCAGCCACTTTGCCGTGATACACCACGTGGCCGCCGTACAGATCGGCGGTGAGCCGCACGGGCTGACCGACGCGCATGCGCGCCAGCTGCGGCTCCTTGAAGTTCGCATCGACCCACACCTGATCGAGGGGTACCACCGCCATGAGCGGCGCGCCCGGGCCGACGCGCTGACCGAGCTGCACATTGCGGCGGGCGACGAAACCGGATACAGGCGCCGGTAGCTCGGTGCGCGCCAGCGTCAGGTACGCGTTACGCACCGCAGCCGCGGCGTCGCGAACCTGCGGGTGATCGGCGAGCGTTGTGCCGTCAACACGGGCGCGGTTCGCGGCGAGCTGCTGCTGCGCCTGCAGCAGTGCTGCCTGCGCGGCCTTCACCGCATCGAGCGAGTGCTGCAGCTCCTCGCCGGAGACCGCACCGGTGGTGCCCAGACGCTGGCGGCGCTGCAGGTCGCTCGCGGCGGCAGCCAGATCCGTACGCCGCAGCTGCACGGCCGCTTCCAGCTCCGCACTGGTAGCAAACAGATTACGCACATCGCGCACCGTGCGGGCGAGCTGCGCCTCGGCCTGCTCGAGCGCGACGCGCGCGTCAGCCTGATCGAGGCGCACGAGTGCCTGCCCGGTGCGCACGAACTGCGTGTCGTCGGCGCCGATCTCCACGACCGTACCGGAGATCTGCGGGGTGATCTGCACCACGTTGCCGTCGACGTAGGCATCGTCGGTGGATTGCTGGTAGCGCAGCAGGCGCGCCCAGTAAACGCCGTAGACGCCCGCCACCGCGAGCGACACGGCGGCGACAGCGGCCAGCCAGCGCCAGCGACGCCGCTGGCTGTGGGTTGGGGTGGTATTGGGGGTCATCGTGGGTTCCTTCGGCCTGGTATCTAGCTGCCCCGGCGGCTAATGCCCAGGCACAGATACCGACAAAAAATACTCAGGGCTCGCGGCCCGCGCTCTGTGCGTTGTCCATCAGTCGCATCAGAAAGGCCTCCAGCTGGCGCGCCTCGCTCTTGCTGAAGCCGCGCAAAAACCGGTTGGCGACCAGCATCGAGATCTCGCGCATGCGCGGATACGCCGCGCGGCCCTCATCGGTCAGCTCCAGGTTCATCAGCCGCCGGTCCTCGGCACTACGACTGCGGCGGATCAGACCTTTGGCCTCCAGCCGGTCGAGCATGCGCGTCATCGCACCCGCGTCGTACGACATGCCCTTGCACAGGTCCGCGGCCGACTTGGGCTCCGGTGGCCCCGCCAGGCTCGCGATCACGATGTACTGAGCTGCGCTCATCTCCAGCGCCGCCAGCCGCTTGTCGGCCGACAGTTCGCGGTCGAGCGCCGTCAGCCATTCCACCCGCACGCGGCTCAGCAGCGACCCGATGCTGCGTGAGGGTTGGTAAGTCGCGAGGTCGTAAATGTCGCCCAAGCTCGTGCCTCCCGGAATCTCCCCTTGGGGGGACGCTCGCGCCCTCCTCGGAGCTATGACGCGAATAATAGTTGCCTAGGCTGTCATTGTCAAGGCTTTGGTTGCCCGGGCAGCACCAGGACAGTGGCGATTCTGTGAGCTGGCGCACAGCCGGTGTGTTAACCGGTGCAAACGGGTTGTCATACGTTAAGTGCAGAATTAGCCGGTGAAATCCGTGGAAGCTCTCATGACCGACGTACCAACGCTCGCACGCTGGCGCGCAGCCGTCACGCAGGCCGCGCGGCAGACCCTCAGCGCCCGCTGGCGCAGCACTCTCGAGGCGCTCGAAAGTGCGCGGGCCGAATACCGCACCCTGCATGCAGCCGCCAAGACCGACGTGCGCGCGCTGCGCAAGGCCGCCCAGCGCCTGCACGACCTGGAGCAGCTGCGCGCGGTACTCGCGCGCGAGTTGCCGCTCAGCTAGCCGCGCGCGGCGGCTCCAAGGTCGCTCTGATCCCCGCAATGTGCAGGGCGTGGTTGCTTTTTCTGTTGTTCGCGCTTGTGCGCGGCGCCGCATTGCACGCGCAGCCTCCTGCAGAGCTGTGCCCGCGTCCGCCGCCGGGCGCGCCGGTCCCCGAGCCGCGCGACCTGCGCAGCGAAAACGGCGTGCTGCAGCTGGAGCTGACTCTCCGCGACGTCAAGGCGGCGGACGGCTCGAGCCGCTACTGCTACCTGCTGGCGGACGGCTCGCAGTCGCCGACGCTGCGCTTGCATCCGGGCGATCTGCTGGTGCTGAAACTCAAGAACGAACTGACCGCCGCGGCTGCTGCCAGCCCGCCGGCCGTGAGCGGCCACAGCCATCACGCGGCCAAGGCCGGCGACCCGTGTCACAGCGGCGCGATGAGCGCGACCTCTACCAATCTGCACTTTCACGGACTGACGGTGCCGCCGGTGTGTCACCAGGATGAGGTGCTGCGCACCTCCATCCAGCCGCAGGACGCACCGTTCGAGTACCGCTTCCATATTCCCGCAGGCGAGCCCCCTGGGCTCTACTGGTACCACCCGCACATCCACGGCTTCAGCTCGGTGCAGGTGCAGGGCGGAGCCTCCGGTGCGCTCATCGTTGAGGGTCTGGAGCGCGCCAATGCCGCCGTGCTCGGCCTGCCGGAACGCGTGCTGGTCATCCGCGACCAGAACCTGCTCAATCCTGACGCTGCACCCTCCAAGTCCGAGCCGGTGGTGCCCAAGAGCCTGATCGACCGCGACGGCGATGCGGCCAACAACGGCACCGGTTTCGGCAAGCCCGCCAAGGACCTGTCGATCAATTTCGTGCCGGTGCCGTACCCGGACTACCCGCCCGCGCAAATACGCATGCGACCGGGCGAACGGCAGCTGTGGCGCGTGCTGAATGCCTCTGCGGTCACCTATCTCAACCTCGCGCTGGTGTTCGGCCGTGCCCCGCAGCAGCTCGGCGTGGTGGCGCTCGACGGCGTATCCGTCAATCGCGCCGGCGGTGATGCCGCCAATGTGACCTGGACCAATCATCTCGGCATTCCGCCCGGCGGGCGGGCCGAGTTCATCGTGACCGGGCCACCAGCGGGGGTGGCGGCGCTGTTGGTGACGCGCACCGTCGACACTGGCCAGGGAGGTGAGAACGACCCGAACCGGGCATTGGCGAGCGTGACTGCAGCCGCCGATGCCCCCGAGCCCACAACCACCCTGCCGCTGAGCGCGCCGCCACTGCCGCCCCCGGCGCAGCCCTGGCTCGGCAACGTCACGCCGGTGCGCGTGCGGCGCCTGTATTTCTCAGAGAAGCTGACGGATCCGAAAAATCCCAACAGCGCGACTGAGTTCTACATCACCGTCGAGGGCGAGCAGCCGCGGGCGTTCGACCCGGACACCGATGTGCCGAACATTGTCGTGCACCAGGGCGACGTCGAAGATTGGATCATCGAGAACCGCTCCACCGAACTGCACGCCTTCCACATTCATCAGCTGCACTTCCTGCTGGTGGATTGGTTGGGTCTGCCGGTGCACGAGCCGTTCCTGCGCGATACGGTCAACGTGCCCTACTTCACGGGCCGCGCGCTGCAGTATCCGAGTGTGCGAGTGCGCATGGATTTCCGCGACCCTGACATCGTGGGAACATTTGTCTATCACTGCCACCTGCTCGAGCACGAGGACGGCGGCATGATGGGAGTGGTGCGGGTCGAGCCGGCGGCAACCGCTGCGCCCGCGCCCCATCCTTGAGCCGTTCAACCGCGATGAGGGTGACGGCTGCTGCGCCGCGCGCGAAGTCGAGCCACGTGCTGGCCAGCCGTACGTGCCGCTCAACTCACCGGCGCTCAGCGAGCGTTCGATCTGCTCGACTTCCAGCAGCAGGCGCTCAACGAACACTCCGCAAGAGGGCGTCTAGCATAGGGGCGGCCCGCAGTCCGGCTTTTTTGCCGCACACGACATAACAGCCGTCGGCCGCGCGCGGCTGCCCTCAGTGCAGCGATCGGGCTTATGCCTGCTGCAGCTCGATTTCGTTCCCGCCCCGTTCGCGGCACACTGCTCACTCCATGTGGCGCGAACTCTCCGCCGATGCCCGCCTCTATAGCGCACTGCGCTGGCCGCACGGTGCCGGCTGGTTGCGGCGGGCGCTGATCTGGTGGCTCTCGCCTGGGCTGCTGGTACTCGGTGTGCAGCGCCTCAGCCACCGCTACCGCCTGCAACGCCAGGAGCGCGGCTGGACCGCAACGACGGTCGGCTTGCGGCTCCTGCTGGCGCTGGGATTTCCGCTGCTGGTGCTGCGGGCCAAGTCGCACGTCGCGGCCACCACGATCATCGGTCCTAACGTCTACCTCTCCGATGGCGGTTACCTGTTTCTCGGACCGCAGCGCATTGGCGGCGGCACGCTGATCCACGAGCGCGTCACCATCGGGGTGCGTGCCGGCGAGGACGCTGCCCCGGTGATCGGCGCCAACGTCTGGATCGGACCCGACAGTGTGATCTATGGGGCGATCGCGCTGGGTGACGGTGTGACGGTGCTGCCAGGCTCGGTGTTGTCGATCAACGTGCCGCCGGCGACCGTTGTCGGCGGCAATCCCGCCAAGATCGTCCGTAGGGACTTCGACAACAGCGGCCTGCGGCGCTCGCTCTCCCACAACGTTGACCAGCGTATGCTGGCCGGGCCATGAGACTGTTCAGCACCCTGGTGCGCGCTGACATCGAGCGTTGCCTGAACGATCGACGCGCCACGCTCTGGCAGATGCTGTGTGCTCTGCGGCGCGAGCTCGGCCTGCAGGCACTGCTGGTATATCGCTTCGGACGCCTGCTTGCAGCCGGGCGGCGACGTCTGCTGGCGTGGCCGCTGCTGCCGATCGGCTGGCTGCTGTACGGCATGGCGGTATTCCTCATCCGACGCTGCTACGACATCCGCCTGGAACTCAGTGCCGACATCGGACCGGGCTGCCTGGTGCGGCACTTCGGCGGCATCGTCGCGGTGAACTGCCGCCTCGGCGCGCGCTGTTCTTTCGGCCAGCAGACGCGCATCGGCCGGGATGCGGAGGCGGACGGCCCGCTGATCGGCGAGGGCGTCTGGATCGGTGCGCACGCGCAAGTATGGGGTGCGATCCGACTGGGAGACGGCGTCACCGTGGCGCCCGGCGCGCGGCTGAACCGCAGCGCGCCCGCTCATGCGCTGGTGGTGGGCGATCCGGGCCGGGTGGTGCTGCGCTACGACAACTCGCCCATTCTGCCGGCCCACCTGACGCTCGAACGGCCCCCGGAAACGCCTGCCTCGCGCGCGTTGGGGTAGTGGATTTGCGTGTCGCGTGGCGCTGCACGAAACTCGCAGCAGTGCCGATCAAGATCGGAAGCGTATGCGTCGCCTAGCGTTGGTATTTGCTTGCGTCTGCAGTTGCGCAAGCAGCGCCGCGCTCGCTGAACAGTGCACCGGACCGCAGCTGGGGACTTGGCGACTGCTGTCTTTCACCGCTCGGGATCCGGATACCGGGGAGATCACTGCGCCGTACGGTTTGTACCCGACCGGCTTTCTGAGCTACACGCCCGACTGTCGCATGTATTCCATTATCGTGCGCGAGCATCGCACCGCGCCGGCCGCGATCGTTGCCAGCGATGCTGAGAAGACGGCGCTGTTTGACGGCATCATGACGTACGCGGGCACTTACACGCTCAGCCACGACACCCTGAGCTATCGCGTCGACGCATCCTGGAATGAAGCCTGGACCGGCAGCACTCGGGTACAGCACTTCAGAATCGATGGCAACACGCTCTATACCGATGCGCCACCCGCCAAGAATCCGCGCGACGGCAAAAGCACTGCCGAATCGTTCGTGTGGACCAGGCTGCACTGAGCGTGCGCCGCGCGACCCACAGAGCTCCTGGGCGCAAATCGTCTGCGTTACATCCAACCAATACCTTAAGATCATTCCCTTCCAGGCGGAAACTCAGGCACGCTCCGCAAAGAGTGGTGGCGCCTCTGCTGGCGGATGCGCCTACCCGTCGTGTGTCGCTTTGCTTCTCGTAGTGGAGAATCGCATGAAGGGATATTTCTTCGTCCCAGTCCTCTTAACGGTCCTGGCGACCGCTTTTGCGGATGATCCGGCACCGCCCGCGGGGGCCGCAGCGCAAGCCGGAACACAGACGGCATCCACAGCGGCTGCGAGCACCCAGACACCCACCCAACTCGCCGATGCAACGCCTAAGGGAAAGCTCAAGAATCCCTATTCTGACAAAGACGCTGCGGTGATCGCAGCCGGAGCTCAGATGTACCAGGGTTACGCCTGCGCGGGATGTCACGGCGGCGGCGGCGGTGGCGATATATGTCCGCCCCTGACCAACGGTGTCTGGATCTACGGCGGCGACGATGACACGCTGTTCAGGCTGGTGGCCTACGGCAGTCAGGTCCTGCAAACCAAGGGGTACACCCGGCAAGCCGAGGAGAACGTAGTCGCCCCGATGCCCGCCATGGGCGGCGTGGTGAAGACGGCGGATGATTTGTGGAAGGTCCTGACCTTCGTACGCTCCCGCTATGACGGGCCAGCGGGATGCAAGCGCGGCTGCAAGAGCAGCTAAGGTTCAGCGGCTCGTTTGTTGTGCGCTGAAGCTCTTTTCATCCCGTTGAGCCGCTGCCGCCGGATGACGGACGTCCCGGCGGCATTGCAATTAAGTACCTGATTTTAATGGTCGGGGCAGCAGGATTTGAACCTGCGACCCTCTGCTCCCAAAGCAGATGCGCTACCAGACTGCGCCATGCCCCGAACCGCCCGAAGGGCGTCGGATCCTAACAGGTTCGCGCGGCTGGCGCAGGCGGCTGCGCGGCGCCACGCGCCGCGCGCCGGGCGCAGCCGTCGCGCGCGCTTAGGCACGCCGCCAGCTGGTCGTGCCGTCCGGGCGGTCCTCGAGCACGATGCCGGCCGCGGCGAGCTCGGCGCGAATGCGATCGGATTCCGGGAAGTTCTTCGCCCGGCGCGCGGCAGCGCGCGCCGCGACGCGCTCCTCGACTTCGGCATCGTTCAGGCCCCACGCAGGCGCCGTGCCCTGCTGTGGCGCGCCGTCGGAGAGCGCCGGCTTCGCGCGCCGGAACCACTCCGCCGGCGGCAGCGTAAACAGGCCGAGCACCGCACCCAGCGCAGCCAACTCGGCGGCCAGCGTTGCCGCGCGCTGTGTGCTGCCAGCCGCCTTGGCGGAATTGACTTCGCGCGCCAGCGTCTGCAGCACGGCCAGCGCCTCCGGCGTGTTGAAATCATCATCCATGCTCTCGAGAAAGCGCGTGCTGTGCTCGCTCGCGCCGGCCGGCACCGCCGGCAGATCGCGCAATGCGTTGTACAGACGCCCGAGCGCGGCATCGGCCTGTTCGAGCTGCTCGAGCGCGTAGTTGATGGGCCCGCGATAGTGGCTCGCGAGCACGAAGTAGCGCAGCACCTCCGGGTGGCGCAGCATCGGCAGCACGGTACGCACGGTGAAAAAGTTGCCGAGCGACTTGGACATTTTCTCATCGTCGACGTTGACGAAGCCGTTGTGCATCCACAGGTTGACGAACGCATCGCCGCTGGCGGCACACGACTGCGCGATCTCGTTCTCGTGGTGCGGAAACTTCAGGTCAAGTCCGCCGCCGTGCAGATCGAAGTGCGTGCCGAGGAGCGTGGTCGACATGGCCGAGCATTCGATGTGCCAGCCCGGCCGCCCCGGGCCCCACGGCGACTCCCAGCTGGGCTCGCCGGGCTTGGCGTGCTTCCACAGCACAAAATCGAGCGGATCGCGCTTCGCCTCATCGACCTCGACGCGTGCGCCGGCGCGCAGGTCCGCGAGGCGCTTGCCGGAGAGGCGCCCGTAGGGGGCGAAGCGCGCCACGGAATACAGCACATCGCCGTCGGCCGCGCGGTAGGCATAACCACGTGCGAGCAGCTGCGCCACCATTTCGATGATCTGCGGCAGGTACTCGGTGGCGCGCGGCTCATAGTCA
>Ga0210385_10002955_pt1 | contig 10188 bp, 9 predicted proteins | sample IncBWH26OmetaG_FD_160107 | JGI IMG/M metagenome (GOLD analysis project Ga0210385, IMG submission 160107) | Forest soil microbial communities from Barre Woods Harvard Forest LTER site, Petersham, Massachusetts, United States - Inc-BW-H-26-O ...
AGAGCACGGCCACTGCCCGTAGGCCGTCGATATCGGCTCGATAATTAGACGTATTTTGTATCGACAAGGATGCTCTCCGCGTCCGGCGCCAGATAGTCACGACCGACGTGAGATTCGCCTCAAAGTCGCGGCGCTATCTTCCTCGGGACCAATTGGTCTATTTCCTCTGATGTCGTCGAGGCGCCACCGGCACATATGCCCCGGACAATATCAACCTACGCACGTCGAAGAGTTCCTCTAGCGCGGTCTCGGGGACACCACGCCAATCTTCTTAGCAGGAACGCCGCCCCAGACCTCACCCGCTGGCACGTCGCGGGTCACCAGCGCCGACGCGCCGACCACGGCGCCACGTCCGATCTTCACGCCGCACAGCACGGTCGCATTCGCTCCGATCCATGCCCCATACCCCACCTCGACGTCTCCCACTTTCCGCGGGAAATACTGACCCATGTGCCGGCTGCCACAATCCGCGTGGGTGAGAATCGTGACCCCTGCGCTCAAAACCGCCTCCTCCTGAAGGATAATCTGGCCGGGTAGATCCAAAAATACGTTCCGTCCCACGAATACGCGGCCTCCCACCGTCAAATGTCTGAAGTCGTCGGTGGCGGTGTCGTCCCGGCTCGCGTTGTCTATCGTCAGGAAGCCCTTGAAGTAAGCTCCCGGGCCGATCGTAGCGCCCCATCGAAGCAGAATTCGTGAAATGAGCTCGCTGTCGGAGGCGTCGTGCAGGATGTCGCACACCGCTTCGATACCTCGCGCCGCAAAAGCAGTCTGAGCTTGAGCGAGCGCCCAGCGGCGCCTAACGTCGGCTGCCTGTGACGCGAGCGCGCGAGCGACTCGATCGATGTATGGATGCTGATCCCGCAACACACTCATCCCCAGCTCTCCCGCCTACCCAGGCCTCAGTCCTTCACGATCCACAGGTCGATACTGCCATCAAGCGGGCCAGATTTGACGAACTGCTTCGTAGATTGGCGTACTTTCTGAACGGTACGCACGGCTCGGACGATCATCTCAGTGCGCAGTGGCACCGGAAGGCGATTGAGAATCTTCTCTCGAATCGCCTTCTCACCCGCTTCGGACAGGCGTTGGCAGTGATTTTTGTACGGCGACCGCGCAATCAGGTCAATCACCGATTGCTCGGTGACCCAGTTGAGATATTCTAGACCCTTTCGAGGGCGTCCCAGGAGAGAGAGGTAGGCACCCGCGAGAGCCTTGTTCATCGTGGGCAAAAACGGCACACGATAGTGCGGTTCGAAGAAGGAGTTGTAGTCGGGCGCACTGAGGTGCACGACGCCGCCCCTCTTTACGACCCGGAGCAGCTCGTTGATACACTCCGCAACGTCGGTAACGTGCTCGATGGTCTGGTAGCTCGTCGCGACATCGAAGGTCTCATCTCCGAACGGAAGGCGCTCACCAAACGATTTTGAGACACGCATGGAGGTCTCGGGGGGCATTCCCAGCAGCGCCAGCTTGCGCTGGAAATATTCACGCTTCCAGTCCTCGGGCTCGATCCCCCAGACGTCTCGGCCAGTTCGTAGACCATGAAGGACGAACGTGCCGCAGCCCGACGACATGTCCAAAACCTTACCCACCTGGGGCAGACGAGAATCGAACAAGGACCAGCGGCCATCGTAGTTGTTAGAATCATCGAACCAGCGATCAATCGTGGAGTCCAAGTACGACCGATGCCTCGAGCCCAGCCCGTAGAAGGTCTCGAACTCGCGAAGCACGTTGGCAGTCAGAAATGCCCGGAGATCAGCCAGCTCGCGTGCAATGTCTGGGGACGCAGACGTCACGGCTGCCGGCTACGCCTCGACTCCGGTAGGGTCCGCCCGGAGCGATCGACCGGAGAGTTGTTGCTTTAGATCCAGAAACGCGGCTGAGCGCAACGCGATGTTCGATATCGCATAGCTGGCGGCACCTGTCGACACCTGAATCAAGAGTCGCGCCGATGTGGCGAGATGCATGGGGAGCACCCTGCCCACGAGAAGCACGGCCGCAGCCATGATGATGGTATGGGCCAGCGGGCTCCACACCACTCGAAGCACTTGAAAGATACCGAGATCGACGAGGCTGACGGCCAACCAGAGACACGGAATTGCTAGGATCATATTGATAACTAGGTACGCGACGGCGACGGTGAAGATCGAGCCCGCCCGGGCTCCGAGGTACAGAGCGAGAATGACGAGGGGATTCGCGGCCAGGCCCCAACGGAAAAGCCGGTCTGTGCGACCCTGCGCGATATAGAGCCAGCCGGTGGGGTTGGTCGTCGCCTGAAGAGCTCCGACGAGCGCCAGAACTCGGAGTACCGGAATCAATCCCAGCCATTTGACACCATAGAGCGCGCGCACGAAGGGATCGGCCACGACACAGAGCCCAACCATCGCCGGAAAGGCGGCGAAGGACATCAGGCGTAGGATCCGCAGAAACACCCGAGCGCTACGCGCCTTGTCCTCATGCATCTTCGATAACGCTGGTAGCAACGAGCCACCTAGAGTGGCACCGATCTGACTGATCGGCAGGAGCATCAGTGAATATCCACGCGAGTAAATCCCTAGTTGCGTCTCGCCCATCAACGATCCGACAATGAGATTGTCGAAGTTACGTGCCCAGTAATTGATGACGCTGAAGCCCAGCAGGCCAAGCCCGATCGCCAGCAATGGCTTCAAGTCCTCGAAGCTGGCGCTTCCAGATGGTCGCCACTTTCCGGCGACGAGAGGTAGGAGAGACTGTCCCGCGGCTGTCCACAGCGATGCGACGACGATCGTCCACACCCCGGCGCCGGATATGGCGAGTGCCACGGACACTAGACCGCCGCTCAGAGACACGCTGAGGTCGAAGAGCATGAGTTGCTTGATCTTCATCTCGCGGACGAAGAGCGAACGCGGAACGATGCCGATGCTCGACAACAGAAATGTAAATGCGCACACCTGGGTGATCCTGGTCAGCTCCATTCGGCCGTAGAACCTGGCAATCAATGGTGCGCCGACCACGAACAATGCCGTCAAGATGGCTCCCATCGCCAGCGTCGCCCAGAAGCCACTCGAGAGTTGCTCCCGGCTGATTTCTTTGCGCTGCACGATCGCTGAGCCAATGCCGAAATCGATGAAGACGCTGGCGAACCCGGTGAACACGCCGATCATGCCGACCAAGCCAAAATCTGCGGGCAGCAGCATGCGCGCCAGGGCCACCGATACGGCGTAGCTGGCGATCTGGGTGGCAACGCGGGTCACCAGGGTCCAGGCGATGCCGTGGACGGTTCTTTGGCGGAGGCTCACGAAGACCTGGCTTCCGCATTCGTGGCGTGGCTGCGAACGGACTCCACCTCCGCGACGAAGCGCCGGCCCAGGACGCCGCGTTCGCATCCAGCGATGTAGGTTTCGTTTCGGACGTGGGGTAACTCGTGGCCATCCAACCAGCGTTCGACGTAGCCCGCCATCTCTTCGGGATTGCGGTCGTGGGTCCAGATTCCGGCGCCACTCGCTCGAACGATGTCGGCGCAATCTCCGGGTCCGCACATGGCTAAGATGGGAGGTCCGGCCGCCAGATACTCGAACAACTTTCCTGGGATGATGAAGGATGGCGAATCGTCGGAGGTGGACGGGTTGAAAAGGAGAAGGCCGTCGGCCGCCCGCATGACTGCCGCCGCGAAGGCCAGTGGCTGGTAGCCGAGAAATTGCACCGGGAAGGCCTCGAGCGCTCGAGGGAAGGCCCGGCCCTGTTGGGGCACGTCCCCGACGAAGACCGTCTGCAGCCGTCCCCACAGATCGCGACGGCGCCCGGCCAAGATCTCCAGCGCCTTAAACCACGGGCCGGCGTGATAGTCCCCCCCTCGGATGACCTCATGCCCCACGGCCAGACCATCGAAAAGGCGGTCGGCCAGAGCTCCGCGCCGCGAGCCCCCGGCGGAATCCGAGGTGAACAGGCGGCCGGTGAATGCGAGGGTGCGCATCCCCTTGACCCGGCAGAGGCTGCGGGCTTTCTCCATGGAAGCGGCGTCAATCGGAACGCCGCCGTCGAACCCATTCGTGATGGTCACGATCTTGCGAGGGCGCGCGACCGAGAGTCCTTCCAAGAGGGTCTGGAGGGTCGGAGCGGTCACGGTCACCAAATCGGCGGCTGCCAGACAGCGGCGTTGCAGCGCCCGCGCCCACTTGAACGAAATCACCGACGGCAAGCGGCCGATCAATGGCTCGGCCCACGGATCGCGCATGTCGAGCACCAAAGTGGTTCCCAACTGCTTCGCGACCCTCCGAGCCGCTTCCAGAACTCCGAATGGCGGACCCGAGGCGGCCACGACGTCCGGTCGAAAGTCGCGGGCGATCTTCAGCGCGATACCAGCGGTCGTCCGCGCAAAGATAGATGCATCCGGATAAAGATCGACCGGCAGAAGCAGGGTCGGCAATCGGCTGAGCCTGGCCTGCTTGAAACGCTCGATCACCGGTCCTATCGAAGGCAACCGATAGCGCGTGATCGGCACGTTCGCCGGATGACGTTCCAGCAATGAATCATCCCGCAAGGGGCCGGGATTCTTGTCGACGGCCACGACATGCACCGCATGTCCGGCAGCGCTGAGCGATCGCACCAGGTGCAGTGCGCGCTGAACGCCGCCACCTCCCATCGGTGGGTAGTCGTGGGCCAAAAAGAGAACTCTCATTGGTTCGCTGGATCGACGGGCAGAGACGCTTTCCGGCCCGCAAAGATGGAGATCCGCTCCCCCAAATCGATATAGTCGCCCAGGTGGTCCAGTGATATTCCGGGCAGGATGGCTCGATATTCGCCGATGCTCCGGAAGGTCCAAAACCCGGTTCCGGCGACGCTGGTCGTGTTCTCGACCAGGAATACCAGGCCACTGGGCTTAAGGACGCGATCGAGCTCGCGCAGTGTGGATTGCAGGACCTTCCCCTGCACGCCGCCCAGCACCAGACAGATCCAAACCAGATCAATGGAGGCCGTCGCGACCGGGATCTTTCCCGGCCACATGAGACGATACTCGACGCGCTTATGTCGCGGGGCTAGATCGAGCGGGCGCTGCACCGGATCGACGGCGATCACGCGGCCGTTGATGAGCTCAGCCAGATCGCCGCTGAATCGGCCGGTGCCGCACCCGAAATCGAGCGCGATCCGCTCGGTCCCCGCCAGCATCTGCCGGAGGCGCGGATAGAGCTCGCGCTTCTGCATCGCGGTGACGGCATCTAGGTCTGCGTCGGCGTGCCCAGCATTGAATACCGCGCGGGCGTTGAGGTGCTCGGCGCGCATCCTCCAGGCGGTAATCTCGACCGGCTCGCCGGACAGCAGAACCTGGAGTTTCCGCACGACCCGCCGTACGAGCGTCAGCATTCAGGCCACTCCGGTCCGCTCGCGGCTCGTCCGGCCTCGGCCGAAGGGATCGGGGATTGGGAGACTGCGCCAGCCGGGTAGCATCGGGCTGGTGGTCGTCTGTCGAATCGCCTCCCGATAGAGACGTTCCCGGAGTCGGAGCAGGACGGCGGGGCTGTGCCGGCGCACGACGGTCGAGCGTCCCCGACGTGCCAAAGATTCGAGCAGCTGTGGCTCGGATGCGAGACGAACCAGATTGTCGGTCAGGCTCTCCAGGTCGTTCTCGCTGGTGAGAAGGCCGGTTTCGCCGTTCCTCACCACGAAAGGGATGTCGGCGTGGCGGGTCGCTACGATCGGCACCCCTTGGGCGAGCGCCTCTACGATGATGGTGGGATGCCCGCCCTCGGTGTCACCGTTGGACGCCGTGCGGCTGGGTTGGATCAAGGCGTCGCAGCCCGCGAGAAGGGTCGAAAGATCATCGTGCCGAACATATCCGATGAAACGCACGAGGTCTTCAATCCTCAGCTCAGCCGTCAGCGCCCGCAGCTCCTCTTCGAGAGGACCGCCGCCCGCCAAGGTCAGCTCGATATCGACGCCGCGCGCCCGCGCGCCCGCCACCGCTGCCAACGACAAATCGACCCCCTTTTTCTCGACGAAGCGGGCCACCTGAAAGAGCCGCAATCGCCCCGCCGGTCGGGGGGCACGCGGCGGCGGCGGTTCCATCGCCCAGGCCGGCAGCGAGAGCGGCAGCAGCCGCACACGCTTGGCGGGCGCGCCAATTTCGACCAGGCGGCGGGCCAAAACGGGGCCCTCGGCGGTGAAGACCGCGCCATGGCGAAACATCTTCGCATAAGCTGCCTGAAGCGTGAGATCCGCGGGGTCGATCGCCAGATCGAAGCCATAGAAAGAGACGACCAGGGGGATGCCGAGGGCCTGACAGAAGGGAGCGACGCCGGCGCCGATCGTACCGAAGTGCGCGTGGACCACATCCGGTTTGGCGCCCAGCAGCAGACGAAGCATCGACCAGCTCCGGGCCGCGACTCGAACCGGACCCTTCAACAATCTGGCGAGCCCATCGTTGCGTCCCCGAGGTTCATGTCGATCGAGCACGATGAAGGGACAGGGAATTGCGAGGCCGTCCGGGATGTGCCGCCAGGTCGCCGCGACGGCCTCGAACCGTTCGTGGAACAAACGCGATTGGACGAATGTTTCGGTTCGGGCGAGCAACGTATCGGAGAAATGGAGCACGCGCTTCTGCGCCGAGCTGGAACCGCTTCGAAAGTTCATCTAGAGACCGAGGCGCTGGCGCGCGCTGCGCCGGACCAGCCGCCGTTCGATCCAGTGTTTGGCGACCCGCCGCGACTGGATCGCGGTGTAGCGAACCGCGTCCGTCCACGCGTCGAAGTGTTGCAGCTTGCGACGGAGCTGCGCGGCGCGGGGCAGGCGGGCCGTCGTGCCGTATCCGGCGACGACGGGCCGAGCCACCGCCGTAACCGCGATCGGGGGCATTCTCTCGGCCCAGCGGGGCAGAAATTCTGCCGTGAGGGCCGTGGCCGTCTCGAGCGGGCGTTCGCAGCGCCAGCGGCGCGCCGTCTCTCGGGCGCCGCGCAGGTCGTCCGTGGTGGGAAGCAGCTTCGTCAGGTCGACCAGGTAGATCGCGGGGACGTCGAAATGATCGATCGCCATGTGAAGCGCGTGGAAGACTGCGCTGTGGCGGCGACCGAGGTCCAGCGCCTTCGTTTGGCCGAGATCGAAATCCTCCGCCTCTCGCCACACGGCAGCGTAGTCGATCCGGCAGCGCGCCAGCGGGGCCAAGGCCAGGTGGAGATCGACCTCGATGCCCTTTCGGGTCCAGGCCACCTCGTGATAGTTCGGCTCGTCGAAGCCGGGCGCGGCGGCCCGCGGCTCGAAGCCGAGGCGATCCAGCACCCCGAAGGCCTCGCGGCGCCGTTCGCCGGGAACCAGCAGATCGATGTCGGAGGTCGGCCGTGCCCCGGCCAAACGATAAAGGTGCGTCTCGTAGGCGAGTCCCTTGAGGACGATGGTCCGCAAGCCGGCGGCGGCGAGCGCCTGGACGACCTCTTCGGCAACCCCGCCAAGAAGTATGTTGCGGGCAGCGGTGATCAGCCGATCGCGACGAAAGATCTCGCTCAGCTTGGGGGGCAGGTGCGGGCCACAAGCCGCCGACAAAAGCGGTGTCAGACGGTGGTGTCGGGCCACCGCCACGACCGCCTCGTCGTTCGGCAGCTCGGCGGCGCGCGGCGGCGTCTCCAGCGCTACCAGCAACGCGAGCAGTTGGTTCCGGTCGCTGGATGACGGTGTCATGCCGGCGCGATCAGAACACGCACGATGTCGGGAATCAACGGATCGGCGACCTCGCTCCGTCGACCGGCGGTATGGTGGGGCGTGGACCCAATCCCGATGTTGGATCTGACAGCCCAGCATGCCCCCCTGCGGGGTGAGCTCGAGGCCGCCGTCCGTCGCGTTCTCGCTTCGAACCGATTCACCTCGGGGGACGAAGTGCCGGCCTTCGAACAAGAGATAGCGGCCCTCCTGGGCGTGCGACGGGCCGTCGGGGTGTCTTCGGGGACGGACGCCCTGCTGGCGCTCTTGATGGCGGCTGGCGTCGGTCCCGGCGACGAGGTGGTGACCACCCCCTTTTCGTTCTTCGCGACGGCAGAGGCCATCGTACGGCTGGGCGCCCGTCCGATCTTCGCCGATGTGGACGGCGATACGCTGAACATCGATCCGCGGGCCGCCGCCGAGCGGCTGAGCCCGAGGACGCGCGCGGTCGTGGTGGTGCATCTGTTCGGCCGGCTCGCGCGGACCGCGCCGCTGGCGACGGCCTGCGCCGCTCGGGAAATTCCGCTCCTCGAGGACGCTGCCCAGGCCATCGGTGCCTGCGGTCGAGAAGGCGCGGGACAGGTCCGGGTGGGCTCCATCGGGGCCGGGGCCGCCCTCTCGTTTTTCCCCAGCAAGAATCTGGGCGGCTTTGGCGACGGCGGGATGGTGCTGACGGACGACGAGCGGATGGCGTCCCAGGTCCGTGTGCTGCGGAACCATGGGGCCTCGGAGAAGATGCGGCACGAGGTGGTGGGCGGCAACTTCCGCCTCGACGAGCTGCAGGCGGCGCTCCTTCGCGTGAAGCTCCCGCATCTGACCGATTGGTCGAACCGCCGACGGCTTCTGGCGGGGCTTTATCTTCGGGGCTTGGCCGGTCTGCCGGTGGGCTTACCGGCACCCGACGAAGGCTGCGTCTGGAATCAGTTCGTGGTTCGGGTTCCTGCCGACCGTCGCGGCGCGCTGATCGCGCATCTGGCGGCCAGGGGGATCGCCACCGCGATCTACTACCCGATTCCGCTGCACCTCCAACCGGCGCTGAAGGAGCTGGGGCACCGAGCGGGAGACTTCCCCATCGCGGAGCGGGCGGCCCAGGAGGCGTTGGCGTTGCCCATTTATCCCAGTTTGACCGAAGGCGCCGTCGATCGAATCGCCACCACGGTGGCGCAGTTCTTTCGCTGAGCGGGCGCGGTGTGGACGCTAGCGGCGCTGGCAGAGGCAGGTACGTATTTTTTGCGCCGAGCCGCGGATCTCGCCGCACCGGCAGATCCACCCCCTGCGGCGGGCGGGCACGCCGCTGCAGAGCGCGAACGGCGCGACGTCGCGGGTGACGACGGCGCCGGCGGCGACGAAGGCGTACTCGCCGATCGTGACCCCGCAAACCACGGTGGCGTTCGCGCCGATGGTCGCGCCCCGGCCGACGCGCGTCGGCTCGAACGCGGCCCGGCGGTTGACGAAAGCGCGCGGCGTGCGGACGTTGGTGAAGGTGGCCGACGGGCCGACGAACACGTCCGGCTCCAGCGTCACCCCGTCGTAGATCGAGACGTTGTTCTGGACCTTACAGCCGTCGCCGAGCACGGCGGCCGCGGCGACGAAGACGTTTTGTCCCAGAACGCAGCGGGCGCCGATCTGCGCGCCCGCCATCACGTGGCAGAAGTGCCAGACCTTCGTGCCCGCGCCGATCTGCGCGCCGCGATCGACGACGGCCGTGGGGTGCGCCCAATACGCCCCTCGAGCGCGGGTGCGAGAAACGATCGCGGCCTTCATGGGACGTCGATCGGGATACCGCCGGCCGCCATCGAGCGGGTTCCCGCTTCCAGTACGCGAACGACGGCCAGCGCATGGCGGCTGTTGCCGGCCCCGGGATCGCTGCGGGCGACGCCGGCGAAGAAATGCAGACACTGCGCCGAAAGGGCATCGGCCGCGCCGATGGGAATGGTCTCCGAATGGCCGCCCCCGCCGCGGGCCGGGTCGTGGAGGCGCAACACCCGCTCGGGGGCCAGCTCGTCGAAGGTCAGCGCGCGCCGCGTACCGACCACCGAGAAGCCGCGTCTCTTCTCGACCGCCAGCCGCGCCACATGAATGTGCGCGAGCCTGCCGTCCGCAAAATGCAGCGTCACCCAGGCGACGCGATCGGGCTCGTCGGGGCCGGCTTCGCCCTGGCACCGCCCGATGGCCGTCACCTTGATCGGCACCCCCCCGAAGAGGTGCAGCGCCAGCGAGACGTCGTGCGGCGCCAGCGTCCACCAGGCGCTGCCGCCGGAGCGCGCGGTGCCGGGCGCGAGACGCGTGGTCTCGAGCCAGAGCGGCTGCCCGAGGTCCCCCTCCGCGATCAGCTGGCGGGCGTGCCGGACGGCGGGGTGGTGCAGCAGCAGGTGGCCCACCGCCAAGATGCGCTGGCGCGTCTCGGCCAGCGCGCTCAGCTCGGCGGCGTCCGCCACCGTGAGCGCCATCGGCTTTTCGACCAGCAGGTGGCGGTCGGCCCGCAGCACCCGCAGCCCCACCGCGTGGTGGCGCGGCGAATCG
>Ga0210385_10002956_pt1 | contig 10187 bp, 20 predicted proteins | sample IncBWH26OmetaG_FD_160107 | JGI IMG/M metagenome (GOLD analysis project Ga0210385, IMG submission 160107) | Forest soil microbial communities from Barre Woods Harvard Forest LTER site, Petersham, Massachusetts, United States - Inc-BW-H-26-O ...
GAGCGTCTTGCACGCACGAAGATTATAACATGATAACCATAACATCGGATGGTACCGGGGCGACGACAGTCGGCACGAGGAGCGATGCGCGCCCACTCTGCTAATACCTACGACGGGTCCTCAGATCATCTGATCATCGGTGAAGGACGCGAATATTCCTTTGCTGAGACCGGGCACTTGCAGCCGGGTCCTCGCTCAGGCGACAGTCCTTCGGGACTTGTCGCCTGTTTTCTTCGATCCGAGCGGAAAGCGACTCGACATGTACGATCAAATCATGCAGCAAGATTCCCAGACCTGATCGTTCACGGGACGCCGCTTTATGGGCGAAAGAGTGTCGCGGTCCTCATTCCTGGCTTCTGGACGTTCGCGCTGATGTACGACGTGCAGCCGCTTCGGTCCGTGCTCAACTCTGGATTCAGGTGTCAACGCGGCCGCCTTGAGCCTCGCGGTGTCCCTCGCGGCCGGCACAATTGCGCCAGCCTTCACTCCACAGCCGCATTGCCCTGCTGGCCGTAGTTGCTCGCCATGCGCACAGAATGACCGACCGGCGCGCGTGGCGGAGCTTGGGAGGTTGGAGCGCGAGCAGGTCCGAGTCAGGGGTCGTGGCGGCCCTCCGTGCCGAGGCTGACACCGACACAGGGGTCCAATTTGAAGCAGCGCCCTTGATCAAGCAGAATGTAGAAGGCTGGGTTACTACGAGATACAGCATTGCGTGCAAGGCTGATCACTTCGTCTTTCCTTTATTTCCATCGCCGATCGTGAGGCCATTCTGACACTGAACTTCGGACATGAAATGTTTGATTAGAACTAAATTTTGCGCACTCCAATTAATGTCTGGTAGTTGCAGAATGGCCGCAAAATAATTGCACGCCAGCCGTTGCGGCAGAACGCACCGCTGAGTGCGCCTTTCATCATGTTCAGTAATTCGTACTGAATACCACAGATCTGCCTCAGGCCCAGGGCTGGTGCAGGCAGGTCGAGTCATTAGCGCCTCAGTAAATCCAGAAACAATCCTGTAGTTGCGAAGCGGCAAAACCGCGAGCAATACATCTGACTCTGTCGGAAAATACCGAGTGGACAGATAAAGCACTAGGTAGGGATGGTTTATAGGGCCCTCGATGTTAAAGACAAGTGAAGGATTTATTTTTTCGCTTGGAACTGCTGCATCGGCAGAACCCATGCAGAGCAACAGCAAGATCAGAGTCATGCTGAGTCGCGCTTGCGTCATTGCGGTGTAACCCCAATTATAATTACGGTGTTCGTGTTCAGAGCGCTTTGCGCTTGCTGAATAAGCTGCTGCGTCGCAGGCCACGGGGTTGTCACCTTCGGGAGGTTGTAATTGGTGTTGCCGTATGCGTCGCGGCTATAACCCCATTGAAATGTAAGCGCCAAGGTGCGTGTGACATACGAAGCCTGGGCCGTCCAAGTGGCTGGGTAAACACCTGCGCCACGCCCGGGATTATCATAGAAGCTGCCACCGCTACCAAATTCCGCTGGATAAAACGGAACTCCTGGAAAGCCATCCGGATCGGTGTTTGTTTGGTACGTACCACCAACGTCTTGATCCGATACGGGAGCAAGGTATTCCTGCACCCAATAGCCGAATGGCAGGTCACCTTCCACGTTGAGCTGTAAAAATGCACCAACGCCCGGTTGTCCGCGTTGGGTGAATGTCCACGGTCCCATTTGAGCCTCGCACGAGTAGATACCACAACCAAACGCAGCGTATAGGGGGTGCCGGCGACCTGACTGCCCAGATCACGCCAGTAGCGATTCAGGCCATTCAGGATCGTCCGCGGTGATCCGACACCGAGCGCGTTGCGAACGCCTTCGACAGTGGGGCGGATGCCGGATTTCAGGATGTCCGTGGCCGCGCGCTCTATCTGCGCGTAGGTCAGGTCTTCGCGCTTGTGGCGGGTCTGGCTGTAGGAGGGCGTGTCTTCCACGCATAGAGATTATCACCGGATAACGATAATAGTCTGTCGTCCAATAGGACCGATAATTGAACTTATCGGCACTTATAGAACTCTGGTAGAGTCGAATGCATGTCAGAAAACCCGCGGAAATCAGCGTTTGGGGCGTTCGTACCGGAGGAGGGTGGCTCCGCAGGCCGAGAGGTTATCGGCGCTACTCGAGCGGCCCCAACGGAAGAGCAGACCCGCGCGTTAGAGGCGCTGCGCACCTGGGATGCCATGGCCCAGGGCGCCTATCCGCCGAATACCGTCCGTGCCTGGCGGGCCGACTGGAAGGCGTTCATTCAGTTCTGCGCAGCGACGGATGTGAGCGCGTTGCCGGCGTCACCTCATACAGTGCGTGCCTTCGTGCAGCACTGTATGGAGAAGGTGAAAAGGCCGGCGACCATCCGGCGGTACCTGGCAACGATTGCCAGGGCGCATCTCGCGGCCGATCTGCTTAGCCCGTGCGCGAGTGAGCCAGTCCGGCTCGCCCTAAAGGAAATGGCGCAAAAGGCGCCGGCGCGGCAGCGCCAGGCGAGGCCGCTCGGCTGGGCTGAGATAAAACAGTTCCTGGAGACAGCAGGAAAGGGTATACGCGCCGATCGGGAGCGCGCGCTGCTGTGGCGTGGCCTACGACACCATGGCGCGTCGCAGCGAGCTTATTTCACTTGATGTCGAGGACCTGACGTTTGCGGCTGATGGGACGGGGACGGCGCTCATACGGAGATCCAAGACCGACCAGGCGGGGGAGGGGGCCCAGGCGTACCTGGCGCGGGAGACTGTGCGATACCTGAACGTGTGGATGAAGGCGGGGAACATTACCGACGGGGCGGTGTTTAGGCGGCTGGTAGGCCGTAATGTTGTGGGGCCGCGCTTGCACGTCGATATGGTCGCCGACATCTTTAAACGCGTGGGGCGATGGATCAAGCTACCCGAAGAAAAGGTGGGAGAAATAAGTGGGCATTCCATCCGGGTGGGGGCGACGCAGGATCTCCTGGCACTGAACATCGATTTGGCGTCGGTCATGCAGGCGGGTAGATGGAAGTCGACTCACATACCCATGCGGTATGGGGAGCAGGTCCTAGCGGCACGTGGGGGTATGGCACGCGCAGCGAGTGAGCAGGGAAGGAATTCTATAAAATGACGCAGGATCCGAACCACGTAGTCACATTAATTGCCCTTACCACAATCAGTGTTGTCTCGATATTTGGGTTTCTGTTCCTCTTGTCCCAGCTCCTTTCCCATCTGACCCATCTACGGGTGCAGTCGCTCTCTTTTGAAGATCTATGGGTATTGGCCCGATCGGCGGACGACCGTGCCTCCGTAATCAAGGAGTTCTACGACTGGCAACATAAGCTGCTGATCGCCGTGCTTACCGGGCTGGTCAGCTTCATCGCCGCAAATGTCGTACTCGTAGTGCAGGCTACGGTCATAGCTACAGAATTCGTGAGACACTGAATCGACTTGGAAATCGATATTCCGATTGCCGCTAGTGTTGGACATTGATTGGACCATCCATGACGTTGAACTCTGTGCCTTGGACTGTCGCTAAGGCAATCCACGACGGCAAGCCAATCGTTGTGCGCTTTCGAGAATTTCCGGCGACTTTCATGCGGGAAACGTATCCGCATCGACTAAATCTGTTTTGGAGACTTCGCACAGTGTCGGACGATCAATTACCCGACGACGACGAATCTACTCTTCTGAAATTGTTCGAAGATCGCTTGGTAGAAGCTGTCGAGCCGGATGGATTCGGGGTTCTCAGCACGGTGTTAACCGGCCGCGGGCAACGGGAATACGTAATCCACGTCAAAAATCCGGATGAATTCGGCGGCCGGCTTACTGCAATGCCACAAGAGCGAACGCGCTATCCAATCGAAATTCTGTCTTACGAGGACGCGGCGTGGACCTACGACGCAGACGTCACCGCCCCATTCAGATAGGATCAGCCGAGGGGCAATTGCTCAAGCGTGTTGTTCGGAACGACCATCTGAATCGCCCCTCCTTCTCCGGAGGCGGCTCTCAGCCTGAGTTTGACCGGCCCTGGATATTCGGACCATCTGGACATTGAGTCTGCGACTCCTATGCGTTCGCCTTCATCGCAAATTCCCGAGGCGTCAGGCCCTCGAGAGAACGGTGAGGAGGATGCTCATTATAATCCCATCGCCAGGCGTCGATCTTGTTCCTGGCGTCCTCAATCGACTCGAACCAGTGGGCGTTTAGGCATTCCTCCCGGAACTTCCCGTTGAAAGACTCCACGGTCGCGTTGTCCGTGGGTTTTCCTCGGCGGTTGAAATCCATTTGCACCTTATGGGTGTAAGCCCACAGATCCATCTGGCCACCGGAGAACTCCGATCCGTTGTCACAGGATATTCTCTGCGGCAGCCCGCGCGAGTACTCCAACCGATACATTGCCGCCACCACGTCATTGGCGCGAAGGCTGAAGCCGACTTCGATGCCTAGACACTCCCGCGTAAACAGATCAACGGTCGTCAGCGTTCGGATCTTGCGCCCATCAGATAGTTGGTCGTGCACAAAATCCATGCCCCGACTTCATTCGGACGACCGGCCGGCTGCTTCATCGCTCGATGTACTGCGGTGACATGCCGCCACGGCCGCTTGCGTCGCAAACCTAGGTTTTCCTCGCGATACACCCGATAGAACCGATCCATGCCAACATCCCAACCCTCGCGGCGCAGTAGCATGTAAATCCGCCGATAGCCGAACCTGACGCGTGCGTGAGCGAGCTCACGCACGCGTTGGCGCAACTCCGTCAGCGGATCCATCCTGCTGCGATAAAAATACATCGATCGGTGCAGTAGAACGCAGCGACACGCCTTGCGGTTGCCCACTCCATATCTGCCCATCAGGTAGTTCACGATCTCGCGCTTCCTGACGGGCTTCAGAACTTTTTTTGCAGGACGTCCTGCAGCATCACCTTGTCCAGCGACAGGTCCGCCACCAGGCGCTTGAGCTTGACGTTCTCTTCTCGCAGCTCCTTCAGCTCCCGTGCCTCCGAAGGCGCCATACCACCGTAGACCTTCTTCCAGCGGTAGAAGCTTTGCTCGGACACCCCATGCTGGCGCAATAAGTCCGCCACCGGTGTACCCATCTCGGCTTGCTTCAGGATCGCCGTAATCTGCTCGACTGCAAATCGCTTCCTCTTCACGACAAAACCTCCGTCCCGTAGACTCGATTTTGTCGCAGAACTCACCTTCCAGCTGGTCCGGTTTTACTCGGGCCGGTCAGTCAGCGCCACAGCGACGGTGCGAATCGCGTCAAGCGGTGGGGTCGTGCTTCTTGAGGACAAGAAAAGCTGTCACATTCAAAACGCCCTGCACTCCGATCGGAATGATCATCCAATAGGCGATTGTTATCGAAGCGCAAAAAAGGGAGAGAGCTATGTGTGCAGGCCCTAACATCAAAACAACTTTGGCAATGATCGGCCAATTGCGCCACTGGTGAAACACGCCAGAGAGATATGCAACGACGAGGGCGAGCAAGTACAAGCACAGTCCGAACCGTACCCAGTGAACGACGATCAGGAGCGAGGATATCATCGTAGGTGTATAGACTACGTTTGCAACGTTGTAAGCCAAAGTATCGGTGTTTTTCATTGCCTGAAGATAGTCTTTGGCCAGTGGGACCCACTACGAAGCAAAAGGGGCCAAGAACGCGAGCGGTAACGCTCAGCGCGCACATCTTACAACAGGATGCACCGATGCGGTCCGAGCGCCGAATGGTATGTTCGGCTTACCGGCGAAGGAGCCCTTCCATTCTGTTGCGAATCTCAAGTCAAACAATAGACGCTGAACGTCAAGCGTCGAGCGTTGAATTCGGACGGTCATCGTACAAACTACTACGGATTGACGACCGGTAAGGTTGTCGAGTCCTCGCAGGGGCCCCAACAGGTCTTGTAGATGGTGGAAAAGTCGTCCGTAGGATCTCTTGGCGTATCTGAACTCTGCTGCGATTGGGAAGGGCTCGACTGGGATGTCCCGCGCCCAGGTGACGCTCCAACGAGATGCTCAAACCAAGCGGCTGCAAGACCAAGAGCGGAGCTGGCAGCGTCGATCATGCGTTTCCCATCCTCCACAGCCTTTGCGAGGTCCTGGCTTGCCAGTGCCATGTGCGAAAGAGCTTGGATACTCCGTGACTTTTGCGCCACTGCTTCCCGGCTATTATCTGATCTGGTTCGGAAACGATGGGGGGGTCGTTCATACTGCACCGATCACGTCGCCCTAACCGTATGGCCGCCATCATGAGCCTCATCCAGTATGCCAAGCTCAACGGACACGATCCGTACCTCTACCTAAAAGACGTCATGGAGCGGCGGCCGACTCAGTCAGCCAGTCGACTAGAAGAACTGATGCCTCACCACTGGCTATCCCAAGGCAGCGCTCAGGTATGACGAAGAGAGACGTTACGGCCTTCGTCTTAGCGCCCCTAGTTACTGCCTTGATCGTCATCATCGTCACACCCATCGAAAGAGGAACGTTCAGTGAACAACTGTTCTCGACCTTGGCAACGATGTTCGCGTGGTACTTTGGCGCGGTAACTTTAACAGCCGTCCTTGCCGTGCCGGCCTTCATCATTTTACGGCGAATGAATATGGTTCGATGGTGGTCGGCTTTGGCGATGGGTCTCGTCATAGGCTTTATCGCCACGCTCATAGTGGGCACACCGACAGCTCACATCCTTCAAGGCCCCGCACCTCTCAGCATCGTCGGTGGAGCCTCCGGGCTAATCTTCTGGTTCATCTGGAAGCCGAGGCGCTCCATCTGATCAAGATGACTTGCCCAGTCGCTTACGCCGCACCACATCTTTCAGACGCTCAATTTGCTTAAAAACATGCTCGATTACGTCATCTCGCGGGAACGACGGAACCGTGTAAGCGAGTAGCAAACCCACCTTCCTGAGGTGACGAAAGCATAGGATTATTGTGTCCACTAGGAATTGGTGGACACGTGCGCACTAGCGAACATGCATCCGGACGCCGCCGACGCCGAATCCACAGCGAGCAGTTCAAAGCCGAGGCGATAGCCGCCTGCCGGCAGCCGGGGATATCGATTGCCGCGGCCGCTCTGGCACGCCAGATCAACGCTAATCTCCTTCGGCGCTGGGTGACAGACGCGGAACGAGCGGCGGCGGGAACGGCGGCCGCGATATCGGGCCCCGCACCGGCTCCGACCCAAAACGACGGTTTTATTGCGCTGGCGCTGCCCGCTCGAGACGCCGACATTGCGCCCATCCAGATCGAGATCCGTCGCGGGAAACTAACCCTGATTGTGCAGTGGCCAAGGCCAGCGATGCACGAGTGTGTCGTCTGGCTCCGGGACGTGCTGCGGTGATCCGCGTCGATGCGGCATGGTTCGCCATCGAGCCTCTGGACATGCGCGCCGGCTCCGATACGGCCCTGGCGCGCGTGGTGAGCGTGTTCGGCGAGGCTCGCGCCCATCATGCGTACCTGTTCATCAACAAGCGTTCGAATCGGATGAAGTTGCTGCTGCACGACGGATTTGGAATGTGGCTGTGTGCGAGGCGTCTTTACGAAGGCCACTTTGTTTGTGCGGGAATTGCTCGTACGGGTGGCGTCGCACTCAACTCCGATCAGTTGCAGGCGTTAGTCGTCGGGCTGCCGTGGGAGCGACTCGATGATCACGCGAAGATCCGCGTCCTGTGAGAAGAAATAGCGCTTAAAAGTGTTGATCTCACTGGAGAATATGGCAGGATCATAGTCCATGGAGCTGCCGCCAGACATGGCACAGATGGACGCGCAGGAGCTGCGCAATCTGACCACGGCGCTCTTTGCGAAGCTGAAGCAACACGAGACAGAACTCACGGAGCGTGATGCGAAGCTTAGCCAACGCGACGAAGAGCTCAAATATAAGCAAGTCAAAATCGATCAGCTCACCCACGAGATGGCGGTGCTCAAGCGCTGGCGCTTCGCCAAACGCTCGGAGCAACTGGATGTCGTGCAGCGCTCTTTGCTGGAAGAGTCGATCGACGCGGACTTGGAAGCGATCGACCTGGAGATCCAGGCGCTTCGCCAGCCGGCATCAAAGCCTCGGAACCAGCCACGCCGCGTAGCACGGCCTGCGAACCTGCCACGGCGTGAGGTACGGCACGAGCCGGATAGCCTGCAGTGTAGCTGCGGCTGGGCTCTGGAGCGCATCGGGGAGGATGTGAGCGAGAAGCTCGACTACCTACCGGGTGTGTTCGAGGTCGAGCGCCACGTTCGAGGAAAATGGGTCTGCCGACAGTGTGAGACGCTTGTTCAGGCGCCGGTCCCAGCGCATGTTATCGATAAAGGCGTCCCAACCGCAGGCCTGCTGGCGCAGGTGCTGGTGGCCAAATACGCGGACCATCGTGTGCCACGAACACGCCAACTGCGAAGGAGGTGTGGAGCTGTGCGAGAGATGGAGGTAGGCCCTCCGGAGTCGGCGAGTAGGCGCAGACTCCAAACCACTGCAAGCTGCGGCCTTTAAGAGTGGTCGTGGTGAGCGTTGCAGCAAAAGGCGGGGCGAGACCCCGTCAGGTGAGATCCGGAGAGACGAGCGCAAGCGAACCGCTGATGACATGCCGAAATCGTATCGACGGTGTCGAAACCGGGGAGGAGTGGTCGCCCCGGGATCAGTGTGGGCGGAGCCTAGCAACTGGCCCACGTGGCACCCGGCTTGAAGGCGGCGTGAATCCGGATCAGGCTCTCGTGCGGAACGTGGGAACCTGTCGCCTCGATGCAAAGGGAGCCGTTCAAGTGGGAGAGCCCCACGAGAACCAGAGTACCAATGCGAGGCACAGGGACGGAGCAGCCCGTAGTAGGGTTGAAGGCTTCGAAACGGAGCTGGACCGAAGGGGCTGCGATGTCCAGTCGCATGCGGCGGCCAACCGGTGACGGGATGAGCCGTATGAATGCGACAAAGCCGTTCGATATCCCGAAGCGGGAGGTCTGGGAGGCTTTCAAGAAAGTGAAGGCCAATCAGGGAGCGGCTGGCGTAGACGGACAGTCTATTGCGGAGTTCGAGGTTGACCTTGCGGCCAACCTCTACAAACTCTGGAACCGGCTGTCCTCGGGAAGCTACTTCCCACCGCCGGTGCGGCGGGTGGACATACCGAAAGCGAGTGGTGGTACGCGGCCGTTGGGGATCCCAACGGTGGCGGACCGAATCGCCCAGGAGGTTGTCCGACGGTACCTGGAGCCTCGGCTGGAGCCTGTGTTCCATGCCGACTCCTACGGATACCGGCCTCGTCGGTCGGCGCTCGATGCGGTACGCCTCGCCCGCCAGCGTTGCTGGCGGTACGACTGGGTACTCGACATTGACATCAAGGCGTTCTTCGACAGTCTCGACTGGGAGCTGTTGCTGCGCGCGCTGCGTCGGCATACCGACTGCGCGTGGGTATTGCTCTACGTTGAGCGCTGGCTGAAGGCGCCGATGCAAAGGGAGGATGGCACAGTCGAGCCACGCAGTGCGGGGACCCCTCAGGGAGGCGTGATCAGTCCGATCCTGTCCAACCTGTTCCTGCACTACGCGTTCGACGCCTGGGTGACGCGCGAGCATCCGAAGGTAGCCTTTGAGCGCTATGCGGATGACGCGATCTGTCACTGTCGGACGCGGAGCGAGGCCGAAGCCTTGCGTACCGCGCTGGAGGCGCGGTTCGCGGCGTGTCGGTTGGTGTTGCATCCGCACAAGACGAAGATCGTCTACTGCAAGGACACCAACCGGCGGGGGACCTATCCCGTCATCACGTTCGACTTCCTCGGGTACACGTTCCGGCCGAGGTTGGCAGCGTGGCCGAATGGGACATTTGGCGTCTCGTTCTTGCCAGCGGCGTCACATACAGCGCTCAAGGCAATCCGCCGCGATATCCGGCACTGGTCCCTTCAGACCCGGACCGACAAGGCTCTCGATGACCTGGCGCGCATGTTCGCTCCGTACATCCGCGGCTGGATCAACTACTACGGCCGGTTCTACAAGTCCGTGCTGGCCCAAAGCCTGCGGCGGATCGACTTCCACCTGGTCAAGTGGGCACGACGCAAGTTTAGACGCCTACGGCAACAGCCGCGTGGCGCGAGAAACTGGCTTGCCCGCGTGATCCGGAAATCGCCAGTGCTCTTCGCTCACTGGCCGCTCCTGTATCGCGACGGTCGGACATTAGGAGCCGTATGAGCCGAGAGGTTCACGTACGGTTCTGGGAGAGCGCGGCGGTGAAATCCCGCCGCGCCACTCAACT
>Ga0210385_10002957_pt1 | contig 10186 bp, 7 predicted proteins | sample IncBWH26OmetaG_FD_160107 | JGI IMG/M metagenome (GOLD analysis project Ga0210385, IMG submission 160107) | Forest soil microbial communities from Barre Woods Harvard Forest LTER site, Petersham, Massachusetts, United States - Inc-BW-H-26-O ...
GGAGAATTCCTTCACCACATAGTTCACGATCGCCCATTCCGGCGCATAACAAGTAACGTCCGAAGCTGAATCGCAGATGGCGCCGTTCGCCCCGTTAATCAATAAAGGGGTGGCTGCGGGATTCGTCACGTTGGGAACGTTTTTCTCCCACATGTACCAGCTCTCCGTGTCGGTGTGCCAGGAACTGTTGATGTTGTGATACCAGGTGACGTAATAGGCTTGAAGATTGTTGTAGGCGTATTTGCCGGAATTGGTGGAATTGTCGCAGACGTAGAGATTATCCGAGCCAGTTTTCCAGGTGTAGCCCACACAAGCATTGAAGGTGGGTTTGGCGTTGGGTTCGCCGACCCAGGGCGCGACATCGTTTCCAGCCGAGAGCCCGGCCTGAACCATCCAATGATTATTCAGTTTGGTGGTCACGTTGATGCCGGTCTGTGTATACGCATCGAAGGTGTACAGGATCGAGTGGCTGTAGGTGTAATTGTCCGGCGCGAGCTGCGCTTCGATGTCGGGAAGAGAAATGTAGCGGCCAATCCGGATGTTCATGCCCGCAGCAACTTGTCCCCAATATAAATCGACATACGCCATCACGGGGTCGTAGCCAGCTTTATTGTTATTGGTGAGCAGCTGCTGGCTGAAATAGCCTTTAGCGGTAGTGAAGCGATAATCGACACCATAAAGCTGAGTCAGGCGAAAACCCCAATCAAAGTGATCGTCTTGCAACGTGTCTGGCACGCGCTCGACGTACAACGCGGCTTGATCCAGCTGCACCGAGTTTGGCTGAAGATAATACGCCGCGGGAAAATTGCCATAGTGCTTGTCCGAAGTGCTGACATTGAAACCGCCATTGATCCAGCCGTAAATATTGATACGGCTGTCCCGCCACCCCTCGCCATGTTTCCCCGAATAAATCGCGTCCATCAGCGGGCCACCGCTCGTGTCCGGCGCGCCGATCACGGGTGAGCCGCCATAAGGCCAGTCCGAAAATGGAAAGGGTGGGGAGGAGACTGGAGCGGGGTATCCGCGGCGGGGCAGATCGGGATCGTCCGAAGATTTTGTCCAGTCACCCCAATAGGCCTCAGCGAAACGCTTAAAGAACCCGTCCGAATCTAACGGTTTCTGTACAGGTGCCGCTGTCGAACTGGAACCAGTGTCGGGAGCGGGCGTGTCAGCGCTTTGCGCGAACAGGGACGAAGGAGATACCAGTAAAAATGCCGTCGATAACAGCAAGCAAAGGAATGCGGGTAGCGCTCGATTTCGTGCGAACAATGCCAACAGAGCCCACCTCGTCTGACACCACCCTAAAGGCAGAGCCATAAGGTTCTCGTAAGGGAAAGAATTGAAATATGTATTGCGCTGTATGAATGATTCGAATTGGAACGCCACGCAGCGGCCGTTTTGCCCGGGGCGAACTCGAATCAGGATCGCGATCTCACAGCTGCAACGATAGAGACGAGAAGAATTAAGACACAGAACCAGGGAAACCAATTTCCCCAACGTAGATAGAGCGTGGCGTCATGCCGAACGGGGACTTGCGCAGCCAATACCGTGAACGATTGAGAGTTTGTGTTGCGTTCCGCCAGGACGCGACCGCGGTCGTCGGTGACCGTCAGGATGCCGTGGCGAGCCGCGCGGGCGATGCTGAAGCCATCCTCGACCCCGCGCAGAAAGGACATGCGCCCGTGCAACCAACCATCCGCATCGAAGTCCCACGCGGGCACCAGGAGCAAACCTGTGCCGGCGAGTCCGTATTCGCGGCTGAGGTGCGGGAAATCCATGTCCTTGCAGATGGCCACGCCCCAGAGTCCCGAAGGCTCCGAGAGAACTTCGTGCGTGCTGCCGATAACGAACTTGGATTCAAACGGCGGAAGCATGTGGTGTTTTTCGTATGTGCGCGGGGGCGCGCCGTCGGGCGTGTAGATTCTGGCTTCATTCCACAGGCCATTGGAATCGCGGCGGACCATGCCAACGATTACAACAGCGCCGGTTCGAGCGGCAGCGGTGGAAAACAGAGAGTCGACTTCGGAAATATATGCGGGGAGAGCGACAGCAATCTTCTCGGGAATAACGATGGCCTGAATATGTTGGCCAGACAGCGCTTCCACTTGTTCGGCGTAGTCGCGGAAAAGGCGAAGGGCGTCATCCTGCTTTGACGGCAGTTCGTTTTGCGGCAGATCGGAAGCAATCAGAGCAATATTTGCCACAGGCGAGGGCTCTGTGGCGTGCAGACGCCAGGTGCCAAAAGCCAGAACGCCGCCAACCAATAGAATGGCGATGGCGATGAGCAGTTTCGACCGCCCGTTGAAACTGGGAGTGGAGAATATCGCCGCGAGGCTTGCGGAGAACAAAAGGACGAAGAAGCTGATTCCCCAGGTTCCCGTGACGCAAGCAATTTGCAAGATGGGAAGAAAATTCATCTGCGAATAGGCGAAGTTGCCGGCAGTGCTATGGACCGACGTCGCAGCATTGAGGAATTCAATGCAAACCCAGAATGCCGGAAACGCCAGTGCCCCCTGCAAGGGAGCACCCCGGCGGATGAACCAGCGGAACAGCAAGACACCGAGAGCGAAAATAACCGCGGGCAGAACGAGCGGAATTAGAATTGCGACAGAAGGAACTCCCAGAACGTGACGCAGGTAATTCCAAAGATTCACCCAACCGGCCAACGAAGCGAGCAGGGAGGCGACAAAGGCTTGCCTGAGCGGCAGGCGCGGGGCGAGCCACAGAACGGGAAGAGGGGCAAGCCAGGTGAGCCACCAGATGGGATGCAAGCCCGTGCCGAAGTAAAACGCCAGTGCCGAGGCGATAGACAAAGCAAAGGTAATGCCGAGATTGGGACGGTCAAGCTTTAAGGCCATATAAAAATCTCCAAAGGAGCGATGTAACGGCGACACGGCGCATTCTTAGCTCTTCGCGCCCCTTGAGCGATGCGCTCAGCGGTACGGCTTGCTCGCACCTGTACAGCGTATAGTATACGGCGTATACTTGCAATCACTTTCATGGATGCGACTCTTTATTTTATGGGCGAATCGGTGACGGCAACGCAACCGTCCGTCCAATCTCGCAAGCGGTGCTGGTTTCCGACCCGTCCCCAATGTTCGCCCAAGCCATGGATTTCTACGTCCCCACCCGGTGAAATCCCCAACCTACGGGCGTGATCACGATCGGCCGGGTTGGGATAAGAGATATACAGAGCCTTGAGGAAGCGGCTGTCAGGAATTTTTCGGTCGACAGAATAGATTCCCTCGGGCGTCTTGTGATCCTCTTGACGATCCTTCGCCCCAATGGGTTGGCCCCCAAGAGCGACTTTGTAACTCTTGACCGCTTGCCACTCCCCAGGGACATCGTTCTTCTACTTTTCTCAATCAAGATTCGATCGACCGGCTTTGTTGGCGGCTCGACGGATTTCAGACCAAGGCAAGCGAGGCTAAACGTCAGAGATAACGCGATCAGAAGCGCGCACGTTTCAAAAAGAAGGCTGATGTCCGCAAAGACATGGCGATTTATGCCGCCCTAGGAGCTGCCGATGAGCCAGCCGGTGAGGAACACGAGGACGCCTCCGACGATGACCTGAAAGGCGGCTTGGAGAAATGGCGTGTCCATGTAGCGGTGGCGAATATAGCTGATGACGCCGAGCTCGATCGCGACGACGATGATCGCGACGCCAGTGGCGAGGCGAAATTGTGGAATCAGAAACGGAAGTGTGTGCCCAAGGCCGCCGGCTGTGGTCATCAGCCCGGTCACGGTGCCGCGAATCCATGGTGAGCCGCGTCCTGTGAGCGAGCCATCATCCGAAAGCGATTCCGCGAAGCCCATGGAAATCCCCGCACCCAAGCTTGCGGCCATGCCGACGAGAAAAGCGTCCCAGCTCTTGTGCGTGGCGAAGGCGGCGGCAAAGAGAGGAGCCAGCGTGGAAACGGATCCGTCCATCAGGCCGGCCAGACCAGGCTGAATGAATTGCAGCATGAAAAGCCGCTTGTGTGATTCTTCTTCGTCGGACTTGGCTTTCTCCGTCAGATGCTTTTCTTCATACTCGTTGGCGGCGCGCGTATGTTTTCGTTCTTCATCCGCGAGCATGTTCAGCAATTCGCGCGTTGCGACATCCGAAACGCGGCTGGCGGAGCGCATGTAAAAACGGCTGGCTTCCATTTCCATGATTTCGGCCTGACGACGCGCCACTTTTACGCCGAGGGGGCGCATCATCCAGACCGGGCGCCGCTGCAAGAAACCCCGGACATCTTCACGACGAATAGGCGGAATATGATCGCCAAAGCGCTGGCGAAACATGGCAAGGAGTCGATCGCGATGGCCGGCTTCCTCCACGCGCATTTCTTCGAAAATCTCGGCCGTACTAGGATAGGACTCCCGAAGGGCGTCGGCGAACTCGGCATAGACGCGGCCATCCTCTTCCTCATTGCTGATCGCCAGCGCCAAAATCTCTCGTTCGGTCAAATCCTTGAATTTCTTGAGCATACTCGGTTTATGCGGGCACTCTCCGGGAAGAGAATGGCATAAAAGCACCGGGGAAGTCATCCGGTGTGGCGTGAAATTTCCAGTGATTTCCTCAGACCTGGAATTGCGGCCGCGGTACTTTCGTACTATCATCACGAATGCGAAGGCTACTCGCGTCCAAGTACGTCCCCGCTATAGGTTTTCTAACGCAACCCAACTAACCTTATCCCTACAAAGAGTTAGCAGGTTTGGGAGAGGTGAAAGGCAATGTCGTCGGCTCTCGATTTTATGGGTAAACAAAATTCAACGCCCGGGGGAACCCCGGCGCGAACATCGCGCACGGAACGGCGATCCAGCCGGCGCTGCAAGATCAACCAGCTTATGCGCATCCGTCCCTCCGATCCAGAGCGCGATCCTTTCGACGATATTCGCGGCTCGTTGAGCGTTTCACGCAACGGAGTTTATTTTCAATCGAGCGAGTCGGCGTACGAAGTGGGGATGCGGTTGTTCGTTTCCATGCCGTACTCGAAAGAACCGGCCGCGATGACCCGGGAATATTTAGCGGAAGTAGTGCGGCGCGAAAACCTGCCCAATGGATTGTTCGGCGTCGGCTTCAAAATCCTGATGGAGATGGGGATGCAAGGCGGCTACGGCGGCTATAGCTACGGCCAGCATAAGTGACCTGCCGCAGATAGAAAACGAAATTAGGAAAACAAAAAAGGCGGATGGCTGTGAAGCCAACCGCCCTTTTTGCGTTTGGGGGTGGGGAAAATCGAGCGCTTAAGTACGACCTAAGGCCTGAAACGCGCGGTGCCGCAGCATCCCGAAATGCCGATTCAGCGGGTGCTTCCGTTCCAGGAAAGTAAAGACCGGGGAGCGGCGCGGAGTGAGTTTGGCCATGGCGATGTTCAAGCGGATATCGCGGCGGGCATATTTCATGCCGGCAATCAGAGCTTCCCTCGCATCTTCCTTGCGCCCGGCGGCCATATAAACTTCGGCCAGATTCAGATAGAGCTGAGCCTGATTACGCTTCATGCGCACCGCGGTGTCACAGAGGCGCTCGGCGTCGGCCCATTTTTGCTGCGTGCGCGCGAGGGCGACTCCCAGATAAGACATGTAGTAAGGGTTGTTCTTTTCCATGTCGGCCGCGCGCTTGATGTGTTCGAAGGCGCGGTTGGCATAATTGTCCCGCAGGAAGGTCAAGCCGGTCTTGAACTCACGGAATGCTTCCGTATCCATCATTGATTCCACCTCACTTGGGGTCGAGGACATTACCGGGAAGCTTCGAACTCCTGGGAGTGCGGCGAGTCGCAGCACAATGGATCAGACGGCGCTGAGAGAAAACATCATGCGGTGCTGATGCCAGAGTTCGCATTTCTCGGTTAGTGGTTAAGCTACGGGTTCTACGGCGAAGAATCTACTGACCAGAGGGCCAGTCTTCGGTCAAGGACTCTGCGTTCTAGGGAATTTTTTCATGTTCAGAGTAAAAGTTTCGGGAAATGGGCAGGTTGAATAAAGAAAACTCATTTTTGAAGGCTGTTTCGAGCAGAACGCACCCGGGACCTTTGCGACGCGCCCACGCTTAGTCGAAGAAAACCGCTTGATTAGACGCGCGCGTGAGCCACGGCCGATCGCAGGCGCGATTCGTAGATCGGGAAACGCGCGGCCAAATCGGCCACTTGCTGGCGCACATTTTGCTCGACCGCCGAATCACCGACATGCAACAGCACTTCCGCCACCCAGGCGCCGATCAGTTGCATTTCCGGTTCCTTCATTCCTCGCGTCGTCACTGAAGGGCTCCCGAGACGAACGCCGCCTGCTTTCATGGGAGGCTGTGGATCGAATGGGATGGAATTCTTGTTGACGGTGATGCCGGCGCGATCGAGAGCCTTTTCCGCGTCGTTGCCGGTGATGCCGCGAGAGTGCACTTCAATGAGGAACAAGTGGTTGTCCGTGCCGCCGGTGACGATGCGAAACCCCCGGCCAGCAACGGCAGCAGCCATGGCCTTGGCGTTGGCCGCCACTTGTTTCTGGTAATCCTTGAAGGAAGGCTCCTGGGCTTCTTTCAGGCAGACCGCTTTCGCCGCGATGGTGTGTACGAGAGGGCCGCCTTGCGTGCCGGGGAATGTAAGCTTGTCGAGTTCCTTGGCGAATGCCGCGCGACAAAGAACCAAGCCGCCGCGAGGTCCGCGAAGAGTTTTGTGCGTGGTCGTGGAAACAACATCGGCATGTGGCACCGGGCTCGGATGCACGCCGGCTGCGACCAGGCCCGCGATATGGGCCATATCCACGAAGAAAAGCGCGTCAACGGATTTGCCGATCTTGCCAATACGTTCAAAATCGATGATGCGGGAGTACGCGCTGGCGCCAGCGACGATCATCTTGGGCTTGTGCTGGTGAGCCAATTCCTCGATTTCGCTGTAGTCGATCTGTTCGGTGTCGCGACGGACGTGGTATTCGATGAATTTGTACATGCGGCCGGAAAAATTTAGCGGGTGGCCATGCGTCAAGTGGCCTCCGTGTGCCAGCGCCATCCCCAGGACCGTATCGCCAGGCTGCAGCATGGACATGTAGACGGCGACGTTTGCGGATGTCCCGGAGTGCGCCTGGACGTTGGCGTGATCGGCGCCGAATAGCTCCTTGGCGCGGTCGATGGCCAGCTGTTCGACCTTGTCGGCGAATTCACAGCCCCCGTAGTAGCGTTTGCCGGGATAGCCCTCGGCGTATTTGTTGGTGAAGATTGATCCCATGGCTTCCAGCACGGCCTCGGAGACAAGGTTTTCCGATGGGATTAATTCCAGGCCGGTGGCTTGCCGGCGTGCTTCTTCGGCCAGCAAACTGTCGATCTGAGGATCAACCGTTTCCAGAGGCCGCTTCATGCGTTCGTTTGCTTCTGTAGTCATCGCTGCTCCTGACTGGACCGTTAACCCCTCAACTCCGTCATGATTCGCGATTTTAACGGAGTGTGCAACCAACCGCAATCCGGCGTATCGGCTGGCCTATCCGGCGCATAAGGAAAATAAATGCTTGGGAACGGGCTTCGTTGGCGTCGACTGGCGTGTTTTTGGCAAAGGAGTCCTATACTTGAAGTGCTGTCCCGATACAGCAAATCTACTTCACTGAGGATAAGTTATGGCGAACATCTACGCAGACAATTCGTTAAGCATTGGAAGAACCCCTCTGATCAAACTGAACCGCGTAACCGAAGGCGCGAAGGCCACGGTACTCGCGAAGATCGAGGGGAGAAATCCTGCGTACTCGGTAAAGTGTCGTATCGGGGCTGCGATGATCTGGGACGCGGAGAAACGTGGGGTGCTGAAGCAAGGGATTGAAATTGTCGAGCCCACCAGCGGAAACACCGGAATTGCGCTGGCATTTGTGGCGGCGGCGCGCGGATATGCGATCACCTTGACCATGCCGGAAACGATGTCTCTGGAAAGGCGCAGAGTGCTGGCGGCGTTTGGAGCAAAGCTGGTGCTGACGCCAGGACCGGAAGGCATGAAAGGCGCGATCAAGAAAGCGACGGAAATCTACGAATCGGACAAGAGCCATTATTTTCTGCCGCAGCAGTTTGACAATCCCGCCAACCCGGAGATTCACGAGAAAACGACCGGTCCGGAAATCTGGAACGATACGGACGGAGGCGTTGACGTGCTCGTGAGTGGTGTGGGCACTGGTGGAACGATTACCGGCGTTTCGCGCTACATCAAGAACACGAAGGGCAAGAAGATCATTTCGGTGGCCGTGGAACCGAATGTGAGCCCGGTCATCACGCAAACGCTCGCGGGACAGCCCCCGGTGCCGGGACCGCACAAGATTCAGGGAATTGGTGCGGGCTTCGTGCCAAAGAACCTGGACCTTAGCTTGGTTGACCGCGTGGAACAGGTGACAAATGAGGAGTCCGTGGAAATGGCGCGGCGACTGGCGCGCGAGGAGGGCATCCTCAGCGGCATCTCCTGTGGCGCGGCGACCGTTACGGCGGTCCGGCTGGCTAAGCTGCCGGAGTTTGCTGGCAAGACCATCGTGACCGTGTTGCCGGATGGCGGCGAACGGTATCTCTCCACGATCCTGTTCGAAGGGATCGGCTAAGACCACCGGCAGACGAGACAAAATGCGATGCGGGACGGGCAACGTGTGCTGCGCCCCTGTCCCGCGATCGCGCATCCAAAGAATGTGAATCCTCATGACAACGCCGAAGAATGAATTAGGCTCGCTGGCGAAAGAATTTCGTTGCGCACTGGAGGCACGGCTTTCCGGTGATACCAATGACCAATACCGTCTGGCTGGAAAAGACGGAGTAAACGAATTTTGCTGCCGCTACCTAGAAGCGCTATTCCCTTTGTATTACGCGCCCGGTCAAACGTTGGAGCCGCTGTTGGCGCATTTCGTGGGAGACCTGGAATCCCGGTTACGCGAACAGATTGTGCGCGCGATGCATTTTGACTGCACTTGCCAGGGGAAGAAAGCGCCCGAAAATGTGCAGCAATCCGCGGAAGGCGTAGTGAAGGCAATCTGGAACAGGTTGCCGCACCTGGCACACTGGCTGGCAACGGATCTGCAAGCAGCGCTGAAAAATGATCCCGCAGCCAGTGGCCTGGAAGAAATTTTGCTGAGTTACCCTGGCGTGGAAGCGATCACCGTACAGCGGTTCGCGCATGAATTATACAAGTTGAAGGTGCCGTACCTGCCGCGAATCCTGACGGAACTGGCGCATAGCCGGACCGGGATTGATATTCATCCCGGGGCTACGATTGATGATTCATTTTTCATCGACCACGGGACGGGCGTCGTGATTGGAGAGACGGCCACCATCGGGAAGCATGTCACGCTCTATCACGGTGTCACACTAGGCGCTTTCAATCCCACGGGACGCCGCAATACAGTCGGTGAACTGGTTCGGGGACTGGCGAACAAGCGGCATCCGGATATTGAGGACCATGTGACGGTCTACGCTGGAGCGACAATTATCGGCGGGGACACACGGATTGGTCACCACAGCATCATCGGTGGAAACGTATGGTTGACGCATTCGGTTGCTCCGTACAGCCGGGTGGCCATGCGCGAGCCGGAACTGGTAATCCGCACAAACGCGAAAGATTCCGACTGGGAATGGTTTTTGGGAAGCTCGATTTAGCTAGATTCTTCAACATCGCCGTAACGTCTTGCCCGTAAATTTAAATAGATTAAGTTTATATAAAAGTATAATTCATGACAGTTGCCATTCGGCTGGATTTGGGCTAGCAGGAGATGGCGCAGAATGTGGTATAACGGTTATACCGGCTTGCGTTTTCATTTTGATCCCAGGAAGGATCGGAAGCTGCGCAAGGATTCTGGGAGGCAAGCAACGAGAGAAGGAATAATTCAATATGAAGAAAACGCTCAAGAAAAGAAAACCGATCAGCGCCGAACAGATTGCTCGCTTGGCGGATCGGGGGAAAGACATGACGGTTTTTTTACGGGTGGAAGGATGATGAATCCAATCCAGCGGGTTAATGTCGACTTTACCGCGGAAATGTTGGAAGAGTTAGACAAGGAGGCGGCTGGTTTGAATATTAGCCGTCAGGCTGTGATAAAAACATTGGTGCGTGAAGGATTGGATAGACGGAACCTGCATCGTGTCTCTTCACCGCAGGGATCGGTGCGCATTCGCGCGTCGAGACGACCGCGGAGAATAATGTCGAAATAAGACGAGCGATCCTGAACAGCCGCAGCCTAAGCCCATCGAGATAAGTCG
>Ga0210385_10002958_pt1 | contig 10184 bp, 8 predicted proteins | sample IncBWH26OmetaG_FD_160107 | JGI IMG/M metagenome (GOLD analysis project Ga0210385, IMG submission 160107) | Forest soil microbial communities from Barre Woods Harvard Forest LTER site, Petersham, Massachusetts, United States - Inc-BW-H-26-O ...
AATCGGGCAAGTGTTCGGCAAAGTAGTTGATGTCGTGGCCGCCCGGATAGAGATGGAATTCGTGCGGGATATGGCGTGAAACCAGCAGATCGTGGAATGCCTGCGCGCCGCGGTTGAACCCGTAATCGTCCTCCGTCCCGCAATCGAAATAAATTTGCAGGCCAGCCGGCGGCGGGTTGTCGCGTATCAGCGTGAACGGGCTGTTGCGGTCCCAGAACGCGCGGTCGAATGGCGTGCCGAATGCCCCGCCCAGAGCGCGTGAAATCGCTTCCGCAGAGCCCGTGTCGACCTTTCCCTCCGGTGGATTGGCGATCAGCGCGGCGCTGTTCGCGCTGACTGAGCCGAAAAGGTCCGGATGGCGCAGGGCAAGATGCAGTGCGCCATAACCTCCCATGGACACTCCGGCGATTCCGCGGTTGTGGCGGCCCTCCTTCGTGCGGTAATGCGAATCGATGAACGGCATGAGTTCTTCGACAAAAAAGTCCTCGTAGGGCCGTTTCCCGTCGCGCGAATTGATGAAGAACGAGCGGTCTCCATCCGGTGCAACAATTAGGAATTCGCCGATTTGCGTCTCCTCCCACATGTCCTCTGTCAGATTCCAACCGCCGGAATCGATCATGGCCTGCTCGTTCTGGCCGAGGCCGTGAAGGAAATAGACGACGCCATAGCGGCGCGTTCGATCGTTGTCGTAGCTCGGAGGCAGCAGCACGCAATAGGGGACCTTGCGATTCAGGAGCTTGCTGTTCACGGAGCGGCATTCGATGCGGGGCGATGCGTAGGCGGGTGTTCGACCGGCGAAGGCAAGTGGGAGCAGCAGCAAAGCCATGCGCACGACCGCCTGCCGCAGCGGCCTACTCATATCGCAGGGCCTGAACCGGATCGAGGCGCGCCGCGCGCGATGCGGGATACATCCCGGCGGCTAGGCTCACGAGGATCGAAAACGCGATCGCGAGTCCGACCATCCACCATGGCACGGCGGTTACGCTGATGGCCGGCAGCGCCTGGCGCGCCAGGTAAATATTGGTGCCGAAATTGATCGCGCGACCGATCAGCCAGCCGATCAGAACTCCGAAGACGCCGCCAAGCAATCCCATGGCGCCCGCCTCGACAAAGAAAAGCATCCTGACGTCGCGATCCGCAGCGCCAAGAGCCTTGAGGATACCGATTTCGCGGCGGCGTTCGAGAATCGCCATGACCAGCGTGTTCACGATGCCAAGCGATGCCACGACCAGAGCCAGGCTCCCGAAGATCGCCAGGAACATGTCAAAAACCCGGAACACAAGATTGAGTCCGTTGGATGCGTCAAGCAGAGAGTAGGCGGCGAACCCCATCTGCTTGATGGCCTCCTCCGCGTCCTTCACTTTCGTTGCGCCGCCCACGCGCACCGTCAGGCTGTCGTAGGTGCGCTTGGAGGGCGTGTCTCTCAGCAGATCGCGCAGGTCGTTGGTCTGGGTGGCGCGCAATGTTTCCGCCACTTTCAAGGGAATGAACAGCCGGGCGCGACCGAACCCGCCGAAGCCGGCCGGATCGGTCTCGATAATGCCCACGACGCGAAGTTTTTCCTCGCGCGGCACGATGGAGTAGCCGTCGGGCTTGCCGCCTCCCGATTCCGCGGGAAGCGACTGGCGCTCGGCATAGCGGAGCACGATCTCCCGGCCAATGGCCGATTCGGGCGGCGTGGCAAGCTGGCGCGCCAGCTCGATCTGCAGGATTGCCTCCTCCGCCGCAGGCCCGGAAAAAAACGAGCCTTTGATCTGATCGAATGCGCCGTCGTTTCGGTCCAGAGGAGCGACTCCGGCCACGACGGTGGCGTAGGGATTCCCGGCGTAGTGAATTTCAGTCGGGAAACGGATTTCGGGATAGACCGCGACGACATTGGGAAGCGCTTCGAGCTGATGGCGGCCATCGTCGTCCAGCGGTCGCAGGGGCGCGGCCGGGGCCGACGCGGGATTCTCCAGGCGGCGGAAACCTGGAGTGTTCTGCTTCGGCGTAACCAAAATCGCATCGAACAAGCCGGTGCGGGCAAGGCGATCGCTGGCCAGGTTCTGAAGTCCCACGCCCAGAGAAAGCATGGCGACCAGGGAGGCTACGCCGACGGCAATTCCCAGCGTGGTGAGGGAATTGCGCAGCACCGCTTCACGCAGGTTGCGGAGCGCGAGTTCACTCAGGTCGCGGCCCTTCATCGCACCCCGCCGTCGCTGAGCACTCTGCCATCGCCCATATGAATCAGCCGACTCGCGAACCGCTCCGCCCGGGGCTGTTCGTGCGTCACCATCACGATGGTCATTCCCAGCGATTCGTTTATTTCGCGCAGCAAATTCATGATTTCGTCGCCCGTGGCGCTGTCCAGGTTCCCGGTCGGTTCATCGGCGAGCAGTATGGTGGGCCGGTTTACCAGGGCGCGGGCGAGTGCGGCGCGTTGCTGTTCACCGCCGCTCAGTTCCGTGGGGCGATGGGTCAGCCGCGCGCCCAGCCGGACGCGATCGACGACTTCGCGGACGCGATTGTTCCGCTCGCTGCGTTCAACCTCGGCGAGGCGAAGCGGAAGCTCGACGTTTTCCTCGAGGGTCATGCGCGGGAGCAGATTGAAAGCCTGGAAGACGATGCCGATGGTGTGCGTGCGGTGTTGGGCCAACTCTTCAGAGGTCATCTCCGCGAGGTTACGATCATGTGCAAAGATCGCGCCGGAGGTAGGCCGGTCGAGCCCGGCCATAAGATTCAGCAAGGTGGATTTGCCGGAACCCGAACTGCCAAGCAGGGCAATGAATTCACCTTTGGCGATATTCAGCGAGACGTCGTCGGCCGCGCGCACCAGTGTATCGCCCATTTGATAGTGCCGGGTAACTTGCTGCAGGCGAATGGCAGCTTTGCCGTTATTCGAAGCGGTCGTGGGCATCGCTAGAGTCTCTATGTTACTACGCGCAAGGCAGCCATGTAGTTTCCGGGCACATTGACGCTGTATCGACGGCTGATGGCGTCGCGATATCGGATTCGCCTGTTATCATCGACGTCGCCTGGAAGGGATATGCGGCGGCGATGGCGAGTTGCGATGTTTCTCGGGCAGGAGAGCGATGACAATTCTGGTCACGGGCGGGGCAGGGTACATCGGCAGCGCGACGGTCGAGCGGTTGGGGGCCAAAGGTGAGCGCGTAGTGGTGCTCGACGATCTGTTCCGCGGCCATCGCGGCACTGTGGAAACGAACGTACCGTTCTACCAGGGCCAAGTAGGCGATCGAACGCTCGTGGAACGCATTGCCGCAGAACACCAGGTTGAAGAGTGCGTGCATTTTGCCGCGCTGGCCTATGTGGGCGAATCGGTGATCGAGCCCGCGAAGTATTTCGAGAACAACGTGGAGCAGGGCGTCGCGCTGATTGGTTCGCTCCTGAAGGCCGGTGTGCGGCGAATCGTTTTTTCATCCACCTGCGCGACGTATGGCGAGCCCAAGGAAACCCCGATCTCTGAATCGTGCCCGCAGTGGCCGGTAAATCCTTACGGCTGGTCGAAGCTGGCGATGGAGCGGCTACTGGCGAGTTACGACACGGCCTATGGATTGAAGTCCGTTTCGCTGCGCTATTTCAATGCGGCAGGAGCGACAGAACGCTGCGGCGAGCATCACGAACCGGAGTCGCATCTGGTGCCGAACGTCCTGAGGGCAGCGATGGGTGAAATGTCACACCTGTCTGTTTTCGGAGCGGATTATCCGACGCCGGACGGAACTGCGATTCGAGATTACGTCCATATCGCCGATCTGGCCGAGGCCCACGTTCTGGCCCTTGAACACCTGCGCAGGGGCGGCGAATCGGATTTCCTCAACCTCGGCACCGGAGACGGCTACTCAGTCAGGGAAGTGATTGAGACGGCGCGCAAGGTTACGGGAAAGCCGATTCCAACGAAAATCGAAGGGCGGCGCGCCGGCGATCCGCCCAAGCTTGTGGCCGACGCCCGGAAGGCGAAGAAGGTGTTGGGATGGAAGCCCGCGATGTCTGATCTATCGACGATTCTTCGAACGCAATGGGAGTGGCGGGAAAAGCATCCCCACGGCTATACAAAATAGGAAATCCCCCAGCGCCGCGGCCGGAGGATTTCCTTGTGTTGCGCCACAGGCTCGCTGATGTTTACGGACGCGTCCTGTTGCCGTTGTGCTTCTTGTTGTAAATGTTGCGCGAAGCGCGGTTCTGGCTCTGGTTGATGGCGCGGCGATCGGCCCGGGTCAGATGGCCGCCGTTGGCCTGCCGGTCGGCGGCAGCTTCGCGGTGAATGCCCTGCTGCTGGTTTTCGAGCTTGGCAGTTTCACCCGCAGTCAACTGGCCGCTCTGGACGCCCTGCGCGATGCGGTCCTGCTGGTTTTCCTCGCGCTGGCCGATTTCTCCGGGGCCGTTGTGCTCGACCGCGGCGTTGTGCTTGTCATCGTAGATCTGGTTCGACAGGTGATTCTGCTGGTTGTTGAGCTGGGTGCGGTCGGCGGAGGTCAAGTGGCCGTCGTCTTCTGAGCGCATCGTCCGCTCTTCCGAGTTCAGGCCAGCTTCCTTGGTTTCCAAATTCTTGGTTTCTCCGGAGGTGAGCTGCCCGCTCTGAATCCCTTGCGCGATGCGATCCTGCTGGTTGTCTTTCCGCTGTGCAATGGACTCCGGTTTGTCCGGGGCCGACGTCGGAGTCGAACTGGTGCTGGACTGCTGAGCCAATGCGGGCGCGCCGCTCAGGACCATCAGGGCCGCCGCACTCAAAATAATTTCGCGAGTCTTCATGATCGTACTCCTCTCAGTAAGATGACGTTGATTTCAACGGTCAGCCCCCGAAAGCTGGTGTAGAGGCCGTACGTCGGTGAAACCCGGGCTGTCGGAAAAAGTCGCGGCGGGGATCCCAAAGTTGGCTGTCGCGAAGCACCAAGGCGCTCCGCCCCGCACGCCCGCCAAGCGCGAGGGGCAGCTTGGGGATGCGTGTATAATGCGCGGCGAACCAGACGAGTCCGAGGCCCCCTATCAGCCCCCTGAATCAGGCAGATCGGAATATGCACTACCTTGCAGCAGGTTAAAGGGTTAAGGTTTTGGCGGGATCCGTTGCGGAAGGGCGATCGATGAGCGGCTGCTTCTCCGGGTGGAACCTGGACGCTCCTCGGGGACAGATCAAAGAGACGGGACGGAACATGACCAAAGTGGAAGCGATCATTCAGACGTCGAAACTCGACCCCGTGAAAGACGCGCTGCACGAAATCGGGGTTGAAGGAATGACGGTTCTCGAGGCGCGAGGGCACGGTCGCCAAAAAGGCCACACGGAGTTTTACCGCGGCCGCGAATATACGATCGATTTGATTCCCAAGACCAAGATCGAGCTGGTTGTGGTTGACGAGATGGCCGAGAAGGTTGTGGCGGCCATCATCACCGCGGCGCGGACCGGAAAAATCGGCGACGGCAAGATTTTCACCAGCAAGATCGACGACGCCATCCGGATTCGCAACGACGAGCGCGGCGACAGCGCGCTCTGACGGGCCCCCGGGCTCGCAGAGCGCTTTTTCTAGGTATGTTCACCCCACACGCATCGGAAAGCAGCTTGCGCGAATTCTACGCCGCCGAATCGGCGCGGATTCGCGAGGAGTTTACCGCGAGCAGTGACGGTCGCGCCGCGGTCGAGGGCCGTGCGGCGCTCATCGACTCGATCGCTCGACGTTCGTGGACCCAGCGGATCTCGCCAAAGGAATCGGAGCCTGCGAATGTCGTTCTGGTTGCACTGGGAGGATACGGCAGGCGCTGGCTCTTTCCGTTTTCCGATATCGACATTTTGTTTCTGCATGGGGGCGGCGGACCGGATCCCGGTCTGACCCAGCGAATCTCGAATTTCTCGCAGGAGATCTGGGATCTGCGGCTCAAACTAAGCCCGGCCACGCGAACGTTCGCGGAGTGCGAGAAATTCGACCCCAGCAACGTCGAATTCGCGATTTCGCTGCTCGACTGCCGTTATCTCGCGGGTGACCATAGTCTTTTTGCGCGGCTGCATGACCAGCTGATTCCGAAGCTGGTGGCGCGCGAGTCGCGGGCCATCGTGCAGCGTCTCACCGATTTGACGCACGCTCGCTACAACAAGTTCGGCAACACCGTCTTTCATCTCGAGCCGAATGTGAAGGATGGGCCCGGAGGCTTGCGCGATTACAATCTGGCGCAATGGCTGGCGCTGATTGCTGCCATGGAGGAGCAAGGCGCGTGGCCGGACGATCGAACCCTGCTGCCCCCGTGGCTTGGTGAGCGTTTTGATCGAGCGCTCGATTTCTTAATGTCGGTCCGCTGTTACCTGCATTTCCGGCACGGCCGAGACGACAACACGCTCGCCTGGCTGGCACAGGACGGGGCGGCGCAACGAAGAGTCGGAGTCTCCGGCGCCGGAAAGCTCAGCGCGTCGGACTGGATGCGCATTTATTACGGCCACGCACGGCTGATCCATCGCGTGGCGCAACAACTGCTCGAGGAGTTTCCAGCGGCGCGGCCATCACTGTACCGGCAGTTTCAAAACTTGCGCTCCAGGTTGTCGAACGCCGAATTCGCGGTCGTGGACGGCAGGATCTTCCTGCAGAAGCAGGAGGCCTTAAGCGATCCCGAGTTGCCGCTACGCATGTTTCGATTCATGGCGCGGCACGGCTTGAGCCTCAGTTCCTCCGCGGAGCGCCAGTTGGAAGAAGTGCAGCCGGCGCTGGCCGCATCGCCGCCGAAAGGCGCGCAGCTCTGGCACTATTTGCAGGAAATTCTCGTTGCTCCTCACGCTGCGGAGGCGCTGCGGACGATGCATTCGCTGCGCTTGCTGACGCCGCTCTTGCCGGAGTTTCAGGCCATCGATTCGCTCGTCATCCGCGACTATTCACACCGTTTCACCGTGGACGAGCACACCTTCGTATCGATTGAGAATCTGCACGCCCTCCGCAAGTCCCAATCCAAATGGGACATGGGGTACTCCGAACTCCTCGATGAACTCGAGCAGCCGGACTTGCTGTACCTGGCGCTGCTGCTGCACGACACGGGCAAGGGAACGAAGCCGGACAATCACATTGCCGGAAGCCTCGAAATTGCGGAAGCCTGCACGGAACGGCTCGACCTGGATCCTCCCGATCGTGAGGCGGTTCTGTTTCTGATTCGCTACCATCTCGCGATGGGCTCGGCGCTGCGCCGCGATATTTTCGATCCGGACGCCGTCCGTCAGGTCGCGGAAATGATGGGCACTCCGGAACGGCTGAAAATGATGTGCCTGCTCACCTATGCGGATATCAAGGCCGTGAATCCGGAGGCACTCACGCCTTGGAAGGCCGAGAATCTGTGGCAGCTCTATATCGGCGCGGCGAATTATCTGATGCGCAGCGTGGACCAGCGCGTCCATGGGGACGCCGACGAAGAGGTGATGACCCACCTTCGAACGCTCACGCCGGCCGCCGGGGACAAACTCGACACTTTTCTCGAGGGTTTGCCCAGGCGCTATCTGCGCACGCAAGGTGCGAGCGACGTGATTCGCCACATGGACATGGCCGGACGTCTGGCGGCCGATCCGGTGCAGGTCGAACTGACGCGCGGCCGAAACTGGTACGAACTGACGGTCGTCACTCTCGACCGGCCATTTCTATTCGCCAGGATGGCGGGCGCGCTAGCGGCTTGGGGCATGAACATTGTGAAAGCGGGGGCATTTTCCAATCGCGCAGGGGTCGTGGTGGACACCTTTTTCTTCACCGACCGCTTCCAGACGCTCGAGCTGAATCTCCCCGAATGGGAGCGTTTCAAGACCAGCATCCACGACGTGGTGATGGACAAGGCGGATCTTGATCGCATGCTGCGAGACCGGTTGCGCTCGGAGAAAAATACCGCGCCTAAGGTCAAGGTGGAGACGAGGGTGGAAGTCGACGATACTTGCTCGGCGCACAGCACGCTGGTGGAGGTGATCGCACAGGATCAATTGGGGCTTCTCTACCGAGTGAGCTCGCAGCTCTCCAGGCAGAACTGCAATATCGAAATTGCGGTGATCGAAACGGAAGGACAGATGGCGATCGACGCCTTCTATCTTACCTCCGGCGGGAAAAAACTCGATCCGGCCCATCAGCAGCGGGTCCGCGATGCCTTACTGGCTGAACTCTCAACGACTTAGAGTCGCTTCCGCCACATCTGGTTCGGGCTTGCCAGACATCCGATCTTCCCGGCGCTGCGTAGTATGATGGGAGGCGGGGCGGGAGGTTTTCGATGCTGATCAAACGCCAGCCAGACTTGACCTATGCGGATGTTACGCCGAAGGGCCTGTATATGGGCCGTCGGAATTTCTTGTTGGGGCTGCTCGCGACGGGTGTGGCCGTGGAGGCGTACAAGAAACTCCCCGGATTGGTGTCGGCCGCAGGCTCAGGACCGACGCCTGTAAAGCTGAATAATTTGGTGAAATGGCCGGGAAGCACGACGGAAATCGAGACGCCCATCGACAAGGTAACCACCTATAACAATTACTACGAGTTTGGGACGGACAAGGACGAGCCTTCGAAGTACGCCGCCAATTTTCAGACTTCACCGTGGACGGTTTCGGTCGAGGGCGAAGTAGCCAAGCCCCGCAAGTTCAGCATGGACGAAATCATGAAGCTGGCGCCCCTGGAGGAGCGCATCTACCGCCATCGCTGCGTGGAGGCGTGGTCGATCGTTGTGCCGTGGATCGGGTATTCGTTCAGCACCATCGCCAACCTGGCGCAGCCCACGTCGAAGGCGAAATATGTTGCCTTCGAGACTTACTACAATCCCGGCCAGATGCCGCTCGCGAGCCGCGCTGGAATCCAATTGCCCTATGTCGAGGGGCTCCGAATTGACGAAGCGATGAACCCTTTGACGCTTCTGTGTGTGGGAATGTACGGCGAGACGCTGCCCAATCAGGATGGGGCGCCGGTGCGCATGGTGATTCCGTGGAAGTATGGATTCAAGAGCATCAAGTCGATCGTGAAAATTCGATTTCAGAAAAATCAGCCGGACTCCACCTGGAATATTTACGCACCGAATGAATACGGCTTCTATTCAAACGTAAATCCCAACGTGGACCATCCCCGTTGGAGCCAGGCGAGTGAGCGACGCCTTGGTCCAGGACTGGGATTGTTCACCAAGCGCATTCCGACCCTGATGTTTAATGGCTACAGCGACCAGGTGGCCAGCCTCTATACCGGGATGGACCTGCGCAAGAATTTCTGACCGGAGCCGCGGTGCTGACCTCAATCCTGACCAGCAAGTGGACCAAGGTTTTCGTGTTTGCAGCCTGTCTGGTGCCGCTCGCGCTGTTGGTGTGGCGCGGCCTGAACAACAACCTTACGGCGGACCCGATCGCCTATGTCACTCACAAGACAGGCGATTGGACCCTGCGGTTTCTGGTAATCACTCTGGCCATCACGCCGCTTCGAAAGATTCTGCACTTGCCGCAGCTGATTCGCTTCCGTCGGATGATGGGGCTGTTCGCGTTCTTCTACGTTAGCCTTCACTTCACCACTTGGATTTGGCTGGACAAGAACTTCATCTGGGCTGAGTTATGGAAGGATGTGCTGAAACGGCCGTTCATCACCGTGGGGTTCACGGGCTTCGTGCTGCTGATTCCGCTGGCGATCACGTCCACGGCCGGATGGATTCGCCGCCTGGGCGGAAAGCGCTGGCAGTTGCTGCACCGGCTGGTCTACCTGACAGCGGTGCTGGGCGTGATTCATTACTATTGGCTGGTGAAGTCCGACGTCCGCCTGCCGCTGTTCTACGGATTCCTCGTCGCGATTTTGCTGGCATGGCGGTTCGGCGATTGGCTGATCCGGCGGCGTGGCAAGGCCGCGCAGGCGCCCGCGCCGCGCAAAGAGCCGGTGACCGCGGAAACCGCATGACGGTGGCTAGCGACCGGGCGCGATCGCGCTTTCGTAATATCCTTCGCGGGACTCCACGTTCAGGTCGGGCCGTTTCACGCGCACTTCAATCGGGTGATAGTCCTGCCCTTTGGTAACGTCTTCGGGCGAAAACGTGAGTGTGTATTCGTTGCGTGCCTGCTCGGTCACCTCCGAATACAGCCGCTCGAGGTCGGGATCCTTCCCGCCATAGAACGTGTCTCCGCCGGTGCCGGTGGCGTACTTGATGAGCTCGGAGGCGCCTTTTTGAACCACGGATTTGCCGACCGGCAGCGAGTGCGTCACGGAGATCGAATAAAAGGACACGTCGGAAAT
>Ga0210385_10002959_pt1 | contig 10183 bp, 6 predicted proteins | sample IncBWH26OmetaG_FD_160107 | JGI IMG/M metagenome (GOLD analysis project Ga0210385, IMG submission 160107) | Forest soil microbial communities from Barre Woods Harvard Forest LTER site, Petersham, Massachusetts, United States - Inc-BW-H-26-O ...
TTTCAGAAACCAAGCGCATCACCATCGACGCCGGATCCAACATGACTCGCGCCGAGAGCATATTTGCTGCGGATCGTTATCCCGATTTCGACATCGGCGTTGGCATCGCGCAACGTCCCGGCGACGCTGTGATCGCCAAGAATCAAGACGAGGGTTGGATGAGTTATTGGCAGCCCACTGATCGCGACCGCGGAAACATCGGGTGTTCAATCGTGATGCCAGGAAAAATCGAGGCATTCGCGACCGAAAGCGCCACGCTGCCCGAACTGAAGCAAGCGGATCTTGTTACGCCGACCAGCGAAGGCTTGCCGCCAGTTGCCAATTTACTGGCCATTTCGGGGGCGCAGGTGGGCAAACCATTTCTATATTATTTCGGCGCCGGTTGGAGCAAGAGCGGCGATTTTCCCGAGGAAACGGACTGGGAGAAGTATGTGCGACAATTCGTCGCTTGCCTTCGCGCACCCCTGAAAGTCACACTCGAAAACGAATAGGTTTCTCAGTCGACACCGGAACTCTTTCGGGCACAGATGCTGACAGAAATAACGCGCATGAGCCGGATGATGTATGGTCACGAAATACGCTCTTCTGGATAGGTGGAGGTCGCTTTCATGGGTCACACGCGACGCGCAGTCCTCGCGAGCTTGGGGCTAGCCGGACTAGAGGCAGCCGTGCCGGCGCTGATCAAGAAAACTGCGGCGCACTCACTGACGGAATCCTTGATGGGCGTAGGCACGTGCCCGTTCCGGCTGGCGGTGATCAATGACGAAATCACGCAGGACTTCGAGAAAGCATGTCAGATTGTGGCTGGCGATTTCGGACTGCCTTGGATCGAACTGCGCTCGATGTGGAACAAAAACGTAACCGAACTCGACACGAAAGAAATTGAGAGCGCACGGAAGATACTCGACGAGCACAAATTGCGAGTGACGGATATTGCAAGCCCGCTGTTCAAGACAGACTGGCCGGGGGCTCCCCGATCGCCTCAAAGTGAAAATCGCGATCTGTTTCACGCAGATTTTGATGCCAGCGCGCAGGAGAAGCTACTCGAGGTGTGTATCTCACTTTGCAAATATTTCGACACGAATAGGATTCGCTGTTTCGACTATTGGCGGCTGGATGATCCCAAGCCGTACCGGGTGGCAATCAATGCAAAACTGCAACAGGCTGCGGAACGGTGCGCCAAAGATGACATTGTTCTCTTACTTGAGAACGAAATGTCCTGCAACACGGCAACTGGTGAAGAAGCCGCCGCCGTGTTGAAGGCGATTCCAAACAGGAACTTCATGTTGAACTGGGATCCCGGTAATGCGGCTGCCATAGGAAGCACGCCTTATCCAGCAGGTTATGAATTGCTACCCAAGGACCGTGTCGGACACTGTCACGTCAAGGATGTGGTGAACAAGACCGATCACAAATATGATTGGACCCCCGTAGGCAGCGGTGTGGTGGATTGGATTGGGCAACTTAAGGCATTACAGCGGGATGGCTTCTACTACGGGCTAAGTCTCGAAACACACTGGCGCGGCGCAGGTACGCCCGAGGCGTCCACTCGCGTCAGCATGGACGGACTCAAGAAGACACTGGCGAAGGCCGGAATTTCCTGCTGAGGGAGGAGTCGATGACTACACGACGCGAGTTTCTCGATGCGCTTGCTGTTGGCGCGGCCGGGCTGGCCATGGGAAATACGGCGAAGAGCTATAGCCGGATCCTTGGCTCGAATGACCTTCTCAACTTTGCTGTCATCGGTCTCAATGGACGCGCTTACGCTCACCTTTCGGCACTCAAAGCGAACAGAAGCGTGGTTCGAATCTCGCATGTCTGCGATGTAGACAGCAATATTCTCAGAAAATTTGCCGATCAAACGCAGCAGGAAATGGGCGAGACCGTGGTGGCGGAGAAAGACTATCGCCAGATCCTCGAGCAAAAAGATGTGGATGCTATCACGATTGCGACACCCGAACACTGGCATGCACCCATGGCGATCGCAGGATTGCAGGCGGGCAAGCATGTCTATGTGGAGAAGCCATGCAGCCATAATCCCGCTGAAGGCGAAATGCTCGTGCAGGCACAACAAAAGTATCGCAAGCTCGTGCAGATTGGCACCCAGCAGCGATCGTCTCCCCACACTATCGAGATCGTCGAAAAGATTCACGACGGAATTATCGGCAGGCCCTACTTCGCGAAGGCCTGGTACTCCAATACGCGGAAATCGATTGGTACAGGCAAGGAGGTACCGGTGCCGCAGCAGCTTGATTGGGATCTATGGCAGGGGCCGGCGCCACGGCGTCCGTATCGGGACAATGTGCATCCTTATAACTGGCACTGGTTCAAACTTTACGGCACGGGAGAAACCCTCAATAACGGCACCCACGAAGTTGATGTCTGCCGCTGGGCGCTGGGGGTCGACTATCCACAGCGACTTACATCGTCAGGTGGAAGATATCAATTCAAGGACGATTGGCAGTTTTATGACACTCTCGTGACCAGCTTCCAGTATGAGGACAAAATGATTTCGTGGGAGGGCAAGAGTTGCCAAGGAATGAAGTTTTACGGGCGAGATCGCGGTTCGACCATCATGGGAACCACCGGCACGGTGTTGATCGACCGCGGCGGCTATGAGATCTATGACCTCAACGGCAACAAGACAAGCGAATTTACGGCTGGCAGCGCAGCTTCGTCCGCCGATTTGATTGGCCGCGATTCCATGACGGACGCGCACTTCGCAAACTTCATCGCTGGAATCAGGAACGGCGAGAAACTCAACGCTCCAATCGCAGTCGGCAATGTCGCGGTTACGATGCTGCAGCTTTCCAACATCGCGTGGGAAGTGAACCGCGAGCTGCGTCTCGATACCAAAGACGGACGGATTCAGGGCGACCCGGAAGCGATGAAGATGTGGGGGCGCGAGTACGAGAAGGGTTGGGAACCCCGTGTCTAAGAAGAATTTACTCTCCCGCCGCGATTTCGTTCGCTCCGGCGTGCTGATTGCGGCAGCGGGCGCCGCTCCAAGCGCCATCTTCTCGCAGCCTCACAGTACGCCCCCGCCGGATAAGGGGTTGCCGATTCGTTTAGGTCTGGCGAGCTACACATTTCGCAATTTCAGTCGCGGGCAGATGATCGGATTCATGAAACAGCTCAACGTGGTCGCGTTGAATGCGAAGGATGTCAAAGATCATCTCCCGGTGAATGCGCAGGAAGAAGCAGTCGCGCTTGGTGACTATGCCGCTGCTGGCATCACGCTTCATGCTGCCGGCGCCATTTATTTCACGAAAGACGAAGATGCGGATATCCGGTCTAAGTTTGAATACTGCAAGCGAGCCGGCATAGGTGTTATCGTGGCCGGCGACCCTGCGCCGGAAACCTTGCCGCGAATTGAGAAATTCGTAAAGGAATACGACATCCGCATCGCGATCCATAATCACGGACCCGAGGATAAGTTGTGGCCTTCGCCACTGAATGTATTGAATGCGGTGAAAGCCATGGATCCGCGGATCGGTTGCTGCATCGATGTCGGGCACGCGGCTCGCGCGGGCACGGATGTGGTTCAGGCCATCCACGAAGCAGGTCCAAGGCTATTCAACGTGCACATGAAAGACCTAACAGATTTCGAGAGCAAGGACAGTCAAGTCGCGGTGGGAGATGGCATCATGCCCGTGCGGAAGACGTTCGAAGCGCTTATCGGTGCGAAGTATAAGGGCTTCGTCGATCTGGAGTATGAGATTCATCCCGACGATCCGATGCCAGGCGTTATTAGCAGTTTCGCTTATATGCGAGGCGTGCTGGCAGGCATGGGGTATGCGAACCAGCATGCTAATCAGGACTCGAGCAGCAGTTCTTCGGCTTCAGCATGAGGTCGATTTCCAACTCGGCCAATCTTTCTTCCTCGTCGCAACGGCAGATGGGATACTGGCGCCAACACTCCGGATGACCGCTGACCGTGGCTTGCGCTGCTTTCACCATCCATAAGGAGATTCTCCACAAGCGTATTTCTCAGTAGCAATCCGACAAACCGATAAGTTCTCGTCTGCCGATCTCGTGGGCAGCGCGCCGACGGAATGTTTCATATGACGGCTCGTTATTGCCGCCACCCCCCTCCGAGCGCCTGATACAGCTGCACGAGTGCTAAGCGCTCGTTAAGCTGGGCGTTCACCAGGGTAAGTTCCGCCGAGAAGTAATTTGTCTCGCTGGTCAACACCTGGAGATAACTCGCGCCGCCGTTCTTGTAAAGCACCTCGGACAGATGATCAGTCTGCTGCGCTGCCTGCGTGAGCAGTTCCTGCTGCTCGCGGTATTCACGATCTTTCTGAGAAGCGATGAGTGAATTGGAAACCTGTTCAAAAGCGTTCTGAACGGTTTGCTGATAAGAGAGCGTGGTTTCCTGCCAGTTTGCGCGGGCGAGCCTGAGTTGCGCGCGGAGCGCCCCGCCCTGGAAGACGGGCTGACTCACGTTGAGAGCCCCGTACCAGGTTTCCGAGGGCACTGTGATGAATTGGTGCAAGGCATTGCTCTCCAGCCCTCCCAGTCCGGTGAGTGACAGATTGGGGAAGAATGCAGCTTTCGCAACGCCAATTTGCGCGTTGGCGGCGACCATGTTCTCCTCTACCTGGCGGACGTCCGGCCGGCGCTCCAGTAATTCCGATGGAAGGCCGGCCGGCACGTTCTGGGGGACGGGCTGTTCGGTAAGCGCGCGTCCGCGAGGAATGGATTGTGGATTTTCACCGAGCAGAACGCTAAGTACGTTTTCCTGCTGTTGAATCTGCCGCTCGAGGTCGGGAATCGTTTCCGAGGCAGTGTAGACGAGTTGCTCGGCCTGGCTTACGTCTAGCCCCGAGGCTCCGCCATGGCTCTCAAGCGTTTGAGTTAACTGCAGGGATTGCTGCCGCGACCCTAGCGTCCTCTCCGAGATTTCGAGTTGACTGTCAAGCGCGCGCAGCTGGAAGTAAGCCGTGGCGACATTTGCAACCAGCGACGAAATTACCGCTCGCTGGCCCCATTCGGTGGCAAGCAATTGGGCGCGAGCCGCCTCAGTTTGTCGGCGGTACTTTCCCCAGAAGTCCAGATTCCAGATCACCGACAGGTTCAGTTCGCCACCATTGACCTGGTAAGCAGGAAAGAGGTTCGAAACTTTGGCGTTTTGCTCACTGAAAACGTCCGCACCTACGCTCGCCGAGGGGAGCTGATTAGCGCGGGTAATGCCAACTTGCGCCTGGGCTTCGAGCACGCGGGCGGCGGCGATGCGAACGTCATAATTTTGGGCAATAGCAGTGTGGATCAGCTGCGTGAGCACAGGATCCTGATACAGCCGCCACCATTGCTCGTTGCCCAGCGACGAGGCTTGCACGGCCTGTTCGGAAGCGGGTGCACGGTATTCCTGCGGGACATCCACAGTCGGCCGCTTGTATTTGGGTCCCATCATGCAGCCGGCTTCCAGGGCCAGTACAGCAACAATTCCTAAGAGTGCAGTCTTCTTCATGATTTAGTCACCTTGACCGGGCGCTTCGGCAGGCCTCAGTTGTGTCGTGCTTACTCGCTCAGCGCCGGAGAGTTTTTCAACTACGTAGAAGATCGCGGGAACAAAGAATCTGCCGATAAAGGTCTCCGCGACCATTCCTCCGATTACCGCCGTGCCCATGATTTGGCGCGCTACAGAGCCCGCTCCGGATGCTGTCCAGAGCGGCACGCAGCCGAGAATAAAGGCGAGCGCCGTCATCATGAGGGGCCGGAAGCGAAGCCTCGCTGCGGAAAGTGCCGCATCGGCGATGGACATGCCACGTTCGTAGTCTTCCTTGGCAAACGCGACGATCAGAATCGAGTTTTTCGCAGCCAGACCAATGAGCATTACCAGCCCAATCTGGGCGTAGACATCGTTCTCGATTTGAACCATGTACTGCGGGAGGTAAAGGCCGATCACGATGCGACGCAGCCAGAGAGCAGCGAGAGCGCCGAATACAGCGACTGGCGTGCTGAGCAGCACGCTGAAAGGCACGGTCCAGCTTTCATAGAGAGCCGCCAGAATCAGGAAAACGAACAGCAGTGAAAATCCGAAGATGACGGAAGACGGCACTCCCTGGCGCGCCTTTTGCTCCTGGTACGACATGCCAATGTAGTCGAAGCCCATTTCGCTGGGCATGGTTTGGTTGAAAACATCTTCCAGGGCAGCCGATGCCTGATCGGAGCTGTAACCGGGCGCTGCGCTAACATTGATCTGCGCCGACCGGTACTCGTTATAGCGCATGGTGAACTCAGGGCCGTAGCGGGTCTCAAAGTTGGCCAGCGCTGTAAGAGGCACGGTCTGACCCTGGCCGTTGCGGACGTAGAATTGTCCGAGATCGTTGGTCGTCGCCCGGTAAGGCGCTTCGGCCTCTACATACACCTGCCAGGTACGACCGAAATCGTTGTAGTAGTTGACGAACAAGCCGCCCATGTACGCCTGGATGGTGTTGTAGACGTCGGTTAAATTGACCCCCTGCTTCAGCACCTTGTCCTTGTCGACATTGATGAATTTTTGCGGCACACTGGGAAGAAACGTGGTGGAGATCTGGCCAATCTCAGGGCGCTTGCGCGCTGCCGTCATGAACTTGTTCAGGTTATCCGCAAGAAACTTGACATCCTTGCCGGCGCGATCTTCCAAGGCAAATGTCACGCCGCCGGCAGTACCGACCCCGGGAATCGCGGGTGGTGAGAAAGCGAAAACTGTGCCTTCCGGAAACTGCCTGAGGTGCTGATTCAAATTCGCCTTGATGGCCTGATATTGTTCAGCACGGGTTTTGCGACTCTCCCAAGGATTCAGGGTTACAAAAAAGAAGCCGTTGTAGCTGGTCCGGACATAACTGAGCAAACTGAAACCGATGACGCTTGTGGTGTACTGAACTCCCGGCGTCTTTGCGAGAATGTCCTCCACTTTTTTCGCAGCTTCACTCGTTCGCTCCATGGACGCCGAATTTGGGAGTTGCATATTGATATAGAAGTAGCCCTGATCTTCGTCGGGCAGGAAGCTGGTGGGCAGATGTTTGCTGAAGAACCACGCTCCCAAGCCGGCAACTACAAGCAACACCATCACTACAGCGGCTTTGCGAATCAGGTCACCCGAAAGACGGACAAAGCTGTCGGTAGAGCGATCCCAATATGTGTTGAACCAGCGGAAGAATTTTCCGAGTGGTCCGCGAGTCTGCTTCTTGGGTTTGAGCAGCAGTGCCGAAAGTGCGGGGCTCAGGGTGAGAGCATTAAACGCCGACAGCATCACCGAGATAGCGATGGTGACGGCAAATTGCTGATACAAACGGCCGGTGATGCCAGGAATGAAAGCCGTCGGCACAAATACTGAGGCCAACACGAGAGCGATGCCCACGACCGGCCCGGAAAGTTCTGACATGGCTTTGGTGGCTGCATCTTTCGGACTCAGTCCTTCTTCGATGTGGTGCTGCACTCCCTCGACAACCACGATGGCGTCATCGACCACGAGGCCAATTGCGAGTACCAATCCGAACATCGAAAGCGTATTGATCGAGAAGCCGAACAGCGGAAAGATGACAAACGTTCCGATCAGAGAGACGGGCACTGCCAACATGGGGATGAGAGTGGCGCGCCAGTCTTGCAAAAAGAGATAGACCACGAAAATGACCAGCACTATCGCAATCACGAGAGTCTCGAGAATCTCTTTCATGCCTTCAGTGACTGGGAGTGTCTGGTCGAGCGACACGGTATAGTCGATGTCCTGCGGGAAGCGTTGCTTCATCTGAGCCATGAGCTTCCGGACGCCCTGCACGGTTTGCACAGCATTGGTTCCGGGCAACTGGTAGACGGCGATGATGGCACTAGGCTTGCCATTCAGGCGGCCGCTCAGGCTGTAGTCCTGCGTGCCCAGTTCGACTCGGGCCACGTCTCTGACTCGAACGGTCCCACCATTCGGCGCTTCGCGCACGATGACGTTGCCGAACTGTTCCGGAGAAGTCAGGCGGCCTTGAGCCAGCACGGCATAGGTAAATTGCTGGCCACTCTGAGCCGGCTCGCCACCGACCTGGCCAGCTGGATTCACCGTGTTCTGAGCCTGAAGCGCGTTAGCTATGTCCGTGACGGTGATGCCCAGCTTGGCCATTTGGTCAGGCTTCACCCATAGCCTCATCGCATATTGCCCCGAGCCGAACACCTGGGTCTGGCCAACGCCGTATAACCGCGCGATCGGATCGTTGAGGTTGATGTAGGCGTAGTTGGCTAGATAGTTCGAATCGTGGGTACCATGCGGCGCATAAAGGGAAATCAGCATGAGCGGAGCAGTGGTCGACTTCTTTAGAGTGATTCCGTAGTTGTTCACTTCCGGCGGCAGCTGGCCATTGGCCAACTGTTGACGCGACTGCGTGAGCAGCAGATCCGTGTTGGGATCTGTCTTGAGATCGAAGTCGACGAGCAATGTTGTTTGCTGGTTCGCGGTGGCATTCAGCGAGTACATGTACGACATGTTGTCCACGCCGCTAACTTGCTGCTCGATCGGAGTGGCGACAGCTTGCTCAAGAGTTTGTGCATCCGCACCGGGATAGTTGGCCTGTAACCTGATCTCAGGCGGAGCAATCTGCGGGAACTGCGCTACCGGCAAGGTCGCGATTGAGATCGCGCCGACTATAACGGTAAGAGTCGCAATCACGATCGCGACGATGGGCCGTCGAATAAAAAAGTTCGCCATGGCTTAACGATCCTCCGTTGCTTTGTATGGAGTGGGGTTCACGAGCCCGCCGTCCTTGGCTTTGTCTGCTCCAACAGCAATCACGCGTTCTCCGGGCTTTAGGCCCGAAGTGATCACCCAGAGCGTGCCCACTGTTGGCCCGACTTGCACGATGCGTAGTTGCGCCCGATTATCGGTGCCGATGACAGTGACCTGATACGTTCCTTGCTGCTGATTCACTGCCGCCTGGGGAATGAGAAGCGCTCCCGCGATGCTTCCGGTTGGCGCCTGAACACGTGCGTACTGGCCGGGTCGCAACAGATTTCTGGAGTTGGGGAACTCGCCTACGATCTGAATGGTTCCGGTCTGTGTGTTTACCTGCCGATCCGCGAAGATGATTCTGCCGGGATGCGGGTAGGTACTCCCGTCGGACAGGGTCAAGCGCAGCGGGATTCGTGAAGCGTGAGTCAACCAATCCACACTACCCGGACTACCGCCGTCCGCCATGCGCAGGTATTCCTGTTCGCTGATCGGGAAATAAACTTTGATTGGACTTACCTGCGATACTGCGGTGAGCACCGCAGACGGTCCTACCAGGTTGCCCACCTGCACGGTGTTGATGCCGGCGATTCCGTCGATCAGGGAAGTGACCTTGGTGTAGCCAAGGTTTATCGTTGCTTGTTCCACGGCCGCCTGGTCGGCCTCGACGGAGGCCTTCGCCGCGAGGAGCGATTGAGTGTCGGTATCCAGCTGGCTCTGAGGAATGGCATGAGCTTCCGCTTCGGGAACATCACGCTTCACGTTCAGCTCCGCGTTTGCCATCTGCGCCTCAGCCTGCGCCAATTGCCCTTTGGCTTGGTCAAGCACGGCTTGGAATGGACGCGGATCGATCTCGAACAGGAGTTGACCTTTTCGGACGAAGCCCCCTTCGTGATAATCCTGGCGAATCAGATAGCCCGTCACCTGAGGCTGAATCTGCGCATTGACGTACCCTTCGAGAGTTCCTACCCACTCGCCCTGAACCGGCACATCTTTCTGAATGACCGGGGCGACCTCGACCACAGGAGGTGGAGGCGGAGCCGCAGCTCGCACCTTACCGTTGCCGCAGCCAAGCCCATTCAGCAACAGCACCGTACAAACAAAACCTGTGAATATTTGCTTCATCATTTTCCCTTTCAATCCAATCCTGAATTCCTGTTTCAATCGCGTCACTGGCGCGCCTGAATCCGGACGCTGCTCGGTCGAAGGGAAATGTGATCCGAGAGTCGTCTGGTCGATTCAGGCGCATCAGTCGCGCGACTGCACTTTCAACTTCAGAAGGTCTTTCTTCGCTAATAAGTGAGCTGACTGACCGAGCTGGCTGACAGCATCTATCTCGCAAATGCAAATCGCATACCAGAGCCGGGCGATGCTAAGTAACGCCGAATCAAGGAATCTTTTAGACGGTTCAGCACAGAACTGTCGAAAGGGTCAAAAGTGTCGTTCAGAAATGCGATTCTTGACAGCCGAAAAGACCAGCAAAACTCA
>Ga0210385_10002960_pt1 | contig 10182 bp, 10 predicted proteins | sample IncBWH26OmetaG_FD_160107 | JGI IMG/M metagenome (GOLD analysis project Ga0210385, IMG submission 160107) | Forest soil microbial communities from Barre Woods Harvard Forest LTER site, Petersham, Massachusetts, United States - Inc-BW-H-26-O ...
AATTGTTCTCCGCGTTGACCTTCTCCAGGCACACTGTGTCCAGGCAGAAGGAGGTAGAGCGAAGTGAATACGCCGCGGGGCTCGGCAAAATGAGGAGTAGGGGGCTCCAAGGAAATCTCGCGATGCTGGAGCGCGGAAGAAATGGAGTCGTGCGCCAGGCGCAGCAGCTGATTGCGTTCCTCGCTGGAGAATTCCTGGACGGAAGCCACTGCCGAGGACGAGTTATGTTGTAGGGGCGACATCAGCATCTGCCGGTCGGGGCGCCGGTTGCTTGCGGCGACGGCTGAGAATGAAGGCGCGACGGCGGCGTTTGGAGACCCGCCGGTCAATTTTCGACCAGAACGCGGCGAAGTAATCGATACCCGAAACCAGCGAAACACAGACCACAAACCAGATCGCCGTATAGGCGATCCAGTGCACCGGGAAGACGAAGTTTCCGTAAACCGGCCACTCTTTCCAGCGGTGGTCGAGTATTACCGCGACCACGGAAACGATCTGCACCACCATCTTGAACTTGCCCAATTCGCTGGCTTCGATCGTGAAACCCTCGGTCGCGGCGATGGAGCGCAGGCCACTCACCAGAAACTCGCGGCCAATCACGATTACGGCGATCCAGGCCGGAACCAGGCTGGGATTGAACTGCACCAGGGTTACGAAAGCGGCGGCGATCAGAAGCTTGTCCGCCATGGGATCGAGCAGTATCCCCATAGTCGTGATCTGCCCGCGCTTGCGAGCCAGGTATCCATCAATGCCATCGGTCATGGAGGCGGCGATGAACAGGGCGGAGGCCAGCAACTCCTTGGCGCCGTGTTCGCTGCTGAAGTGACTGGAGGACAAGATCCAGATCAGCAGAGGAATGCTGCAGATGCGGATCAGCGTGATGGAATTGGGCAGGTTCACTGCAGCTCAGCAACGGGAGACAGCTTGATTATCCTCCACGGTGAGGGGGAACGCAATGATCGGAAAGTCGCTGTCGCGACACGGAAGTTCCGGAGGCGGTTCCCTTGCTTAGATGAATCGCCGACTCGATTATTTCGGCGCCGGAGCCATTGCACCCGGCTTCGGTTGCTTCGCGATGATGAGGTCTTTGATCTTGTCGTATGTAGCCTGGGGAATAATCTTTTTCTGCACCAGGTCGAGTTTGGTGCGATAGGGACGGCTAGCAATGATTTTCTGTGAGTAGGCATCTCCGATGCCAGGTAAAGCCTTGAGTTGATCCGCAGTCGCCGTATTGATGTCGAGTTTGTCAGCGGCCGCAGCGCTGGGGACGGCGACCGCACTCGCATCCAATCGAGCCAGACCAACGGCTTGCAGCAAGAAGAACGCCAACAGTAACGGCAGCGCTCGCGCCAGCAGATTCTTGCTTCTCGACTTCATAAACTCCTCCCTACGCATAAATCCCTCGCTGGCGGATGGTGTAGGCCACGCGATCAATCGCCAGCATGTATGCCGCAATGCGATTGTTCACTTTGTGCGTCTCAGCGTAGCGGACTACATCTCCGAAAGAGGAAATCATGATCTCCTCCAGTTGCTCGTTGACCACAGACTCCTTCCAGAAGTAGCCCTGGCGGTCCTGCACCCATTCGAAGTAAGAAGTGGTCACGCCGCCGGCGTTGGCTAAAATGTCAGGAATCACGAAGACTCCCTTGTCGGTTAAGACGTCATCAGCGGCCGAGGTTGTAGGACCATTGGCACCCTCCGCCAGGATGCGGCATTTCACGCGATCGACGTTGCGCGAAGTGATGACATTCTCGGTCGCGGCAGGAATGAGGATTTCGCAGTCTGTGGTGAGCAACTCGGCGGGATCATACTTTTCCGCACCGGGAAATCCATGCACCGTCCCGTTCTTCTGGCGAAACTCGATCAAAGCATTCAAGTCGATTCCGTTCTTGTTGTAGAGGCCGCCGCCGACTTCGGCGATGCCCACGATCTTGTATCCCGCTTGATGCATGAGGTGGGCGGCGTTGGAGCCCACGTTGCCGAAGCCCTGCACGATCACGCGGCTGCTCTCGCGCGACAGGCCGAGCTTCTTGATGGCCTCGTCGCATACCACCATCACGCCTCTTCCGGTCGCCTCGCGGCGTCCGCGGGAGCCGCCGATGTTGATGGGCTTGCCGGTTACACACGCCGTCACGGTCTGCCGCATGTGCATGGAGTAGGTGTCCATCATCCAGGCCATGATCTGTTCGTTGGTGTTGACGTCGGGAGCGGGGACATCTTTTTCCGGTCCGATGAATTCGATCAGCTCCGAGGTATAGCGCCGCGTCATGCGTTCGATTTCGCCCATCGACATCTTGTGCGGATCACAGATCACGCCGCCTTTGGCCCCGCCGAAGGGGATGTTGACCACGGCGCACTTCCATGTCATCCAGCTGGCCAGGGCGCGCACTTCATCGAGCGTGACGTCGGGCGCATAGCGGATGCCGCCTTTGCCCGGGCCGCGCGCAATCGAGTGCTGGACGCGGAATCCGGTGAAGACCTCAAGGTGACCGTCATCCATCTGGACCGGGATGTAGACCGTGAGTTCGCGGTTGGGATAACGCAGAACCCGCCACAAGCCGTCGTCAAGATTAAGCTTCTGCGCAGCCAGGTCAAAACGCGCCCGCTGCGATTCCCATGGATTGCTTTCCTTGTCGACGTGCGGTGGGGCAGCCATCGTGGTCATAAGATTGATCTCCGGAATGATTGCGATTCGAGATGTTGGCCGGCGCCGGACGAGTTCCCGGAGTGATCAGGCAAACGTTCAGAGTATATGAGCCGGGATGGGTGGGAAGCAAGACATTGCCGGGCTCGCGAAACTGTTACGGCAATACAGCTGCTCGCTGCGCGAGCAGATAGGCTGTCCTGTCATTCGGAGCAAAGCCTTTCTGCTGTGACACCATCGTCAGCGGCGCGCCCTCGTAGTCCCGGTAGGCGTAAGACTGGCGACCATCCGCCGTGGCATCGACGAAAACGAACTCCACGGACTTCACCCGATCCGGAATTTTCGCTCCAAACCAGCGGTCGTCCTCGCGCTGGGCCCACGTCACCAGGGAAAGCACCGATCCAGTTGGATAGCTGTGCTGCGAATTCGCTCTGGCGCATCTGACGGCAACGTCATTGCCGTAGAGCGTCGACATGGTGGAATCTGCATGGTTGATCGCGGAAGTGATGACCTTCCATTGCAACGGATTCGCGGGCAACTCGCCGGCCAGGGATGCGCTCTGATTGATTGTTGCCGAAACTTTGGGTTCCGCGCCGGAGCAGCCGAACGTATTGAGTAAGAACACACTCAGTAAGAACGTACTCAGTGAGAGAATCCCGGCATTTAAGCAGATCCGTTTCATCAGCGGTTTCACCGTTGACCTCGAATTGGCGAGGTAAAGACGTAGTCGGTACTGGCTAATGGGCGGTGGCAACCGACACATTCCTTGGTGAAAGTTGCGTCTTTGCCATAGGGCTTTAGGTCTGCTCCCCGCCACCTTGCCCATCCCCAGCCTTTACTTGCCGCGTATTTCTGGCTGGCCCGGATCATGAATTCCACCTGAAAGAATGGGCCCGTACGGACCACACCATTTTCGTCAGGCTGTTGGAACCATGCCACCTTGGCGAAAGCTGTTCCGTCGGGCCACGGATTAATGTGATTGCTGGCAATGGCCTGGACGGCGATATCGTTGCCCAGGATTACGCGCATCGTTCGGTTGTCGAAACGCTCGGTGCTGCTGATAGCTTTCCAGTCTTTGTATTCTGGCAGGAAGGCGATTCCGTTCGGGGCGGGAGCAATGATAGGGGTTGCGCTGCCTGATACGCTGCCTGCCTGAATCCATTGTTCGTACTGGGCATCGGCGGCACCGATCTCCGCCGCCGTGGCTGGCGGTTGCGCGGGCGGAGCTAGATAGTTTTTCAAGACCGCCAACTGTTCCCGAGTGATCACAGATTCCGGATGAACCCGCTGGTACGCGGGCAACGGCATTGCGCCCAACTCAATCTGACTCACGGCTTCAAAAAGTATGGCTTGCTGTTGAGCCGCGGGGAGCTTGCCGATCTCCGAAAAATTAAGGTGTTTTCTTCCCTCGCGGACGTCCCGGACCACAAGCCAATACGCGGGAACTGGCAGGTCAAACCACGACAGCACCGTTTGATTGGAATGGCAGTTATAGCAAGACGTTCTGAGGATCTGCTTCACTTCGGGCGGCACTTGCAGGTCAGCAGTCACCGGAGGATTTGGCAAAGCAGGACGAATGAATTGAAGACCCGCAAATGCGACGGCCAGAGCTGCGATGATCCAAAGGATCGCTCTCCAAAGAGATTGGGGTCTCTCTGCCATATCTCCATTTCGTCTCCCGATTCGATGCCGGGATCAGCGCGGAGGCTCGGAGAGTTTTATTTCCATCCCCTCGGCGGCAGCTCGAACTTTGGGATAGTAGTTGCGCGCCTCCTTCACGACGTTGTCGATCACAACATCGGTATGGTCGGGATCGTGGTGGAACAACACAAGCTCTTTAGCGCCGCTTTCCATCACCACATTGACGGCTTCGCGCCAGTGGCTGTGTCCCCAGCCGCGGCGGCGCGCTTCGTATTCCTCGGGAAGATACTGCGCGTCGTAGATCAGCACGTCCGCGCCCTCGGCGAGCTTCCGCACAGCCTTGTCGAAGGCAGCATCGCCGGGCTCATTGTCGGTGGCGTACACGAGAATTCCATCTTTGGTTTCGAGGCGGAAGCCCATGCATCCCTGCGGATGGTTAAGCCAGGCGGTTTGCAGTTGAACGCCGTCTTCAACCTTGATGCGGCCGGCCTCGATGTCGAAGAAGTCGCGGCGCGCTTTCATCTCATCGATTTTGACCGGGAAGTAGGGCGCGGCCATCTGCTCGCCCAGGACTTGTTTCAGGCTGCGGGTTCGATTGGAGCACTGAAAAAGGAACCGGTTCTCCGCGTTGGCGTACAAAGGGCGGAAGAAGGGCATGCCCTGAATATGGTCCCAGTGAAAGTGGGAAACGAAGACATGCGCGGAAAACGGCCGGTCGCCGAACTCACTTTGCAGTTGCTGGCCGAGCACGCGGAATCCGGTGCCGCAATCGAAGATGTAGATGCGGTCGCCGAAGCGCACTTCGACGCAGGAGGTGTTGCCTCCATAGCGCATGTTCTCGGGTTGTGGGGTGGGCGTGGAACCGCGAACGCCCCAGAACTTGATCCGCATAGGCTCGTGACCGCACCCGGGCCCGGCTGCTTGGTATTCCTTGGTATCTTCCGACGAAGGGAGGCGTCCGTCAATTGCCGCCATGGGTTCACGGGTTACGCGAGTGTGGGGTGTTTCGAAGATCGGCGAGCGGCCAACCCGCGAAATAGTGTTCTTCAGCTTAGTCTATTGCTGACTGCAAGGACGGCGTCCCGCGCTGGAAGAATGCTGAGATGTGCCATAATCCGGGCGTGGATAACGCTCTGCTAAGCGTGATTGCGGTGGTAGGAAGCGCCGTTTTGATAGCCGTTGCGGCTTGGGTCGTTTCCGGATATCGCCAGCGCAAGCTGGTTCAGGATGCACGGGAATGGATTGCGACCGAAGCGACAATTAACTCGGGAACGCTGGAAAGTATGCAGGAAAGCAGCAAAGCTATTCTGCCGACATTTGCGTTCTCCTACCAGGTTTCCGGCGAGCATTACTCTGGAAAGTTCTCCCTGATGCCGAAGAGGGCGTTGTTCTCAAGCGAAGCGCGCAGGGCGTTCATTGAATCAATGATCGAAGGAATGATCGGCCGTAAACTTCCGCTCCGCTACAACCCGCGCCAGCCTGAAGCGTGGTTCATTCCAGAGGAACAGATCGACGGCTGCAAAGTTGAACAGAGAATCGGTTCGCACATGATCCATCGTTACTACCCGCGCGATTAGTTAGGGCTCACGGTTGCCGAAGTTGAAGATGCGGGCACTTCGTGCGCTTACCTATAATGAAACGCTGGCCGACGGTGGAGTCCGGCGAGGCCTTCTTTCGATGATGAATCCCGAATTCAAGGAATTCTTGCATCTGGCGCGGTCGGCGACGCTGGTGCCGGTGGTGAAATCAGTCAGCGCCGACCTGCTCACGCCGGTCTCTGCCTTCCTGTCGATTGCGCAGAACGAGCCGCACGCGTTTCTGCTGGAATCGATCGAGCGTGGCGAGCAGATCGGCCGCTACACCTTCTTGGGAGCGCGGCCTTATATGCGGTTGCGGGCGCGGGGCAAGGCTATCGAAATTGAACGCGGGCGGCGGCGCGAACGGCACGAAGGCAGCGTCTTTGAGTTCGTGAAGCTCTTGCTAGGGGAGCATCAGCCCGCGGCCATCCCCGGACTGCCGCCGTTTACCGCCGGGGCCGTCGGCTATTTTTCCTACGACGTAGTGCGGCAACTGGAAAAGATCGGCGACCACGCCAAGGACGACCTGTCCCTGCCGGATTGTGAATTGATGTTCTTCGACCGCCTGCTCGCCTTTGATCACCTGCGTCACCAGATTCACATCGTGGCTGCGGCCGATGTTTCGCGCGAGAGCCCCCGGCTCGCCTATGACCGTGCAGTGCGCGATATTGCCGCACTCGAAAGAAACTTGGCGGCGGGATTGCGCCCCGCGATGTGGCGCAAATCTACCAAGACCCATCCGGGGAAACTCAAAATTCAGTCCGGAACCACGCGACCGCAGTTTCTGCGCGGCGTGGATCGCTGCAAGGAATACATCGCCGCTGGTGACATTTTTCAGGTGGTGCTGTCGCAGCGGCTCGACTTCATCCCTGGGATTGAGCCGTTCGACCTTTACCGCGCCCTGCGCCAGGTCAATCCTTCGCCCTACCTCTATTTCCTGCGGATGGGAGAGACGCAGATCCTAGGCTCCTCCCCCGAGATGCTGGTGCGTGTGACCGGACGCAAGCTGGAATACCGCCCCATCGCGGGCACGCATCCGCGCGGGCGTGACGAGGCCGAAGACCTGCGCCTGGAGCAGCAGATGCGAAACGACGAGAAAGAACGCGCTGAGCACGTCATGCTGGTTGACCTCGGCCGCAACGATCTCGGACGGGTGAGCGAGTACGGTTCGGTCAAGGTGAAAGATCTGATGTATGTCGAACGCTATTCCCACGTGATGCATCTGGTCTCGGCGCTGGAAGGTACGCTGCGTGAGGATCTCAGCGCGATCGATGCATTCGCCGCCTGTTTCCCGGCAGGTACGCTAAGCGGAGCACCCAAGGTCCGCGCCATGCAGATCATCGAAGAACTGGAACCGGTGCGCCGCGGCATCTACGGTGGATCGGTGCTCTATGCCGATTTTGCCGGGAACCTGGATTCCTGCATCGGCATCCGCACCATGCTCATGCAAGGCAAGCACGCGTACTTGCAGGCGGGAGCAGGCATCGTGGCCGATTCCGACCCTGCACGTGAGTTCGATGAATCGATAAACAAGGCGCAGGCACTGCTGCGTGCGGTGGAAATGGCTAGAAGCGGTGGCCAGTGATCAGTGATCAGTGGCCAGTAGATGGGCTACTTACGACTCGAAAGCGATGTAGAAGATCGTTGCGAATCAGCGGTTCGCGCTGGCCACTGATCACCGGCCACTGGCCACGGCCAAAAAGTTTCCCACCAGCTTCTTGCCCGCATCCGTCAGCACGCTCTCAGGATGGAACTGCACTCCCTCGACCGCAAACTCTCTGTGCCGTAATCCCATGATCGTGCGGGAACCGTCCTTCTCCGTAGTCCATGCGCTGACTTCAAGTTCCGCCGGCAGGCCTTTACCTTCCACGATGAGCGAGTGGTAGCGAGTGGCCGTCATGGGCATGGGCAGGCCGCGGAAGATGCTTTTGTTATCGTGGGTAACGGCACTGGTCTTGCCGTGCATCAGGTGCGGAGCTCTTACGACGTTGCCGCCAAAAGCCGCGCCGATGGCCTGATGTCCGAGGCAGACGCCAAGGATCGGTACTTTCCCGGCGAAGTGCCGGATCAGATCAATGCTGATGCCGGCATCTTGTGGTGTGCACGGACCGGGCGAGATCACGATGCGTTCCGGCTGCATTGCCTCGACCTCGGCAACCGTCACCTGATCGTTGCGCCGCACTTCCACGTTGGCGCCAAGTTCCCCAAGATACTGAACCAGGTTGTAGGTAAAGGAATCGTAGTTGTCGAGAACGAATACCACGGGACCGTCCTGCTTGCATTTTACATACGGATCGGGCTCGATGGCCTGACCAGATCCGCACTTCAGACACCTTAAATGGGGCTCTGACTCACCGGAAGGTGCCACTCGCCTCCCCAACGGTGGTATTGACGAGACAGGCTGCAAACGTCATTCTAAGGATAAGTTAGAAGCCACTTCATTAGCTTGGAGCAACGCATGGCAGAAGCCCAACAGGAAAAGAGGGCTGCACGACGTTTCGCGCTGCGGATCCCTGTAGCCGTGGACCGCGAAGGAAACTCAACCCACGGTGAATCTGCTCAAATCCGAGACGTGAGCGCGCGCGGAATTTGCCTTTACCTTGACTCACCCATCGAACGTGGGTCCCCTATTGGCTTCACGCTCACGCTCCCGCCCGAAATCACGCTCACGGAGAGTATCCGCGTGCAGTGCAAAGGCCGCGTGGTCAGGATCGAAGACGGGACCACCGACGGCAAAATGGCCGTGGCTGCAGTGATCGAAGAGTACGAATTCCTTCCCCAGAGCTGAATCGGGTTTCAGAAAGCGCACGATTTCTGGTGTAGCGTTACGAAGACGACTCGCTCCAAAGTCTGAGTTCCAGACCAGCGGGCATGCAGAAGATTTCCACAACTTTTGCCCGTACCTGGTCAACCACCACTTTTTTACCTTCCTGACAAGTGATAAGGTTCCTTCCTGAGGGTCATCCGTTCCTCGGTCTTCGTTCCAACAGAGGATTTTATTGCCGCGATCTGGCATCCAATTTGTAGGGATTGTGCTGGCGGCGCTGGTAGTAACTAGAGCCTGGTCGCAAGATACGGAAGCTCAGAAAGCCAGTGCCTCCAAGCCGAAGGCCTCGGTCGTCAGCAGTGTTCGCGTGGTGCATGAGCGCGGCGTGCCGGTGGTTGAAATTGTCTCCTCTCACCCAGTAGAACCCGCGATTCGGTCACTGGATTCGCCTCCGCGACTGGTGATCGATTTATCCGGCACGCGGATAGGACTTGAGCACAAACGGATTCCGGTGCGGCAAGAAAACATTTTGACCATCCGGGCTGAACAATACGAGAGCCATCCGCCCATCACGAGAATAGTGCTCGATCTCCTGGTTCCGTGCAGCTACACCTGGGACGTTGACGACAACCGCCTCAAGGTGCGATTGAAGACCCCCGGGGGTCCTAAGGAAGATCCGAATAAGGACCCGAATGAACACGCGAGCGCAGATAGCAAGAAGTCGCCCACCCAGCCGCCGCAAGTTCTGTCGCTAACGCCAGCCGCGCCAGCGGTTGTGCCAGTGACGAGCGGGGTCGGCGAGGTCGTATTGGCGGGGAAACGCTTCGCGTCGGGAGCATCGCTGACCGCCGGAACTGATACGGCGGTACTGCTTTTGGCGAGAGGCGGCGAGGTCCGCGTTTGTCCCGGGACCACGGTTTCGGTAACACCTTCGGACAATGCCAAGGACTTGATGCTGGGCATGAGCACGGGCGCTCTGGAGACGCATTACGCACTCGATGCCTCGGCTGACACCGTGCTTACTCCGGATTTCCGCATCCTGTTCGCGGGCCCGGGAGAATTTCACTACGCCGTCAGCACCGACCCGCATGGCAACACCTGCGTCCGTGGATTGATGGGGAACACCTCTACGGCGATCGTTTCGGAGCTGCTTGGGGACCGCGTCTATCAGGTGAAACCCGCCGAGCAGGTCATGTTTCACTCAGGGCGGATCGACAAAGCCGATACTGCTGTTCCGCTGGAATGTGGCTGTCCGCCGCCAGTTCCCATGATGCAAACCGATGGCTCCAACGGGCGTGTTGAGGATTCTGAATTGGCGAAAGCAGCGCTGGCTCAAGGTGATGCATCATCGGAGGCTGCGGCGAAGCTCTCCAACGGACCCGAAGTCCAGCCCCTGCCGACTTCGCAGCCCGAAGGCGTTCACATCCGGGTAGATGCGCCGTTCGTTTTCCGCGCTGGGGAGCACCTCAAGGCACCACCTGCGCCCATGGACGAGGCGGCATTGCTCCCGACAACGGAATGGTCAGCCCGGCCAGCTCGGCTAGAGACCCAGG
>Ga0210385_10002962_pt1 | contig 10180 bp, 13 predicted proteins | sample IncBWH26OmetaG_FD_160107 | JGI IMG/M metagenome (GOLD analysis project Ga0210385, IMG submission 160107) | Forest soil microbial communities from Barre Woods Harvard Forest LTER site, Petersham, Massachusetts, United States - Inc-BW-H-26-O ...
GCCGCCAGTGCGGCCCTATCGTACAGATCGGCGGCGATCGCTATATTCCTCGTCACGTGGCCTCCTCTTTCTTCATTATCCGCAAAAACTCCGGCGGGGTCAGGACGCGGACTACAGCCTCAACTGCGTGTTCAGGGATTTTCAATTGCGTAGTTTCCCGCCTCGCCACAGCCTCATATTCCAAGATTAAGGGTACGGATGTCAGTGGCGTCCAGCTTTTCCCAAGTTCACTCAGGATCGCGAAAGAAGCCCCGCGCCGCGATCTGAGGGCGGCAGCGAGGACGTTTGTGTCCAAAACGGTTGAGTGCATTCGTCAGCCTGATCGGGCCGCTCCTTACGGAGGTACCCGGCCGTGGCCCGGATTCCTACTTCGCGTGCTCTCCGAACATCGCTTTTAACTGCTTGACTAACTCGGCCAGCGCGACATAGATATTCAACAAACCTAACCCACTTAGTGCGCCGCGGAAGTACCGGCTCATCCAGATATCCGAAAAACGGGGCGAATGCACCGGGATCCAACTCAGATCCCAATTGCGAAGCCAGGGGAAGACTAACAAAAAAAGCCCTAACTCAAAGGCGAAGATCACCAGGCAGAAGCCGAGCACGCGGCGCTGCCAGCGCATCAGGCCGTGCGGCCTGGCGGAGGTCGGCGGAATCGGCGGAGCGGGCGTGCGGGTGCTCATGCCGATACCTCGTCAGCTAGCAACTCCGCCGCGGCGGCTTCGGTTGCTTCTGCAAACAGCTCGCCTTGCACGGGCGCATCCGTGAGGTAGCCTGTCCAATGCACTCGCGCGCTATTCATCCGCACCGGCTCGAAGCTGAAACGGTGCAGCAATGTCGGCCCGTGCTCGCGCAGCGCGCGCTTATGGTCAGGCGTCGAGTACCCTTTATTCGAAGCCAGGTTGTATTGGGGAAAAACGCGGTCCCATTCCAGCAGACACGCGTCCCGATGCACTTTCGCAAGGATGGAAGCCGCCGCAATGGCGCGGCAGCGCGCGTCGCCATCGATCAACGCGAGTTGTTCGATGGGCAGATCCACCTTGACGGCGTCGATCAGCAGATAATCGGGCTGCATCGGCAGCGCTTCCACGGCCCGGCGCATGGCCAGCCGCGAAGCCTGAAGAATGTTGACTTGATCGATCTCGAACACATCGGCTCCGCCGAGCGCCCAGCAAACCGAGCGCGCCCTGATGTGCCGGGCGAGCTGGGCGCGTTCCTCGGCGTCGATGATCTTGCTGTCGCACAGGCCGCGAATGGGACGCAGCGGATCGAGAATCACCGCGGCGGCAAAGACCGGCCCGAAGAGGCAGCCACGCCCGACTTCGTCGACTCCGGCAATGCGCGTGAAGCCGCGTTCGCGCGCCTCGCGTTCGTAGGTGCTTACGCAACGGACCACAATCGGAAGCCGCTCTCCTATTGGCGCTGCCGCGGGGCTAGGTGCGTTCGCGCAAGCGCGCTGCTTTGCCTTTGAGGCCGCGCAAGTAGTAGAGCTTCGCGCGCCGCACGCGCCCGGTGCGCACCAGGTCGATGTGATCGATCACCGGCGCATGTATCGGGAAGATGCGCTCCACGCCCTGCCCGAAACTCACCTTGCGAACCGTGATGGTCTCGCCGAGCCCGGTGTTCTTGCGGGCGATCACGGTGCCCTCGAAGGCTTGCAGACGCTCCTTGTCGCCCTCCTTGATCCGGACGTGGACACGAATCGTGTCGCCGGGGCGAAACTCCGGGTGCGCGGTCTGGCGCGCGTGCTTGCTGATGAACTTGCTTACAAGTGCGTTCTGCATGATCTCATTCTGCCTTTTCCCGCGCACAGGCCAAATCGGGCCGGCGGCGCTCTGTTTTCTCGCGCGACGCAATCCGGCGCCAGCGCTTGATCTCCTCGTGGTTGCCGCCGAGTAACACCTCAGGCACCTTCCAGCCGCGGAATTCCGCCGGCCTGGTGTCCTGCGGGCAATCCAAAAAACCGTCGTTCTCCTCGCTGAAGCTTTCGTTCCGCGAAGAGTCTGCGTTGCCAAGCACGCCCGGTAGCAGCCGCGCCACCGCATCCACCACCGCGCACGCGGCCAATTCACCACCGCTCAGCACAAAATCGCCGATCGACACCTCGTCATCGGCCAGATACTCGGCCACGCGCTCGTCCACGCCCTCATAGCGTCCGCAAATCAGCAGCAACTCGTCAAGCGCCGCATACTCGCTCGCCAACGGCTGCGTGAAGCGCCGTCCCTGCGCCGATAACAGAACCACCTTTTGCCGAGCCGACCGGGCCGGGAATATCGCCTCGACCGCCTCGAACAAAGGTTGCGGCTTCAGCAGCATACCTTCCCCGCCCCCGAACGGCCGGTCATCCACGGTCCGGTGACGATCGTATGACCAGTGTCGCAAATCGTGAATGCAAATCTCAAATCGTCCCTCTGCGTGACCGCGCGCCACGACGCCATGTGCGAATGGCCCAGCGAAGAACTCCGGAAAAATCGTGACAATGTGAAATCTCATCGCCAACGCGTGGCCCTAAAGATCCAATAACCCTTTGGGCAGCTCCACTCGAATGGCTCGCGCCGCCAAATCAATTTCCCGGCAGATGGCCGGAACAAAAGGAATCAGCACCTCGCGACCTTCTATCGTCGATTGCATCAGCGGCGGACCTACTTGCAGCCGATCAGCGCTCGCCTGCCACCCTTCCAGCTTGCCTAACTCCGCGCCCGTCGCCGCATCCACCAGCACACAGCCGAGCAGGTCCGATTCGAAGAACTCGCCCTCCGGCAATGTTCCGCGCTCTTGCGCCGGTATCCAAACGTCGGCTCCGCGAAACGGCTCCGCCTGAGCTATCGAATCCACCCCGGCAAATTTCAACACCCAATCGCCCGCGTGAATCCAGGCTTCCGTAATTTCAACCGGAACGTCAACGCCGTTCGCTAGCCTCGCCTGGGCACGCTTCAATTCGGGGAGCCGACCGGGAACATCGGTCTGCGATTTCACCAGCACCTCGCCGCGATTTCCGCGGGGCCGCAGGATCGCGGCAACCACCACCCTATTCAAGGATTTCGAGGGAAAAGCGCCGGTTCAGCTTGCTGCCGACGGCTCCGAGCAGCGTCCGGATGGAACGCGCCGTGCGCCCCTGCTTGCCGATGATCTTGCCAAGATCGCCTTCCGCCACGCGCAACTCGAACACCGTCGCGTGCTCGCCCGCGATCTCGTTCACCACCACCCCGCCAGGCGCATCCACGAGGGCCTTGGCGATCTCTTCTACTAGCGTCTTGACGCCGTTGCTGTCATTCATCTCAAATACCTGGTGCGTCTGCCGAAGCGGGCCGGGTCCAAAGTCTGAATCCGCCCGCCGCTGACGCGTTTAGGCGACGGCGGGGGCCTGCGCCGGGTTCGTTTTCAGCAGCCGGCTCACCGTATCCGAGGGCTGCGCCCCGTTCTTCATCCAATATTCGATCCGTTCGTGGTTCAACTCGACCTGCGCCGGCTTCGCGATCGGGTTGTAATGCCCCACCACCTCTACCGAGCGGCTGTTGCGAGCGCGTTCTTTGTCAATGACTACCACGCGATACGTGGGTTTTTTCTTCGCGCCAAAGCGCGCCAGGCGAATTGCTAACATCGTAACCTTTTCTTTTTCTATATTGTTGCAAACTTCCGGAGGAACACGCATCCACGGGCCGGTTGACCCCGCTGCTACCGGATCAAAAACCCGGCAGACGAATTCTAAAAACCCGGCAAGCCTGGCAACTTCATTTTGGCCAGCCTCTTTCCCAAGAAGCCCGCCTGTCCGGTGAAGCTCTTCATCATTTTACGCGCTTGCGCATATTGTTTCAGGAGATTGTTCACATCCTGGACGCTGGTGCCGCTGCCTTTGGCGATGCGCCGGCGCCTGGAGCCATTAATCAGCATGTGATTGCGCCGCTCTTTGGGCGTCATGGAGTCGATGATCGCGACCACGCGGTCCATCTCTTTTTCGGTGTCCTGGTCGTTGAGTTTGGCGTCTTTGAACTCCTTGAGCGGACCGATTTTGGGAATCATGTCGATCAGGCCGCCGAGGGATCCGAGCTTCCGCACCTGCTTGATCTGATCGCGAAAGTCTTCGAGCGTGAAATCGTCGCCGAGCAGCTTCTCCTGCATCTTCTCGGCCGTCTGCTGGTCGATCGTTCCCTGGACTTTGTCGATCAGCGACAGCACATCGCCCATGCCGAGAATGCGCGAGGCTACGCGATCCGGATGAAATGCCTCCAGCGCATCCGTTTTCTCGCCGACGCCGACAAACTTGAGCGGCTGGCCGGTGATGGAGCGTATCGAAAGGGCGGCGCCGCCGCGGGCATCGCCATCCATCTTGGTCAGGATCACGCCCGTGATGCCGAGGCGCTTGTGGAACTCGTCTGCCGAGCGCACGGCATCCTGCCCGGTCATGGCGTCGGCGACGAACAGAATTTCGGTCGGCGCGAGCGCCTCTTTCAGCTCTTGCAGTTCCCGCATCAACTGATCATCTATATGTTGCCGGCCGGCAGTATCCACCAGCAGCACATCGCGGCCGGTCTGAACCGCTTCGCGGCGGGCCGAGCGCGCTAATTCGAGTGGCTTGGTCTCTTCCGGCGTGCCTTCGTATATAGGAGTGCCGACGTTCTTGGCCAGGATGCTGAGCTGATGCCGCGCGGCGGGGCGGTACACGTCCACCGAAACCAGCTCCGGCTTGCTTCCTTCTTTTGCAAGGAACCGCGCCAGCTTAGCCGCGCTGGTGGTCTTGCCCGATCCCTGCAAACCAACAATTAATAGGACGGTTGGCGGTTCATTCGCAAAGCGCAGCCGGGAGGCATGCGTCCCGAGCATTTTCACCAGCTCGTCGCGGACAATCTTGACGACTTGTTGGCCGGGCGAGAGCGCGGTGAGCACCTCTTCGCCCATCGCCTTCTGCTTGATGTCTTCGATGAACTGCTTGACGACCTTAAAATGGACGTCCGCTTCGAGCAGCGCCACGCGAATTTCGCGCAGCGCTTCCTCCATATTGGCGGGGCTGAGTTTCCCTTCGCCGCGCAGGTTTTTGAAGACCCGCTGCAGCTTGTCGGACAAATTATCAAACATGAATTCGTAACTTGAGAGGCGGCCGAAGCGCGGAAACGCACTTCTACCCGGACAGGAACCTGCTACCTCCCGAGTATAGCGGAGGGCGAAACCGAATCGGGTTCCAGAGTAAAACAGGGGCCCAAAACGGGGCGCCGAAAAGTCAGTCACAGAAATCTAGGAAAAATCTTATCCCTGTAAATTCAACGACTTAGAGCAAAATTTACCGGCAAAAATGGGGTCGGCCGAAGGTAGCCTCGGTGCGAAAGGAATCGCATGCTACCTCCTGGCTTTCCAGACCTGATCGCGATTATCGGACTTTTCGCCAAGTAGGCCGCGCTGTTCTGCGTTGTCAGAAAAATCTTGGCTCCTGTTCAAATAAGGACTAATGCTCCCCTGGCAATCGTCCTCAGAAAGGAGCGGTATGAAGAAATTGAACCCTCCAATCCTACCGGATCTCGTATTAGCGCTCATCGGGTCTTCGGCGGCCGCTGACCAGCGGACCGCAATAGCCCTAGTCTTGCCCGCGGCGGGGTGGTACAGTGTGGGAAATAAGATTTTCCTAGCTAGGACAGCTTCTGCCACCCCTCACGCGGCGTAGGCAAGCACTGCTTATGTGGCTGCCTCAGGCCGTTTGCATGCTGAGTGTGCTCTCGTTGACGCACTCTGGTCTGCTGGTCGCAGCCCAATCTCAGCAGAATACGTCAGGCGTCAAGCAAATTGACGCATTGATTGCAGACGGCAAAAAACTGCGAGCCGCTGGCCATTTCAATCAAGCGATCGAAAAGTTCACAGCAGCCGCGCACTCTGCGCATGACCTCACCGACATTGATAGGGAATCGGTCGCCTTACGTGAGAGCAGCATCTGCCACGCATCCATTTTCCAGTATCGGGAAGCGCTTGAACTCGCACAGCGCTCGCGAGATCTGGCAGTTCGGGCTAACGATCAAACCGCTAGCGGGGCAGCGGCATCGCTCCTGTCCTCCATATATAAGCTGGTGGGCGATCGCGCGTTAGCCGAAAAAGAATCGGAATACGCCATTCGGGAACTCGCCGAGTCCCCGCGGAAGGACTTCTTAACCAAAGCCCTACTCGGCTTCGCGGCCCTGAACGTACTAGACGGACGAAATCAGGAAGGTCTGGCTTCGGCCAATCAGGCGGTTGCGGTCGCGCGGAAGGCCGGTTTGGCCGGACTGGAGGGTTGGGCACTGGATTTCTCCGGGATCATACTCGTCCTGGAGAATGCGCTCCCCGAAGCCGAACAAGCGCTCAATAAAGCCGCGAGCATTCAGTCGCAGATTAACGACATTGACAATCTTGCTGTCACCCATGAGCATCTCGCCGAGCTGGAATTAAGAAAGGGCAACTACGCAACGGCTCTGAAATTTGTCGACCAGGCATTCGCCGCGCCCAGCCCGTCGTTCAAGATAAATCCGCAATATTATCCGATTCACGTGCGAGCTCAAATCCTCCTCGGACTGGGCCGGACGCGCGAAGCTTTGCTCGAATTTCGCCGCGCCGTAGACGCGGCAAATGAGTGGCGGTCCGGCGCATTACCGGGCGATGTGACCAGCACTTTAACGGTCGCTCAACTGCATCAGGTCTATGAAGATTATGCGGAATTAGCCGCTACGCTGTCGCTGAAAAACCATGATTTGACACTCGCGCGTGCCGGTTTAGAGGCGCTAACTGAGAATCGAGCCGCCAGCCTTCGCGAACAATTAACGCTCTCACTCGACCGGAATTTGCGTCTTCCGCCGGAGTATTTCGAACTAGTTTCGTCGCTGCAGAGGGAACAGGCGCGCGTCACGCTTGGGGAAAAACCTCAGGAACATGAGGCGAAACTGCGCGAAATGCGGCTTCAACTCAGCGACTTGGAGAATAAAATCGGTCTCCACGCGCTCGACAACTCGCCTCAGCAAGAGAAAAATCCACATAAGAATTCACTTAGAAGTATTCAGACCAGGTTAAGTGGAACCGAAATGCTGCTCAGCTTTTGCTTGGGCATGCGCCAGTCGTTTATGTGGGCGGTAACGGGGGACGACGTGCACCTGTACGAGTTGCCGGACGAGAGCACCATTGGCCAGCAAGCCAAGGCGTTCAGTGCGGCTGCGCGTACTGGCCAGGACACTCTTGGCCCTGGCCGGGCGCTCAGCCAGACCTTGTTTGGACAACTGAACCCGGGCGCGTGGCGCAAGCGGGACTGGCTGATTGTGGCCGACGGCGCTTTGCTCGACGGTGTGCCCTTCTCCGCTCTTCCGCGCGCTGGGGACGGCACGCCGCTCTCGGCCGCACACAGCCTGCGCCTGCTTCCGAGCGAACTGCTGCTGTTGCAGCCCACCTCTGCCGCACCCACATCCGTTTTCGTTGGGATCGCGGACCCAATCTATAATTGGGCCGACTCGCGCGGGGCCGGTGCGCCGCTGGTGCAAGCGAGACATGCTGGCAAGACGACCGTTCTCGCGCGATTGGCGGGCAGCGATCGCGAAGTGAAAGCTGGGGCCTCAGCGAGCGGTCTCGCCGACACGGAGTTGCTGAGCGGTGCAAAGGCCACGGGAGACGCCCTGCGCCACGCTGCCGCCAAGCGGCCCACAGTGGTCCATTTCGCCGTTCATGTCGTGAGCCCGGAAGGCCGCCCGCAGGAAGCGGCGCTAGCGCTCAGTCTCACGGGCGACGGCATTCCCGAGCTGCTGACGCCGGAGGCCGTCGCTTCGTATCGCGTGCCTGGAAGCCTGGTGGTGATGAGCGGCTGCGATTCCGAGCAAGGCAAGACCTTCCCGAGCGCCGGGCTGATCGGCCTGAGCCGGGCGTGGTTGTTGGCCGGCGCCGCGGCTGTGATTGTCAGCGCGTGGCCCACGCCGGACGACTCGGGACAGTTTTTCTCGTCTTTCTATGCCCATTTCCAAAAAGACTCCGGAACTCTTGCCAGGCGAGCTTCCCTCGCGCTGCAAGAGGCACAATTAGATATGCAGCGAGGCGGTGGGTATCGGAGTTCGCCTTCGCTTTGGGCCGCCTATTCGATCATTTCAAAGGAGTGAACGCTCATCCTATGGTCGCTACGCAACCGAAACTCAGCCCGGCGCCGACCGGGGATGGAAACTCGCCGAGCCAGGAGGCGCGCGAGAAGTCCAAGAGTTTCACGCCAGTCGAGTGGGGCGTTTTGGTCGCACAAGTCAAGGCCGGCCAGGATGCCGGCATGGAGCAACTCTATAAGCTGTTCAGCCGTGGTATTCGCTATTATCTGTGCCGGCAGTTGGGGCCGCAGGAGTTGGAGGACAAAGTACACGACACGTTTCTGATTGTGGTGAACGCCATCAAGCGCGGCGATCTGCGGGAACCCGAGCGGTTGATGGGATTTGTTCGCACGGTGGTGCGGCGGCAGGTGGCCGCCTACATCGAACAGGCCGTGCATACCCGGCGCGAGCAGGCCGACATCGAAACCGGCATTACCGTTGCCGACCGCAAACAGAACCCGGAACAGGAAGCCATGCTGCGGCAGAAAGCAGACCTGATGAAGAGTGCTCTGGCGGCGCTCTCGCAACGGGATCGGGATATTCTGGTACGCTTCTACCTGAAGGAGCAGCCGCAGGAGCAGATCTGCCGTGAGATGGATCTAACAGAGACACAGTTCCGGCTGCTGAAATCGCGGGCGAAGGCGAAATTTGGCGAAATTGGTCGGAAAAAACTGGCTAACAACGGACTTTTCTCAGTTTTCGTGAGAGCACAGGCAGGTTAATACACACATCTGTTATGGAGATGGAGAACTGCGGTTCTCTAGCCTTTATGCAGAACTCATATACGACTCATCCGGCAGAGGAAGCGCTGGAGCGCTTCCTACTGCACCAATGCCCAGACGAGGAGCTCGAGACTGTCGAGACTCATATTCTTGCGTGTGATGGTTGCGTTTCGCGGCTCGAGGCTCTAGAGACGCAGATTGCCGCAACCAAGATCGCGTTGAAGGAACTAGAACGCGAACGCACCGTCGCGGTGGCCGCCAGGCAGCACCGCCCGTGGAAAACCTGGTTTACGGTTCCCACACTGTCGTGGGCCGGCGCAGCTGCGGCTGTCGTAGCTGCCGGTCTGCTTGTGACCCCACAGTTGGTCCATCGCACGGCTCCTGCCGAGGTCAGCCTGTCCACTTATCGCGGTATCGAAACGAATGTCGCGCCGGAAGGCCGGCCGTTGCACGTTCACTTCAATGCGGCCGGTCTGCCACAAGTGCCCGTTACCATCCAATTGGTCGATGAGGTTGGCGCCCCGTTGTGGACCGGTAAGGGCGTCATCCGTAACGACAAAGTAGAGGCCAGCGCGCCGAAGATCACTCACGAAGGCGCATACCTCTTCCGGCTGTATGCGGCAGGGAGCGAACAGGGCGAACTGCTCCGTGAGTTTTCGTTTCAAGTGAAGTAGTGCAATTTTGACACGGAAAATCTTACACAGCTTTTCCACATCAAAATATTCGCCGGTGCAAGCGCTCAATGGTGAATTTGGCCGTGTTGGCAACCGCCATCACGGCCATAACTCCGGCTTGCACCGGATCTGTTACCACTAAGTCGGAGGCGTCGGGCACGCTTCCGGCCATGTTCAGGCTGATCACCAGCAAGCCTTCACTCCGCACTTCGCGCACCGCAGTTTCAATGTCACCGCCCATCAAAGAGCCTGCCAAGACCAGCGCACAAGCGCGCGGCAAGCGGCGCACGGCGCGAACCGCGGCCGCGAGGGCCAGCTCGCCCACGAGCGGAATGGTGTCCACCGAGATGTGCTCGCCGCGGATGTTATGACGATCGGCTTCCGAGATGGCGCCTAACGCCACCTGCCCTACTTGTGCTCCGCCGCCCACGATGATGACTCGCTTGCCATACACCTGCTGCAGCGATTCCACCTGGCGGGCCGAACGGACCACGTCCAGTTCCCGCAGATCGGCTAACAGAGCCTGGGGTGCGCCGGGCAGGTCGAGTTCGAAATAGACACGCGTCTCATCCGGCTGATCTTCGCTGATCGAAATCGAACGAATGTCGCCGTCATGGCGGGCGATGACGCCGGTCAATTGATGCAGCACGCCTGGGCCGTTCACGGTGCCGAGAACGAGCCCGACATGTCCCGACGAAGAAGCAGTCAGGGCGTCACC
>Ga0210385_10002964_pt1 | contig 10179 bp, 8 predicted proteins | sample IncBWH26OmetaG_FD_160107 | JGI IMG/M metagenome (GOLD analysis project Ga0210385, IMG submission 160107) | Forest soil microbial communities from Barre Woods Harvard Forest LTER site, Petersham, Massachusetts, United States - Inc-BW-H-26-O ...
TTCAGCGGGGGCGCGAAGCGCGACTGCCTGGACGGCTAGTCCCCGTGCAGTCAGCACCTGTGAAACTGTGAACCTGTGAGACTGTGAACTACTGCGCGAAGCGCTCCCGCTCGTGCGGCCAGCACCTCAGACTTGAGCTCCTGCCAGCACGGCTCGCTGCGCCGCAAAAATGTCTTTCAACCCGCCTTCCGCAAGATCGATCAGATCGTTCAGCTGCGCGCGGCTATAGCTGCCCTTCTCCGCCGTGGCCTGCGTTTCCACCAGGCCACCATCGGCAGTCATCACCACATTCATATCGACCTCCGCCTGCGAATCTTCCTCGTAGCACAAGTCCAGCAGCGCAGCTCCGCCCACAATCCCCACTGAAGTCGCCGCCACCAGCTGCTTCATCGGCGATGTCTTCAACGTTCCCGCCGACACCAGCGCCTGCAGCGCAAGCGCAAGAGCTACCGCTGCTCCGGTAATTGCCGCCGTTCGCGTTCCGCCGTCCGCTTGGATCACATCGCAATCCAAAATCACCGTGCGTTCGCCCAACACCTGCATGTCAATCACTGAGCGAAGGCTCCGGCCAATGAGCCGCTGAATCTCATGCGTCCGTCCACCAATTTTTCCCCGTTCACTCTCGCGCGCCGTCCGCGTCACCGTCGACCGCGGCAGCATCGCATATTCGGCCGTCACCCATCCGCGTCCCGAATTGCGTAACCACCCAGGCACACCTTGCTCGATGGTCGCGTTGGTCAACACCCGCGTGTTGCCGAACGTGACAAGCACCGAACCTTCAGCTGTCTGTACAAATCCGGGTGTCAGTGTGAGAGAACGCAACTCGTTCGGCTTACGGCCGCCAGGGCGGAAAAATTGGGAAGGAACTGTTCCGGGCATATCGGGATTGTACGAGAATGGGTCGATCCCACGACCTTCACGGATTCTCCGGTTTCATTCCGGGAAATTGCCCTCACAGGCTCCAAATCCGGAAAACGCACAAAACCTGCGTTGAATCTGGCGATTCGGAGCACTGAACAATTTCAGATTCCCATTTCAGAACTTCCGCACCCCACGCCTTCTTCGCTCTTCTGCATTCCAGCGACGCAAACCCTTGGTTTTCGGGCACCCACATCAATTCCAAGTTTGGCACGCTACGTGTATCAGAACAGGACAATCACCGCATCACCTAATGAAGCCCATGACAGAAAGAGGAAGAGGCTCAATCATGCATCAAGTCGAACAACTGGCTCCGCCGATCGATCCAGAACTGACCCCGATCCATGCGAATTTGGACTTACAGGAAAGCGTCTCCCCAACCAGCGAAAATCTCGCCGCCGTCGCTCACGATGCCCGCAACATGGTCACTGCGCTGGGTCTGTATTGCGAATTGCTGGAAGAGCCAGGCGTTTTATTGCCGGCTTTCCGGCACTACGGCAGCGAATTAAGAATGCTCGCCACCGCCAGCAGGCGCCTTGTCGACAAGCTGACACGACTCGATGGCAATGCAGGTGGCGACGGAACCGTGGTTTCCGATGCAGCCTTGAATTGCAACGTGGATATTTGCGAACCGTCCCCGAATGCCTCGAGAACCACACAGTACTGGGCGGAAGTGTCACCCACCCTCATCCGCGATTTTGCCTGGGAACTGCAGAGCAATCGGAATCTTTTGGCGGCTCTGGCCGGCCCCGCAATTTCCGTCACCATCGATACCGAGGGCGGAGCTTATCCAATACGCCTTACAAGCGAGGATCTGACCCGCATCCTTGTGAACATGGTCAAAAACGCTGTGGAAGCGATGCCCGAAGGCGGGCGCCTCCACTTGAACCTGCGCGAAGCTCCCACCGCTCCCGGTCAAGACCCTTGGCTCATCCTCAATATTGAAGACAACGGCCCGGGCATTCCCCATGACGGATTCGAAGAAATTTTTAAACCCGGCTACTCTACGCACTCAAGGAATTCCCACGGCAAAGATCGGTGGCAGGCAGAACATCGCGGGCTCGGGCTCGCAATCACTCGATCCATTGTCGAGGCTGCCGGCGGAACAATCCACGCGGCAAACAGAGACCCGTTAGGCGCATGTTTTCAGATTGAACTGCCCGCTCATAGCTCCTAAAGCTGTTGGTTTGGAGGGCATAACTGCCAGACTCAATGCCTTTTGTTCAGTGACCTGACTCACTTACCAATAGTTAAGAGGCAGCTACGATGCTTGCAACGCAAGATTCAACTTGGGCCATGACAACTATTCCAACCTTTGTTCCACCTCCTCCTTCACTTCGCATGCTCGTTGTGGACACGGACGCCAACGTTCGCTCGGCATGCTCTGAAGTTGCTTCCATCCTGGGCTTTTGCGTTCAGAGCACAAGCGACATTGATCAGGCTCGAAGCCTGCTGAGTGGCCGCGCAGCGGATATTCTGTTAGTCAATTTGGCTACGGTAATTGGCTGCGGTCTCGGATTGATCTCCGACTTCAAATTGCTCTATCCGCAATTGACCGTAATAGCCATGGCCACAAGAGACTCTGTCCCGGCCGCAGTTGAAGCCATGCGCTGTGGCGCTTCCGACTACCTTACCAAGCCATTTTCAGTGGATGAACTCTCTGATGTGATCAAGCGTGCGACAGCTGGCTGTGTCGCAGACCAGGAAGCGCGTGAATGGCGCGACAGGATGCGGAAATCGGAGGGGTTCGGCAAGATCATCGGCCGCTCTGCCGAGATGGAGAAGCTCTACCGCATTCTCTCGAAAGTGGCGCAGAGCGCCCACCCGGTGTTGATCCTGGGCGAAAGCGGTACAGGTAAGGAGTTGGTGGCGAGAACAGTTCATGCCTGCGGCCCCAATGCAGAAAAGCCTTTTCTCCCCGTGGATTGTGGTTCGCTTGTTCCTACCCTTATCGAAAGCGAGCTTTTCGGCTACGTCAAGGGTGCATTTACTGGGGCAATGCGATCCAAAGACGGGCTGCTCGTTGCCGCGGAGAATGGCACCGTGTTTCTCGATGAGATCGGAGAACTGACGCTTGACCTGCAGGCCAAGTTGCTAAGGGCTCTTCAGGAAAAAGAGGTCCGTCCGGTCGGCGCGACGCACCGCGTTCCCATCCGGGCACGAATTGTTGCGGCCACAAATCGAGATCTGGCATCGATGGTAGAGAAGGGATCGTTCCGCAAAGATCTCTTTTACCGATTGAATGTCGTCAATCTCCGCATCCCTTCTTTGCGCAATCGCAGGGAAGACATTCCAATCCTTGCAGCACACTTCCTTGACCGTCGGAGCAAAACCGGCCCAACAGAATACATTCTGGATGATGAAGCGTTGCGCGTAATGGTGCACTACGACTGGCCTGGCAATGTGCGAGAACTTGAGAACGCAATCGAATGTGCCTGCTCGATGGCTTCAGGTCCATTGCTGCGACTCGGGGACCTACCGACGCAATTGAAACAACAAGGCGTGGCGGAACATCGAGCCGCGATCCTTCAATCGAGGGGCGTCGAAGAGAAAAGACGCCCGGTCACGCCGCTTGCAGATGTCGAGCGGGAAGCGATTTTACATACAATCAGGTTGCTCCAAGGTGACAAGCTCAAGGCGGCCAGGCTTCTCGGCATTGGAAAGACTACGCTTTATCGCAAGTTGAAGGAATACGGCATCAGTGACCCGATGCACCAGAACTAGTCGCCGCGGTCGTCGGCTATGCGGCCGTGATTCCTATCGCGCTTTGTGGCGAAAACAATCTGATTCCAGATGAGACGGACCATCAAGGAAGTCCTCAACAGGAACAACAAACTAAGGATTGGGTCATGAGTATATTGATCGTTTCGGGAATTGAAGGGGCGACTGGTTTGGCCGCGGCCATAGAGAAGCAACTGGGAACTGAAGTAAAAGTAGCGCAGGGCCGCAGAACCGCATTGTCTGCACTGCGAGCTCGCGAATTTGCCGTGGTAGTCGTGGACGAATCGCTGGTGGAGTGCGACCCGGAAGGAGCTGACCTGTTGTGGGAAAAAGCGGGCTTGGCCGTCCCTTTGCAAGTCAATTTTGCGACATCGGGCGCAGTGCGTCTGATTCGCGAGATTCGCGCGGCCATGCGTCGCCGTGAGCGCGAGCGGAACGTGGCGCACCGCGCAGCCATCATGGCCGTCGAATCCGATATGCGGTCGACGATTGCCGGACTACTTTTGCACTCACAGCTTGCACTTTTGGAGGACAAGATTCCCGGGCCAGCAGCTGATAAGTTGCGCATCGTTGCCCGCCTTGTGACAAACTTGCGGGATCGACTCGATAAACCTGGGCAGATCTCAGGACACCCGGCTGCCTGATCACCGGCGAGGGGCGAACCCGCGTTACTTGCGTTTCGAAACGACACTTTCGATTCGCGAGACCCGATGGATGGCGGACGGAGGATGCCTTAGTCTTGTTTGAGGTATGAAAGACTCCGCTGTTCTTCTAATTGATTGTCCGGATCGAAAGGGCCTTGTCGCGCGCGTGTCGGGTTTGCTCTACGAACACGGCGCCAATATCCTGCATGCTGATCAGCATCAGGACCATGACCTGGGCCTTTTCTTTATGCGAATGGAATGGGGCCTCGGCAACGGCGGCACGCGTTTCAATCTCAACGCGTTTGTCCAGGCCTTTACACCGATGGCTGCGGAACTGAACATGCGTTGGAAGCTGAGCGCAAGTGCTGAACAGCCTCGGATGGCTCTGCTTTGTTCGCAGTATCTCCATTGCATGGCCGACCTGCTGCATCGTTGGCGTTCGGGCGAATTAGCCTGCGAGATTCCGGTCATCGTTTCGAATCACCGAGACGTCGAAAAACTCGCCGCGTTCTACGATATTCCGTTTGAGTACACGCCGGTGACTGCGTCCACGCGCGGCGACGTCGAGGGACGACATTTGGAGTTGCTTACGCAGCATCGGGTCGATCTTGTCGTACTAGCCCGCTATATGCAGATACTGTCCGGAAAATTCGTGGACAACTACCCCGCGGCGATCATCAATGTGCATCACTCGTTTCTTCCGGCATTCACGGGCGCGAAGCCATACCACGCGGCCCATGCACGAGGCGTGAAGCTGATCGGAGCAACCAGCCACTACGTCACCGAGATTCTCGATGACGGACCGATCATCGAACAGGACGTCGCACGCATTTCGCATCGCGACCAAGTAGAGGATCTGGTCGCACGCGGTCGCGACCTGGAGAGACTGGTCCTTGCGCGCGCGGTGCGATGGCACCTGGACCGACGAATCCTCTGCTACGGAAACAAGACGGTTGTCTTCGATTGATCTCGCGGGCTATTCAACGAGCGCGTCAGCAATCCCGAGGTGCTTGTCGAGTGCGGCAACGCCGAGGTCAATTTCGTCCTTTGTAACGATCAGTGGCGGCGCAATGACGAAGTGGCTGATCCAAGCCTGCTGAACGACGCCGTCGGCCATCATTTTTGCAGCGATCTGTTCGACCACAAGCGGTTTGCCCTCAACTTTATCTCGCATCGTGTTGAAGGGCTCTTTGGTCTTACGATTCTTGACCAGCTCTACGCCGAAAAACAGACCCAGACCGCGAACCTCGCCAATCGACGGGTGTTTTTCCTGGAGTTCCATAAGCTTTTCTCGAACATACGGCTCCAACTCGGACGCGCGCTCGACAAGCTTGAGCCGCTGCATCTCCTCGATGGTGGCGACGGCAGGGCCGAGCGTGATGGGGTGCGCCTCGTAAGTGTGGCCGTGCGAAAAGTAGTGGTCCTCGAAGTAGTCCGCCAGCTTCTTCGTTGTGGCGCAGAGCCCGAGCGGAACGTAGGCGGATGTGATGCCCTTCGCGGTAACAAGAATATCGGGCTTCACATTCCAATGGTCTACGGAGAACCATTTACCGGTGCGTCCCCAGCCGGCCATGACCTCGTCGGCAATCATCAGAACTCCGTGCCGATCGCAGATTTCGCGAAGGCGCGGGAAATATTCAGGCGGAGGTATAAGAACGCCGTTGGTTCCGACGATGGGTTCAAGGATGATGGCAGCGACGTCACTCTCGTTGCGAATCATGTGCTCGATGTAGTCGACACAAGCGACGTTACATCCCGGGTAGGTGTGCTTGATGGGGCAGGCGTAACAATTGGTCTCCGGCGCAAAGACGACGCCTCCGCCCTTGCCGCCCGGTTCCATTGCCCAGCGGCGCGGGTCGCCGGTTGCGGCAATTGAACCCATGGTTGATCCGTGGTAAGAACGGTACCGCGAGATGATCTTAGTCTTGCCTGTGACCATGCGGGCGATTTTGAAAGCGGCTTCGTTGGCCTCGGTTCCGCTGGTAGCGAAGAAGAACTTATCGAGCCCCGCCGGCAGGACCTCCAGCAGTTTGGCGCTCAGTTTGGCGCGAGCCGAGGTTGCATAGACTGGGCCAACAAAGGCCAATTCACGTGCCTGCTCCGCAATCGACTCCACGACCCGCGGATTCTTGTGTCCGAGGTTCACGCACATGAGCTGCGAACTGAAATCGAGGTAGCGTTTGCCCGCGCCGTCGGTAATCCAGCAGCCCTCGGCGTCGGCGATATAGAGCGGCTTCCATGTCTTCTGGAAGCGCCAAGTGCCGTAATTTGTTTCGCGGGTGAGGCTCGAAACCTCCTCGGGGGTCATTGCGGAATTGATAGCAGTTTCGCTCATATGCGACCTCGATGGGAATGTATCCCCTTCATGCTACGGCATGGATGCGGGCGGTTGCATGTGCCGCGACGAGCGGAGTGCGATCCCACCTAACAGCAAGATCACCGCGAAGAGGGCTGTCCACAGCAGGGCCGGATGCTTCTCGGTAAATGGCCGCGCGTCGGGGCGCGGCGTATAAGCTGGATTTTGCAATTCGGCGCCGAGCGTTGCGGTCAGGGCAACGGGGCGCGGAGACGACCATGTCGCATAGTCGTAACGCGGAGCTGTGAGTGTGGAATCGCCGTAGAAAAGGGCGATGCCGTTCGTTCCAGCCGAATCGAAGCAGAGATCGCGTTCGATCATTGCGAGGCGCACTGGCGCGAATTGAATGGGAGCGTCGTCGCCGTTCTCGATTGTGATTTTCCACTCGGTCGGTTCCTCGTAAAAGATCTCCGGAACATTCACGAACAGACGTTCTTCGTCGATGGCGCGGCCGTTAAAAACCCGATGAATGCGAAGGATCTGCCCTTCGGCAAGGTTCGACGAAGCCAGCGGTTGATCGTTTTCGCTCGGATTGACCAGTTTCGGAGTGACCGCGACGCGGATGGGGCGGCTGAAGTTTACGGGTTGAGCCGGCGCCTCCAAGACGATCTGATCGACTGGAACATGTGCTGGAACGGTGAGTTCAGCGACCGACATGTGCCCTTTTTGCGCAAAGGCTGCGGACTCCTCGAGTGGAAAATATATCGGCTTTGAGGCGGTCTGAGGCACGGCAAGCATGTCTCCAATTTGCTCAGGGCCGACGGGGCCGGAAACGGCGAAGTGCAGAATCCGGAAGTTCGATTCGGGAAGATGAAGGACTGTGCTGCGGCCAAGGTGTTGACCGGTGAAGTCGAAGATTGTGTACGAACCGATGTGGGTCGTCGGGCTTGACGGCGTCTGGCTTCCAGAAACGGATATGACTGCAAGGAAGTCGTGGCCTGTCACAGATAGATCGATATCGCGGTATTCGCCTTCAGGCATTTCGGCGTCGAAGACGGTTTGTTTTCCGCGGCGGCCAAGATTGAGCGCCTTAATGGCCGGACGCGACGCGGGGCGCGGAGTCGCGTTGCGCAAAACGTAAGGGACTTGTTCGGATCCGCGGTAGAGCCGGAGATCCGCAAGTCCAAGTGCGGCGTGAGCAAACGTCTGCTCGTCGGGTACAAAACAGGATTGGCCTGGCGCGTTCGAAGGCAACTGCACGGGCCGCTCAAACTTGAAGTAACGCGGATCGGAAGTCGGAACGGCCGCGGCCAACAACAGAATTGTGCCAAGGAGTTTCACGCGTCGTGCCCTTCCTGGCCGCGCAGGTGAAATAGGTCGCGCTGATAGACGAAGCTAACTGCCAGCAGTAACGCACCGAGCCCGAGGAAGCTGAGAATGCGATAGCCCTGGCTGAGTTGACTCACGTCAATGAGAAAAACCTTGGCAATGGAGGCTGCGAGGAGCACCAAGGCCTGCCAGCGAAGAAATGCAGAGTGACGCGAGAAACCGAGTGCGAGGAGGATGGCGCCGAAGGCCATGAAGAATGCAGAGTAAGTGAACTGCGCATACATGTGGTACTGCTCGTAATGAGCGAAGCCGTGCGATATGCCACTGCCCCACCAATACGTATGGATCTCGAGCGACACAGCGATGAGGATAAGAATGTTTACGGCAAGCACCGACAAGGCAGCGAGAGTCAGCCAGTGCTGATTGGAGGGTGCGGCTTCACCAGCAGAGTTCTGCTGCGCATGCCATGCGACAAAGGCGAAGACCGCGATGGCGAACAGATAGGTTGCAAAACGATGATTGAAAACCGGCGCAAGGATGCCGTAGGGATTGATGGTAAGGAGCGCGACCAGCGCCAAGCAGAGGCAGAGCTCGGCAAGCACGCGCAGGAAAACCGAGCGGGTGCGCGAAGCGATCCATAATAACGCGGCGCCTTCGGCAAGCCATCCAATCGTGATCCACCGGCCGGAGGCCCTCAGCGGAATGGCGATGGTGAGAAAGACGACAGCCGCGGCGAGGTGCAATTCAGAAAGCAGGGCCGGGCTGGTGCGCCATCGTCCGCTGGCCGGCAGACGCAAGAGCAAAAGGTAGAACGCGGCGAAGGCCACGGCGAGCCAAGGGCTGGCCCAATCGGCATGCTTCGATTCAAGGATTCCGTAAAAGGCAATGAAACCGAGACTGGCGTTGGCGATGGGCAGGATGACAGTTGCAAGTTTGTCCCAAGCGGAGGTGAGATCTGCGACTCCATGATCGGGCGAAGCCGGCTCGATACGGACGAGTCGCGGCGCGAGCGCAAAGACCAGAAAGAAACATGCGATGAAGAAAGCGGTGCGATCGGCCTGGCTGTATGAGTAAAACTCCATGGACCAGCCTGCGACATAGAAGATTGTTCCAGCGAAGCCGCCGAACAACAGGCGCGACCAGGGGCGCAGAGCAACGAGGACGAGCACTGTGAGATCGAAGAGCAGAATGTAGCTGAACAGCGCGACTTCGTGGTTTTCTCCCGTGGAGACAAGGAGCGGTGTACCGAGGCCGCCGGCGATGGCGTAAACGGCGAGCAATTCCGAGTCCTGAATCCACGATAAGAATCCGTTGAATGCGGTGACAGCGATCATGGCTCCGAATGCGACCGGCGCCGGGATCAAGTGATAGAGCGAGAATGCTGCCCAGAGAGAGAGGTACAAAATGCCACTGCCGACGGACTTGAGCGAGTAAGAAAATGCCGTGAAGCCCTTGCTGCGAAAGCGTTCAGACCAGGCGATGAGGCCGGCACCAGCGACCAGGCCGATAAGGATGCGGCCGAGCGGACCGATCCAGTGATTGTCGAAGGCAAACTTGAGAAACCACGCGACGCCGATGAGGATGGCCAGAATGCCGATGCGGTTGAACCATTGCGAACCAATGCGGCTTTCGAGCGAGTGATCTGGTTGCCGGGTGCTGTCTTGCGTCATGCCGAAGCTTGGAGGAGCGATGGGCGGCGGCCTGTGCGCTGGTTGTGGCGGCGGAATCTGCACGGGTGGCTGCGCGCCGGGTGTAACGGTGCTTAGTTGTGGCGGCGCCGATTGAGGAGCGGCCGCGGGACCTTGCCAGTCTTCAGCAAGGATGCCCTGGCGATAGAGCGCAAGCTCGAGGCGACGGACGCGGGCGCGCAGTTCCTGGACCTGGTCTTCGGCACTGCCGGGAGCATTGGGATCCATGCGCACCACTTTACCGCAACCGGAAGCTTGTGACCGGTGAGTCAAGTGAGGAGACTGGAGATTGAGGGCCGCCAAGCTTCGCAGGTGCCGTCCTGTGCTGACCGCAGGGGGGATTTGCCATCCAGGCAAATGCGCTTCGCGCAGTAGTCCACAATCTCACAGGTTCACAGTTTCACAGGTGCTGGCTGCACGGGGGATTTGCCATCCAGGCAGCCGCGCTTCGCGCCCCCGCTGAATCTCACAGTCTCACAGCCGGGAAAGCGGAGTTGGCGGTGCCGGCGGAGTTCGTCATGCTGGTCGGGCCGTTGATCTGGGCACATTTTTGCGCACCAGGATTGCGATTCGGTCAATAGGC
>Ga0210385_10002965_pt1 | contig 10176 bp, 8 predicted proteins | sample IncBWH26OmetaG_FD_160107 | JGI IMG/M metagenome (GOLD analysis project Ga0210385, IMG submission 160107) | Forest soil microbial communities from Barre Woods Harvard Forest LTER site, Petersham, Massachusetts, United States - Inc-BW-H-26-O ...
CGGCAGCAGTTGATCATGGTAGCGCTCGATGGCAGTGTCTAGCCGTGAGGAGATAAAGGCGGGAGTGTCGCCAAAAAGATGGATATATTCGTGGACTTGCTTGATGACTTCCAGCGGCAGTTCGGAAACCAGGGTGCGATCGGCTATGAGAAAGATTGGGACCTTCTTGTTGCGGTGACGTACGCCTCGAATGATGTCAAGAGCGGCGCGTTCTTCAAACTGCGAGTCTCCTTCCAAGTCCCAGTCGAGCAGGACGGCAGAGTAGCTGGGATCAGAGGTAACCAGCGAGAGACCGTCCTCAGGAGAGGTTGTGCGAACGACCTCATAGCCCTCTTCACCGATGGCATCGACTAGGCGTTCCATCGCACGGTCGGAGACAGAGTCGGTGCGCCCAACCTCACTGGCAATCAACAACACCCAACGCTTCTCACTCATTTGGCCTCTTTTTTCCCGTCTCCACTTAATATCCTACTGCCTTCTCCCTCGCTTCGGGACGAGTACGAACGCCAAAACTAAATTCCGGAAAAGACGCGCGCTAGTGTGTTTCCTTTTCCGATGAAATGAGAATGCATGTATCGTTGCCCCATGCGTAGGAGGCCTGGCTGACCACTGCCGATTTCAGGTGCAGTCCATGTCCAGTTTCAGAGGGTCCCAAGCACTGTGTGAGAGACATGTGTCACTGACGAGATTTAACCAACTGTTCACCAATCAAAAGCGGACGTCTGCGGATCCCGTCGGCTCGCCAAGAAGAATCAAAGCCGAACCAAGGCGAAACGCCAAGATAATGTGGATCGGTATCGACTCGTGAGTCAGTCTTCTCCGCTTTGCTTTTGGAACTGGCGCAGGTCGCAAGCGATTCCGCTCGCAGCCCGTTTATCAATCAATGACCAAAATCATTAGAGCGTTGGGAAGTACTTAATTGGCTGCCCCCCAGGCAGCAATCTCCATTCATTCGAAATAAGTTGGGCGCGCTGTTCGAATCGATACCCATATTGATACCCACGCTATTGTGGAACTCCGCCAACCGGAACCATCCCCGTTGGGTGGAGTTTTACACACCGAGTGTGGACATTCTCTGAGGATCGACTCTCTTCCCTATCACATTGAGATGCTGATCGCAATCGCGGCATCAGGATATCTGCGGTTGAACATGTAATAGCCGTCATTCCTGTAATCGACGTAGACATCGTCGTTGTCGTACCAGTCGTTCGACCAATATTCCGGCCACGGATCAAGGAGCGTTATCCAGTAGCCTCCGTACTGGAAGCGTGGATATCCGCCGGAAACCATGAAGGGACGGCCGGAGATCCGAAACCAATGCTGCGGGCCAAAGTAGCCGCGATAGCGATCCTGCGGACTCCGAAAACCGCTCCTTCTCTCTTGTTGTTGAGCCTGCTGCTGCCTGTCCTGATTCTGCCGTGGCTGAATCTGCTGTTCCTGTCGGCGACCTTGATCCCGTTCCGGCTGCTGCCGTGTCTGTTGTTGCTGGCGGCCCTGATTCCGCCCATCCTGAACCTGTCTGCTCCGCCGATCCTGATTTTGCGGCTCTTGGGCACGCTGCTGATCATGGCTGGGTTGCTTTCTTGCTTCTTGCTCCTGCCTGTGCCGATTCTGCTTCTCGTTTTTGTCGTCCTGCTGTCCATAGGCAGGAAGAGCGATTCCAAGAATCAAAGAGAATACAGCCGTACTAAGGACTGCAAGTTTCATGGATTGACCTCTTATTTGCAATAATTGGCGGCCGCTTGTGCGGTTTCTCGTTCGCTCGCACGCACGTGAGCAATTTTGATCAGACCCGCCCGATCGTCCCAGATGATGATGGACAGAGATTGATCGCGCTTATGCTCGACCTGAGACCACCTGTCCAGATGCTTGTCAATGCTCAATGAGTCTTTCGGCATGACCGGAAAACCAGCGGGGTTCGCAGTCCACACACAAAAGCAAATGGTCTCCAATGAGGTCATGTCTTGACGATCCACAAACAGAAAATATTCGATTCCGCTGACTTTCTCGCACGCGCGGGGCTTGGCCGGAAGATTATCGAGTTGAAGCCAAAGGAGACATTTTTCTGCCAGGGAGACGCGGCAGATTCCGTGTTCTATCTCCAGAAAGGCCGCGCGCGACTCACCGTTGTATCGGAGAGTGGCAAAGAGGCTACGATCACCCTTCTATCTGCCACCGATTTTGTCGGAGAGGAGTCGTTGGCCGCAATCGTGGGCTTGCACCTGGCGACAGCTACTGCCGTCAACTCCTGCACCGCGCTCAAGATCAGCCGAAAAGAGATGATTCGCGTGATGCACGATGAACCAGCGTTTGCTGATCTTTTTCTGAAGTTCCTGCTGGTCCGCAGTATGCGAGTCCAGGCCGATCTTGTCGATCAGCTTTTCAATTCGAGTGAAAAACGCCTGGCACGGATTCTTCTGTTAATGGCGGAATTTGGCAAGCCGGGCGGGCCAGCAACTTACATTCCATCAATCACTCAGCAGACGTTGGCGGATATGATCGGAACCACTCGGTCGCGGGTGAGCTTCTTTATGAACCGCTTTCGCAAGCTTGGTTTTATAAGCTATAGCGGCCGAATCCAGGTACATAAGTCATTGCTCAATGTCGTCCTTCTCGACCAGCTGCCAGAACATAATGCCAAGAAGCCACCAATCCCATTTCCGAGAGCACTTCTTAAGTACTCGACTAAGGCTGTCAGAACGACCACGCATAAACCGGCTCGACGTCTTCGGAGTGCGTAGCAAGATTGAAATACCCAGGCAGAATCCTATGGGACGTTCGGCACGAGAGTCAGCGTCGGCGTATGGTTAGAAGAGACTCTGTTTCCCCTTCTCGCCTTCGGCACTCCAGGCTTCGCTTCAGACGAGCGTTTTCAACGCAAGCAACCGAACCACTGGAGCAGCCATGAGCCTCATCAAGAAAGCAGACGTAAAGAATCACCTTTCTGCCCGTCACCGCAGCGAGATACACCTGACTCGACCGGAAGACCAGTCAGATGCAACGGGTTTCGCACACGAGGATTCCACAAGCGAAGTTCCCAAAGCGAACGAGTCGGCGGGGAATCTATCGAATATTCCCGCACCCAGTGGACCAGACGCCGCCTCGAAGGTTACCTCAAAAAGCGTAATAGAGTGATATTGCGCTCCATTTTTTTGCGCAGCGGGTGCACTCTGCCGAATCGTGTTGATCCGCGTAGAGAGCCATTTTGTGACAATTGGGCACATGTCGAAAAGATTGAAGCGTCGGATTTTGACGTGATGATCCGAAAAGCCGGCTGGCATTTTATATGGGTGCAGGGGTCTTGTTCGCGCCAGGGATTCGGTCTGACAGAAGAGAATGCGATTCATCGAGCCTTATCCAGCGCGCTGAGAGGAATCAACAAGCGATTCAATGCAGCGGAGTTTGGTTCTCTTCGGATCTTGCGGTTTCCAGGCTTCTACGTTGCGCACGTCAAAATGGAATCCCGGCAGATTCAGCAAAACACATCGCTGGACGTGGTGGTCGACGAGAGCCGTCCGTTGGCAATATAGCGCCGGTTGACTGGAAGTGTGAGAGCCAAGTTCTGATCACTACATATGAGTGCAGTCGGCGAATTTGCGCCACGCATGACTTAAATCAATACAGAAAGCGGGAAAAATGCCTATTCCAATTCCGACAAATTCTGCGAAACATTTTGAAGGATCACTTTCGTCGCCCTCCTGTCAGGTTCCATTTGAGGCAAGCACGCTACCCTTGCCTACCCGCATCGCGTTTGTGGGAAACTATTTGCCCCGTGAGTGCGGCATCGCAACCTTCACGACTGACCTGTGCAATGCTCTTACAGACGAGTACGGACAAGGACGCCTCTTCGCGATTCCGGTGAACGATCCCGATTCGAGTTATGAATACCCGGAGCAGGTTCGTCTTGAACTGGAGCAAGAGGACCTGGCATCCTACGAGCGAGCCGCGGAGTTCCTCAACTTCAATGGCAACGACCTTGTTTGCCTGCAACATGAATATGGCATTTTTGGCGGCGCCGCCGGCCGCTACGTTCTGGCATTGCTTCGCAAATTGAAAATGCCGCTGGTAACGACACTGCACACGGTTCTGCGCGAGCCCGATGCAAATCAACGCATCGTGCTCGAAGAGATCGCGCAGCTTTCTGATCGCCTGGTGGTGATGAGCGAATTGGCGGCACAGCTTCTTCGCGATGTATATGCGGTTCCCGCCGGAAAAATAGATGTGATTCCCCACGGTGTCCCTGATCTACCGTTCATGGACCCCAACTATTTCAAAGACAAGTTCGGTACCGAAGGCAAGTCTGTCTTGCTCACCTTCGGACTGTTATCTCCGAACAAGGGGATTGAGAACGTAATTCGGGCTTTGCCTGCGATTCTGGAGCACCATCCGAACGTCGTCTATATTGTCTCCGGCGTGACTCATCCGCACATCCGTCGACGCGAGGGCGAACGCTATCGCGAAAGCCTGCAGGCGCTTGCCGAAGAGCTCGGAGTTAGCGATCACCTGATCCTCAACAATCGTTTTGTGAGCGCGGAAGAGCTTGTAGAGCATGTCGGGGCCGCGGATATCTACATCACCCCTTATCGACAGGAAGCCCAAATTGTGTCAGGCACTCTTGCCATTGCACTCGGAGCAGGCAAGGCGATCATCTCAACGCCCTATTGGCATGCCAAGGAGTTGCTTGCAGAGAAGAGAGGCGTCCTCGTTCCTTTTGAAAATCCCGAGGCCATCTCCAAGGCGGTCCTCGCTCTCCTCGAGAACGACGCGGAACGCCACGCGATGCGCAAGAGGGCTTATCTGCACGCTCGCGGAACTACGTGGCCCAAAACAGCGAAGGCTTATATGGCCAGCTTTCAGCGCGCGCGGTTCGAGCGTTCCTTGGAGCCCAAGGCCAGCCACCCGGACGACCTGGTTGTGCCTCAGGCAGAGGCAGAAGATCGGCTTCCCCGCCTCAACACCACCCACCTATTAACCATGACTGACGACACGGGTATGCTGCAGCATTCGATCTTCTCTGTGCCCAATCCCCGTGAAGGCTATACAACAGACGACAACGCTCGCGCGCTCATTGTTTCCACTCGGCTCGAGAATGCCGACGAATCCGGGTGCCTCAATCTCTCCCGGCGGTACCTGGCTTTTCTCTGGCTCGCGTTCAATGACGATGCGGGACGTTTCAGGAACTTCCTCAGCTACGACCGCAACTGGCTGGAGCAAGTTGGTTCTGAAGACAGCCATGGCCGGGCTCTTTGGGCTTTGGGAACGGTTCTGGGCCATTCGCAGGATGCCGGATTGCGCGGTGCAGCGGGAAGACTTTTCGAGTCCGCGGTTCCTTCAGCAATAAAGTTTACGAGTCCGCGCGCATGGGCGTTCAGCGTGCTCGGAATGCAGGCGTATCTTGGACGCTTCCCAGGAGACAGAGAGATGCAACACCAACGCAACACGCTCGCCAATCGCCTGCTCGATGTTTACCTGCGAAGCTCCAACGCCGGGTGGCATTGGTTTGAGAAGAGCCTTTCCTACTCAAACGCAAGGTTGCCGCAAGCCCTCATTCTGGCCGGGTGGCACAGCGAGAACAAGAGAATGTTTGCTGCGGGAATCGAGTCTCTGGAATGGCTTGTCGCGGCACAGCATCGCGACGAGGCAATGATGTTCGTGCCGATCGGTTCCAGCGGATCCTTCAGCGAGGGCAAAGAGAGGCCCCGCTTCGATCAGCAGCCGGTCGAAGCTTGCGCCACAATCTCTGCCTGTCTTGAGGCATACAGGTTGACGGGGAATGAGCATTGGTGCGCTGAAGCTTATCGCGTATTCGATTGGTTCCTCGGCAAGAACGACCTCCGCGTGGCGCTCTACGATGCCACATCCGGCGGCTGCAAGGACGGCCTTCATCCAGATCGCGTCAACGAGAACCAAGGAGCTGAGTCTACGCTCTCCTTTCTGATGGCCCTGCTTGACATGCAGGCATCCTCTGAAACAAACGCGAAAAAAACGCATTCCGAATTGAGGGTTTCTGTTGAATCCGAATACTGCAACGGCTCCGTTTAATGGTTCAGTGGCTGCCGCATCCACCGAAGTACCCCTTCTCACGCGCTACGCGCTGAACCCGATTCTAAGCAGGGACCATTGGCCTTATCCGATCAACAGCGTGTTCAATGCTGCGGCTGTGCGCCTCGCTGATGGAGACACCTTGCTGTTGTGCCGCGTCGAGGACAGGCGAGGCATTTCACATCTGTGCGCCGCACGTTCTGCCAATGGTATCGATGGATGGCGCATCGACGAGAAACCCACGCTGGTTGCAAACCCCCACGAATTCCCTGAAGAAATCTGGGGCATCGAAGATCCCCGCATCACTTACGTCCCGGAACTCGAACAGTACGCAGTGGCGTATACCTCGTTCGCTCGTGGCGGCCCCGGAGTTTCACTGGCGCTCACCAAAGACTTCCGAACGTATGATCGATACGGCGTAATCATGCCGCCAGAAGACAAAGATGCCGCATTGCTCCCGCGGAGATTCAACGGCTACTGGGCTATGATCCATCGTCCAGTAACCACATTGGGAGCCCACATGTGGATTTCGTATTCGCCCGATTTGAGGCACTGGGGCAGCCATAAAGTCATCCTGGAAGCGCGACGCGGCGGATGGTGGGATGCGAACAAGATCGGGTTGTGCTCCCCGCCGATCGAAACTGCAAAAGGATGGCTGACGATCTATCACGGAGTGCGCCATACTGCGTCTGGCAGTATCTATCGGCTCGGCCTCGCGCTCTTCGATCTGGAACGGCCGGATGTCTGCCTGCAGCGCGGTGAATCCTGGATGTTCGGACCGGAAGCTCCCTATGAACGCAGCGGCGACGTGAACGACGTCGTATTTCCATGCGGACAGACCATTGGGACGGACGGAGACACCATCAATCTCTACTACGGTGCAGCCGACTCGTGCATCGCCCTGGCCACTGGCAGCATTCGCGCCCTTTTGGCATGGTTAGAGGCAAATCCCAGTTCGGGAGACGGAATTGCACGCTGACGCGTGCGTCGTTTATGGAAAGGAAGTTCCGGATGACTGCTGCAACCACAACTTGGCCAACCTGGCTGCCGCGGGTCCTATGGCCTCGGCGGGTTTGTCCTAGCTGCAACTCGCTTCAATTCAAACCCGGTGAGTTACGTTCAATCGACGAGCTTTTGGCCATGTTCGCTCTTCGGCCAGTCCGATGCATGTTCTGCTGGCGGCGCTACTACTGGCTTTCTTTCCGAGGTGCAGCATGAGCATTCTGATGTCGAACTCGCTGAAACATCGAATGACCTCACCGCGACTCCCCTACTGAAACTTCACTACGAGACTTAGAGCGGAAGTTGGAAGAGGTATGTTCGGTACCGTACACAAGAAGGTGGTATCTTTCACAAACCAAATCCCATCTGCATTCATTTCTTGAGTTCCGCCACGAATTCTGCGTGGCGAGGGTTTGCCAATATGTGCAATATTCTAAAGCATGAGGGCACCGCGCGTCGGCCAAGAGGTTAGGGTTGATGGGCTCAACGGGAGATTTACGGTTGCGCGAGTATACCCTCATTTCGGGACTGCCGATCTTGAATTGACGACATGCCCACAAAAAACTCGAATGCATCTTCCGATTAGGATGATGCACCTTGTTGGAATAGATAAAGCTGGAGAATGGGACACAGAGGCCGACAAAGCCAGTTACCACATCGATCCGAAGCGCCACAATGCTGACTTGCTTGTTGGGACCCAGGCGCAGTCACTCCTCAGATTTCCCGTGGGTATCGTGCGCTGACAGAACGGCAAAGGCAGCTCTATTGCACAGGAAAAACATTGGCGGAAGAATTGGTGCAGATGACACCCGCGACTCAGCCCGCTCCACAGCTGTCTACGTCACCGTCTCGCGCTGCATAGGGAAGGCCATTGCTAGGTGATGAGTCAGACAGAGCTTTCTTACTTTTCCCTTCCAGAATCGTGGCCCCGCCCACAGGTTTTCGATTTCCGCCGGTTTGATTCAAAGGCAGAAAGACGGAGAAGACGGTCCCCGGCGATTGCGAGAGGAAACTGCTTTTTACCCGGATCGTTCCGCTGTGTCTCCGGACGATTTCAGAGCTAATCCAGAGGCCAAGTCCGGTTCCGGTGTCGCCCTTTGTGCTGACAAACGGCTCGAAGAGTGTCTTTCTAATCTCGGGGATGATCCCAGAGCCTGTGTCTGCCACGGTCAAACGGATGCCGGGACGCGCCCCATTTCGGTGTTCGCGCGTGTTAGAAACCCGGATCTTGAGTCGGCCTCCCTGACTCGATGCGTCCAGCGCGTTTCCGACCAGGTTCAAAATCACCTGGCGAAGCTCGCCGGCCATTCCAACAATTGGAGGACATTTCCGAAAATCTTTCTCAATCACGATTTCAGCGTACGCCAATTTGGACTTGTAGAGGATAAGAGCGGAGTCCACGATTTCTGAAAGGTGGACCGATGCAGGCTTGCTCGGCTCGCGGTAGAAGCGCAGGGTCTGGGTAACGATTTCGGATATGCGCGCCAACTCATTCTCCGCAATCTCTCTGTGCTTTTGCGCCTCCTGCAACGAAGTTGAAGTGCCGATGAGGTAAAGAAGATTGGTGACAGAAGCGAGCGGATTATTGATTTCGTGGGAGATGCTCGCTGCAAGACGCCCGGCAACAGCCAGCTTCTCTGTTCGACGAATTGCCTCTTCCGCAGCGCGGTTTCTGGCGATGTAGTCTCTCATCTGATATTGGCGGCCGCGGCTGCGCAGTGCCGCCTGGATGGTGCTGACAAAAGTCTCAGGTCGGACCGGTCGCTCCATCAACACAACGTTTCCAAGAGGTTCACGCGCTCGCATTCTTCTGCGCCTCTCCTCATCGAGTTCCCCGCTCACGGTCAGAAGGATCAGGGGAAAGTCGGACCAGGAAGGTTGTTCGCCAATGCGCGCCGCCCATAGGGAGATGGCAGACAAGGTGAGGGCTTCCTCTGCAAGAATCAAAGCCCCGCCACCTGCGTCAAATTCGGCAAGAGCCATTTCCGCCGTCGCTGAAAGGACGCAAAAGATGTCATTGCTGGCCAGTAGATTGCATATCAATTCCCCATCGCGTCCCGTCGGAGCAACAACAAGAACGCGGAGTTCATTGTGCGGGCCGGTCATTTGTGCTCGCCAGGTTTCTCAAACGATTGGGTCAACCGCAGACCATCGATGCCACCACGGTAAGTTGGTGCACCGGTTAGCACGCCTTCGAATTCCGTCAATACGCTTCCTACTTCAATAGCGCCGTTCTTCATCACCAATTCGCGGATGGTGCGCTCATGTTCTCCGCTGCGTTTTTTGATGACGGAGAGAGCCTGGCGCACCTCACCTGCCGCCTCGAAATATCGAAACAGCAGCACGGTATCTGCCAGATAACTGACATCGACTGGAGTGTCAATGTTCGTTCCTACAAATCCATGTTGGGCAACGGTCATCAATGTCGCCACTCCCTTCTGGCCCAGGTAGGCCAGCAGTTCGTGCAATTGCATGGCGAGAAATTTTTCGCCGGGCATGGCATTCAGGAATCCGTTCAGGCTGTCGATGATCAGCAGTTTCAGATCCTGCTTTTCGACCATTCGGCGGATTTCGTGAACGAATTGACCGGGCGACAGTTCCGCGGCATCGACCTGGCGAAGAGAGAATTTTCCAGAGTCAACGTGCTTCTTGATATCAAGCCCCAGACCCTTTCCCCGTATCAGCAGAGTCGCCAGGGATTCATCGAAGGCGAAAAGGGCCGCAGTCCCGCCGCGTTCAACCTCAGACACAGCGTAGCGAGCCGCCATAGTGGATTTTCCGCACCCGGCAGGCCCGAGCAGAAGCGTGCTTGTGCCGCTGTCAAGTCCGCCGCCGAGCAACGTATCGAGTGCCGCAATGCCACTCTTCAACTGCGTCGGCTCAAGCGCCAGAACATGCTCAGATGCTACGAGTCGTGGATAGACTTCCACGCCGCCACGCTTGATGCAGTAATCGTGGAAGCCCTCGCGGAATCGTGCACCGCGCATTTTCTTCACTTCCAGGCGGCGCCGCTTAATGCCGTATTCCCGCTCCACGCTTTCCATCATGATCACGCCGTGGGCAATGCTTTGCAGTTGCAGGTCATGACGTTCTGAGGTGCGATCATCCAGCAATAGGACGGTGCAGTTGCGT
>Ga0210385_10002966_pt1 | contig 10176 bp, 9 predicted proteins | sample IncBWH26OmetaG_FD_160107 | JGI IMG/M metagenome (GOLD analysis project Ga0210385, IMG submission 160107) | Forest soil microbial communities from Barre Woods Harvard Forest LTER site, Petersham, Massachusetts, United States - Inc-BW-H-26-O ...
ACAGAAAGGGACGAGATCGTAACCGGCGCTGTACCCGAAGAGGTCAGGGTCACGGACTTCGTCGCCTCAGCGCCCACATTTACACTCCCAAACGCCACCGATGTCGCACTCAGGGTCAGCGCCGGCACACCTCTCGGAGTTGCGGACGCGGAAGCTGCTGCAGCTGCCGTCAGAACTAGAAGAAAGATCAGGACATTTCCGAGATTGCTGAGGGTGGTGTAAGAGCCGCGTTTCCAATAAACAGCTGTAGCAGTAATTCCATTCATCTAATTTCCCTTCAAAATGCGCACGCGTCCGCATATGCGCACGAGCCCAGCTCGGGCACAGAATTCAATCGCCAGGTTGGCGTTTGTTGTATGTCTAGAGTCGCGTATGCAAGGGAATTTAGCGCGTGATTCTTGTCACTAGTAATCTTCGGCTGTGTTACCTTGGTGTTATCAAGAATTGTTTACAGTTGGTATGTTGTAAGTCAATTAAAATGAAACAATTAATCGATAGCGAACCGCAGATAGCTGCAGAGATAGAGTTACTGTCAGGAAAAATTGAACTGCAAAACATCCGGATCTAAGGTAGGCATAACTTCCTGTTTGATTACTGGCGAATCAAATGCCGAGCGGGCAGTTCTGACACTCATTGAGCGACCGGCGAGCGCAAAAGTAGACGGACGGTCTGAAGAAGAGTGGGGAAGACCGAGAGATGTTTGTTCAGTGCGACCAAAGCGCAGCGAGCAAAGCAGATTTTAATTTCCCAAGTCGTTCAAGCCGGGCGCTAGGTTCTATCCGATCTTCGCGCTGCTCCCGCTCATATCGACCGGCAACTGCACTGTGGTTTGCTGAAAAAGCCAGTCCGGGTCGCAGCCAAGCACCTGGGCTATCTGTTCTTGCATCTGCTTTCCTGGCGCGCGAACTCCGTTAATGATGCGGCTGAGATAGGCCTCGTCGATGCCCACAAGTCTCGCCAGGCGATTTTGACGCATGCCGGTTGTGTACACCCGGAGTTTCAGATTGGGGTAGATGCTCCGTTCTTTCACTGCAACGTGATTTTCGCCGTTACTCGCAGCCTGGGGAATTGACGCTCTCGCTTCTACTGTCACGTTTATGCTCCGCTGCTTCTGAAGAGGCAGACCTTGAACTTATGGCAGTTAGCAAAGAGTTGCCAGACCCATTTGGTAATCCGGACTGACTTTTGTAGTAATGCCAGCCCAGTTACTCATCCGGACGACGTCATATAAGTTCCAAGATCAGTTTAGTTTAGGCTCAATGCGCAATGGAATTCTCTCTTCTTGATCGGGGACTTGCCCGCACCGTCTGCACATGCTCTGCATTTTGCACCGGTGTCTAAATGGCTTCGATTGGGCGACTCGAGGAATCGTCAGCGCCGCGGCTACCGCAGCGCTGGAAGGACAACAAGCAATCCGCATGCGGCATCCCACGCATCTGTAAGACCCAACCCAAATCCAAAGGGGAATCCATATGAGCGTTGACTCAATCGAGAAGTTATTTACAGAGGAATTGAAAGATCTCTATTCGGCCGAAAACCAGATCACCAAAGCTCTACCGAAGATGGTGAAAGCCGCGACGTCTGCAGATTTGAAGAAGGCATTCGAGGGCCACCTGCGCGAGACTGAGGGGCAGATTGAAAGGCTGTTGCAGATATGTAACGTCCTCGGAACCAGCCCCAAAGGCAAGTCGTGTGAGGGCATGAAAGGTGTGCTGGAAGAAGGGGCCTCGATGCTCCACGATGCAGCCGAGGGGGACGTGCGCGATGCGGCTCTCATCTCTGCGGCGCAGCGCGTAGAACACTACGAGATGGCGGCATATGGAACGGTCCGCGCATATGCCGAACTGCTTGGGCAATCACAGGTTGCCGAATTGCTGAAAGAGACGCTGGAAGAGGAAAAGGCGGCAGATCAGAAATTGACTTCAATCGCGCAGAAAGTCAATGTCCGGGCCAAGCAAAGCGCCTAAACAAGTGCGCGGGTTCGGAGGGGCTCTGAACCCGCGTAAATCCCTGACAAATTGATATAATGATAGTGTGACTATAACTGCGCTTGATTCCGTCCCCAATCGCGCCGACAGCGAGACTTCTTCTTCCGATCAGAAGCGGGTTCTTCTGCTCAAACCGCGCGGCTTCTGCGCGGGCGTCGTTCGAGCTATCGACATCGTCAAGATTGCGTTGGAAACTTTTGGCGCACCCATCTACGTTCGCCGTGAGATTGTCCACAACCGCTATGTTGTGAATGAGTTGGCGGAAAAAGGCGCGATTTTCGTTCATGAAATTGACGATGTGCCCGATGGTCAGCGCGTGATTTACTCCGCCCACGGCGTTTCGCCTGCGGTTCGCGAGCTGAGCAAGGGTCGCGGCCTCAAGGTGATCGACGCAACCTGCCCGCTGGTCACGAAGGTACACATCGAGGCGGTGAAGTTTGCCAAGCAGGGGTATTCGCTGGTGTTGATCGGGCATCGCGATCACGACGAAATTGAGGGCACCCTTGGTGAGGCTCCCGACGTGACGCAAGTCGTTTCGAATGTGGCGGAGGTTGCGGCGCTCCAGGTTCCCGATCCGAATCGCGTGGCGTACCTGACGCAGACGACGCTTTCGCTCGACGAAGCGCGCGACATCATCCACGCGCTGAAGGAGAAGTTTCCGAATATCGCCGGGCCGCACTCGCAAGACATCTGCTATGCGACAGAGAACCGACAGGTAGCCGTGCGCAATGTTGCTCACAATGCGGACCTGGTCCTGGTGGTGGGCTCAACCAACAGCTCCAATTCCAACCGCCTGGTTGAGGTTTCGCGCAACCTTGGGACCATTGGGTATCTGATTGATAACTCCCAGGCCATCGACCCCAAATGGCTCCAGGGTGTGTCCACCGTCGCGGTGACTGCGGGTGCTTCGGCCCCAGAAGTGCTCGTGGAGGACGTAGTCAATTATTTGCGTCAAAACGGCTACGGCAGCGTCGAAGAAGTTGAGGTAATGCCGGAGAATGTGCGCTTTGGGCTGCCTCCGGAGATTGTGCAGGCCATTGGGGGGCCAGAGGGTACGCACTCGGTGCCAGTTCGCTGATTTGGGAAGCCAACGCGGCGGAGACCTTGGGGAATCAACGCACGTCTGTGCGCGTTCCGGGCCGTAGAATGGCTGGTCGGCAGGCTGCGGCGGCGCGACAAATTGCGCTGCTAACGACGGGATTCCGGGTATTTTGATCAACAGAGGGCAACTTATCGCAATGAGTAAAGCGAAAGGACAGACACAATCCGCGGCACCAAGGTTCGGCCGCATGGATGCGGCCCTTGCTGATGTCGAGTCGGCCATTCATCGTTCCAGCGATTACGTGCTTTCTCTGCAGCACCCCGGGGGGTACTGGAGTGGGGAACTCGAAGCTGACGCGATGCTCGAGGCCGACTACATATTTCTGCACACGCTTTTAGAGTCGGGCGATCCCGAGCGCCTGAAGCGCGCCTTCACCGAGATGATGCGGTACCAGAAAGAAGATGGAAGCTGGAGCCTTTATCCGGGCGGACCAGGCAATGTTTCGCTTTCCGTGAAGTGCTACTTCTCGGCCAAGCTAATGAATATTCCGGCTACCGATCCGCGGCTTGTAAAGTGTCGCGAGTGGATTCTGGCCCACGGCGGCGTGACCGAGTGCAATACCTTTACAAAGATGTATCTCTGCGCACTCGGTCAGTACGACTACGATGCTGTGCCTGCGATTCCGCCGGAGATCGTACTTTTTCCCAACTGGTTCTACTTCAACATGTATGAGATCTCGGCGTGGTCGCGGTCGATCCTGGTACCACTGGCGATTATCTACGCCAAGAAGCCGTACAAGAAGATTCCGCCTGAGCACAGCATTGACGAACTCTTCTGCGGCGGACGGGCGAACTCGAACCTGCGACTGCACTGGGATCGGAAGAAGCCTTTATCCTGGCGCAATTTCTTCATCGTAATCGACCGTGTTACGCATTGGTTCGAAGCTGTACACATCCGGCCGCTCCGCAAACTAGCGTTGAAAAAGGCGGAGAAGTGGATGCTGGAGCGTCTGGAAATGTCAGACGGCCTGGGCGCCATCTATCCAGCGATGCTGAACGCAATTCTGGCACTGCGCTGCCTGGGATATTCCGAAGACGATCCGCAGGTGATTCGCGCCCGCGATGAGTTTGAAAAGCTGGGAATCGAAGAGCCCGCCAACGACGAGATGCCGGAGCCGACCTTCCGCATGCAACCTTGCGTATCGCCCGTTTGGGATACGGCGCAGGCGCTGTACGCGCTCGGCGAGGCCGGCGTGCCGCGCACCGATCCGCGGATGCTTAAGGCTGCGGACTGGCTGCTATCGAAGGAAGTGCGGCACAAGGGCGACTGGGCGGTGAAGGTTCCGAAGACCGAGCCGGGCGGCTGGTACTTCGAATTCAACAACGAATTCTATCCCGACACCGATGACACGGCGCAGGTGCTGCTCGCGCTCAGCAAGGTGGACAATCCGCGCGAACGCTATCAGCATCAGGTGGCGCAGCGTGCGATTGAGTGGGAGTTTGCCATGCAGTGCCGCAACGGCGGCTGGGGCAGCTTCGACAAAGACAATACGAAGATGATCTTCCAGTACATCCCGTTCGCGGATCACAATGCCATGCTCGATCCGCCGACCGTGGACATTACGGGACGCATGCTGGAGATGCTGGCCTGCTACGGATATACACGCGGGGACAAGCGCGTAGAGAAGGCTATCAAATTCATCCTGAGCGAGCAGGAGCCCGACGGGAGCTGGTTCGGGCGCTGGGGCGTGAACTACATCTACGGCACATTCCTAGTGCTGCGCGGGCTGGATGCGATCGGGTTCGAACACAACGAACCGCAGGTGCAGCAGGCAGCGGAGTGGATCCGCATGGTGCAGAACTCTGACGGCGGCTGGGGCGAGACTTGCGGCAGCTACGACGATCTCAATCTGCGCGGCGAGGGCCCCAGCACACCATCGCAAACCGCATGGGCTCTGATGGCTCTGCTGGCTGCCGGAGATGATCGGTCGGATTCCATTGCCAAGGGCGTGCGCTGGCTGCTCGAGCGGCAGCGCGAAGACGGCAGCTGGGACGAGTCGATGGGCGAAGGCGCTCAACGGGAAGGCATCATTACGGGAACAGGCTTTCCAAAGGTTTTTTATCTGGCATACACAATGTACAGGCAGTACTTCCCGCTCATGGCTCTGACGAACTATGTGCGGACGATTGAACGCGCAGCTTAGGCGCGAGATTTTTCATTGGATATTAGTTGAGTTGTGCTGCTGAAAGAAACTAGCACCAAGAAAAAGATTGAACGGGGCTACCGCCCCCGAGGGATAAACAAGAATGGCTATTCCGATTTCCCAGGTGTGGACGGTTGCCACCTATGTATGGAAGAAGAAGCTCGCAGGCGTTAAGCGCTATCCAACCGTGCTGATGCTAGAGCCGCTCTTCCGCTGCAACCTGGCGTGTGCCGGATGCGGCAAAGTGCAATATCCGCCTCACATCCTGAAGAAGCAGCTTACGCCAGAGGAGTGCTTTGCCGCGGTGGAAGAATGCGGCGTTCCGATGGTAGCGATTCCGGGCGGCGAACCGCTGCTTCATCCGCAGATCGTCGACATCGTCAACGGCCTTGTTGCGCGCAAGAAGTATGTTTATATGTGCACGAATGCCCTTGAACTCAAGAAACGGCTTCACGAATTTACGCCTTCGAAGTATCTGACGTTTTCAGTCCATCTCGACGGTCAGCGCGATCACCACGACATGTCTGTATGCCGTGAGGGCGGATATGACATCGCGGTGGAAGGGATCAAGGAAGCGGTCAAGCGCGGCTTTCGCGTCACTCCCAATTCGACCTTCTTCGATGGAACGGATCCCAATAGCGTGCGCGCCCATTTTGACGAGATGATGGCCATCGGAGTTGAGGGCATCGTGCTTTCGCCTGGATACAGCTACGACAAGGCGCCAGACCAGACTCACTTCATGGGCCGTGCCCGCGTTCGCAAACTCTTCCGCGCCATTCTGTCGAACCGCAAGAAGTCGTGGAAGTTCAACATGTCGCCGCTGTTTCTTGAATTCCTGATGGGCGATCGCAACTACGATTGCACACCATGGGGCTCGCCGGCTTACAACATTTTCGGATGGCAGAAGCCTTGCTACCTGCTGCAGGATGGCTACGCCGACAGCTTCAAGGAGCTGATGGAGACAACGAAGTGGGAAGAGTACGGCGTCGGCAGCGGCAATCCGAAATGCGCGAACTGCATGGTGAGCTGCGGTTACGAGCCGACAGCAGTTCTCGACGGTTTCCTGACGCTCAGTGGATTCTGGGGCATGGTGAAGGGAACATTCAGCAGCTATAAGAGCCAGCACGCGCTCAAGCAACTCAATGAGTGGGATACGCATTTACATGCACCGCTGGTGCAGATTGAGAAGTCCGCACCCGCCCTCGAGGAGACAAACGCATGAGCGCTGAAGTGCTGAAATATACGCGTGAAGAAATTGAGGCGCTTGAGATCGCTCCGGGGACGGTGCACGAGAACCTGGAGGGCTGGATTCCGGAGCTTGCCAGCGAAGACGATCTGCGCAATGCGCTTGAGAAGGCGTTCGACTATCGCGGTGACGTGACCATCACGACGAAGAACGGTGAGCGCATCGAGGCATACATCTTCGATCGCTCCACCGGCGCAACGCTGGCGGAGTCGTTCGTGAAGTATTTCTCGCCGAAGTCCCCCAGCAAGCTGAAGCTGAGCTACGCCGAGATTGCGCGCCTGGAGTTCAGCGGAAAAGACCGCGCGGCCGGGAAGCATTGGGAAGATTGGCTGAAGGCATACAACGAGCGCAAGGCTGCCGGCGAAAAGAACATCGCGCTGCATCCAGACACATTGGAATAGGTCGCGGTCCTTTTGCAGAGCTGCCGCGGCCGTCACTTGCGACGTCCGGCGCCCACATGCGCAACGGCTCCATCGTCATTCGCCACTGCCGATTAGCGGTGGCGCGGCTTTCTCAGCCTCGCCATCGCCACAAGTGCAGAACTCAGCGAGATCGCAAATGCACAACATGCAATAAGAAAAGGCCCGTCCATCCCCGTTTGGGAAATTGGTCGAGTTGAGAACGTGCCCGCGATCCCCGTCCACCAGTAAGCAAACAGCCCAACATCCATCACGAAATGCCCGATGATGCCAGGGATCAGGGATTCCGAGGACGATGCGAGCAGACCCAGCAATATTCCAGCCCCAAACACGATGGGAGCCATTCCCAATGAGGACCACGCCTTTGACAGATGCAAAAGCATGAAGAAGAAGGACGACGTGAAGATCGCAGTTGACACCCCATCGCGCCCTTCAATCGGCTGCTGCATGAAGCCGCGGAAGCCAATCTCTTCGCAAATCGCCGCCGACGCTGCTGAGATCGCCACGACGAGCCAACGCAATCCTTCCGAGGGGATAAACGACAGATCATAGTCTCGCCGGAATGCGGCCGCCGGATAAGGCATAAAACGGAACAGCAAAACAATTGACGAGTGAACCGTCGCGGCAAAGCAGACTGCTGCGATGATTCCCCATATCCACTGCGCGGACGTCAGCCTGGTCCGGCGAAACACCTTCTCGCGGAACACTTGCGCTGCTTTTGGCGGTCCTCCGCCGTGAGACCACCATATCACCAGGCCGAGAAATACGACCTCAAGCGCAGCGGCGAGCGCGGTGTTCAGGTTCAGTAGTAACAACAACCAGACATTGGCCGAAACTGCAAACACAACGAGACCCGTAACAACGGCCCGCAACGCAGTGGGCAACTTTGTCCAGAAAGTAAACGAGTGCCCTGGCTTCGATACCGGTGTAGTCATCTTTCCTACTTGCGAAACTTCACGGTCGCATCTTCCTCCAAGAGCCAGAAGGGATGACCCTATGGCTCGGTGTAGTAGCAGGTCATGGTGCGGATGTTCAGGGCCGGCCTGTTGACTTTCACTTCGAGCGATCGCAATTCCACGCCGTTCTGTGCTGGCGGGGAGCTGAACGAGAGCGCATAGTACCAATCGGCGTCGTCGAGTAATTTGGCCAGGTCGGCGACGACGTCGGTGCTTGAGGCGATGACACGGCCACCCGTTTGAGGCGCCAGGACCGGCAGGGCAAGGCTGTCGGGGACGGCACTCTCAGGCGATGGGGCGCCTGCTGAGGCAGAAGGCAGATTCATATTTGCCAATTTCTCTTGCCCGAAGTCGCGTGGACTCACGGCATCAAGCGTGACTTGCGCCGCGCGCAGATCGTGCAGCACAGTTACGATCTCATCGAAGAAGTTCTTCCGCGAATTCGGCGTCAGTTGGTGGAATGCGGCGTCTGACACGAGCGGCCATCCAGGCCCGACCCAGATGAGAATCGTGCGCCCTCCGATGGCGAGTTGCTGTTGTGCGATACCGTCGAGCGCTGCGAGCGAATCTTTGAAATGGACCTGGAGGCAATTGGCCGCGTCTGCGCCTTGCAGGCCGCTGCCGTTTTCGCCGCGCGTTCCGGCTGCGCCAGTCTCGGCCGCTTCTACCATGGAACCGTCGGCCGGCGCGCAGGCATTGGAGCGGAGGTTCTTGGTGGCGCTTACGAAAGCGCGGCCTACTGCATTGCGATCCCTGGTTGCTCCGCTTGCTTTCAAGTGGCCGTTGGACCAGAGAACAAACGCTGTGGGATAGGGTAACGCGGAGTGGCTTCGGGCTAGATATTTGAAGATGCCATTCTTCTCCGCTTCCAATGCAGGCGTAGTGCTGTTCACCGCGTCGAGCAGGATGATGACTTCGGTGGCGTCGTTCATAGCTTCGCCGTCGATGGCATGGAAGGCGGCGAGTTTCCTCGGCTGATGGTTGTCGAGGATGGTGAAGTCTTTGGCATCGAGATCGGTCACGGGCTTGCCGGCGTCGTCGGTCACCTGCACGTTGAGCGTGATGCGATGACTGTCCTGAAATTGGCGTTCGCGCTCTTCCTTGGTGCGGGTTTTGAGCGTTGGATACTGGGCAACTGCGATCTGTGCGGCTAAGGCAAGGATCACCGGAGCCCCCGTCAGACTCCTGGGCCGGAGAGCCAGACAGAACCTTATTCTGCGATCAAACCTCATGCGCCTACGATACTCGGATCAGGGCGGGATTTCACCGGTTCAAAATGTCAGGGATGTCCCCGGTCCGTACCCCATTCCGAAGTACTCCCTCCCCCTCATACTCTTTTCGCAAAGTGTTAATTTTAAACTGTTTATGGTATCGTTTGCGCCGCGCCGCCGCCTTACCCCTGTTCGCTGCTACCGCTAAGTCTTTCGGGGAGACGACTCTGTCGCTAAGTCCAATTAAAAGAATACTCTGTGGAGAATAGAGACCTGGGGCACCCGGTGCCGGCGTTATTGCTGCGCAGGTCTTTTCCGCAGAGACAAGACGCACCAGGCACTCATTACGGCGTGCAGCAGCACGGCCGGCCAAAGACCTATACCGGAGAGTCGCAGGGCAATGCCGGCATATGCGAGGAGCGCTACGGCTCCGACATTGTAGAGCACCATTGCGGTGACCATCGCGTCCGCAGCGCGAGTTTCTCGGTCCAGTCGGGCCAACCAACAGGCAACCGTCAGGGTGAGCAATGCCAGTCCGGTCAGACGTGCGATAGTGAGCCCAACAGACCCATCGAGTGATGAATCGAGCAGGAGTTTGGTCACAAATGACGGAGCCGCCACAAGCAGGAGGCCGGTTACCCCTTCAATCAAGGCTGTGACACTGAGCAGGTTTTTCATTCTCTTTCGATAGCATTCATGGGTCGTTCGTCGGCGGGTGGTCTTGACTACGCAGGATGCGCTGGCCTGTGGATTTCGCGACGCTTTCGCATGGATGATCCCCAGGTCTCTGCCACCCCAACGACGAAGACCCGTCGTCGGGGGCCCCGGTGTGCTGCGAGACCTGGGGCACCCGGCTCTGGGGGAGGGACGGGATTCTTACTGGCGCGCCATTGCTAGTTGAATTGCCTCCTCGGGTTTGACGAGGTGATCCAGGCTCACCGCATCTTCGGCAATGGCGATTTGCACGCCCTTGACCGTACCCGTGAAGTCATTGTCCGCCGCCTTGTAGTCCTGGGACACGGGCGATCCGGTGTCTCTTCCCACATCGCAACCGTCGTCAGCGGAGAAGATCATGGCCGCGGTAAAGGCGACCGGGCCGGCACCTGCCTGC
>Ga0210385_10002967_pt1 | contig 10175 bp, 7 predicted proteins | sample IncBWH26OmetaG_FD_160107 | JGI IMG/M metagenome (GOLD analysis project Ga0210385, IMG submission 160107) | Forest soil microbial communities from Barre Woods Harvard Forest LTER site, Petersham, Massachusetts, United States - Inc-BW-H-26-O ...
CGTCGTGCGTTCCACGATCAGCATCAACCCCGAAACCGCTGCAGCGACGATCGACACCGAAGATGCAAGGTTTTTCCCGTTGCAGGCGACGGAAGGCGAACAAACGAGCTTCCAGGGGCTGCCTCAGTTCGTCAAGGGCACCCCCGCCCAGATCAAACAGCTCAATGTCACGGTCGATCGGCCAGGCTTCGAGTTCAACCCCACGAACTGCAGCCAGATGGCGATCGCCGCGACGCTCACCGGCTACGAAGGCACGAGCGCGGCGGTCTCGACGCCCTTCCAAGCGACCAACTGCGCGGGCCTGCCATTCGCACCCAAGCTCACCGCCTCCGTCGTCGGGCAGGGCAGCAAACAGAACGGCACGACCTTCTCCGTCACCGTCGAATCGCCCGGGCTGGGACAGGCGAACATCCACAAGGTGGACCTGACGATCCCCTCTGTGTTGCCCTCGCGTCTGTCGACCATCCAGAAAGCCTGCGTCGCAGCGGTCTTCGACGCCAACCCCGCGTCCTGCGACGAAGGCTCGGTGATCGGCGAAGGAATCGTGCACACGCCCGTCTTCAAGAACCCCCTGCGGGGCCCCGCGTACCTCGGCGCCCACGGCGCCGAATTCCCGGACGTCGAGTTCGTGCTGCAGGGCGAAGGCGTCAAGGTCGTCCTCGACGGCAAGACCTACATCCACGCCGGCATCACCTACTCGAAATTTGAAAGCGCTCCCGACGCGCCGTTCACGAAGTTCGAAACGATCTTCCCCGCCGGCCCGCACTCGGCGCTCACGCCCAGCGTGTCCGAAAAGGAAGACTTCAGCCTTTGTAAACGGAGCATCTCGCTGCCGACCGAAATTACCGGGCAGAACGGCGCGCTCATCAAGCAGACCACGCCCGTCACGGTCACCGGCTGCAAAGGCGTCGCCGGCTTCAAAGTCACGAAGGCCCAACTGCTCGCTAAAGCCCTGAAGGCGTGCAGGAAAGACAAGCAGAAGGGCAAGCGCGTTACGTGCGAAAAGGCCGCCCGCAAGAAGTACGGGAGCAGGGCCAAGAAGACCGCCAGGGGCGCGAAGAAGTCCGCCAAGAGGTAGAGGTAGCCGCCCGCTCCGTCCCTCCGCGGTTGCACGGGCTCGCAGGCGGCTGCCGGCGCCGTCCCCGCGACGCTACGCGGGCTCGTTTTGCAGCGAGCGCCACAGATACCGGCACGCGAGCGTGCGTTGCGGGCGCCAGGGCGCCGCGATCTCCTCCATCGTCGCCGCGTCGGGGAGCTCGTCGAGGCCGTACGCGCGTTCGATCGCCCGGCGGATGCCGAGGTCGCCGACCGGCAGCACATCCGGGCGCTCGAGCTGGAACATCAGGAACATGTGCGCCGTCCACACGCCAATGCCCTTGACCGCGACCAGCTCCGCGGTCACGTCCTCGTCGCTCAGCTCGTCGAGGCGCTCGAGCTCGAGTTCGCCCGAGAGCACGTGCTCGGCCAGCGAGCGCAGGTAGCCGACCTTCGCGCGCGAGAAGCCCGCCGCCGCGCGCAGCTGCTCGGGGTCGTCGTCGAGGATCTCCTGCGGCGTCGGCGCGCGCCCGCCGAAGCGCTCCGTCAGGCGCCCGTAGATAGCGCGCGCCGCGAGCACCGATAGCTGCTGGCTGGCGATCGAGCGCACCAGCGCGCCGTAGTGGTCGTTTGATTCGATCCCCGCCCGCCCCCTGCCTTTACGCGGGTCTTCCAGCGGGCCGACCGCGTCGATCAGCCGCGCGAGCACTGGGTCCGCCGCCCGCAGGTATGCCGTCGCCTTACGCTGCGCGGCCGGCGTCGCTGTGGCCCTGCGCTTAGCGGCAGGCGTTGCGGCTGTGCTTCTGGCCACCAGCTGCCCGCTCAGGCTGCCGGCAGCGCGGCTTCGAGTGACACCCGCTCGCCGTCGAGCGCGTTCAACGCGCGCTCCAGCGACATCGCCAGACACGTGAAGCTCGGCGTATCGCGGACCGTGAAGCGCGAAGCCTCCGTCGTGCGCAGCCGCTGCACCAAGTCCAGGAACGTGCCCACGTCGTCGGTGTCGAACGCCACCACGAACTCCTGGTCGTCCAGGCCAAACGAGTACGTCGTGTGGTTGTCCACGCCCGGGTATTCGCGGCCCACCTGGATATGGCCCTGCATGATCCGCCAGCGCTCCTCTGCAGGCAGCGCGTACCACTCGCGCGACTTCACAAACGGGTACACGAACACATAGCGGCCACGAAACCCGCGCGCCACCACGCGCTCGTCTTCCGAGTACTCCGAGCTCTTGCGCATCCCCAGGAACGAGTACGGGATTTGCGCCCACTGCATCAGCCCGCTCTGCGCCAGCACCACATGGAACTCGTGGATGCGGTCGAGGTTCTCCGCCTCCGAGATCAGCAGCAGCTCTGCATCTCCGCGCGTTCCCACCAGCGAGAAGCTCTGCAGCAGGTGCCCGTCCGCGAAGTCCTCGCACGCCGCCGCGAACTCGCGCTTGTCCTGCGCGCGACGCTCGCCCTCCAGCCGCCGCCAAGCCAGGTCGAGCTTCAGGAACGTGTACTTGACGAAATGGCGCGTGCTCACGCACCGATTATCGCAGCCGCCACGAGGGGGAGCCGACGGCAGGCCAGAGCATGGTTGTGGGTGGGGCGGTGGGGCGGGTGGGCTCTGATCCTCGCCGGCGGCTAGAGTGTGAGGTCGTGCGGATTGCGCTGCTGTCGCCGTACTCGTGGACCTACCCAGGCGGTGTCACCCGCCACATTGAGGCGCTCGCCTCCGAGCTCAGCGCCGCGGGGCACGAAGCGCGCATCCTCGCGCCGTTCGACCCCGACGATGCGCTCTCTCGGCGCCTGCACCGCGGCGCGCGTCCCCAGCCCCGCACCGTCGGCCAGGACTTTGTCTCGCTCGGGCGCACCGTCGGCGTGCCCGCCAACGGCGCCGTCTCAAACATGGCGCTCGCGCCGCAAGCCGTGTTCGCCATGCGCCACGAGCTGCGCCATGGCGGCTACGACGTGCTGCACATCCACGAGCCCGTCGTGCCGTTCCTCTCCTGGGACGCGCTCACCAGCGTCGGCCGGCTGCCGCTCGTCGGAACCTTCCACACCTACTCCGAGAACCTCCTCACTAACGGCCTCGCCGCCGGGCCACTCGGCGGGCGCCGGCGCATGAACCGCCTGCACGCCCGCATCGCCGTCTCCGAGGCTGCCGCCTGGACCGCGCGGCGCTTCTACGGCGGGCGCTATCGCATCATTCCCAACGGCGTCCACCTGCTAGACGGCGCCTCCTCCAGCGACGCGCTCGCTCACCAGCCCACGAGCGCATCCCTCCACAACGCCGACCCACATAGACAAACCGAGACGCGCGATGGTAGGCGAGCACTGCGCATCCTGTTTGTCGGCCAGGCCGTCGAACGCAAGGGTCTGCCCGTGCTGCTGCGCGCGTTCGAGGCGTTGCGCGAGGAGATCCCCGCGACGCTCACGCTCGTCGGCGCCAGCCGCGAGGAGGTCGCCCACATGATGCTCGACGACCGCGGCGTGCACGCGCTCGGCAAGGTCTCCGAGGAGCGCAAGCACGCCGAGCTCGCCCGCGCCGACGTACTCTGCGCGCCCTCGCTGCACGGCGAGAGCTTCGGCATGGTGCTCACCGAGGCGTTCGCCGCCGGCACGCCCGTGCTCGCGTCCGACATCCCCGGCTACCGCGACGTCCTGCGCGACCGCCACGACGGGTTGCTCGTGCCTCCAGGCGACGCGCTCGCGCTCGCCGAGGAGCTGCGCGCGATCGCGCTCGACCCGCGCCTACGCGCACGCATGGCCCTCGCCGCACGCGAGCGCGCTGAGCGTTTCGCCTGGCTACATGTTGCCGCCGAGGTGCTCGACTGCTACGAGCAGGCGCTGCGCATCGGCTCGCCCACCGGGCGGGCGGGCAGTCGGTTCATGCGAGTCGCCGTCCGCCATGGTCTCGCTCCAGCCGATCTGCTGCCGCGTATACCCGCCGAGCGGCTGCCCTCGCTCGTCCCCGCCGGGCCGCCGCTCGTCGGGCGCCCCCGTCGCCTGCGCACGCTGCGCCGCGCCGGTCTCCTCGCGAGCTCGCTCGTCGGCGCCGCGCTCGCCGCGCTCGCGCTGCAGCGCGTCGGCGTCGCCCGTGTCGCCGCCTCGTTGCTCGCGTCCAAGCCCGGCCTGATCGTTGCCGGCCTCGCGCTCATGTGCGCCGCCATGTTCCTCCGCGCGCTCTCCTGGCACGCGATCCTCGGCGCCGCGCCCACCTGGCGCCGCGCCAAACGCCGCGACGCCATGCAGGGCACGTTCATCGGCGTGCTCATGTCCGCCACCCAGCCCGCCCGCCTCGGCGAGCCCTCGCGCGCGCTCATCGTCGCCCGCCGGCTCGGGCGCGCGCGAGAGACGCTGCCCGTCGTGCTCGGCACCATCGTCTCCCAGACGCTGCTCAACCTGCTCGCGCTCGTCATCCTCGGCGGCGTCACGCTCTCCACCGTCAGCCATCTCGACCGACACGATCGTCCGCTGCTGCTGATCGCGCTCGCCCCGCTGCTCGCGCTGCTCGCTCGCTCGCTCGCACCAATCCTCGTCGCACCCGCCGCGCGCTCGCGCCCCCAACGCCTGCACGCGCTGCTCGCCGCGCTGCGCCGCACGCTTGCCCGCCTGCGCGACGGCCTGCGCGTGTTCGCCCAGCCGCGCCGCGCCGCCATCGCCACCAGCGCCCAACTCGGCGCCTGGGCGCTGCAGTGGCTCTCCTGCTGGCTGCTGCTCGCCGCCTTCGGGCTCGACCCGCGTGGAGGCGCTGCCGCTGCTGCCGCCGCCGTCCTCTTCGCCGTCAACGTCACCGCCGTCGTGCCCGCCACGCCCGCCAACGTCGGCGTCTTCCAGGCCGCCTGCGTCGCCGTGCTCGCCGGCGCCTACCACGTCTCCACCCCCGACGCCATCGCCTTCGGCATCGTCCTGCAGGCCGTCGAGCTCGCCACTGCGCTCGTCATGGGCCTGCCCGCGCTCGTCAACGAGGGCCTCTCCTGGCGCGAGGTGCGCCTGCGCACGATGCACGCCGCGCCCGTCACGCTCGCGCCGCTGCCCGCCGGCAACGTCGGCACTGTCTCGCTTTCGGAGATCGCCTAAGTCGTTGATGGCCGACGCGTGGGTATACATGTTGCGCTGCGCCGACGGCTCGCTGTACACCGGCTGGAGCACCGATGTGCAGCGGCGACTCGCTCGCCACCACGAAGGCAAGGCGAGCCGCTACACCGCCAGCCGCCGGCCTGTCGCGCTCGCGCTCGCGGTGCCCATGGCCGACCGCACCGCCGCCCGGCGCGAGGAGGCACGGATCAAACAGCTCGATCGCGTCGCCAAGCTCGCGCTGATCGCCGCGTCCTCGCACCCGCCGACCTGAGCCCGAGCGCAGCGTCCCGAAGCGGGCGCCGGGTGTCCGACCCGGGCAGCGCACGACAACTGCCGGGACCGCCGCTCGTTTACGGCATGATGGGGGTATGGCCTCTCGACCTCAAGCGCGCAGCGTCAAGATCTCCGACGACGAGCGCACCGGCTGGTCCTCGGATCGTCCGCGCCGTGACGGCGCCCCGCCGCGACCCGCCGACCTGACCGTCCACTGCCGCGTGCTCGCACCCGCCGATCGCCTGCGCTACTCGCCCGGAAGCCTGCTCATCGTCGTCAGCGCGTCGCTCGACGACCGCGACCGCTTCCTCGACAGGTTGATCGAGGATCGCGCCAGCATGCTCTCGCTCGGCAAGGTCCGCGCGCTGCTCGCCGGGCGCGTCGAGGAGGCCGAGCTCGACGCACGCGCACACGAGCTGCTGCGTGCGGCCGTATCCAAGCGCGTAGAGAACAGGGAGACCGTCGTCCTCGGTGCCGACGGCCTTGACGTCGGCGAGCGTGAGCCGTTCGTGCGCATCGCCGCCGCGCTCAAGCGCCCGCGCCACCTGATCCTGCTCGAGACCGCGCGCGAGCAGGTTCGCGAGGAGGACCACGCCGCGCTCAACGAGCTGCGCCGCGCGCTCGACGCCGGCGAGCTTGGCGGCGAGGGCTTCCAGACTGCGCTGCGTCTCGGCGGCGGCACCGCCGGCGAGGTCAAGCGGATTCTGTTCCGCCCGCCGCCCCGCGAAGACTCCTAGACAATATGGATTGGTTGTCCGTCCGGCTCGCGTTGTAGAAGGGGCCGGTTCCCCCATGTCGTTTGTGGGGTGATGTTCAGCCGTGCGGCTGGAACCCGCGCGGCGATCCACAATCGAATAGGAGGAACCAGCCATGACGAAGGCTAGATCCCTCGTCGGCCTTGACGTGCACGCGGCGAAGATCGTCGCGGTGGTGCTGGACGCCGAGACAGGGCAATTGCAGACGTTCGCGATGAGCGGCGAGAGCACCGGAGCGGCCGGCTTTTGCGCCGGGCTGCCGCGGCCGGTCCGCGCGACGTATGAGGCCGGCCCAACCGGCTATGGCCTGGCGCGTGAGCTGGCCAAGCGCGGCGTGGAGTGTGTGGTTGCGGCGCCGAGCAAGATCCCGCGGGCGAGCGGGGACCGCGTGAAGACAGATCGTCGTGACGCGGAGCTGCTCGCGCGGTTGCTGCTCGCCGGCAAGCTGCATCCGGTTCGCGTGCCGGGCGACGAGGAGGAGGCGCTCAGGGACCTGGTCCGCGCACGCGAGGCGGTCCGCGTTGATCTGATGCGTGCTCGTAACCGGCTCTCCAAGTTGCTGTTGCGTCACGACATCCGCTTCGAGGATGGCGGGGCGTGGACCCAGCGCCACCGCGACTGGTTGGTCAAGGTCACGCTACCGTGGCCGGCGGCACAAGCCACGCTGCTCGACGCCAGGGGCGCGATCGACGCGCTCTCCTACCGCCGCGACGCGTTGGAGCGAGAGATCCTCGCGCTGCTACCGGTCTCGCCCTGGCAGGTGCAGGTCGGGCGGTTGCGCTGCCTGCGCGGGATCGACACGCTGACCGCGGTCGGGTTGTGCGCCGAGGTCGGCGACTTCGAGCGCTTCGGTCGTGCTGAGCAACTCATGAGCTACATCGGGCTCGTCCCTTCGGAGAACACGACCGGCCAGCAACGCCGGCTCGGCTCGATCACCAAGACCGGCTCCGGCCACGCCCGCCGCCTGCTGGTGGAGGCGGCCTGGCACTACCGCGCGCGCCCGAACATCGGCCGTGCGTTGAGCGAGCGCCAAGCCAGCCAGCCACCCCAGGCGATCGCGACCGCGTGGAGCGCGCAGCGACGCTTGCACCGCACCTGGGCCAGACTGGAAGCACGCGCCAAGCGCCGCACGATCATCGCCGTCGCCACCGCCCGCGAGCTCACCGGCTTCTGCTGGGCGATCACCCAAATCGAGTGAAACCAACCATATCCACGAGCACCCGAACCCGACGACTGGGCCGGTGGCGGCCCGGCACGCGCGGGGAACCCGCGAGCAAGCTATGAGCAACCCGCCCCACACGGCAGGCCACGCCCGATCCTAGACAGCGGCTCCCCACGACGAACCATGGTCCTGCGGCACACCAAACCCGCGTATATCAGCCTGACCGCGCGTCGCGCACAGCACGCCGGGCCGCCACCCGCCCAGTCCTCCACACCCACAACCCACCAACCGCGAATGCGAGAAATCAACAACCCCCACTTGACAAACTACTCTCCATATCAGCTTGCAGAGCTTCAGTCGGCCGCCAGGTCGCGCCGGCCGGCTAGTCTCAAGTCATGTTCGAGCGATTCACCGAACGGGCGCGGATGGTGGTTGTGCTCGCGCAGGAAGAGGCGCGCACGCTCAAACACAACTACATCGGCACCGAGCACGTCCTCCTGGGGTTGCTCCGCGAGGAGGAGGGGCTGGCGGCGCGTGTGCTCGCGAGCCTGGGGATCACCGTCGAGGCGGTCCGGGGGCAGGTTGTGCGGATCGTCGGCGCAGGCGACGAGGTCACCCACGGGCAGATCCCGTTCACGCCGCGTGCCAAGAAGGTGCTCGAGCTCGCGCTACGCGAGGCGCTGGGTCTCGGCCATGACTACATCGGCACCGAGCACATCCTGCTGGGCCTCACGCGCGAGAGCGACGGCGTCGCCGCGCGCATCCTGCTCGACTTCGACGCCGACTCCGAGAAGATCCGCATGGAGGTCAGCAGTACGGTCTCGGCCGAATCCCGCGGCAGAGGGCCGCGGCTGGCCCTAGGCCTGGATCGCAGTTGGCTCGACTTCACTCCAGGCGACGCCTTCGACCTCGTCACGCGGCTCGTCCCGCTGTCGAGCAAGATCACCTTCGAGGTGAGACGTCACGGCGACGCCGAGCCTACGTTTCGCGTCTCCTGTCAGCTGGCCGGCAACGACGATGTCCTGCGTGAGCTCGTCGCGCTCGAAGCGCACGGCATCCGCGCCGTCCTCGACAGGGATCGCACCGTCAGGCTCGGGCATCGCGACTGGACGCCGGCGGGCGAGGTGGCCGCGCCGGACGTTGCCGATTCAGGCGAGGCGTAACGGTCGGTGAGGGTCGCCGGGCACGAGCATTTCGACCTCGCCGCCCTCGTCGGCTGTGGAGTCGATAGGGCGACCATGTAGCGCCCAAGGTGCCCTGAACCACGAAACGGGCCAGATGGATGCCGTCGCCGAGGCGGTGATGAGATCGCGGCCTCGCCAATGAAGCTCGCCGATCCGCCTCCACCACCTTCTGCGGTGTGCTGGTTCATGGCATCGTTCAGATGACATGGATAATATACTGCAGTGGCGGCATCTTCTATTCACCCGATCCCTGCACCCGTCCGCAAGCCAGTGAGCCAAACCCAGGAGTCACCTCAGGTATTGATAAGCGAGCTGGTTTACGGCCAAGTGCCGCCATCTCTCAGCGACGTAGCGCGCCTTCTGCTGACCTATCCACGAGGCGATGAGCTAGACAGCGATGCCGACCCAGTTGATTTGCTGCTGCGGCAGCAGCATGCAAAGGTATCAGCGCAGCGCATCGGAGTTGTGCTAGTGCACGCCATGCATCGCAATGAGCAGCTGTTCGATGATCATGGGATCGCGGTACGAAAAAAGGCGATCAATCTGATAGACGGCGCCTTGCCAGAGATCTATCGACAACACGGTATCGATGTTCGTGGCGCTGATTTCGAGAAGATAAGGTTACTGCGTGGGCTTATCCCCGGACTGTTGCAGGATATCGACGGGGTCATCGCTGAACTTTTTTTGTCTTTCGATGCCTTCGAGGTCGATCGCAATGAGTTCCAGCGGGTCTTGGGCTACCATAGACCGCTGGCAGCGCCCTTTCTCCCGGATGGACTGCAGAAGCGAAAGCTCAAAGAGCTTTTTGACGCAATGCGGGATTTCAATAGTGAAGACGGGCCTGAGCTGGTTGGTGCGTATAGCCGTACCAGCGAGGCACTCAAACAGTTTGGCGCCGAGCTTGACGGCTCTGGGCCATTTGCACAACGGCTGTTGAGCACGTTTGTTGAGAAGCTAAGCAAGCTGTCTGAGGCTGTCTACCAGACCAGCAGCGTCACCGATCCAGCCGAACTATTCGCAGCATCCACCGCAAAGAAGTACGCGTTCCGTAGAAAAGGAGAAAAGCTACGGCTGGCCGTTCTTGTAGAGAATGTCGGCCCCGGCCAAGCGCTAGACGCGTATATTGACGATCTCGTCGGGGAGGGCGTGGATCTCATGGCCGATACGATACCTCTAGGCGTGTTGATGCCGGGCCGCGTAGCAACGAGCATCCCCGCGGTCGCCGTAGAGGGCGACGATCTCGCACTCGTCTCGGGGGTGCTCCGGTGGAAGGACAGCGATGGCAGTGTGCGTGCGAAGGCGTTTGAGTTGATATTTGAAGCGCAGCGGGTCGATGTCGATTGGGATCGGCTTGAGCAGCCCTACGATTTGGAGCCCGTATCTACCACGCGAGAGCTCGTAGGTAGGTCTGAGATCCTTGGCGAGTTGCGGGATCTGGCACTCGCCAGCCGTGTTGGCAATGCATTTCTTACCGGTCAAAAAAGAGTCGGGAAGACCTCCATAGTTCTAACCCTGCGTACCGCTATGCGGGAGAGCGAGTCGGACCTCGCTGTGGTGTATCTGGAGGCAGGTGCATTCGTAGCTCCAACGGGGGCCGACACGGTCGCACAGCTAGGCCGGATAATTTGTGAAGAGCTGCGAGCATCCGACCCTCGATTTGAGGGAGTCGAGACACCCGAGTTCGGGGAAGTCTTGGCGCCCA
>Ga0210385_10002968_pt1 | contig 10175 bp, 6 predicted proteins | sample IncBWH26OmetaG_FD_160107 | JGI IMG/M metagenome (GOLD analysis project Ga0210385, IMG submission 160107) | Forest soil microbial communities from Barre Woods Harvard Forest LTER site, Petersham, Massachusetts, United States - Inc-BW-H-26-O ...
AGTTCGCCGCGATGGCTTCGCGAAAGGCAATTCCCGCCGTCTTCGGGATGTGCATAAACAAGATAGCGGGGCCGTTCACGCGAGCACGCGCAGGAATAGTCATCGTCTGCGGAGAATTCGCCAGCGGCTGCCCATTGGAGACTCGGGCTTCGACCAGCGCCTCGCCGGCCGAAACCCATTCGTTCAAGTCCGCATAGAATCCATAGCTTCCCGACGATCGCAGCCCGGTCTCCAGATCCGAACGATAATGCACCGCGGCGATTTCCGCGACCGGCCGCCCATTCGCTGAGATAGTAACCAACAGCGGCGATGACGGATTGTCGCAGTCCATGGCCCAGCCGTAGACTTCACCATCCTTGATGCCGTCTAACTCGCCGCGGATGCCGAGCGGCAACTTCTTCTTGCTTCGGATCCAGCCGGAGATGCGCCGCTCGATGAAGTAAGTGGCAACGGCCAGCCCCGCGAGCTCGATTGTAGCGCGCAGAGTAAGTGGGTCGAGTTTGAATGTAAAGACTGGGGGAATAAATAGGAGATCCAATGCCAGAATGGCGAATGCGGCGCCGAGCAATCCTGCAGTGAGTCCCAATAGTGCCGTGCTGCCGACGACAGCAGCCGCAAATATCAGCGTGGCCGCAGGGTTGAATAGGAACTGGGCGGCGGCGGCAAAGGCCGTGGTGGCAATGACTGCGCCGAGCGCAAACAGAAAGCGAGCCTTCTTGCGCCGAATGGGAGCGAGCTGATCCAAAAGCGAGTTCAGGCCAGCATCAGGCATGACCAAATAGTAAACAACCGGCCGGACAGGTTGTGGCACAATCAAGCGCGATGCACTTGAATGCTCGATTGGCGGCTGTTGCCGCTTTTGCTACGCTTCTTCCGGCGCAGGGCCCGACCCCCCAGCGCGTCCGGGAGTTCATCGCCTTGGATGATCCGTTGGTTGCGCTGACTCACGTGCGTGTGATCGACGGCACCGGCGCAGCGGCGCGCCCCAATCAGACCGTGATCATCGATCATGGCAACATCGCCGCAGCCGGCGATGCCGGAGCGGTGCAGATTCCGGCCGGAGCGCGTCAACTCGACCTCACCGGCGACACGGTCTACCCCGGCCTTGTGGGCATGCACGAACATCTTTTCTATCCGTCTTTCTACCCGGCCACTCCCGGCATGCCGCTGTATGCAGAACAGGTCTTTAGTGCTCCGCGTTTGTACCTCGCGTCCGGCGTCACTACGATCCGCACGGCCGGTTCGCTTGAACCCTATACCGACCTCAACATCAAGAAAGCCATCGAAGACGGCAGCGTTCCGGGCCCGTCGATCGATGTGACCGGGCCCTATATCCAAGGCCCGAACGGTTACGCCCTTCAGATGCCCGTGGTCGCATCGCGGGCGCAGGCGCGCCGCCTGGTTGAATATTGGGCGCAGGAAGGCGTCACTTCATTCAAGGCGTACATGAATATCTCGCACGACGCGCTGGCTGAAGCCGTCAAAGCGGCGCACGAGCGCGGAATCAAAATCACCGGACATCTCTGCTCGGTCGGTTTCACCGAGGCGGCCGAGCTGGGAATTGACGACCTGGAGCACGGGCTGCTGGTCGATACTGAATTCACGCCCGGCAAGCAGCGCGACGTTTGTCCCGACCAGCGTCAAAGCACGGCCTCCATCATGGCCCTGGACCTGAAGGGCGCGGAAGCGCAGAAGATGATTCACACTCTGGTCAACCACAAAGTGGCAGTCACTTCCACTCTTGCCGTTTTCGATGCTCTGCTGCCAGGCCGGCCGCCGCTTGAAGCACGCATGCTGGACGCGATGTCGCCGCAAGCCGCTGAGAGCTATCTGGCAGCAAAGGACCGCACGCTGGCGAATCCCGGCCCGCGCACCGTCGCGTGGCTCAAGAAAGAGATGGACTTCGAGCGTGAATTCGCCGCTGCCGGCGGCCTGCTCATCGCGGGCTGCGATCCCACCGGCAATGGCGGCGCGCTGCCCGGTTTCGGCGACGAGCGCAATCTCGAGCTACTGGTAGAAGCAGGCTTCAAACCCGAAGAAGCCATTCACATCTACACGCAAAACGGGGCGATCTACCTGGGCCGGCAGAACCGTATTGGCTCCATCGCGCCCGGCAAACAGGCCGACCTGGTCGTGGTGGACGGCGATCCTTCCACTCACATTGCCGATGTCGAAAAAGTGAGATATGTCTTCCGGCAAGGCGTTGCTTATGATCCCGCGAAGCTGGTGGATTCGGTCCGCGGGGCGGTTGGCATTCATTAAAGCGTGCACTTAGTAAGTGCTTAGTAACAGTGGACGCGATATCTCACTTCAGCGCTATTTCGAGTATGTGGATGGAGTAGGGCGGCAGCGTATGGCGAAAGCTAGCCTCATATTGCTGAGCGGGCCCCAAACTGGAACAATCTTCGTTGGTTCGGAGATGGTGTTCGTTTCGTCGGGAGTTCTGGCGCCCAGATTAATGAGTGTGCCAATATGCTTGACCTAGCTGGCGCCCCGCATGAACCTCCAAAACCGGCTGCATGTGCAGGTCTTCACAGTTTTCGAGGAATTCCAAAAAGCCCATGCCATCTGAAGAGTGATAGTGCCAGGGACTCGGATGGGTTGGACGGTCCACCAGCGGACCTATGGTCTTTTTCCACCCGTAGCGCTCCGAGATATGGTCGCCTTCAAGATAGGAGTGCGGTGCTCGGGCCGGTTGATTTGTCCAGTTCGACGGAGGCGATGGAATTTCCGTTCTGCACCAGAGACCACGCGGGCAGATCCCAATGACTGTCCTGGAACGTTCGATTGCGCACCATTTCCGCATAGAGTCCGTCGTAGGAAGAGTTGATCTCCTCGGTCATGAGGCCGTAGAGCGATGGACTGACTTTCGAGACTTTCGTCCGCACTTGGACATCGAGCGCGGCCACGGGCGGCTGCTGAACGTGCTGTTGCGCAGACAAAGATAGTGCGAAAGCCAGCAGCGGCGAGAAGATATGAAAACGAGAAACAACTCGGGGCATACGTATTCTTATCCAGAGTGGCACACTGCGCGATGCTCTCGGCTATCTTAAGTCCTCCTAAGCAACTCGCGCAAAACGGGCCCGGGATCAAGCGTTCCGCCCAAAGGGTTAGCGAATTCCTTTGCTGTCTAACGGCACGCATCCGCGCCCTTTGCGCTCCTAACCAACAGCCCGCCAACGCACTGCGCGATGGCCTTTTTAGAACGCGCACGACGGCCACCAACGCGCTAAAGCGAAGACGGCCTGCGCGCTTGGCAAGGGCGGTGGAGTTACTTCCCTGTGTTGCCCAAGCATCGCTTGGCTGGCGGGCTAGCTACTTCGCCGGATTCTTTACGAAAGGATCGCGCGAGCGATGAGCACAAAGGTGGCGGGCGTAGATTTCGGCACGCTGAGCGTACGCGTATCGATATTCGATGACCAAAGCGGACGCCTGGGCACGGGCGTTGCAGAGTATCCGGTGCATCGCAAACGCAACGATCCGGATTACGCAACACAAAGCCATGCGGACCATATGACTGCGCTGGAGGCGGCAACCAGGCAAGCGCTGGAGGCCGCGGCAGTGAAGGGTCCGGAGGTGAAGGCGATGGCGCTCGATACGACCGGCTCCACGGTGATCCCGGTGGGCGAGAACCTGGAACCGCTGGACGACTATTATTTGTGGGCCGATCACCGCGCCTCGCGAGAAGCGGCCGAGATCACCGAAAAAGCGCATGAGCAGAAGCTGGAGGCCATCGAGTGGTGCGGCGGCGTTTACTCATCCGAATGGGGATTCTCCAAACTGCTGCACTGGTTGCGGCACAATGCCGGCAAGCGCGAGTATCTGGTCTCCGCGTTCGAACATTGCGACTATGTCGCGACGGTACTCTGCGGGATTCGCGACGCAGCCCAAGCACCACGCAGCATCTGCGCCATGGGGCACAAATGGATGTGGAACAAAACGCTCGGCGGGCTGCCCGGGGAAGATTTTCTGGTTTCCGTAGATCCGCTGCTGGCGGGAGTTCGAGCGAAGCTCGCGGGGCGATACGGCACCTCCGAACAGTTGGCTGGAACATTATGCGACGAGTGGGCCGGAAGGCTCGGCCTCGCGCCGGGTGTCCTCATTCCGGTCGGCGCGTTCGACGCACATTGGGACGCGGTGGGAGCCGGCATCAAGCTGGGAGATGCGGTGAACGTGATTGGTACTTCCACGTGCATCATCGGCCTGAGTGAACGGACGACGCTGGTGCCCGGGGTTTGCGGCGTGGTACCCGGGTCGGTCGAGCCTCACCTGACGGGAATCGAAGCCGGACTCTCGGCAGTAGGTGACATGTTCGAAGCCATTGCGCGACGCGCCGGTTCTTCGGCGGCGGTGCTCTCTGAAGAGTTGGCATCGTATCGGGCCGGCCAAACCGGGCTGTTGCGGCTGACCTGGGACAACGGCGACCGCACGGTGCTGGTGAATCCGGAACTGGGCGGCGTCACTTTGGGGTGGAATCTCACGAGCACCGCGGCCGACGAGTTGTTCGCGGCCATCGAAGGCACGGCTTTACACACGCGTGTCATTCTGGAGCGCATGGAGCAGCATGGAGCCGCAGTCCACCGTATCATCAATGGCGGGGGCATCCCGCAGCGGAACGATGTGCTGAATCAGGTGTATGCGAATGCGCTGAATAAACCGATCCTGGTACCGCAGGGGAATGTGACGAGCCTGGGATCGGCGATCTTTGCATTTCTGGCGGCGAAAACCTTCCCTTCGATCGATGCGGCACAAGAGGCGCTGTGTCCGCCGCATCGTATCTTCACACCAGAGGCGGAGAGCGCGGCTATTTATGACCAGCTCTATCCGCTCTACAGGCGGCTTTACTACGCCTTGGGAACCAAAAACTCCGCACCGGCAAGCATCGGCGATGTGCTTCCGGAGATTCGCAGGATCGCCGCTCGAGCGAGGCAAGTCGAATGAATTTGAAATCTCTCCGCGAAGAAGTATTGGAAGCAAACCGAGACCTGGTCAAGCACAACCTGGTTGTATTTACGTTTGGCAATGCCAGCGGGCTCGACCGCGCCTCCGGCCTGGTGGCGATCAAGCCCAGCGGCGTTCCGTACGAGGCGATGAAGCCCGGCGATCTGGTGGTGGTGGATCTCGATGGCAAGCGCGTGGAGGGAGAACTGAGGCCGTCGTCCGATCTGGCCACCCACCTGGCGCTATATCGGGCGTTTGAGGGTGTGAACGGAGTGGTTCACACACACTCACGCTACGCGACGGCATGGGCGCAAGCGGACATGGAGATTCCTTGTCTCGGCACTACCCACGCAGATTATTTTCGTGGAGCGATTCCGGCGACCGGGGAAATGCAAGCCGGCGAAATTGAATCCGAATACGAATGGAACACGGGCCAGGCGATCGTCAGGCGCTTTCAAGGTTTGGATCCGTTAGCGACACCGGCCGTGCTGGTCTCCGGTCACGCTCCGTTCTGTTGGGGGCGGTCGGCAAGCGACGCGGCCCATACCGCGGTGGTGGTGGAGGAACTGGCGCACATGGCGTATCTCACGTTGACGCTCAGGTCCGACTTGCAAGGCATTTCAGACAAGCTGCGCGACAAGCACTTTTTGCGGAAGCACGGACCCGGCGCTTATTATGGCCAGAAAGCGGCAGGTTGACCGGATAGCTGGCTATTGTCTGCGCAATTCGATTCGAGTTACGCTTTCGTGCCGGAATGTGTACTGCACTTGAGAGTGCTCGACTGCGATGGTGGATGCTACCGGCTTTATTAGTTTCGGCCGCACTTCATCGTTCGCTTCGTAGATGCTGGAGGCGTAAATCGATTCCACAGTTCCGCCCGGTTGTGGGTGAAACCCGGCGACGGAGATTACCGCAGGAATGTCTTCCGTCAGGTGGCGGTTCACACAAAAGATGGTTAGCCGATCGCCGGCGTTGTTGAGCGCGGCTACGACGTCCAGATACGGAACGTTCGGGATTTCCGGTAATCGAGTAACTCCGCGATGCACGTCGTAATGGCCGGAATCACTCTGCACCGCGACGGGCACATCGGCCTCCGCGGTGGAATACAAACGGAACGTATAGTAGGCTGGCGTTCCATATACGCGGCCACGCTTCTTCCAGATACCGGCGAATTCGATGATACCGGTCATGTCGGATATGGGCACGATATCGGCATTTTCGAGCAGCATGTTGAAGAAGCCGGCCGTGCCGATAGCGCCGCCCATGTTGTCATAGCGCGGAGCATCCGCCATCGCGCTGCCATCGCAACACACAAACAGCCACTCGGTGAATGCAAGGTGGGCCTTATCCCGAAAATCTGTGTTATCGATCTGAGATTGCATGGCTCGCAAGCGGCGGCCTAATTCGACCGGCAGCGCAAAGGTCGCCTGGGCGATTGAATCAGGCGTGCTGTTCTGTTCCTCTACGCGATCGGTTGTTACGACGAAGTGAGTGGATAACAAGTTAAATGTGCCCGGCGGGTTAGTCAATTGCGCGGCATTCCATTTCTGATAAACGTCAGGATCCTGTCCTGTCGCTATAAGCCGCGCTTGCGGATCGACCGCCCGGATGGCTTGGCTGAACTCGAGGGTTCGCCGGGGCAATTCTTGCAAAGTGGGATAACCTAAATTCCAATTCCCCCAAAGCTCATTCCCCAGTTCCCACAGCAGTCCTTGATGATCGCGCCAATGCTGGTCGACATAGCGAACCCACTCCGCCGCTTCTTGCGGCGTTCCGCTGCCGAGATTTAGGGCAATCTGCGGCTGTGCGCCAATCAAGCGGCAAAACTGCAGAAATTCATCCGTTCCGAACTGGTTGTACTCAGGGATGCCCCACGCGATATTCAACATACTGATCCGCTTATCGCGCGGACCGATGCCGTCGCGCCAATGATAGGCCGAGGTGAAATTGCCGCCGAACCTCAGCAACGGTGTCTTCATCGCCTTGGCCATGGCAAGCATGTCAGGGTCCAGGCCGTCCACTGCGTCGGCAGGCATGAGGCTGGCCTGATCGACAAGGGTGCGCTCGCCGCCTTCCACTTTAATCACGAAATCGGCTGGCTCGAGCGGCCTCAATTCTCCGCGCGGGAGTTCGAGTACAAAGGTGTACTTCCGCCAATCGGCCGCCGGCGCGTCTATTTTGGCGGAACTCAGCACCTGTTCCGGATGGTTCCGCCGGCGAATTGAGACTTCAATACCAGTTGGCCCGCTGAGGTGCTTCACATACAGGCTGCCGCTGTATTGCACTTCTCGATGGACGGGCAAGAACACTTTCTGCCTGACGCCGGTATCTCGTCCGGGGACACCCAAAATCTCGAGCGAACGCCAGGAATTCGCGGCGTCTCCCCAACGCGGCTCATAACGGTTGCCCTCCGTTCCATCGAGAGGCTCCCAGGGCAGCGGCAAACCCAATTGCGAGGCGCGGCCCAGGGCAGGCTCGTCTTCGACCATGCGACCAATGTTCGAGGCATTCCACAGATTCTCTTCGAAACTCGGGTTCTGAAGAATTTCGGCCCATAACCCGTTGTAAGTCGAGTTACCGATAGGCTCTAAGAAGCTACCGAAAATGGTAGGAGGCACTTTGTAACTGGCAGGGTGATCCGCGCTGATCCGAATCTGAACGGTATTTTGCGCCGACGCAGTCATGGCAAGCGTCAGGACGAGGGCGATAGGTAGCGGCAATCGTAATGTCATAGCTTTCCTATTGGCTAACATCGCTTTCCGGCAGCTCCAGCCTCAATTGGGTTCTGCTGGCGTGAGACGCTTGCGCATCCAGGGCGACTGCCATCGTTTTTTCTTTTTCGGCTTGCTCCATTTCGTGCTTCCGAAAAAAGACCATCGACAATTTGTAATGCGCCGGCGCCAACTTCGGATCTTCGTGAATGGCCGTCTCGAGATAGGCCTCGGCGTCTGCGAGCTTTCCTTTACGCATCAGCAAATCACCCATCGCCATGTTGGCCTTGGCATGATGCGGGTCCTGTTTGAGCACCTCTTCCAAGAGCCGTTCACTCGCATTGAGCTGCCCATTGTCTAAATCGAGCTGAGCCAGTTCATAGCGCGCATCCTCTAAATTGGGCTCGAGCGCGAGGGATTTCTGAAGCTCTGCCCGAGCTTGTTCGACGCGATCAAGCTTAATATCCAGCCAGCCCATCGCAAAGTAAGTGGGTCCAAACCTCGGAACACGCCTGGCGAACTCGGCGAATAAGTAGAACGCCTGCTGCCAATTTTCAAGCGAGATATTCGCACGAGCCAGGAGGTAGAGCGCGGCGTTGTTTGCCGGCTGAAGCTTGTGAGCCTTAGTTAGAGCATCTAATGCATCCAGTCCCAGGTCGCGGCGTATGCACAGTGCGCCAAAGTGTGTGAGTGTTGGCACGTCGTCCGGCGCAGCATTCCGAGCTTGAATGAGAAAAGCCAGCGCCTTTTCATCCAGACCTTGCTTTTCGGCTGCATAAGCGGCTCCATTCAGAGCAGGGATGCTATGGGGCGTCATTTGGAGCGCGTGTGAAAAGCTCGCGTCTGCGGCGGCGGCATCTTGCGAGAGTTCCGCCGTTCCGCGTTCCACCCAATAGTCACTGCGATTCCCGAGCGACGGCTCAAGGGCTCTTAGTTCCGAGAGGGCTTTGGCTGACGCGCCGGTCCGGAGCCAGGAGGCGGCGAGACTGAACCGAACACCGGGTTTTTCGCTGCCCAAGGCAACCGCGCGCTCCAGATAACTCACAGCAGCTCGATAATCAGCTTCTCTGTAGAACAGGAATCCGATGTTCTCGTTCAGAGAAATCGAACCGGGCGCTAGTTTTAGGCCGTGCAGAAACGCCTCTTTGGCAGCGTCCGCGCGGTTGGACTCGCTTTCGGCAATCCCCAGCAAGTTCCAAAGCTCAATGCTGGCCGGATATTGCCGCAGGCCTTCGCGAAGAGCTTCCGTGGCCGATTGAAAATCGCCGGCTTGCATCATGTGCGCGGATCTCTTCGCCAGCGTTGCGGCCGTTTCCTCGGCCCCCACGCTGCTCGCGAACCAGAGAGTGCAGCCAACAAAGCCCACGACAATCGAGATCAATCCGCGATGTAAGCGCTTTCTGAGGATACTTATAGACGCTGCAGATACAAGTTCGTATCGCTTGCACTGATACGTAGTATTGCGAGGCAAAAAGAAGCATCCCCTTTATTTTGTTGCTGATATAATCCGGCCACGGGTGCAGAATACACCCGTTGACCGGGATCTTCTATGACGAAAAAAATTGGTGCGGATGTTCTGCGGGCGACCGTCGCCTTGATATTTTGCTGTTCGGGAATGCAACTGCTTGCACAAACCAACGAAGGCATTTTGGCCGGTACTGTCGTTGATTCCACCGGTGGCGCAATAGAAGGCGCGCAGATTGCCGCGAAGGCCGAAGGGACGGGCCAAACCTTAACCACGACGACGGGCTCGAACGGCGCATTTCGTTTCCCATCCATTCCGATTGGCCGGTGGGATGTTACAGCTTCACACCCAGGGTTCAGTTCTACCACGCAAACCGGGGTGAACGTTCAGGTCAGTACCACGAATACGATTTCGATCACGCTGGGCGTGGGGAAGACAGAGCAAACCGTGACGGTGGAAGCCGATGCCACACGAATCGAAACCGCAAGCTCGGATATAGGCACGGTGATTACGTCGCAACAGGAAGACGAGCTGCCTTTGGCGCTGGGCGGAGTGGGGGCGCTTCGTTCGCCGGAGGCGTTTACGTTTCTGGCGCCGGGAACGGCGGGTCCAGGAACCGCCAACAGCACGAATGGAGTTTTTATCTCGAAGATCGGCGGCGGGCAGAATTTCGGTAACGACGTTTTGCTGGATGGGGCAAGTATCTTGAGGACGGAAAACGGCTCGTCGTTCGATGAAGCCGCGCCTTCGGTGGAGGCCATTTCCGAATTCCGAGTACTTACATCGACCCTTCCCGCAGAATACGGGCGCACGACGGCGGCGATTGAGGTGTTCGCGACTAAGTCCGGCACAAATTCATTTCATGGCACGGCCTACGACATTCTGCAGAACAGGGATTTAAATGCGAATTCCTGGTTCAACAACGGCTATGCGGCCCAGTGTGCGCCTGGAGATACGGCATGCACCTCTCAATACGCTCGCCCGGTTGATACCAAGAACGATTACGGCGGAAATCTCGGTGGTCCGGTTTGGATTCCGAAGATCTATAACGGGAAAAA
>Ga0210385_10002969_pt1 | contig 10174 bp, 10 predicted proteins | sample IncBWH26OmetaG_FD_160107 | JGI IMG/M metagenome (GOLD analysis project Ga0210385, IMG submission 160107) | Forest soil microbial communities from Barre Woods Harvard Forest LTER site, Petersham, Massachusetts, United States - Inc-BW-H-26-O ...
CTTCTCCGATGATCTCCCGCTCGCCAGTGTTCATGACATCCAGACCGAACTTGAAATCCGGTTCAAACAGGCTGCGCCCGAATTATTCCGCGTGCTGATTCATCCCGAGCCTAGTACGGATAACCGGCGATGAAGGTTAGAAAGCGAGTTGTATGACCGAAGCCAAAACCACTTGGATTGAAAAGCAACGCTTTGACGGAATCGCCGACAGCGGTCACGCGATAGTGGTCGACGGTGATAAAGCGGCAGGGAACAGTCCCATGGAACTGGTTCTCATTGGCCTGTGCGGCTGCACCGGCTATGATGTCGTCTCCATCCTGAAAAAAAAGCGCGAGCCTCTTGCCAGCCTCGAAGTCCGTGCCGAGGCCGAGCGCGCCGCCCAACCGCCCGCCGTGTACACGGAAATCAAGCTGACCTATCGCGTCGGCGGTAAAGTGTCCCGCAAGGCAGTTGAGGACGCAGTGCGTCTCTCAAAAGGAAAGTATTGTTCGGTCTCGGCCATGCTCGAGAAGACTGCTAAAATCACGGCTGAGATCGAGTATCTGGATGCATAGAATGCGCTGACCAAATGCCCTGGAAACTTCTCCTCTTCACCCAGCCCGGCTGCCTGAACTGCGAAGTGATGAAGATTTTCCTGGAAGCGAAGGATCTCATCTTCGAAGAGCGTGACATGAGCGACCCCGCCGCTCGCCTTGAATTGCTCGAGACCTACCACAGCCGTACCGCTCCAACTTTAGTGGTTCTCACCGCTGAGGGGGCCGAAGTGATCGAGGGTTTTGATCCCGACCGCCTTGACCGCTTCATCTCCCCTGCCTGATCATCGAAAGCGATTCGACGAGGCTAACCATCTCAAACCCAAGTCCGCAAAACGCCCGTTCGCATGCTCTGAGTGGCTATTTGTTCATCGCCTCGGCGGCGTTTCTCTGGGGGGTATCCGCCGCCCTGGGCCGCGCCGTTTTTACTGGGAAGCTGCCTCTGGGAGCCGCGGCGCTCCGTCCCATCGACCCACTGATTCTCTCGCAGGCTCGCACCACATTCTCTCTGCTGGTGCTGCTTCCGCTTCTGGTTGCCTCCCAAGGTTGGCAGCGTATCAAGATGCCCGCACGCGATCTGGCGTACTGCTTTCTTCTGGGTACACTCGGCGTCGCCGTCTCGAATTATTTCTATTACGTTGCCATCCAGAGGACGAACGTCGCCACCGCCATCATCGTGCAATACACCGCTCCGGTCTGGGTTCTGTTGTATGTCGTAGCCCGCGGCCAGCAAAAATTCTCGCTGCAAAAGGTTGTTGCCGTGGCGCTGGCGGTTACGGGGATTGCCCTCGTCATTGGCATCGTCAGAAGCAAGCTAGGTGAGAGACAAGCCCTTCAGCTCGACTCCTACGGTCTCTTCGCCGCGCTGCTAGCCTCATTCTCCTTCGCCTTCTATAACGTCGGAGGACATCGCATTCTCGCCCGTTACGACCGCTGGCGCGTGCTGGTCTGGACACTGACTGCCGCCGCGGCCTTCTGGCTCGTCGTCAATCCTCCCTGGAAAATCCTCTCCGCCCACTATGCGCCCGCGCAGTGGCTGTTCCTGTTCATTTTCTCCATGATCTCGGTGCTGGGAGCGTTCTCCCTCTATTTCCTCGGATTGCAGCATCTCGAACCCACTCGTGCCATCATTGCTAGCTGCCTTGAGCCTGTCTTTTCCATTCTTCTCGCCGCCTTGTTCCTGGGCGAAGTGTTGCGCCCAGTCCAGACCGTGGGAATCGTCTTTGTGTTGGCGGCGATCGTAATCGTGCAGCGCCCAGGCGGCGTTACAAAGGATTCAGTCGTGGTTGAACCCATCGAATAGAATTCCACCCGTTCGGCTGACTTCGGGATGGTTCTTACTCCAGCTTCTTTCCCCGCGTCTCCGGCAATTGCGTGGTCATCAGCGCGGCCAGCAGATATCCACCCGCACACAAATAAAACGCCCAGCTTAACCCCTTCACCTCGCTCACCCGACCAATCACGAGAGGAGCAACCGAACTCATCGTCCGCGCGCCGTTGTAAGTGAATCCCAGCGCGCGAGCTCGCACGCTGGTCGGGAAGATCTCGCTGCCTATGATTCCAGAACCGGAGAAAATTCCGGTTCCGAAGAAGGCGACCACTGTTCCCAGCACCATGAGGACGCCAGGCAAGCGCGCTGCAGCATAAAGCGGAATCAGAAATGCTGCGGTTAAGCTATAGATCAGGAAAGCCTTACGCCGCCCCAGATGATCTGCCACCCACCCAAAGCTGGCATAGCCAGGGAACATTCCAAACAGATTCAGCACAACCAGAAGAGTGGTGGTTCCCATTACCCCAAAGCCACGCCCACCCTGCGCTACGGGAAGCGACAAATATGGAGGCAGCCAGGTGAATAGTCCCCACCAGGCAAACATGCCACAGAAATTAAATAGCAGCAGAGCGAACGTAGCTTTCACAAAAGGCGGTCGAAAGATCACAGAGAAGCTCATGTTCCTAGTCGACGCGACGTAACTTGTTACGTCTTTGCCGGCATCACCTAATCTGCTGTCGCTCGCATCGGGAAATGGTTGCGACGGCCTCTGCTGCCACATGGCTGATTCCGGCACTCCACGCCGAATCCACAGCGTCAGCAAAGCCGGCAGAATCCCCACGAAGAACACGGCCCGCCAACCAAAGTACCGCGCCACGGGTCCCGCCACCAATGCGGCCACGGCAAAACCCAGAGCCCACGAACTCTGTACGATTGAAATTGCTTTGGCGCGGAACTCAGTGGGCCAACTCTCGGCGACCAGCGTAGCGCCCGTGTTCCATTCGCCGCCCATACCCAGGCCCAAGACGAACCGTGCGGCCGCCAGCATGGCGATGCTGGTGGCCAGGCCTGAGGCGAAAGAGCAGACTGAATACGTCAATATGCTCGCCATCAGGGCCTGCTTGCGCCCGATGCGGTCCGCCAGAAAACCAAAGAGCACGCCACCCAAGCCGGAAGCCAGCAGCGTGAGCGTGCTCAATAGTCCGGCGATGCTCTTCCTCATGCCTAGGTCGCGCATCAACAATGCCAGCACCAGCGAGTAGAGCATGGCGTCAAAAGCATCGAGCGCCCAACCCAGGCCCGCCGCCAGCAGCGTCCGCCGCTGGCCCGGCGTTGCCTGTCGAATAAGTTGGATGGGGCCAATGGTCATGCAGCGGGGATTGTACGGCGTAGCCGGGAATTGTCAATTTCCCATTTCGACGGGCACGAGTGCACCCTGATCGTTCTCGCGTCTAATGGGGATTGTGCTCCGCGCTCCTCTCGGCACGGCGGTAGAACTGCAGATTTGCATGTTTCCTTCTTAGGTACCTTCACCGGGGCTTTACAATGTTTTTACTTCGCAGGGGGAGCTTCTTGGTTAGTCTTAATCGTGTAGCTTCCGATAACGACCCTCGCAGCGGGATGTGCTTATGAGATTTCAGCGGGTTGCGATACTGGTTGCTTTTGTGCTGACGGTCCTCACCCCTTGCTTCGCCCACCATATGGCGGTGGTGGTCAACAAGGAGAACAGCGTTGAAAACGTCACTTCCGTTCACCTATCCAGGATTTTCCGCTCGGAGATCAAGAAATGGCCGGACGGGAAGGCCGTTGTCCTGGTCCTGCACAAAGATTCCGCCGGCGAAACGGAAACACTGGAGCGCTTAATCAAGATGAACGCGGACGAATTAAAGGCACTGATCGCCGCTCACAAGGACTCTATCGTCATGGCGGACTCCGACGCGGACGCGCTCAAGATCGTGCAATCCACTCCCGGCGCTATCGGCTTGGTAGACGTCCGCTCGGTCGACAACACCATTAACGTCGTGCGTGTGGACGGCAAACTGCCCATGGAATCAGGCTATCTGCCGCATTAGCCGGGTTCTCTACCCCCAGAATGCTGTCCGACAAGACGGAAGTACCTTCGCGCCTTCTTCACATCGTGCGCGATTTGCTCGCGCAGCGCTTCCACCGACGGGAACTTGATCTCATCGCGCACTCGGTCGAGGAAACAGATCTCCACTTCGCTCTCCGGCGTCAGCTCAATAGGATGAAAATTCAGCAGGTGCGTCTCGATAGCAAATGAATCTGCCCCAAACGTCGGCCGGTTACCTACGTTGGTGACAGACTCAAAGCGGTCGGTCCCCACACGCGTGTTCGTGATGTACACGCCGTCTTTCGGCACAAGTTCCTCATAGCGCGCCAGATTGATGGTAGGAACCGTGTGCTTGGATCCCAGGCCGCGTCCTCGCCCAGGCGTGCCCAAAATGCTGAACGGACGCGCCAGGAGATGCCGTGCCCGGCTCACCCGGCCCTCGCGGATCAATTTTCTGATATGGCTGCTGGAAACGGGTTCGCCGCGCAAAGTCTGTTCCGGGTAGACCTTCACCTCGAACCCCATTTCCTGTCCTAGTTGCGACAGCAGATTCACATCGCCAGCAGCCTTGTGCCCAAAGCGGAAGTTGTAGCCCTCATGCACTTCGCGCACATGCAGTTTCTTTTTCAGGAAGCGCTCGGCGAACTGGCGCGGAGTCATCAGCGAAAGATCACGTCCAAAGGGAAGAATTACGAGAGCGTCGATGCCGGCGCCTTCGAGCAAGCGTAGTTTCTCTGGCAGCGGAGTGAGCAGCTTCAGTCCGGAGTCGGGTCGAAGAATGCGCGCCGGATGAGGCTCAAAGGTTACGGCAACGGCTTTAGCCCCGCTGTCTCGTGCCCGGCGAACAATCTCGCCCAGCACGCGCGCGTGGGCTCGATGCACTCCGTCGAAATTGCCTACGCTAACCAGCGAAGGCCCGAAACCTGCCGGAACGTCCTCGAGTTTGTGGAATACTTGCATTTCAGTCGTCAGTGGTTGGTGGTCAGTAGCCAGTGTTTCGGAGGTTTTCACTGGTCACTGACAACTGGCCACTGAAGTTCAGATTTCAAACTCCAGTTTCATCCCGTCATACGCCAGACGCACATGGGGCGGCAGAGCTGCGTTGGTCGCTTCATGCGCCAGATCGTGGCAAATGTGGGTAAAGAAAGCCCGCTTCGCCTTCACCCGTTCCACAATGCGCAGAGAATTCTCCACCGTTGAGTGCGTGGGGTGAGGTTTGTGCCGCAACGCATCTAAGAAAAGAATGTCCAGGCCTTTCAGTTGGTGGAACGATGCTTCCGGGATTTCGCTGTGGTCGGTGAGATAAGCCGCGTTGCCGAAGCGGAAACCGTAGATCTCCGCCTCGCCATGAATCAAGCGCACGGGCTCGAAGCGAGCCCCAAATAGCTCCACTGGACCGTCAATCGGCCGCAGCTCGAGTTGGGGTAAGCTGCCATATTTGTAATCCGCGTCGAAGATATAGCTGAACATCCTGCGCAGAAAGGCCGCCGCATCCGGACGCGCGTACAGTGGCAGCTTCGCCGGCTTGTGACGGTAACTGAACGGTCGCAAGTCGTCAATGCCAAGAATGTGGTCGGCATGTGTGTGGGTATAGAGCACCGCATCCACATGTGTGATTCGCTCCCGGATGGCCTGCGTGTAGAAATCCGGCGAGGTGTCGACCAGCACCACCTTTCCCGCATACTGGATCATGATGGAAGGACGGGTGCGCCGGTCATGCGGATCAGCCGAATGGCAGACCACACAGTCGCAGCCGAGTGTAGGCACACCCATGGATGTGCCGCTCCCCAGTACCGTGAGTGTCGCCTTCATCGGCTAACCTTCATGTCTGGGCTACCGTGACTAGGTTGCGCTGATTCGATCGTCACCGTCCGCTGGTTCCTGTGGCAGATCCGGGCTGCGGCGGACGCGACAACGCGTTAGTCACTTCCACATAGGCCATCCGCACTTCATAAAGGCTGTTCTGCAGAAAGTTTTCTTCCGTGGGCGTGAGGTTGCCCTTGGTTTTTTCCGCCATCAGAGCTAGCGTGTCGATGGTTTGTCGCGCCCCGATGATGTCGATGCGCGGCTGCTCATCCTGCTGATGCATCAGCCCCAGCTGCAGCATCGCCGTCATGTAGAGCGACGCCAGGAAGCGTTCGAACGTCATCTCAAACTCTTTGGCAGAGCGGCCGCTGAGCTCCACCCGCGAGTCCAGTTCATGGGAAGATGCACGATAGGCATCGGCTTGCACCTGCTGCTCGGCTGCGGTCGGGGCGGCAGGTATAGCTTGCCCTGCGATTCCGTCTCCCTCCGTGGGAAATGCCGCTACGGAGCCGCTAGTGGGCACAGTCTCCTTGGCTGCCGTTGCAGCCGAGGCCGGAGGCGCAGCGGCCTTAGCTGCCTCCATTTCATCGGGAACATCTTTGCGCAACTCTCCGTCCTCTGTGAACAAGCGACGGTCGGTTACAGTGAAACCTGACTCTTGTCTCTTCTCAGCCATAACGTATGTCCCCGTAGATTTCTTGAAAGAATCTTGATGAAGCTTTCCTGAGGCTGCCTTCCTTAGCCTGCCGTTCTAAGCCTCGTGCAGTAGTGAATCCTCCGCCTGCTCCACCGCCACGCCGTCCAGCGGCAACTGACTCACGGTGGCCCTTGATGTTCCAATCATCACTTCGCGTCCAGGAATTCCCACCTCACGCCGAATGTATCCCAAGGCAAGAGTCCGGTCGCCAGATGGTCTGCTCAGCACCGCGACACTGGTGATTTCACCAACTTCTTTTTCATCGCAAACGATCTTAGCCCCGGCCTGGATTGCCGCCGTGTTTTCCGCCACGAAGCCGGTAAACTTGCGATGCACGGCCCCGCGCGAGCGAATCCGCTCCACAATCTCCTGGCCAACGTAGCAGCCCTTGTTGAAATTGAGCGCGCGAACCTGCTCTGTCTCCTGAGGCAGGTCGCGTTCGCGAATGTCGATGCCATACACAGGAATACCATCGACTATGCGCATCATTTCCAGCGCTTCGCTGCCTACGGGGGTCGCTCCGGCGGCCAGCAGAGCTTGCCACGTCTTGTGAACATCCTGAGGAGCAAGCCAGATTTCGTAGGATTCGTGCTCCACATTCTCGCCGCGCACCACCGTGCACTCCACGCAGCTACAGTCGCAATTGCATTGCGGCGTGATGACCTGCAACGGCTGTAGTTCTGGCACTTCGATCCCGGCGGCATTCAAAATGGCTCGAGACTTTGGCCCCACCAGGCCGAGCGTCGTCTGCTTCTCACTGATATCCGTCACTTCCACGTCGTCCATGATGATGTAATGGTCGAAGGTAGCTACGACCTTCTCGACTTGGCTGCGATCGGTTTCGACAATGAGCATCTCACCGAGGCTGTAAACCACCATATCGCCGAGAATGCGTCCATGCGGGTTGAGCAGGAAAGCATATACGCCGCGTCCGGGGGCGAGATCGCGAATGTTGTTCGTGACCATTCCGTTCAGCCAGCGCACCCGGTCGGCGCCGGTCAGGGAAATCCGGCCGCGGGAGCCCAGGTCATAGACTCCGCAACTGCTGACTAAGGCGGCAAACTCCACTTGGGGATCGGCAAAACGCACCGCCGTCATAGCCCCGCGATAGTCTGCCTCGGGGAGCGGCTGCGCTAGGGTCTCCGGTTGCGCGCACAGTGCGTCTTGGAGCGGGGTCCGCGACATCGGAATATTGATTATAGCGAACACCTTCGCGATTCATTCGTCGATTGGCTCATTCTGCTCGGCTTGTGTTAGCTTTTCTGCCGTGGATCCCCAAAAGCCTTCAAAGAGACGCATTGCCGTGATCCCCGGAGACGGGATTGGCCAGGAAGTGACCCTGCAAGCTCTCAAGGTCATTAGAGCGTCGGGAGCAGATGTCGATCTGAGCGAATTTGACTGGGGCGCCGACCGTTATCTCCGCGACGGGATGACGGTTCCCCCCGACGGCTTCGCCATGCTTGACCGCGACTTCGATGCCATCCTGGCCGGTGCTTTCGGCGATCCGCGTGTCCCCACCAACATTCATGCCAGAGAGATCCTCCTGGGTATGCGTTTCAAGATGGACCTTTACGCCAATGTTCGGCCCGTGAGGTTGCTCGATGCATCTTTGTGTCCGCTCAAGGGGATGGAGCCCAAAGATGTCGATTTCGTCGTCATCCGGGAGAACACCGAGGGCGTCTACACCGATGCGGGAGGAGTCTTCAAGCAGGGCACGCCGGATGAGATTGCCATTCAGGAAGACATCAATACACGCAAGGGAGTGGAGCGGATCATCCGCTACGCGTTCGAGTATTGCGAGCGCCATACCAAGCTCGACGGCGCGCCTCGCGGCCGCGTACTTATGTGCGACAAGTCGAATGCCATGACCCATGCGGGCGGCTTGTGGCAGCGGGTGTTTAAGGAAGTGAGCGGCGAACATCCGCAGATCACGGCGCGGCACATGTACGTGGACGCACTGTGCATGCAGATGGTGCATGATCCGCGAGGATTCGACGTGATCGTGACCAACAACATGTTCGGCGACATCATCACCGACCTCGCCGCTGGACTGCAGGGTGGGCTGGGCATGGCGGCCAGCGGGAATATTCATCCCGGGAAGACCTCAATGTTCGAGCCCGTACACGGTTCGGCGCCGCCGATTGCCGGCAAGAATGTGGCGAATCCGTTCGGTGCGATTCTCACCTCGGCCATGATGCTCGAGCATCTCGGATTGACAAAGGAAGCAGAAAAGATCGAGGCTGCAGTGCTCGAAGCCGTGCACCAGAAGAAGACCACGCAGGATATTGGAGGAACGCTCGGGACACGCGAGGCGGGAGATTGGGTAGCGGAGAGGGTCAATCATCCCTAAGCATGTTTGTCCTTGAAGAGAGTATAGGCAAACAGGGTAGACTCGTTCCTAATGGATATCGTTAAGGCGCAAGGCGTGAGGATTCTTAGGCTGCTTTTTGCCGTTGTGCTGCTATTCGGGTTATGCGGCGCGCTCGTAGCAGGAGCACAGAATCAGTCAACTCAGGCTCCGGCCCAGCAACCGCAGGATCAGAATCAAGATCAAGGCCAACAGCAGGCGGACAAGAGTGTCAGCCCCAAACAAACACCCTCCACACAAGCACCTGTCACGCCAGCCCCCGATGCCGAAGACAAGGAAGTCAAGATCACGCCTCGGGAAGCCGAGCAATTATTCCACTCCGTAGATGAGATTCTGGCCTTCGACAGCAAGCAGACGGGACTGCCCATCAAGAAGCACGTCAAACGCCGGCTGACCAGCCGCGATGAGGTGGTTGCCTATCTCACCAAGCACATGAAGGACGAAGACGTGAAAAGGCTGCAGCGCTCTGAGCTTGTACTCAAAAAGTTCGGTCTGCTCCCGCGTGAGTTCGACATGGAAAAACTCCTGCTCGATCTGCTGCGCGAAGAAGTGGCGGGTTATTACGATCCCAAAACGAAAACCGTGAACCTGCTGGACTGGGTTCCACTGGAGGAGCAGGAGCCGGTACTGGCGCATGAACTAACGCATGCCCTGCAAGACCAGGCGATCGGCCTCGATAAGTGGATGAAGAAGGGCGACAAAGATCTGGGCGAGATCAAGAAAGACCCCACTCCTGAGGATATCGACAACGACGAAATCGACGACGCACGCGAGGCGGTGGTCGAAGGGCAAGCGCAGGCCATGATGTTCCAATATGCCCTGGCTCCGGCAGGCCGCTCGATTGCCGATTCTCCCGACTTGGTGGAAGGCATGGAAGCGGAAACATTGACCGGAACACCGAACACCAAGGTGTTCAACGACGCCCCAATTTTCATGAAGGAGTCGCTGACGTTCCCCTACAGCTATGGGATGGACTTTGTGGTGAAGTTGATGGCGACTGGGGGCAAGGAGAAGGCTTTCGCGGACGTCCTCGCGAATCCGCCACGGACGACGCGACAGATTATGCAACCGGAGACCTACCTCTCGGGCGAAAAAATCGACCCCATGCCCTTGCCGGAGTTCAAACGCGATTTCAAGGATTACATTAAGTTTGATATCGGAGCGATGGGCGAGTTCGATGTCGCAGTACTAATCGAACAATACGCGGGAAAAGAATTATCGAAACGTCTTTATCCCGACTGGCGGGGCGGTTACTACTATGCTGCTCGACCGAAAAACGACACGGCGGCACCGCTTGGGCTGCTCTACGTGTCGCGGTGGTCAAGCGCCGAGAGAGCCGCAGAGTTTGCCGGGATTTATGCGCGCTCGCTGGGGAAGCGGTACAAGAAGGCGGAGGACGTAAGGGATTCATCTCACGCATCAGCGGATC
>Ga0210385_10002970_pt1 | contig 10171 bp, 8 predicted proteins | sample IncBWH26OmetaG_FD_160107 | JGI IMG/M metagenome (GOLD analysis project Ga0210385, IMG submission 160107) | Forest soil microbial communities from Barre Woods Harvard Forest LTER site, Petersham, Massachusetts, United States - Inc-BW-H-26-O ...
CCCGGTCGTAATCGATGCGCTGGTGCAGCGCGGCGAATTCCTGACGTCTTACACTCCATATCAAGCCGAGTTTGCGCAGGGGACCCTCCAGGCCATCTTCGAGTTCCAGACAATGATCTCCGAACTTACCGGCATGGATCTCGCCAACGCGTCAATGTACGACGGCTCGACGGCCGCGGCTGAAGCGGTAATGATGGCGGTTCGCGTCACGGGAAAAAATGGGGCCGTGATTGCCCGCAGCGTTCATCCTGAGTATCGCGAAGTGCTCACCACCTACGCCACGCACCAGGAGATTCCGCTGACGACGGTGGGATTCGTCGACTCGGGACGCATCGATCTGAAGGAACTCGAAAAGGCTGTCGGCGACGACACGGCGTGCGTCTTGATTCAGTCGCCAAATTTCTTCGGCACCATTGAGGATGTTGAGGCGATTGCCCAGATCGCCCACAAACGCGGGGCGCTGTTGATTGTATCGATTGCCGAGGCGGTTTCGCTCGGCATTGTCGAGCCTCCGCGCAGCGCCGACATCGTGGCCATGGAAGCACAATCGTTCGGCGTGCCGCTTGGTTTCGGCGGCCCGTATTGCGGAGTGCTCGCAACCAAAGACAAATTTGTTCGCCAGATGCCGGGACGGCTCGCCGGCCAGACCGTCGACAAGAACGGCAAGCGCGGATTTGTGCTCACGCTGGCAACGCGCGAGCAGCACATTCGCCGCGAGAAGGCGACTTCGAATATCTGCACCAATCAGGCGCTGGTCGCGCTGATGGTGAATATCTTCATGACGGTGTATGGCAAGGTTGGGCTGCGCGAACTGGCGAAGCAGAATCTGGCCAAGACCGCATACGCGGTCGGCCAGTTTGGCAAATATGCCAAAGTGTTCTTTGCGGGCGCGCCGCGATTCAACGAATTTGTGGTCGAGACCAGCGAAAGCCCTTACGCCATCAACTCGCGATTGCTGGGATACAAGATTGTCGGCGGTCTCCCGCTGAAAAAGTTCTATCCAGAGCTGGGCAATGCCGCCTTGTGGTGCTGCACGGAATTGACAACCCGTTCCATGATCGACACCGCCGTCGGACTAGTGGCCGAGAGCGAGCGTTCGGTTCGAAGTTCCGAACCAGGCAAAGAGGCCGAGATCGAGGAGGTGGCGCGATGAAGCACATGACCCGCAAAGCCACGCGCCACATCAGTCAGAACGAAGGTTTGATCTTCGAGAAGTCCTCTCCCGGCAAAGCTGCATGGAAGTTGCCGCCGCTCGATGTTCCCGAAGTTGACACCAAGGCGCTTCTCGGTTCACAAGAACGAAAAGATCTCGGCAACATGCCCGAAGTCAGCGAGATTGAGATCATCCGTCATTTCACGCGCCTCTCGACCTGGAATTACGCCATCGATCTTGGCATGTATCCGTTGGGCTCCTGCACCATGAAGTACAACCCGCGCGTCAACGAATTTGTCGCGCGCGTCGAGGGTCTCGCCAACGGACATCCGTATCAGGCAGAGAAGATCTCGCAGGGCGCTTTGCAAATCATGAAGACCCTGAGCGACTGCCTGCTTGAAATTACCGGCATGGACGCGATTACGCTGCAACCCGCGGCCGGCGCGCAGGGAGAGCTCACCGGATTGCTGATGGTGCGTGCCTACCACCAGTCACACGGCAACGCGCGCAAGAAAATTCTGATTCCCGATTCGGCGCACGGAACAAATCCCGCCACCGCGGCCACAGTCGGCTACGCTGTAGAAAATTTGAAGTCGAACGACCGCGGCATGGTTGATGTTTCCGCGCTGGCGGCGCAGATGAATGAAGATGTCGCGGCGCTCATGGTGACCAATCCCAACACGCTCGGCGTTTTTGAGCAGGAGATCCACAAGATTGCTGACCTGCTGCACGAAAAAGGCGGATTGCTTTACATGGATGGCGCCAACATGAACGCGCTGGTTGCCAAGGCGCGCCCCGGCGATTTCGGCGTCGATGTCATGCACCTCAATCTGCACAAGACTTTTTCTACGCCACATGGCGGAGGCGGTCCCGGCTCCGGTCCGGTTGCGGTCAAGAAACATCTCGCGCCGTTTCTGCCGACTCCGGTCGTCATTACCAAGCCCGATGGCACCCTTGGCCTTGAATACAACCGTCCGCAGTCGGTCGGGCGCGTGCGCGCATTCTATGGCAACTTCGGAATGTTCATTCGCGCTCTCGCTTACATCTTCGCCAACGGCCCCGACGGATTGCGCCAGACCACCGAAGATGCCGTCCTCAACGCCAATTACATTCGCAAGGGCCTCGAAGGTGTTTACGATTTGCCTTACTCGACGCCGTCCATGCATGAGGTGGTTTTCAGCGACAAAGTCCAATCGAAAAAAGGCGTCAAGACCATGGACCTGGCGAAACGCCTGATCGATTACGGATTCCATCCCTACACAACGGCGTTCCCCCTGATCGTTCCCGGAGCACTTATGATCGAGCCGACCGAGAGCGAGCCCCTGGAAGAATTGGATCTGTTCATCGAAGCCATGAAGTCAATCGCGGAAGAAGTAGAAGAAGATCCGCAGTATGTCTTAGACGCTCCCCACAACACGCGAATCTCCCGTCTCGATGAGACCGCCGCCGCCCGCAAGCCAATCCTGCGCTGGAAGCCGGAAAGTGAGCCGGCATAGCCAAGTGATCGGCCTGGGGTTGGGTCTCAAAACCCTTTAAGATTTGTCATCCCGAACGAAGTGAGGGACCTGCAATTTCGTCGCGAGATGCGGACCGACGGAATGACGACCCATCTGCGGGACGACCGCATTGAATATCCCAGGGACCGCCTTGCTAGAATCACCTAAGCCGATCTTTTATGCCCGACGACGCAGCCAGCTCCGAGCCTGAGATCGCCCGCGAACAAGCTCGCCAGTTGGCCGAGCACCACTACTACGCCGCGCTCGATCTGGTTCTCGAAGGCCAGCACGAGCAAGCAGTCGAGGAATACCAAAAGGCTGTGGCGGCCGATCCCAAGTTTACCGACGCTCTGCATGGACTCAGCCGGGCTCTCCAGGACCTCAACCGCTTCGACGAAGCGATTGAAGTTGCCCAACAAATCTCGGCAATCGATCCCGACGACATTCTCGCGCACACCAGCCTCTCCATCCTCTATCAGAAAAAAGGAATGGTTCCCGAAGCCGAAGCCGAAGGAAACAAAGCCCGCGTGCTGGGCTGGAAGCAACAATTGAAAAAAAGCAACCCTTAAACGACCGATCCGCAAACGAAACGATCCGTCTGCAAAATCCAGTCCCTCGCCGCAATATTGCTCCTTGACACCTGCCTGCGACGAGCGGACAATCCCAGCGATCCTGTCGCGACGCGAAGTCGGCGTCCCGTGCGGGTTTCCACCATCACCCCATCTCATCGGAGAATCTCAATGACACGAAAACTTTTCGCTGCCTTCCTTCTTTGCGTCGCGCCCCTGGCTTCCGCGCCCGCACAGACCTTCCGCGCTCTGCACGGCTTCATTGGTAGTGATGGCGCCAACCCCTACGTGGGGATGATTCAGGGAACTGATGGATACCTCTATGGCACCACCATCGATGGCGGAGCCAACGGCAGTGGCAATGTGTTCAAAATGACCACCAGCGGCAAAGTGACATCGCTCTATGATTTCTGCTCGCAACCTAATTGCACGGACGGCGAATATCCCGTCACCATATTAGTCGAGGGCGCCGACGGCAATTTCTACGGCACAACGCAATCAGGAGGAACCGCAGGCGGCTACGGCACGGTTTTCCAGCTTACGCCCACCGGCGCGCTCACCACCCTGCATAGCTTCTCCGGAAATGATGGCGCTGCCCCTTACGGTTCACTGCTGCTCGCGGCCAATGGAGATTTCTACGGAACTACCAACGTGGGCGCTGCCTACGGAGCCGGTAGCGTCTTCACCATCACATCAGCGGGCGTATTAACCACGCTTTATAACTTCTGCTCGCAAAGCGGTTGCAGTGACGGTCAATATCCCGTTGGCCCGCTCACCCAAGCCGCCAACGGAGACATCTACGGCGTCACGAACGCCGGCGGTGACTACGCGGCCTGCAACGTCGATGGATGCGGCACTGTTTATAAAATCAGTCTCAGCGGCAAACTTACAACCTTGCACACTTTTGCTGCGACCGATGGCGATTACCCGCACACGGGAGTTATCGCAGGCCCTGACGGGCTGTTCTACGGAACCGCAAGCAGCGGCGGTGCTAACGACGACGGCACCATCTTCACCATCAACTCCAGCGGTGCCTTCAACACCCTCTACAATTTCAGCGGCTCTGACGGTATCAATCCCTCCGCTATGTTGCTCGCGAGCGACGGCAACTTTTACGGGACCACCTTATATGGCGGCACCACCTACCCCAGAGGCTCGGTCTTCGAAATAACTCCTGGCGGCACTCTGACCAACCTGCATACCTTTGACGGCAGGCACGGCAAGAACCCCTACGGCTTGGTCCAGGACACCAATGGCACCTTCTATGGCACCGCCTACTTTGGCGGCGCCGACAACGACGGCATTCTCTTCAGCGTATCGAATGGCCTTGCGCCATTTGTTGAAACGCAACCAACCTCCGGCAATATTGGAATGGCCGTCACGATTCTGGGGGCAAGCCTCAAGAATGCGTCTGCCGTTAGCTTTAACGGGACGCCCGCCGCGTTCACTGTAATATCAAGCACCGAAATCACCACCAATGTTCCGGCCGGTGCCACCAGCGGCTCGCTGACGGTAGTGACATCTAAAGGCGCTACGCTCAAGAGCAACGTAGAATTCCGCGTAGCAAAGTAGCTCGTGCGTTTTCGCACCACGACCGGCAGAATGGGGTTCAGCATCGGGTGTGCTCGCTCGGACGGGCGAGCGTACCCGCCCCGTTCGCCGGCGTGACGTTTTCTACGCCTTCAGAGAGTTAAAATCACTGTATGCGTGAAGTCGTCGTAGTTTCCTCCGTCCGTACTCCCGTAGGCCGAGCGTATAAAGGCACGCTCCGTGCCACGCGCCCCGATGAACTGGCCGCCGTCGCCATCAAGGCCGCTCTTGACCGCGTGCCTCAGCTTGACCCCAAAGAAATTGAAGACGTCATCCTCGGCTGCGCCATGCCCGAAGCCGAACAGGGAATGAATGTCGCTCGCATTGCCTCCCTGCGCGCTGGCCTTCCAGTCGAGGTCTCGGCGGTGACCATCAATCGCTTCTGCTCCTCCGGATTGCAAGCGATTGCCATGGCTGCCGAGCGCATCATGTCCGGCGCCGCCGAAGTCATGCTCGCCGGCGGAACTGAATCCATGACGATGATTCCGATGGGCGGCAACAAAATTTCGCCCAACCCGTGGTTGGTAGATCATTTCCCCGGCGCCTACCTCTCAATGGGCCTGACCGCCGAGCGCGTCGCGCAGCGCTTTGGGATTACGCGCGAGCAGTGCGACGAGTTCTCGCTGCGCAGCCATCAGAAAGCACTGGCGGCAATCGCCGCCGGCAAGTTCGAAGAGGAGACGGTTGCCGTCCCGGTCACCTTCACCACTCCCAACGGATCGAAGCCTAAACGTCAGGAAATCTCATTCAAAGTAGACGAAGGCCCGCGCGCCGATACTTCGATCGAGGCGCTGGCCGCCCTCAAGCCCGCATTTCACGTGAAGGGCGTGACTACGGCGGGAAATTCTTCGCAGATGTCGGATGGCGCGGCCGCCGCGGTCGTCATGTCGGCCGAGCGTGCGAAGGCGCTGGGCATCGCTCCCCTGGCCCGCTATGTGGCATTTGCAACCGCCGGATACAAGCCGGAAGAGATGGGACTCGGACCGGTGTTCGCCATCCCCAAAGCTCTGAAACTCGCCGGTTTAAAACTTTCGGATATCGACGTCATTGAGCTGAACGAAGCGTTTGCCGCGCAATCGCTCGCAGTGATTCGCGAAGCTGGAATTGATCCGGAGCGCGTGAATCCGAATGGGGGCGCGATTGCGCTCGGCCATCCGCTGGGTTGCACGGGCGCAAAGTTGACCGCCAGCGTCCTCCGCGAATTGAAGCGGCGCAATGGCCGTTACGGCATGGTGACCATGTGCGTTGGCGGCGGAATGGGTGCGGCAGGGATTTTCGAAAACCTGGCCTGAAAACTGGCCATCGGAGTTGCTTTGTCCAAATTGTGGTGTTTTCAGCGGCTATTCTGCGGTAAGATGTCGCTCGGGCGGTTCCGACTAGAGGCAAGGCCACCAATCTAGCCTCGACTGTATCCCCGCTGCGGGAGGTGCTTCATGCGGCTCTCTGGTTTGCTGGTCGTGTGCATCCTGTTGTGTTCAGCCGTCGTCTTTGCGCAGCATGGAGGCGGCGGTGGGGGCTCTCATGGCTCAAGCTCCAGCGGATCTTCTTTCGCCAGTTCGGCCGGCTTCAGTTCCTCGCGCGGTACTATCACGGCGAGCTCGCACAGCAGCGGCACCGTCAGGGTTTCTTCGGCAAAGACATCTGCAAAATCAGAACGGAAAGTATTCGCCAATAAGATCGAGAAGACGTCTTTCGGCTGTGCCAAGGGTCAAAATTGCACCTGCCCGGGCGGAGCACGAAGTGGCTTCGGTGGCTGCACCGCTCCGAAAATATCATCGTGCTCATCCGGAGCCTGGAACGGCTATTCCTGCGGTGCGGAAGGATGGTTCAACGATTGTCGCCAGTTAGCCGACGAAGTGTCGCTCCAGCAGCGCCAGTTGAATCGAAATGGTATTCGCGACGGCCTTCGCTTTCGGTTGCTCCACGATCAATACGATTATTGCCAGCGCGCATTCCGTGGCACCCTGCCCTGGCTCGAGCTACAGGAGTAAGCAGTTCTTTTAGGCAAAGATCTGGCGTTTTGCGCGACTTCCCGCGCAGTCGTTGTTTTCGGCTGCGCCTACCTTTCAGGGCTTTTCATAAGCTTCCTCATACTCTCAAGCTTGAATCCCAAAAGCTCTCACCCGTGTAGTCCTTAGCCTATAATCGTCTGATACCAACTTACTCGGCCGGTTTGCCGCATCCACCACGGAGCTTGACATGGCGACGACTGCGATTCCAAAAACCAAAATTTCTGGCGGCAGCTTTTTGCTCGAAGAGCGCCAGACTGCCGATGTATTCACCCCCGAAGATTTTTCCGAGCAGCACCGGATGATCGGCCAGACGGCGGAAGAATTTTCCGTCAACGAGATTCTGCCGCAAGCGGAAAAGATCGAACACAAAGACTACTCAGTCTCGCGCGATCTGCTGAAAAAAGCGGGCGATCTCGGCCTGAGTGGAGTCGAAGTCCCCGAAGCCTACGGCGGCCCGGAGATGGCTGAAGTCACCGCCGCTATCATCGCCGACCACATTGCCAAGTATGCCGGATTCGCCACCACTTGGGGCGCGCACAGCGGCATTGGCATGTTGCCCATCGTTTATTTCGGGACGGAAGAACAGAAGAAAAAATATCTGCCGCGCTTGGCCTCGGGAGAAACGGTTGGCGCTTACGCCTTGTCGGAAGCGACTTCCGGTTCCGACGCGCTCAATTGCCGTGCCCGAGCCGTGCTTTCGCCCGATGGCAAAAACTACATCCTGAACGGCGAGAAGATGTGGATAACCAACGCCGGTTTTGCCGATTTGTTCACCGTCTTCGCGAAAATCGACGGCGAAAAGTTCTCCGCGTTTCTGGTCGAACGAGGCTTCCCCGGATTTTCGACCGGCGCCGAAGAGCACAAGATGGGCATTCGCGGATCCTCCACTTGTCCTGTGATTCTCAACGACTGTAAAGTGCCGGTGGAGAATTTGCTGGGCGAGATTGGTAAAGGGCACGTCATCGCCTTCAATATTCTGAACGTCGGCCGCTTTAAACTCGGTGCCATGTGCGTCGGCGGCGCGCGGGTCTCGATTGAGAGCGCTGTGTCGTATGCCAAGCAGCGCAAGGCTTTTGGCAAGACCATCGGCGATTTCGGACTGGTGCGGGAAAAAATCGCCAACATGGCCACGCTGATTTATGTTGGCGAATCGCTCGTCTATCGCACCGTGGGAATGATGGACGAGTTGCTCTCACAGATCGACTCCGCGAATCCCGAAGCGGCGAAAGAACAACGCAAGGCCATCGAAGAGTATGCGGTCGAGTGCTCGATCCTTAAAGTGTGGGGATCGGAAATGATCGATTACGTCGTCGACGAGACGCTCCAGATTTATGCCGGCTATGGATTCGTGGAAGAGTATCCAGCCGAGCGCGCCTATCGCGACGCCCGCATCAATCGCATCTTCGAAGGTACAAACGAAATTAACCGGCTCATCATCACCGGCTTCCTCCTGAAGCGCGCGATGAGCGGGCAGTTGCCCCTGATGCCCGCGATCAAAAAGTTGATGGATGAAGTGTTGAGCGGGCCGTCGATGGGCGACGAAATCGAAGGTCCGCTGGCGGAGGAACGCAAACTGGTGGCCCAGGCAAAGAAGCTTGGCTTGTTTGTTTCCGGCGCGGCGACGCAGAAATACATGGCGGCGATCCAGGACCAGCAGGAAGTAATGGGCGCGATTGCCGATATGACCATCGAAATCTACGCCATGGAGTCAGCAGTCCTGCGCGCGCAAAAAATGGTGAAACAGAAAGGTGAAGCGTCGGCCGCGCTGCCGATTGCGATGACGCAGGTCTATCTGACCCATGCGCTGGAGAAAATCGAAGCCGCAGCCAGAAAAGTAATCGCCGACGTGGCCGAAGGCGACATGCTCCGCACGCAACTGGCGATTGTCCGGCGCCTGTCGAAGCACGAACCGTTCAATACCATCGCGCTGCGCCAGCAGATTGCCCAGAAAACAATTGATGCTGGGAAATACACAGTGGCTTAGCGGCTATAACAGCCATGTCATCCGGAGCGGAGCAAGAGGATTCGCAAAGAGAATCGTCTTGCGGAGTCGAAGGACCCTAAATGTTCAACTGCACCCGCAACCGCGGCTCAGTTTTCTCCACGGCATCGAAAGCGCTAGGAAATACGCCGCGACATCACTCTTTCGGAAAATTCGGGTCTGCCTTCACTTCTTCGATCTGTTTGGTATGCCGCTCGGAATGCGCCGAGATCAGCAAAATCCACTGATACGCATCGAGTGGCCCCAGCAGCGGATGGGGGTAGATGTGATCGCGAAGGTCGTCGTTGGTGGTCCTCACGTAATCCATCGTGGCCATGCGTTCCTGCTCGAAAGTCTTGACAAGTTCCGCTTGAGTTGCCCAGCGGCTGGTGGGTTTCAGCATTTCTGGAGCCTGTACTTTATGGCTGCGGTCGGGAATCAGCGTCAGAATCTGCTGATCCGTCACTTTCACATCGGCGCGTTTGTCGGGCGTTGCTGCGGAGGTCATCATCTTTTGCGTTACCAGCCCGAAGATTGTCGATTCGGAAATAGTAATGTGCTCTGACACTTCGGCGACAGACCAGCGGTCGGGAGCCGGCTTGAACCTCCACTGTTTCTCCGATAATCCCGCGATGGACTTTAGAAATGCGTCGTGGGTGGCTTGCAGATTCTGGAGCGCGGCCTGGCGCTCCGCAGGCGTGAGCGGAGTGGGCGCAGGAGCCGGAACCGTTTGGCCAATCGCGGCTAGCGTAATCGTGAGGACGAGGCACAGAGATGCCAGGTGTTGCCAGAGAATTTTCATTTGTAGCCCCTCTGAGATTCGAATCGCGGTCTGACGATTATGCGGGGCGAAGCGGCAAAGCGCAAATCGTTTTGATCGAGCTGGCTTACTCGAACCAGCCACTGCGGTAAGCGATCCACCACGAAACGTAAACGATTGGGATCGTCGCACCCACCGCCCACCACAATGGCAGAACCACATCGGCGAGCAGCCCAAGCACGGTCATCGACCCCCAAAAGATCTTGCGCTCCATACCTGGATTGTATGTCTTTCGCGTCGCGTGCAAGCCCGTTTTAGCGGACTGCAGAAAAACTTCAGTTTTGTATCGAAAGTGTCTGCCAATCGCAGAAGATCGGCTCGGCCAAATCTTGCTCGACTCACACCTTGCGCTTGAGTTCTTCCATCACGCTCTGAATCAGCTCTTTAGCGTCGGTAAGGTTCTTCATGATGAGCTGAATATCCATCACCGGCTTGCCCGGCCAGCGCTGGCTCTGGCAGTAAACGCCATGCTGGCCGACCAGCGCCATCGCGTCTGTCACAAGATCCATGGTGACGGCGAGCCGTCCGCGAGGTACGCCCATGCGCGTTT
>Ga0210385_10002972_pt1 | contig 10169 bp, 8 predicted proteins | sample IncBWH26OmetaG_FD_160107 | JGI IMG/M metagenome (GOLD analysis project Ga0210385, IMG submission 160107) | Forest soil microbial communities from Barre Woods Harvard Forest LTER site, Petersham, Massachusetts, United States - Inc-BW-H-26-O ...
ATCCCGCCGTCCCACACCGGCACCCGCGTGGATCCGGCGCGCGGCCGCCCGGCGAGGAAGATCAGGACTGGCACGGCGAGCGCGCAGACTAGGAACACCGCCAAGTAGGTGGGGGAGAACGCGGCGAAGTCGGCGTGCGCGGGAATCACGGTGAGCTTGCCGGGCAGCAGCAGCGGCCCGAGACTGACCCCGGTGACGGTGCGGGCCGCCCGCGATAGCGCGGCGAGCATGACGGGCGCGCCGACGGCGAGCGCGGCGCAGGCGACGGCCAGCAGGGCCGGCCCGAGCACCGGCTGCCCCGTCTCGGAGGCGGCGGCGGCCTGCCTGGTGCGGGGCATGCCCAGGTACGGGATGCCGAAGCCGCGGACGAACGCGTAGATGGCCAGCCCGCCGGTGAGCCCCAGCGTGCCGGCGGCGAGCACGATGAGGATGCCGGTCAGGTGGCTGCCGGTGCGGAAACCCTGGAACAAGCCCTGGAAGATCAGCCATTCGCTGACGAACCCGTTCAGCGGCGGCAGCGCGGCGATGCCCAGCGTGCCGGCGAACGCGATCACCGCCGAGCGGGGCAGGCGATGGATCAGCCCGCCGAGGCGGTCCATGTCCCGGGTGCCGGCGGCATGTTCCACCACTCCCGCCTCGAGGAACAGCAGCGTCTTGTAGCAGCCGTGATTGGCGACATGGTAGATGCCGGCGATCAGCAGGAACGCCCACAGCGCCTGCTGCCGGTAGGCGTGAAAGGTCATCGCGGCGCCGAACGCGGTGACGATGATCCCGGCGTTCTCGATCGTGGAATAGGCGAGGAACCGCTTGATGTCGCGTTCGGCCATCGCGTACAGGATGCCGATCGCCGCAGTCACCGCCCCGGCGAACATGGTGAGCAGGCCGGGCCAGGCGCCCGCGGGCGGGGCCAGCCGGAACGCGAACAGCGCGATCCCGTACACGCCGAGCTTGACCACCACGCCGGACAGGAACGCCGACCCGTCGGCGGGCGCGACCGGGTGCGCCTCCGGCAGCCACACGTGCAGCGGGACCAGGCCCGCCTTGAAACCGAACCCGGCCAGCGCCAGCAGGTAGGCGGCGGCCCGCCACCCGGCCGGCACCGATGAGGCGTGCGCCGCGATCCCGGCCAGCGTCGTCGCGCCGGTCTTGGCGGACAAGATCACGAACGCCGCCACGACCAGCAGGAACCCGGCCTCGGACAGGGCCAGGAACCAGAACGCGCCGCGCGCCGCGCCGAGATCCCGCGGGTGACGGAGGATGAGCAGGTAGCAGGCCAGGCTCATCGTCTCCCAGGCGACGAGGAACGTGACCATGCCGCCCGCGGCCAGCACCGTCAGGCAGGCGAGCAGCGCCAGGTTGTAGGCGGCCAGGTACAAGCTCGTTCCGGCGGACGGCTGGTGGTAGCGCGGCGCGTACAGGGCGATGGCCACCGCCACCACGCCGAGTAGCGCGGTGAACACCCCGGCCAGGCTGGTCGCCTGGAGCTGGAGCGGCCCGCCGGTCACCGTCGGGCCGCCCAGGGAGACCACCGCCGTGTCGCCGTCGAGCAGCGACCAGCCGCCGCCGGCCGCGGCGGCCGCGCCGCCGACCGCCGACAGCACGCAGCACGCGCGCAGGCCGGCCGGGGTCCGCGCGATCAGCAGGCTGGCGACGGCGGCGGCGAGCCAGGCCGCTCCCGCCGCGTAGAGGAAGTCGAGGGGCGTCATGAGTCACCCCGCGTACGTTCGGAATCATCGGGGGCGGTGAACGGCAGGTCCCGCACCTTTTCCGCGAGCTTGCCCACGGCCACCCCGAGCCCGTGCAGCAGGGCAAGCGGGCTGGGCGGGCAGCCGGGGATCCACACGTCGACCGGGAGGACCGCGTCCACGGTGCCGTGGGTGAACGGGTCCGCGGGGTAGACGCCGCCGAGCGCGCAGGCGCCGGTGGCGACGACCACCTTGGGGCCGGGCATGGCGTCGTAGGTCTTGCGGGCGGCGACCTCGAACGCGCGGATCATCGGCCCGGTGACCAGCAGCAGGTCGGCGTGCCGCGGCGCGGGGGTGAAGAAGAACCCGAGCCGGTGCAGGTCGTAGTGCGGCGCGGTGAGCAGCCGGATCTCCTGCTCGCACACCGCGCACGAGCCGGTGTCGAGGGTGCGGATGTGCAGGCTGCGGCCGAACTGCCTGGCGATGGTCTCCCGCAGCTCTTCGGCGGTGACGGGCGTCACGGCGCCTCCCCGCGAAGCGGGATTCGCTTGATCAATACTGAACGGGCGGTTGCTGCGAGTTCGAACTCACCGCTTGACGTAACCGCGTGCGGGGCCTCGGTCGCGCATCGTCCGCAGGCCGCGCACGCGCCGACGTCGTAGACCAGCACGCGGTCGTCGCGGCGCAGCGCACCGCCGGGGCAGACGGCGACGAGGCGGTCGGCGACGCCGGCGGTCAGCTGCCCCGGCCGGAAGGCGGGCGGCGTCGGCAGCGACGCGGCCGACGGGTCGGGCCTGGCCGGGTACCGGGTGGTGACCACGCCCCGGCGGAGTCCGCGGACGAACCACAGCGTCATTCGGTGCCTTCCTTCAGCGGGCCATTCCTGCGGCGGTCAGCCAGAAGCTGGCCTCGATGATCGGGATGTCGGTGAACACGTTCTGCGAGCGGCAGGCGTCGTCGAAGCCGCGCCAGTTCCGCGCCGAGGCGGGGCGAAGCCGCGCCCGGGTGATCCGGCCGTCGTCGTCGAGCGCCACCCAGGCGAGCGCCTCGCCGCGCGGCGATTCGGCCCAGCCGAGCCCGGTGCCCGCGGTCCGCGGGACTTCCGTGACGCCTGCTGCGGTGCCCTCGCGGAGGAACTCGCCGATCAGCCGCACCGATTCGGCGGCCTCGGCGAGCATGACGCTGAACCGGGCGAGGACGTCACCGGCGGCCCCGGTGGCCACGGTGACCCTGGTCCCGTAGGGGGCGCCGGGCACCTGGCGGGCGTCGGCGGTCAGGCCGGCGGCCCGCGCGACCGGGCCGACCAGGCCGAGGCTCCGCGCTTGGGCCTCGGTCAAGATACCGGTCGCCTCGAGCCGGTCGACGAACGAGTTGGTGCCGAGCAGGGCGTCCGCCGTGCGCTTGAACTCGCCGTAGGCGTTCGGGAGCTCGCTGGTGATCGCGTCGGCGTCGGGCGCGCGGCTGGCCCCGCCGGCGGCGATGACGCCGAACAGGTACCGGTGGCCGAACACACGCGCGTTCAGCCTGAGCAGCCGTTCCAGGGTGATCTCGGCGGCGGACTGGCCGACCGCCAGCCCGGTCGCCTGGCACAGCGCCGCCATGGCGGCGGCGTGGTTGTACAGCCGTTCCAGCTCGAGCGCGACCGCCCGGGTGCGCTGCGCCGTCTCGGGTGGCCGGGTCCCGGTGGCCGCCTCCGCCGCGGCGGCGAGGGCCCAGCCGACGGCGACGGCGCTGAGGCCTTCGGTTCGTTCGGCGAGGAACAGGGCCTGTTCCGGGGTCTTGCCCCGCAGCCGCCATTCCAGGCCGCGGTGTTTGTGCCAGGTGAACAGGTACAGGTCGACGACCTCCTCGCCGCTGGTCACCAGGCCGTAGTAGAGAGACTCGACGCCGACCTGGCGGACCGGGCCGAACGGGAACTCGAACGCCTGCCCGCCCACGATGTGCGGCGCGCGGGCCTCTTCCGGTTCTGGCTGGGGTTTATGGCCGAGCGTGGGGAGGTCCGCGTGCGGCGGGAGCATGATCCGGTTCAGCGGTTTGCCGCTCGCGGGGCGGATGCCGAACTGCTCGTAGATCTCGCATTCCTCGACGAACGCCGCGGGCGCGATCTCGGACAGCGCGGGGTACTCGCCGTTCTCGATCGAGGTCTCGGTGATGACGTACCCCGCCTGACCGGCGGTGTCGTTCGCCCACACGAGGCGCAGCGTGGTCGCGTCGCCGTCGGAGCCGGCCGCGAACATGTCCGCGAGCCGGAGGCCGCCGAGGTCTCGCACCACCGCTTCCAGGTCCGGGGAAGCCACCTGGAACGCGGTGACCTCGCCGGGGACCGTCCGCGGCAGTGAAGGGGGAACGGGGAGGTGGGTGGGGGTCATCCGATCACCGCCGCCGACTGCCGCAGGACGCTGTCCAGCCCGGCTGGGATCCACAGCCCGAGGACGAGCAGCGCCGCCAGCCCGAGCACCAGCGGCGCCGCGCTGACGGCCAGGCTCCATGCTCGTGGGGAGTTCTCAGCGGATATCGCGGAAAACTCCCCACGATCATGACTGGGCGGGTCGCCGGTCACCATCGCGGTCGTCGTCCTCGCGAAGGCGAAGAACGCCACGCCCAGCAAGGCGAGCAGCAGCAGCGGGAACGCGGGGCTGCCCGCGGCGAAGCCCGCCCGAACTATGGTGAGTTCGGCCAGGAATACGCCGAACGGCGGGGAGCCGAGGACCGCGAACGAGGCGAGCAGCAGCGCTCCCCCGGTCACCGGCACGGCGGCGAGCAGGCCGCTGACTTGGGCGGCCTCCCTCGTCTTGTAGCGGAGCGACACCTCACCGCTGGACAGGAACAGGACCGTCTTGGCCAGGGCGTGGTTGAGGACCTGCAGCAGCGCGCCGTACAGCCCGAGCGTCCCGCCGAACCCGAGGGCGACCGCGATGATCCCCATGTGCTCGACGCTCGAGTAGGCGAAGAGCCGCTTGAAGTTCCCCTTCCGCACCATGAACAGGGCGCCGATGACGATCGACGCGAACCCGAAGGACAGCAGCACCGCCCGCGGGTACGTGCCGCCGAGCCTGGCGTGGGCGATCGCGAGGAACCGGATGATCGCGTACATCCCGGTGTTCAGCAGCGCGGCGGACAGCATCGCGCTGGCCGGGCTTGGCGCCTCGGCGTGCGCGTCTGGCAGCCAGGTGTGCATCGGCGCTAGGCCGACCTTAGTGCCATAGCCCACGACCGCCAGCAGGAACGCGAGGCGCAGGCTCTGCGGGGCGAGCTGGCTAGCATGCGCGAGCAGGTACGGCCAGGTGAGCGCGCGGTTGGAGCCCGGGTGCAGGGCGCTGGCGGAGTAGAAGATGAACAACGTCCCGGCCAGCGCGATCGTGACGCCGAGCGAGCTGATGATCACGTACTTCCAGGCCGCCTCCAGGCTGCGGGCGCGGCCCTCCAGCCCGACCAGCGCGGCACTGGCCAGTGTGCTGGCTTCCACCAGAACGAACAGCAGCCCGAGGTTGCCGGTCTCCAGCGAGGCCAGCATCAGCGCGGCGAACAGGCCGAAGAACGTGAAGTACAGCTTCACCTGGAAGGAGCTGAGCTCGCCGCTGTCTTCCTGAGCGGTGATATAGGAGACGGAGCCGAGCGCGGCGAGCAGCGTCACGCCGGCGACGGTCAGCAGGAAGAACCCGCTGAGCGGGTCGGCGTACAGGAAGCCGTCCCAGCCCTGGAGCGGATGGCCGCCGGTCAGCAAGACCACCAGCGCGACCGCGCAGCCCAGCGCGACCGCGGCGCCGGCGGTCTGGGCCAGGGCGGCAGGCCGGGCGCGGGCGCCGGCCAGCGCGGCGGCCGGGCCAGCCAGCGGGGCCAGCGCGATCAGGATCGCCAGGGCGGTCATCCTCGCAGCTCCCTGAGTTCGGCGGCACTGGCCGTGGCGAGCTGGCGGGTGAGCCCGGAGACGAACACCACCATGATCAGCACCCCCGCGACGATGTCCAGGAAGATCCCGGCCTCGACGATGAACGGGAACGAGGCGACCAGGGTGATCGCGCCGAGGAACACCCCGTTCTCCACGATCAGCCAGCCGATGAGCTGGGCGACGGTGTGCCGGCGCACCACCATGGCCAGCGCGCCGAGCAGGATCACCGCGGTCGACAGCGGCACCACCGCTGCCGCGGCGGTGCCCTGCGGCAGCAGCGCGGGCCGGGTGACCAGGTAGGCGAACGCGGTTAGCGCACCGCCGGCGACCAGCGAGGTGGACAGCCCGGTCGACATCGCCGCGTCGCGCTTGAGCGCCAGCCTTCTCACCAGGACCCGGCGGGCCGCGAACGGGATAGCGACCCCCTTGATCGACAGGGTCAGCCCGGCGAGGATCCACAGCTCCACGCTGTGGAAGGCGACCGCGGAGACCCCGGCCGCGAACGACAGCACCACCGATTGGGCGCCGTAGTAGGCGACGTACCGGTTGAACAGCTTGGAGGCCAGGCACGCGAACGCCAGCAGCAGCATCGCCGCGCCGGACAGGTCAAGCAGCACCCCTGCGGTGCTGCTCGCGGACAGGTACTGCATCTGACCCTCACGCTCCGATCACGTAGGAGGTGGCCACGCCGACCAGGGCGAGCATGAACGCGGCGCCGAGGAACTCCGCGATGCGGAAGAACCGCAGCTTGGCGAACGACGTATCGATGATCACGATCGCCAGCCCGCACAGCGCCAGCTTTCCCAGCAGCACCGGGATCGCCAGCAGGGCGCCGGGCAGGTGCGCCGCGTCGCCTAGCCCCCAGGGCAGCACGAACACGTTCATGAACACCGACGACAGCAGGAACAGCTTCATCCAGCTGCCCCACTTGACCAGCGCGTAGCCCCGGCCGGAGTACTCCAGCACGCGGCTTTCCTCGATCATCGAGATCTCGGTGGATCCGCCGGGGTTGTCGATCGGGATCCGGCCGTTTTCTACCAACACGATCATGAAGAACGCGACCAGGCCGAGCAGGTGCGTCGGGAGGACCACCACGTACGGGGACGACGCGACCGCGTGGTTCATCAGGTACGGGTTGTCGGAGGCGGACACGGCGCCGACGGTGAAGAACACCAGGATCAGCGCGGGCTCGGCCATGGACCCGATCCAGCTCGCCCGGCTGGCGCCGAGCCCGCCGTACGGGCTGGCGGTGTCCAGTCCCGACAGCGAGATCATGAAGCTGGCCAGGGTGAGCACGAACGCGCCGCCGATGAGGTCGGCCAGGAACGCCAGTGGCAGCGGCTCGTTCGTGATGATCGGGACGATCACCGACACCGTCAGGTAGCAGGCGAACGCGACGAACGGGGCGCCGCGGAAAATCCAGGACGCCTGGTCGCTGACCGCGCTGCCCTTGCGCAGCAGCTTGGCCAGGTCCCGGTAGGGTTGCAGCACGCTCGGGCCGCGCTTGGAGCCGACGACCGCCTCGGCGCGGGTGATCGCTCCGGCGTACAGGGGAGCGAACGCGACGACCACAAGGCTCTGCAGGACCTGGATCAGCTCGGGCACTTCCCGGGACCTCCCTGCTCATCAGACGCCACACACGCCATGCAGGTAGAGGCCATCAGCCGGGAGTTCATCCGGCGGTACGCGAGCCTCATCGCGTAATCGGTTCTAACGATACATTCCCGGTCCCTGGGGAACCAGTAGCACGGTTAGCCGGCCGTCCTTCGCCGCGGCCGACGCGACGTGGCCAAGCCGCGGGTGCAGCACGCCGCCGGTCCCGTGCCTGCCGACGACAAGCAGGTCGAATCCGTGTTCTTGCGCATGGTCGCAGATCGTGCGCGCGGCGTCGCTGGATTCGGCGAACCGCAGGGAGACCCGCCCTCGCTGCGCGCCGGGCAGAGAGTCCTTGGTCTTGGCGAACGTCTCCTGGGCGAAGTGCTGGCGACCGTCGAAGTCGGCGGCGCCCTCCGCGGCGTCCTCGGTCTGCGGCGCGGGCTTGAGCACCGCGAGCGCGACCACGCGCGTCTCCGCGCCGTCGGCCAGCGCCACGGCGGCGCGCAGGGCGGCGGCGGCGCCCGGCGAGCAGTCCCAGCCCACCAGGATCCGGTGGAACGGCACGGCACCCATCGGCGGCCTCCTTGCCTGCCCGAGCCAGTCAGGATGCAGAAGCCGTCAGCGGGAAACCTCCCGCGGTTCCGGTGCCGGATCCCCGTCAATGCCGGACCGTGGCGAGCCTCATCGCCAGTTGCCGTCATTGTGGACCGCGGGGCACCGGCCCGCAAGAGGCGCTCGTCAGGCGGTCGCCGCCTCATACTCCGGACCGAACACCTGCCGGTACAGGTCCTCGCCGTAGCTGGTCGGCAGCGGCTCGCCCGTCGGCAGCCGGAAGGTGCGCTGCCCGTCGGGCCGCCGCTGCGCGCGCAGGAACAGGGCCGTGCCGGTGTTCGCCGTGTAGCAGCTTTCGGCCAGGTCGTACAGGTGGGTCACGTAGCACACCCGGATGTCTGCCTCGGTGAGCGCGCGGATGATCTGGCGGGCGATCTCTGAGCCTTCGCGCTCGTTGGTCGAGGCGAACGACTCGTTGCACAGCAGCAGCCCGCCCGGCGCGATCCGGCCGGCGATCACGCTCATCCGGTCCAGTTCTTCGTCCAGCTTGCCCTTTTCCATCGTGGCGTCTTCTTCGCGCTTGAAGTGCGTGAAAATCCTGGAGCACACGCTGCCCGCGAACGACTCCGCCGCCACGAACATGCCGGCCTGCAACATCAGCTGCGCCTGACCCAGGCCGCGCAGCAAGGTGGACTTGCCGCCTTGGTTCGCGCCAGTGATCATGATGAGCTGCCGGCCGTCGGCGTTCACGTCGTTGCCGGTGATCTCGCCGTCGGTGAGCGTCAGCGCGAGGCTGGCGTCGTACAGGCCGCGGGCGGCGAGCCGGTTCTCGCCGAGCGCGGCAGGTACCGGGTAGGACACCGGCTGACCCCGGGAGGTGAGCTGGTCCCGCAGGTTCAGGCAGCCGACGTAGAAGGCGAGCTCGGCGCGGAGCATCTGGAAAAAGCTCTTGATGTGGTCGCAGGACTGGGCCAGCGAGTTCGCGGTGTCGTTAACGCCCCGGCTGGTCAGCTCGGACAGCATGCGCAGCCCCGCCTCATCCCGGTCCGGCACGGTGAACGTGTAAGCGCCGCGGTTCCGGCCGGGCAGCCGGTCGCGCCAGCCGTGGCCCGGCAGGTGGCGGCGCAGCACGTACCCGGTGCCCTTTCCGCCCCTGCCGACCCTGGCGCTGATCAGCGTGCCACGCCGGAGCCGTAGTTCGGTGAGGCGTTCCTCCATCTCGGCGAAGTAGTCGTCGCTAAGCTCGCTGGCCAGCATCGCGAAAAAGCGGCTGAAGCCCTCAGAGCCGAAGCCGGCCTCGTGCTCGCGGCCGATGGCCGCCAGGCGGTGCAGGTGCTCTACATAGAGGTTCATCAGCTGCAAGGACCGCGACAAGATCGTGTCCGGCGAATCCCGGAACAAGAAGCCGAACACCTGCCGTTCGGCACTGACTCCCGCAACCGCGAGGTCGTACAGTTCGCGAGTGACGCCGGGATGCGCCACGCAGTCGGCGAGCACGTGCTGCCGGTAGGTGATCTCCGCTGGGCTGGTGAGCCCCGAGTAGAGGCCCTGCCGGGCCACGGCATACACGAAGTCATCGCCGCCCGCCATGGCGGTCAGCAGTGTGCCCAGCTCGAGGTCAGCGGCAAGGTCAGCTTCCTGGGGCGGCAGCTCACGGCCGGCATCGAAGTCCCGGTCCGCGTACATCAGCAGCGCTTTCATGCGGCCAGCCGCTCCTTCAGCTGCCGGTAGGTCAGCCCGTACTTGCGCGCGATCGCGGCGGCGTAGGCGAGCCCGTCCGCGGGCCTGCGCACGACCTTGAAGGTGCGCTCCGCGGGGTTGTCGGGGTTGACCGTGCCCACCATGGAAACGCACGCCTCGTTGCGGGACGCCAGTTCGTCGACGAACGTGACGTACACCCCGAGTAGTCCCAGCGCGGTCATCCGGTCCAGGACCCGCTCCCCGATGAACCGCGCGTCGTGCAGCGTGGTGGAGGCGAAGCTCTCGTTCATGATCAGCAGGCTGCCGCTTGTCGCCTGGTCGAGCACGTCCTTCATGCGGACCAGTTCGTCCTGCAGCTTGCCGCGCAACGTCGCCAGGTCTTCCTCCCGCTCGAAGTGCGTGAAGATCCGGTCCGGCAGGAAGAGCCGGGCCCGGCGCCCCGGCACCGGGTAGCCGAGACTGGCCAGGTAGTGCAGCTGGCCGGTCATGCGCGCGAACGTCGTCTTCCCGCCATGGTTGGGCCCGGTGACCACGAAGATCCGCTCCGGTCCGGACAGCCGGAAGTCGTTGCCCACCACGGTGCCGCCGTCGGGCACGAGCTTGCGGGCCAGCGCGAGGTCGAACGCGGCCTCCGCCTCGGTCCGCTTGTCGTCCGCCGAGACCTCCGGGTAGCAGAACGGCAGGCCCGCGGCCTTCACCGGTGCGGTGAAGTCCAGGTAGGCGGTGTAGAACTGGATCTCGCGGTC
>Ga0210385_10002973_pt1 | contig 10168 bp, 3 predicted proteins | sample IncBWH26OmetaG_FD_160107 | JGI IMG/M metagenome (GOLD analysis project Ga0210385, IMG submission 160107) | Forest soil microbial communities from Barre Woods Harvard Forest LTER site, Petersham, Massachusetts, United States - Inc-BW-H-26-O ...
CAAACAATCCAGAAGACCACCGCTATGAAGAACCTGCCGCAGGACATTCGCTATGCATGGCGCCAGTTGCGCAAGGCCCCAGGTTTTACTGTCACCACCGTGCTCACCCTCGCTCTCGGCATCGGTGCGCTCACCACCGTCGCCACCTGGACCAATGCTGTTCTCTACAATCCCTGGCCGCACGTCGCCGCGCCCCGCGATCTGCGCTTTATCGATGCCACCGTCCTCGGCAACGAAGGCTACTCGGTCCACTACGATCAATACCGCCTGCTGCGCGATTCCGGGCGCTCCTGGAACAATGCCACTGCCTTCGAGATGGACGAGGTCGATCTCGCCAATCCAGGCGCGCAGCCGCAGGCCATTGCCGCCGGCGTTGTCTCGTCGAATTATTTTCAGTTCCTCGGCATCACGCCGCAACGTGGCCGCTTCTTCGATCCCGCTGCCAACGACCGCGCCTACGGCGCCAACGACGAAGTCGTTCTCTCCGATGCCCTGTGGCGCGCCCGCTTCGACGCCAATCCCTCCGTGGTTGGCCGCACCCTCTCCATCAATCGCCATACCTTCACCGTCATCGGAGTCGCCCCGAAAGAATTCTCCGGAATCTATGGCGGTATCGCCGAAGCTGCGTGGTTTCCCTTCTCCAGCCTGCGCGACCTCACCTCCGATGCCCCGCCGGATCCCCTTCTCCACTACGGTCTGCAGTTGGGCGTTCGCCTTCGTCCCGGGGTCAGCAACCGCACCGCGGCCGCCGAGGTCCACACCCTCGCCCGCGCCTACGCCGCGCAGCACCCCGCCGACAATCTCTCCCGCTGGGGTCTTAATCTGCGCGACGCCGCCCACTTCGCGCGCGGCCTCTTCGACATGATCGGCGAGCTCCTGCCCATTCTCTTTGGAGCGTCGCTCCTGCTCATGGCGCTGGTCTGCATCAACATTGCTTCGCTCCTTGGCCAGCACGCCGCGCGACGCCGTCGCGAAGTCGCCATCCGCACCGCCCTCGGCGCCAGGCCCTCTCGCATCGCCGCTCAGGTCCTCACCGAAACCGGCCTGCTCGCCCTCGCCGGAGCCGCTGCCGGCTGGGCTGTCAGCATCGTCATGTCGCGTGCGCTTCTCGCCCTGTTACCCAACTTCGGCTTTCCCGTGGCCTTCAACCTTCACAGCGACGCGCGCATCCTGCTCTTCGTCACCACGGTCGCCGTCGCCGTCACCCTGATATGCGGAACCCATCCCGTCCGCCAGTCCCTGCGCGCCTCGCAGAGCGACGCCCTCCACGAAGGCGGCGCCACCGTCACCGGCTCGCGCAACAAACTGGGCCGCCGCATCCTCCTCGGCCTCCAGCTGGGCATGTGTTTCATGGTCCTGGTCTGCTGCGGACTCCTCGCCCGGACCGCCTTCAACATCGTCAACCGCGCTACCGGCTTTGACAGCGCCAAGTGTCTCACCGCAGGCATCGACCTCTCGCGCTCCGGCTACACTGAGCTGAGCGGACTCGCCTTCCAGACCGCCCTCCTCGATCGCCTGCAATCCGCGCCAGGCGTCGCCTCTGCCACCCTCACCTCGCACCTGCCCATGGGCGACTACGGCTCCGGCAATACGCAGGGCATCAGCATACCCTCCTATGTCCCTGCCAAAGGTGAGGACATGGAAGTCGTCACCGATTTCGAAAGCCCTGGCTTCTTCCACAACATGGGCATCGCCCTCCAGCAGGGTCGCGAGTTCGACACTGGCGACAATGCCTCCGCCGCCCCGGTCGCCGTCATCAATCAGTCGATGGCGCACCGCTACTGGCCCAAAGGAGGCGCCCTTGGCAGCAGTCTCGTCCTCAGCAAGCGCTCCTGGCGCATCGTCGGCATCGTCAGCGACTACGCCTATGCCGACCCTTCCAACACCGACCCTACCCCGCTCCTGTTCCTGCCCCTCGCGCAGCATTATCAGAGCTACGTCATCGTTGCCCTTCGTTCCCGGACCACCGCCGCCGCCCTCACCACCCAGCTGCGCCAGACGGTCGCCGGCCTCGACGCCTCGCTTCCGCTTGAAAACGTCAGCACCCTCGAACAGGTCGCTGGCATGCGCTATCAGATGGCGCGCATCCCCGCCGAGCTCCTCAGTGTCTACGCCCTCTCCAGCGTCCTTGTCGCCATGCTGGGCCTCTATGCCGTCATGGCCTACTCGGTCATTGAGCGCCATCGCGAGTTCGCTCTGCGCATGGCTCTCGGTTCCACGCGCGCGGCTGTTTTCCAGCTTGTGCTCAGCGGCAGCACGTGGGTCGCGCTCATCGGCCTCCTCACCGGAGGCCTTGGCTCCATCGCCGCCGTGCGTCTGCTCCGCTCCATGCTCTTCGGCGTTGCACCTTTCGATCCCCTCAGCTACTGCGCCGCAGCCGCTCTCCTCCTGCTCACCGTATTTCTCTCCGGATTGGCCCCCGCCCGCCGCGCCGCCTCGATTCAGCCCATGCAGGCGCTGCGTACCGAGTAAAACGCTTCCGACGGCCCCCAGGAGCCCCCGACCCTTGCCTCCCCGTTAATTAACGCATTCGCTAACACAGACTGGGGATTGTTCCCAGGCCAGACACTGTCCAAAAATGTTCCGGACCAGGGTTTCGATTGAATTTCGCCTCCAGGCAATTCGTTCGCACCGGCGCGCTCCTTGTCGTCGGTCTCATCTTCCTGCTCTGCGCCGGTGCCGCGCGCTTTGCATGGGACTACGAGCTCGCGACCGCCTGGGTAACGCACACCACCCAGGTCATGGCAGAAATTCGCAATGCCCAGGTGCTGCTGGCCAAAGCTTCTCTCTCTTCGGGGCCCGCTCTGCAAACCGGACTGACGGCGGCCTCGGATCAGGCCAGGCATATCGGCAGCATCACTCGGGATAACCCCGAGCAGCAAAAAAGCATTGCCGATTTCCGCGCCGCTCTCTCCGGAGCCCAATCCGGCCCAGCCGGCCCAATCAACCCCGCCTCTTTCGCAGCGGCGAACCTCGCTCTCGAGCGTATGAGCCTGGAGGAGTACCACCTGCTGTCCGACCGTCTCGATCGGCAGACAAAAGCGACCCGCAACGGCGCCTTCACCGCCTGCGGATTGTGCTTCGCCCTGCTGGTACTCGGCATCGCCACAGCAGCCGCGGCCAGAATCGCATTCCGTCACCGCGATGCCGCCGAGAGCGCGCTCGTTCACGAAAAACACGAGCTCACCCGCTATAGCCGCGATCTCACCGTCATCTCCACCGGCAGCAGCCTCATCCAGGCGGCGCAAGCGGAGTCCGAAATCTATTCGGCGGTCGCACACACCCTCCGGGACATGTTCCCCGATTCCCGTGGCTGCCTCGGAATCATCAGCCCGAACCACGACTTCGTCGAGATTTGCTCCCATTGGGGTGACCCCGACGACTGGGTTCCCTTCGCCCCGTCGGAATGCCTGGCTCTCTCCTCCGGTAATACCGTGCACCGCACCCGCTGGCCGCTGCAGGTTTGCCCCGCCCATCCGCCATCCGGGTCTGGAGACCAGATCTGCCTTCCTCTTCGCACCGCCACTGGCATGCCCGGCCTCCTCCATATCGAAACCGGCTGCGCGCTCAGCGACAAGCGTGCCGATGTGCTCGCCATCTTCGCTTCCCACGTCGGCCTCGGACTCGCCAATCTCAAGATGCGGGAGGCCCTCCGCCGCGACTCGATCCGCGACCCCCTGACCGGCCTCTTCAATCGGCGTTATTTCGATGAAACCCTGCGCCACGAGCTCGCCCGCGCCCTGCGCCACAACATGCCCCTCTCTCTCCTCATCCTCGACCTCGATCACTTCAAGGCCCTCAACGACACCCACGGCCACGTCGCCGGCGACGATGCCCTCCGTGCCTTCGCTCGCATCCTCCGCACCACCTTCCGCGCCGGCGACGTGATCTGCCGCTACGGTGGCGAGGAGTTCGCGCTGCTCCTGCCCGCCGCCGACCTGGAAAATGCCTGGTCCAAGGCTGAAACCTTTCGCTCCGCCGTGGAACAGGCCATGGTCAGCTCCAATGGCCGCACCCTCGGATCCCTCACGGTCTCGGTCGGAGTGGCCACCTCGGCGGATTTCCAGGATCCCGAAGAGCTGATACGGGCTGCTGACGCCGCCCTTTATCAGGCCAAACGCACGGGGAGAAACGCTGCATGGGTCTGCACGCCTCGCTCCGTCCCTTTCCCGGCCGTTGGCTTCCCCGCCTCGCAGGATCTGAAACGCGGCAGTCCGGAAGAAGTCCCGCCTTCCCCATCGGTCCTCCTTCCCTCCAATCGCTAACCGATTCCCCTGTTTCTTCATCCCGCCGGACGACCCATCAGCCCCGTCTCTTTCCTGGCCACTTGATCGAACGCCTCACTCGTTCGACACTGGCTCTGCACTTTCACAGCCTCTGCTCGAGACCTCCATGCTCAAAGCTTTTCTCGCTCATCCTCGGCTCGCCTTGCCCCTCATCGCGCTCGCGCTGGTCAGCTCTTCTCCGGTGGCACCCGCCCAAGCCGCCTCCGACACGCCGAAACCCTCGGAGCAGTTCATGCAAATGCTTCATGCCTGGCTTGAGCAAGGCGAATACCGCGCCCAGTCGCCCAGCGAAAGCGAATGGCTCGACGACGGCGACCGCTACACCATCCTCGAGGATTCCCCCTCCCAATCCGGCGCCGTCGACCTCGTCGCCTACGATACCGCCACCGGAAAACGCAACATCCTGGTCCCCGCCGGTAAGTTGATTCCCTCCGGGCAATCCGCGCCCCTCCGCATCGAGCACTATCAGTGGTCCGGCGACCACAACCAGCTCCTCATCTTCACCAATACCCAAAAGGTCTGGCGCCTCCACACCCGCGGCGACTACTGGGTTCTCCGTCTTGCCGACGGCCGTCTCACCAAACTCGGCACCGACGCCCCACCGGCCTCGCTCATGTTCGCCAAATTCTCCCCCGACGGCCATTCTGTCGCTTACGTGCGCGACAACAACCTCTACGTCGAAGACATCGCCGGCGGCAAAGTGCTTCAGCTCACCCATGATGGATCTGCCGAAATCATCAACGGCACCACCGACTGGGTCACGGAAGAAGAATTTGGTCTCCGCGACGCATTCCGCTGGAGCCCCGATTCCGTCTCCATCGCCTACTGGCAGTTCGATCAGTCCGGCGTCGGCGATTACACCCTCATCAACGACACCAATGCGCCCTACCCCACCACCTTCCACTATCGCTACCCGCACCCCGGTGGCACGAATGCTGCTGTTCGCGTCGGCGTGGTCAGCGCGCAGGGTGGCCCAACCCAGTGGATCGACATCCCCGGCGATCCCCGCAATCAATACATCCCCCGCATGGACTGGATCGGCGATTCCAACGAGCTCATCCTCGAAAATCTAAATCGCCTGCAGAACACCAATCGCGTCCTCATCGCCAACGCCGGCTCCGGTCAAACACGTCTTCTCTTCGAAGACAAAGATGCCGCCTGGGTGGAAGTGATGCCGGAATTCCAATGGCTCTCCGCCGCCGGCTCTGCTGGCTCCTCAGCCCCTCACAACAAGACCGACCTCCTTTGGCTCAGTGAGCGCGACGGCTGGCGCCACGCCTATCTCATCTCCCGAGCCACGGGTCAGGCGCGCCTCATCACCAACTTCCCCGCCGACGTAATCCAGCCCGTCCTGCTCGATGAGCCTCATGGCTTCTTCTACTTCATCGCCTCTCCCAACGATCCCATCCGCCACTATCTCTACCGCTCATGTCTCGATGGAACCGGAACGCCGCAGCGCGTGACTCCCGAAAACCTGCCCGGCTCGAATGGCTACAACGCCTCTCCCAACGGCAAATGGGCCATCCATATTTATTCCAGCGCCTCCCACCCCACCCGCTACGACCTCGTCCGTCTCGATTCGCATCAGGTCGTCCGCACCCTCGTGACCAATGACGGCCTCCTCGCCAAAGAGAACGCCATCGATCCCGAGCCCATCGAGTTCACCGAGACTCCGGTGACCGACGGCGCAAAACTCTCCACCTTCATCGTCAAACCGCCCAACTTCGATCCCACGAAGAAGTACCCCATGCTCGTCTACGTCTACAGCGAGCCTGCGTCCTGTACGGTCCACGACGCATGGGCGTTCACCTTCGACAAGGCGATCGCCCGTGAAGGCTACGTCGTCGTCAGCTTCGACAACGAAGGCACACCCGCTCCCCGCGGACGCGCCTGGCGCACGACCATCTACGGCCGCGTGGGTCTGCTCAATTCCGAGGAGCAATCGCAGGCCATCGGCGCCTTCGAACAGACCCATGCGTACATCGATTCCCATCGTGTCGGTATGTGGGGCCACAGTGGCGGCGGCTCGGCCACCCTCAATGAGATGTTTCGCCACCCCGGCCAGGTCCAGGCCGCCGTCGCCTCCTCCCCCGTCGCCGATGAAGCCCTCTACGACACCATCTATCAGGAACGCTACATGGGCCTGCCTTCCGGCAACGCGAAGGGATACCACGATGGTTCTCCCATCAGCTTCGCGGAGGGCCTCAGCGGGCATCTGCTCGTCATCCATGGCTCCGGCGACGACAATGTCCACTTCCAGGGAACCGAAATGCTCGTCAATCGCCTCATCGCACTCGGCAAGCAGTTCGACTTCATGGATTATCCCAACCGAACCCACGCCCTCTCCGAAGGTCCTGGGACATCGGTCCACGTCAACGCCCTGCGCCTGCGCTACCTCGAGGAGTACATACCCCCGGGACCCCGGTAATCTGGCCAACGGCCTTTGCCGCTGACTACCCCGTCAGCTGACCGTTCCTCAGCCAGCCTTTATACTGTTAGTTAAGTTCCTGTACCCAGGAAATCCGCCTCTCCGCGCCCCTGCCAGGGTGGCCCGGCCCGCGAGAGCGCCGCTTGAGAAAAGGCTGTTACTCATCCCATGATTCGCTTCCTGCAGAAAGAAACGCGCTTCACCAAGTACCTCTTCATCATCATCATCGGCGCCACCTGCGTCACGATGGTCATCTTCCTCGTCCCCGGCATCTTCAACGACCAGACTTCGTCCTCGGATACGTATGCCACCATCCGCCACGGTGGCATCCTCGGCCGCTTTCTGCCCGCAGAAGAAACCATCCCGGTTGCCGACGTCCAGCAGGCCGTCCGCCGCATGGCCCGCGGCCAGCAGATCCCCGACATGTACATGCCGATGTTCATGCAGCAGGCCGCGCAGACGCTCATCCAGCAGCGCATCATGCTCGCGGAAGCACACCGCCTCGGCATCACGGCCTCCGACGACGACGTCCGCCGCTATCTCCACAGCGGCCAGCTCGGCCAGATTCTCTTTCCTGATGGCCAGTACATCGGTGACGCCCGCTACGCCGAGCTCATCTCCGATCAGCTCCAGATGACCGTCGAAAAATTCGAGGGCGAGGTCAAGCAGCAGATCGTCGTCGATCGCCTCCGCGATCTGATTACCGGCGGCATCACCGTTTCTCCTGCCGAAGTGCGCGATGCCCAGCTCAAGCAGGATACGAAGATCAAGTTCGACTACGCCGTCATCTCCGCCGACGACCTGCGCAAGACCATCAACCCCACCGACAGCGAACTCGAGGCCTTCTTTAAGCAGAATGCCACGCGTTACCAGAACGCCGAGCCCGAGACTCGCCGGATCCAGTACGTCACCGTCACGGATACAGATATTCCCGGCGGCAAACCCCAGATCACCCAAGCCGAGATTCAGCAGTACTACAACCAGAATCAGCAGCTCTACAAAGTCGATCCGCAGGTCAAGGTCCGCCACATCCTCATCTCCGTCGACCCTAACGGGGGACCGAATGCAGACGCGGCCGCCAAGGCCAAAGCCCAGGGCATCCTCGATCAGCTCCGCAAAGACAACGGCAAGGATTTTGCCGAATTAGCGAAGAAAAACTCCGACGACCCCGGCAGCAAGGACCAGGGCGGCGAGCTCGGCTGGATCAAACATGGCGTCACCGTCCCCGAATTCGACCAGACCGCCTTCGCCCAGCAACCCGGCCAGATCTCCGGGCTCGTCCGCACCCGCTTCGGCTACCACATCATTCAGACCGAAGAAAAACAGGACGCCCACATCAGGCCCCTGGACGAAGTGAAGGCTTCCATCGTGGACACCCTCACCAAACAGCAGGTAGCCCAGGCCGAGCAGGCCTTCGTCAATCAGCTCGCTACCGAAGCGCAGAAATCCTCGCTCGCCCAGGCAGCGGCTGCGCATCATGTCCCCGTCGTCACCAGCGATTACGTTGCCGCTACCGCAACCCTCCCCGCCGTGAGCGACAGCTCCAAACTCCTCACCTCCGCCTTCGCTGCCAGGCCCGGCGCTCCCGCTCAGGTGGCGACCACCGGCGACAGCAGCTTTGCCGTCTTCCAGGTCATCGACGTCAAGCCCGCCCACACCCCCACCTTCGACGAGTACAAATCGCACGTCCTCGACGATTTCCGCGATCAGCAGGTCCCCGCGCTCCTCGCCCGCAAGACCAATGAGCTGGCCGATCGCGCTCACGCCGAGAACGACCTCGCCAAGGCCGCCAAAGAAGTCGGCGCCACCATCAAAACCAGCGATCTCGTCGGGCACGATGCGCAGGTTCCCGACATCGGCTCGCTCGCCCAGTCCGCACCCGCCCTGTTCGACCTCAGCATCGGCCAGATCAGCAGCGCTATCAACAACCAAACCACCGGTGTCGTGGCGAAGATCGTCGACAAACAGGAACCCTCCGCCGACGACCTGACCAAAAACTTCGACTCCACCCGCGATGCCCTGCTCAACCAGCGCCGCGACCAGATGTACGGAGTCTTCGTCTCCAACCTGGTCAGCAACTACGAGAAGGCCGACCGCGTGCTCCTCAACCGCAAACTGCAGCAGCAGCCCGGTCCGCTCAGCGGTTCCTGATCTGCGTTCCAGGCCGGTAAAAAAGTAAGGCAACCCGGCCCTGACGCGCCCGCCCCTGGCGCTTTGGCGTGGCAAGCAACAAGTCCCGCGTTATTCGAATCTTTTCGATGAGCGCGGGCTTTTCGTTGCACACTATGCTTACCAGGTTTCTTCATGCCCTTTGAACGATCTTCAGGCTTGCTGCTGCACATTGCGTCTCTGCCTTCGTTCGGTGGCATCGGCGACCTCGGCCCCGCCGCCTACGACTTCGCCGACTTCCTCGCCGCCTCCAGGCAGCGCCTCTGGCAGGTCCTTCCCCTCGGCCCCACCGGCTATGGCAACTCCCCGTACGCCGCGCTCTCCGCCTTCGCCGGCAATCCGCTTCTCATCTCCCTCGAGTTCCTGGCCGACCACAACTGGCTCGATCACGACCGCCTCCAGAGCCTTCCCGGGCGCTCCGGCAACATCGACCACGATGCCGTCAACGCAAAAAAGCTGCCTCTCCTCGAAGAAGCCGCGCGCAATTTCCTCCGCAACCAGTCCTCCGAAGAATGGTCCACGTTCGAAGCCTACTGCCACGAAAACGCCACCTGGCTCAATGACTGGGCCCTCTATACCGTCCTCCGCCGCAAATTCGACTACGCCTCCTGGAACAACTGGCCCAGCCAGGTCAAGCATCGCGACCCCGCCGCCCTCGACCGCCTGCGCCTCGAACACGGCGAAGAACTGGCCACCGCCCAGGCCCTGCAGTTTGCGTTTAACCAGCAATGGCAGGCCCTTCGCGACTACTGCGCAGCCCGCGACATTCGCTTCATCGGGGACATCGCCATCTTCGTCAACTACGACTCGGCCGACGTCTGGACCCACCCCGAGCTCTTCGAACTGAATCCCGACCTCTCCCCCATCCGCGTCGCCGGTGTCCCTCCCGACTATTTCTCTGCCACCGGCCAGCGCTGGGGCAATCCCCTCTACAAGTGGGACGTCCTCCAGCAATCCGGCTTCGCCTGGTGGGTCGACCGCATCCGCCGCGCGCATTTCCTCTACGACGTCATCCGCCTCGACCACTTCCGCGGCTTCGAGGCGTACTGGGCCATCCCCGCCACTGACGAGACCGCCGTCAACGGCACCTGGATCAAAGCCCCCGGCGCAGCGCTGTTTCAGAGCCTTCACAAGCAACTCGGCGAACTGCCCTTCATCGCCGAAGACCTGGGCATGATTACCAGAGAGGTCGACGCCTTACGGGAGCAATTCCATCTTCCCGGCATGAAAGTTCTGCAGTTTGGATTTTCCGGCCGCGGCGCCCATATCCACCTGCCCCACCGAT
>Ga0210385_10002974_pt1 | contig 10166 bp, 6 predicted proteins | sample IncBWH26OmetaG_FD_160107 | JGI IMG/M metagenome (GOLD analysis project Ga0210385, IMG submission 160107) | Forest soil microbial communities from Barre Woods Harvard Forest LTER site, Petersham, Massachusetts, United States - Inc-BW-H-26-O ...
GAACCACGCCAACGATGGAGGCCTTTACGAAGATGGACTGATCGGAAAGCGGAGTGATGACCAGATTGGGCGGCAAGGACGCTTTGATCGTAGGCAGCAGCGATTTGACGCTGGAGATGATGTCCAGCGTGGAAGCGTCGCCGGATTTCAGGATGGTCATCAGGGCAGAGCGTTGGCCGTTGACGCGTACGATGTTGGTTTGCGGCGGGAAGCCGTCGCGAACGTTGGCGACGTCGTGAATATAGATGGTAGTGCTGCCGACGGTTTTTATGGGAAGGTCGTTCAATTCGGGAACGGTTTGTGGCGCGCCGTTCATATCAACTTCGTATTCGAAGGTGCCGATTTTGGCGGTACCGGCGGGAAGAATGAGGTTCTGGAGGTTGATGGCGCTGACGACATCGTTGGGCGAAAGGCCTTTCGATTGCAACGCTGCGGTATTGAGGTCCACCTGAATCTGGCGCTGCTTGCCGCCGTAGGGATATGGAATCGCGGCACCGGGTACGCTGACTAGGCCCGTGCGGACGAAGTTCAGCCCGATGTCGCCGAGCTGCTGCTCCGAGAGACCTTCTCCGGCAAGCGAGAGTTGCAGAATGGGAACGCTGGAGGCGTTGTACTGGATGATCAGCGGAGGCGTGGTTCCAGGAGGTAACTGCCGCAGCAGGGTCTGCGAAACTGCGGTCACCTGGGCCACGGCGTTGCCAATATCCACACCGGAATGAAAAAAGATTTTGACGACAGCGATTCCATTCAGGGACTGCGATTCGACGTGTTCGATGTTGTTGACGGTGGTAGTGAGGACGCGCTCGTACTGAAAGACGATGCGGTTGGACATTTCTTCGGGCGAGAGGCCGGTGTAGTTCCACAGGACGCTGACGACCGGAATATCGATGTTCGGGAAAATATCGGTGGGCGTGCGCAGAATCGCGACGGGGCCCAGAATCAGCAGGAGGATGGACGTTACAACGAACGTGTAAGGCCGGCGTAACGCAAGGCGAACAATCCACATCGATCAATAGCTCCCGAAATTACCAGCAAGTACGGTACCTCCGTTGTTCGGAGATTTACGAATCCGCGTGCCGGAGGATCAGTATCGCACGCTCGAACCCAGAGCTGAACGCCCAGGGAAACGGCATACAGTAAGAGATTCGTGGCGAAGCGAAAGAGATTCAACACGAATTGACGGACAGCAATTGGACGTGTGCGTCAGTAATCTGGTTACGGTGTTGGAAGGAATTGATTTTACGTGTGTTGCGCCGCGGAGGCAAGTTCCGGCCCCGAATTTTCAGGCGACGGAAATCGGGGGCGTGCCAGACTGTAGCGCGGCCGGAATCTCGAAGATCTGTACGGATCGACGTTAATACATTGGCTTGGAGTGCAGCGAAAAAAGATCAAAGTGACGGTAACTTTCTGTACCCGGCGGTGTTGTTCATAACATCTAACCAGACGGGTGTGCGCGGGAATGGATATACGGCGAGGAGGACTCGGCTCCAGAGTGGCAGCGAGGAGAACCAATGCCAGCGATTGTGATTGTTCTGCTGTTTCTTGTGCTTTTCTTATTGGCCTTCTTAGTTGTGCTGATTGGACCCTTTTTGGGACTGGGATTCGCGGTATGGAAGCACGGCAAGAGTGACGTAGCGCTGGGATCTTCGGCAGGCAGTCGCGAACAATCTCCCAAGTCGGACGAGTAAGCGCGCCAAATACCGCTTTTTCTTTTCCCGCGCCATTCGTGCGTTTCGCTGAAAATTCGCATTTAGATTCGTCTAACGTCGGTAAGGCGCCTCTAGAACGTTCGTACCATTTACGGGAAACTTTCTTCTCTCGATTCCCATGGGGCAGCGCTCGCCTCTGAATCGATGCTTGACCCTCCAAGTCTCGCCCTTTGTTTACATGGAGTTCCGGGCAGCTCAGCGACAGAGCGGGGAGCCGATAAGCCGCTCACTTGGCAGGGTGATTGCGTACTGACTCCCCGGGGTAGACCTTCGGCAATGGGGATTGCCGGAGCGCACAAGGGGAAATGGGGAAGGGTTGGACGATCGCGGCGAGATTCGCCGCAAAAATTGATCGCCGTCGCATGGGAGCGTTGGCGGTCCTGGTCCTAGAAGTCGTACTGGTATCGCTTGTACTATCGTACAACTACGGATACTCAAGCCGTAATTCCACTGACCACAGGCTCTCCGCAACTTCCACACAACGTGCTACAGATCCAGATTGGTTCGCGCCTGCTACGGCAGTCGCTGACGCCGGCCGCGTGTTGTATCCGTACTCGGTGATTCCCGGCGGCGTGCGGAATTCAGCCGAGTTGCGGAACGCGGTGGCGCGCGATGAGACAGTGGCTGAGCACTACGCGGATTTTAATCTGAGCAATGCGCGCGTTATCCGATTGAGCGAAGCTCGCGCCGTCTTTGTTTCTTATCGCGTCGGCAGGCGAATTTTCTGGACGAAAAACCGGCTGAGCTTGCCCGCAGGGGAAACAGTTGTGACGGACGGCGAGCACCTGGCCAGGACTCGCTGCGGAAACCGGTTGTCCGACGTCCCGATCGGGCCAGTGCTCGCAACGGAGCCTTTGCCGGAAGCAATGGAAATTCCCGCGGATGGCGGGCTTTTGGCGGCTCCGGAATCGTCGAGTGAATTGCCGCTGGCCGTGCCGCCCATGACCGCGATTGTTGTGCCGCCGGCGGCTCCTGCTTCGATTTACATTCCGCTCGTCCCGCCGCTATTCCCCATCGGCAGCACGCCATCTTCTCCGGGAATTCCGTCGGGGCCACAATCTTCGCCTCCACCGCCTCCACCTCCCCCTCCACCACCTCCTCCGCCGCCGCTCAGCACTCCGGAGCCTTCCGGTGTTCTGATGCTCGCGGCAGGATGCGCGTGCGTTTGGCTGTTGCGAAAAAAAGCCCGCGCGTAAATTTCTGTAATCTCCTGTTCACAAATACCGCGATTTATTTTCACAATTCCATTTCTTGACAAAGTTTTGGTGGCGGGATATGGAACGTTCACAAACTCGGTCCCAACAACACACGCAAGCTGCCGCAAGGGGGCTGTATGAGTTGGACGCAAGTTTATGATCCCGTCGGGATCTGGTGGGTCTCGACGCTGATCGCGGCGCTGCCGATCCTGGTTCTCTTTACCCTCCTCGCAGGCCTGAAAGTGAAACCCCATTGGTGCGCGATCGCCGCCGCGTTTACGGCGGTGTTGCTCGCGACTTTGGTTTTCAAGATGCCGGCCGTGCTGGCGGCATCGGCTTTTGCTTACGGCGTGGCGTACGGAATTCTGAAAATTGCGTGGATCGTGCTGGCGGCGGTTTATCTCTACGACATTTCGGTGGAGACCGGGCAGTTCGAGATCATGAAGGAATCGATCGCGGGCATCACGCCGGACCGGCGGCTGCAGGTTCTGCTGGTGGCGTTTTGCTTCGGCGCGTTCATTGAAGGGGCGGCAGGTTTTGGTGCTCCGGTGGCGATTGCGGGCGCTTTCATGATTGGGCTGGGATTCCGGCCGTTTCACGCGGCGGCGTTGAACTTGATCGCGAACACGGCGCCGGTGGCGTGGGGAGCGATAGGTACTCCGGTGCACGCGCTGGCGGCGGTTTCGGGTTTGCCGGAATCGGATTTGAGCGCAATGATCGGGCGGATTCTGCCGTTTACGGCGGTGATTGTGCCGTTCTGGCTGGTGCGCACGATGGTGAGCTGGTCTGAAACTTTTGAAGTGCTGCCGGCGATTCTGGTGGTGGGGATTTCTTTCGCGGGGACGCAATATTTGTGGTCGAACTATCGTGACAGCAACCTCGTGGACATTATGGCGGCCGTGGTCGCCATTGTCTGCACGGTGATTTTTCTGCGTTTTTGGAAACCGAAGAAAATCTGGCGGTTCGATTACGATCGCGAAGGTGCGAAGCCCGCGGCGGTGCAAGGGAAAATCGCGGACGACATGGGCGGCGAATGGGACGCCAAGGAATACGATGGATACGTGGCGCCGCGGAAATATCCTGTTGGGACGGTGCTGAAAGCGTGGATGCCGTTCGCGGTGCTTTCGTTATTCGTGCTGGCCTGGGGGCTGCCAACGGTGAAACTGGCGATGAACAAAGCCACCACACCTGCTTTCATTGTGATTCAAGCGGACGGAAAAGCGAGACCGGGCAATCCGGGATGGAATTGGCCGTATTTGCATAACGCGATTACACGGGCGGCGCCGGTGGTGAGCAAGCCGACCCCGGAAGCGGCGCGCTACGATTTTAACTGGCTATCGGCGACGGGCAGCGGCTGCTTTTTAGCTGCGATCGTTTCCGGATTGCTGCTGGGCGTGAGTCCGCTGCGGTTGATGAAAATATTTTGGCGGACGCTGGTGCGTATGCGGCTGGCGATGATCGCCATTTCGTTCATGCTCGGTCTGGGGTATGTGACGCGTTATTCCGGGTTGGACGCAGTGCTGGGTCTGGCGTTCACGCGCACCGGATGGCTGTATCCGTTTTTCGGGACGTTTCTGGGATGGCTGGGAGTGGCTTTGACCGGAAGCGACACTTCTTCGAACGCGCTGTTTGGAAGTTTGCAACGCATCACTTCCCAGCAATTGGGAATTGATCCGATTCTAATGTGCGCGGCGAATAGCGCGGGCGGCGTGATGGGGAAAATGGTGGATGCGCAGTCCATCACCATCGCCACATCAGCTACCGAGCAAGTGGGCAACGAAGGAATTATTTTTCGATTTGTTTTTTGGCATTCGATTGCGCTGGGCGCGATCGTGGGCGTGATTGTGATGCTTTACGCTTATGTGTTTCCACACCTTGTGCCGCACGGTTTGACGTTTGTGAAGTAATTCTGCGGCGCGCGGATATGCGTTAAGTCACTCGCGCGCAGGTTACTTTTTTGCGAGCGGCTTGCCATTGAGACGAATTCCCTGTTGAGCTACTGCCAAATTCCGGATGGTGGAAGACAGGCCGCGGAGTTCGAATTGGCCAGCTAGCGCCTTTCCGATTTGCGCGAAGTTTTTCGTGGCGAGCGCGATCACGGTTGGTCCGGCACCGCTGAGAGCGACGCCGAGAAGGCCGGGAATGCGGGGAATCGCGAGGACTTCCGCGAGGCCGGGGATCAGCGCCTGGCGATAGGATTGATGCAGGCGATCTTGCATCGCTTCCCACAGCAGGTCGTCCCGGCGAGCATCCAAGGCTGCGAGAAATAATGCGGAGCGCTGGAGATTGTGGACGGCAGCGGCGTACTCAACCGTTCGCGGCAAAGCGGCGCGGGATGCGGCTGTCTGCAGCGTCATTTTAGGCGTGACGGCGACTATGCGAATTTGCTGCGGCCACTTTTTGCGCAGCGCGACGATGTCGCCGCCGGCTCCCACGAACGAAACGACCAAGCCGCCCAGGAGCGCGGCTCCGACGTTGTCGGTGTGCAGCTCCATTTCGGCGGCGATGCGCAGCGCATTTTCTTCCGTCAGTTTTTTTTTGCAGACTGCAAAGCCCAGCGCGATGCCTGCTACGATTGCCGCGGCGCTGCTGCCCAAGCCTCCAGCGATCGGGATTTGGTTCTGTGCCGCGAGATGAACCGGAGGCAGAGGAACGCCGTGGCGTTCGGCGGCGTGCTGCATGGCGCGCAGGATCAGATTTTCCTCGGGGGCACTGGGTAGAGTTTCACTGCCGGGGATGCCACGGCTGCGCGCTTCGCTGCGTGCACCTGGTTCGGAGTGCACCGTGGCTCGCACGGTGAGAAATAAGTTCAGCGCCAGGCCGAAGCAATCGAACCCGGTGCCTAGATTGGCGCTGGATCCGGGGACTCGGACTTCGTAGGAGCGGGGCTTGGGCTTTTTCATGGATGCTCGGGCTGTGACCGGGAAATTTGAAGCTGTTGTTCGTTTTCCTTGCGCGACTTCCGTGCCTTAGCGGCGGCTCTCCAGGCTTTTGAGAATTGCTTCCTTGCTGGCGGCAACTTTTTCCGGTGCGTTGCGAAATGCGCCGGTGATTTGTACGGTTTTTGCTGTTCCTTCTGTGGTGACGGATTCGAACGACAGCGTTCCGCGGTGATAATGGCTCACGTAGTCTGGATCCTTCAGCACGTGTCCAGTCAGGAGCGCGACCACCGATTCGCCGGCGTGAATTTTGTTTGAGGCGGTGAGTTTGCGGATGCCTGCGACCGTGGTTGCGGAGGCCGGCTCGCAGCCGATGCCATCGCGACCGATGATGGCTTTGGCGTCGGCGATTTCTTGTTCGCTGACGGTGATAATGCTGCCGTGCGTGCGTAGAACGGCGCGCAGAGCTTTCTTCCAGGAAACGGGCGCGCCAATTTTTATGGCGGTGGCGAGCGTGCGCGGATTCGCGACGGGCGCGATTTCGTCTGGGAGCGTTGCGTTCTTGGTGATGTCCGATGATTTTAGTCCGGCGAACAGATGTGCGAGGGGCGCGGAGCCTTCGGCTTGGATGACGCTGATCTTCGGCAGGCGATCAATTAATCCGAGACGCAGCATTTCGTCGAAACCTTTTCCGAGGGCCGAGCTATTGCCCATGTTTCCGCCGGGAACGACCACGTGATCCGGCACGCGCCAGCCGCATTGCTCGAGCAGCTCGAAGGCCACGGTTTTTTGCCCTTCGATGCGAAATGGATTGATGGAATTTGCGATGTAAATCGAGGGCACATCGGCGAGGTCTGAAATCAACCGCATGCAATCGTCGAAATTTCCGGCGATTTCGCAGATCACGGCGCCGTAATCCATGCTCTGCGCGAGTTTCGCCGGGCTAATCTGCCCTCGCGGCAGAAGAATCGCGCATTGCAGTTCGGCGCGCGCGGCGTATGCGGCGAGGCTTGCGGCGGTGTTGCCAGTGCTGGCGCAAACTACGGCGCGCGCACCGAGCAACTTCGCCTGTGTAACGGCGGCCGTCATCCCTGTGTCTTTGAAAGATGCAGTGGGATTGCAGCCTTGATGTTTCAGGCGCAGCGCGGTGAGGCCAGCGTATTTCGCGGAGCGCGGCGCGTCGTAGAGCGGCGTATTACCTTCAAAGAGGGTGATGACTGGCACGTCGTCGTCGAAGGGCAGCAATTCGCGGAAACGCCAGACGCCACTGCGGTCGCGCGGGTCATGCGAAACAGCGCGCGCTTGCCAGCGTTCGCGGAGATCTGGGACGGATTTCAGAATCTCGAGCGGGATTTCGATTTCCAGCGGGCCGCCGCAACGTGAGCAGACGTAAATCTGTTCGCGGATGCCAAACTGAGCGGCGCAGGCGGGCACGATGCAACGTTGCACGGCCGTGGCGCCAGCCTGCTGCGCGGTTTTTGCGATGGCGTCACTCATGATTATTGGGCCGCGGATGACGTTTCGTGCGAGTTGCGCGTATCGAGCGCGAATTCCTGGTGCACGGCCAACAGCGCTCTCTTCATATCCTGGCTGGACACCACAAATGAAATATTCGTTTCCGAAGAGCCCTGGGCGATGGCGATTATATTTATATTTTCGCGGCCGAGCACGCTGAAGGTGCGTCCGGCCATGCCGACGGTGCCGCGCATATTTTCGCCAACCACGGCGACGATCGCGATGTTGGGATCGAGCGTGATGTGCTCGACTTTTTGATGCATCAAGTCCTGCGCGAATTGCTGGCGGAGCGCATCGACGGTGCGTTTGGCGTCGGAAGAAAAAACGATGAAGCAGATATCGTTCTGCGAAGAGGACTGCGAGATCAGCAGGACGTTCGCGCGCACACTAGCGGTGGTGGAAAATGTGCGGCCGACCACGTCGGGCAGACCGACGATTCCCGGTCCTCCTACGGCGATGAGCGAAACATCGCGAATGGCGGTGAGCGCTTTCACTCCGGCGCTGGAGGCCTGCCCTTGCGGCGTGATTTTTGTGCCGGGATGCTCCGGCTCGAAAGTGTTGCGGATCCACACGGGGATGCCGGATTCCGTCACAGCGCGCAGCGTCTTGGGATGCAGCACTTTTGCGCCAAAATGCGCGAGCTCGGCGGCTTCGCGATAGGAAATTTCCGGAATGGTGCGCGCGCTGGGAACCAGGCGCGGGTCGGCGGTGAGCACGCCACTGACATCGGTCCAGATGATTACTTCATCCGCGGCTAGCGCGCCGCCGAGAATGGTGGCGGAATAGTCAGACCCGCCGCGTCCGAGCGTCGTCAGCACTCCTTCCCTGGTCGCGCCGATAAATCCAGTAACTACCGGGACAATTCCTTGTTGGAGCAGCGGGCGCAGGCGCGCTTCGGAACGTTCGCGTGTCGGCGGCATCAGCGGTTCGGCGGCGCCGTGATAGGAATCGGTGACGATCAATTCGGTGGCTTCGATGGCTTCGCTGCGCACGCCGCGTTCGCTGAGGGCGCCGGCAACGAGAGGTGCGGAAAGGCGCTCGCCGAGGCTGGAAACGCAATCGAGCGTGCGCACGGTGAGTTCGTGGATTAGCGCTGTGCCTTCGCAGAGGCGCTGCGCTTCGCGAAGAAGTTCTTCGATGCCCACCGCAATCTTTTTCCTGCTTTCGGGATTCTGGATCAAAGTTTTCAGCGCTTCGAAATGCTGTTGGCGCAAAGATTCCAATAGTTCGGTGGCACGGTCACGATCGCCGGTCTCGGAACAGGCGGCGGCTTCGATCAGGCGGTTGGTTACGCCGCTCATGGCCGAGACAACCACGACCAGCGGGCCTACTCGCGAGGCTTTGGCGACAATTTCGGCGACGCGCGCGATACAGGACGCGTCGCCTACTGAAGTGCCGCCGAACTTCATGACCTGCAAATGTGGCTTCATTTAGAGATAGACCTGTGGCGCGGAGTATCGTTGTGGCCTTTAGCTGTGCTGCTTATGGAATGGCCGGGCCTGAAAAAACTATACACTACCGCAGCAGATTCACAGAGGCGGTGAAGCGGAGGTGTTTCGCAAACAAAAAGGGTTTGGGGACGCGCGCGGTCGGAAGTTCAATTGAAAGAATTCGCCGAAGGAGTGCGCGGTGAACGAAAAACGAGCCGCCACGAAAATTTCGAGGCGGCTCACGCACAAGGACGAAAGCTGCGTGATTAGGGACGGGCGGCCAAGGCTGGGATGAGCACCTTGGACTGTGGCGTGCCCAAGCCGGTGACGTAATCGTAGCCGGTGAGCGCATCGCACATTGTTCCGCAGGAACCGTTTGTCCCAGTGGTGACCGCGTGAAAATTGCCCGCCAGGCTCGATTTGCCGACGGCGTAGACGGAAGTGCCGGTGGCGCTCAAGTTCGCTTTTCGTGAGGCAACGCGCTGTGAATTGGTGATGGCGATCAGCGCGGCCCATTGCGGGGTTGCGGCGCTGGTGCCGCCGACTTGAAACCAACCGCTGTAGCCGCTGACGCCGATGGAATCGTAAATTGCGTAGCCGGTGCCGGGATTGGCGTTATAGGAAACGTCCGGCACGCCGCGCGTGCCGTGAATGTCGTTGGCGATGGGAAACTGCGCCTGTGGGACCGGCTCGTATTCGTATTTGCTGAGGCCGCCACCGCTCCCGCTCCATGCTGATTCGGTGCTGTAGTTGCCCGATTTGTCGAGCGTCAGCGAAGTGCCGCCGACGGCGATCACGTCCGGCGATGCCGCCGGATAATTGACGCCCGCGCCGCTGTCGCCGGAAGCGGCGAGGAAAGTGACGCCGGTGGAAACGAAGTGATTGTCCAAATTGCGCTCGCCGGAAAGTTCGGCGGAGGTCCAGCTCATGGAAACAACTGACGCGCCGTTGCGCACGGCGAAATCAACTCCGGAGAGCAAGTCGCTCAAGTTATTCGACGGAGCTTCGACCAGCAGAATCTTGGCTTGCGGCGCGATGGCGTGCGCCCATTGGATATCGAGCGAAATTTCGACGGCCCAGTTGGCGTTGGCGGCGGGCTTGCGGCCGTTGGAATACAGCTGGCGAAAGCAACCGTTGGCGGTGGTGCAAGCTGGCAGGTTGAACTGCTTGCTGAATACGGCGAGGTCGTTCGCGGCGTTGGCGTCGTCGTACGCGTCGACGAGGGCGATGGTCTGGCCGGCGCCCTGGTTGGTGACCAGGTCAAAACCGTAGGCATGGCGAATCCGGGACGGGGTAAAGGCCGTCGTTGGCGGGGTGCTGAGGCTGGCGCCCGCTGCTTGATGGATGAAGTAATGCGGGCCCATGAAGGCGATCGGGCTCTGACCGTTTTCGTCCATATGTATCTGTAAGGAAAAGGTTTGTTGCGCTGCGGCCGTT
>Ga0210385_10002975_pt1 | contig 10166 bp, 7 predicted proteins | sample IncBWH26OmetaG_FD_160107 | JGI IMG/M metagenome (GOLD analysis project Ga0210385, IMG submission 160107) | Forest soil microbial communities from Barre Woods Harvard Forest LTER site, Petersham, Massachusetts, United States - Inc-BW-H-26-O ...
GGTTGCAGGACGGGTGTCGGTTTGCGGCTGCGGCTGGTCGGTACAGTACGCCGGGTACGCTCACGCTGCTTTCCTTGTGCTCGTGAGCGGGCTACTAATCCTGGGATGCGCTAACGCTCGCTAACACTAATGTGTAGCGGCTCGCGCCCGGGATGTGTCGGCGGAATTCTGCTTGTGCTCGTCCTGCTTCGTCCCGGCCTCCTGCTGAATCCTTTCGTGCGCCAGCTGCGGCTCAAAACATCGGCGGCAGCGAGCCTCGTACATTCCGCCCGCGCCGACCACGATCAATTCTTCCGACGCCACCAGGCGCTGCGTGTGCACCGCCGGATTCCCGCAGCGCATGCAAATGGCGAGCAGTTTGGTAATTTCCTCGGCGACGGCCAGCAGGCGCGGCATCGGCTCGAACGGCCGGCCCATGAAATCGGTGTCGAGCCCGGTGACGATCACGCGCTTGCCCAGTTCGGCAAGGTGCGCGCAATCGGCCACGATGCTTTCACCGAGAAATTGCGCTTCGTCGATGCCGACGACTTCGGTGCGAGGCGCGACCTTTTCGAGGATTTCGCTGCCGCTGGAAACCAGCTCCGACGCGATCTCCAGGCCGGAATGGGAGACGATGCCGTTTTTCGAGTAGCGCTGGTCGATCACCGGTTTGAAAATCTGCACGCGCTGCCTGCCGATTTCCGCGCGGCGCAGGCGCCGGATCAGTTCTTCGCTCTTGCCCGAAAACATCGGACCCACGATCACTTCGATCCAGCCCATGTTGCCCTTGACGATGTCCACGTGGCCGCCGCCTCCGCGCGTAAGGCTATCACATCGCACTGTGAAAATTTCGCTCGCCTGACGGGGAATTCGATGGAGGCGTGGTCGCGCGCGGGCGTGGCGTGATAACCTCTCCAGCGCGAGAATGCTGAAAATGAGGAATGCACGATGGCCGGCCCGTTGAAAATCCGCGTGAACGAACGCCTCGTCGAAATTTCCTCGGCGCCCGATACGCCTTTGCTGTACGTGCTTTCCGACGAGCTGCACCTGCAAGGGCCGCGGTTCGGCTGCGGGCTTGCACAGTGCGGGTCGTGCTCTGTGCTGCTGAATGGCGAAGAGATTCGCTCGTGCGTCACGCCGGTTTCGGCCGTCGAGGGCAAGTCGGTTACGACGCTCGAGGGTTTGCCCGCCTGGTACGCGCGCCAGAAAAGACTGGCGCACCCGCCGTCGCTCCATCCGGTGCAGGAAGCCATCATCGACGAGCAGGCTGTGCAGTGCGGCTATTGCTTCAACGGTATGATCGTTACAGCGGCGGCACTGTTGGCGAAGACCCCTCAGCCGAACGAAGCTCAGATTCGTACAGCAATGAACGGGCATCTGTGCCGCTGCGGCAGCTACCCGCGCGTAATCAAAGCCATCCACCGCGCGGCGGAAAAGATGCACGCGGCAGGCGTGCTCCGGATCGAGCCGGAAGGTGCAATCGCGGAAACCGCCGCGAACGCGGTCGGAGCGTCGGCGGAAAACGAGGTCGCGGGATGAGCGACGCGCGTCCAGTCCCTTGGGCGGCCGAAGCCACTTCGTTTCCGCGCCGGGAATTTCTGAAAGCGGGCGGCGCCCTCATCGTCGGGTTCAGCATGCGCGGTTTACTTGGCGAGGCGTTCGCCGGGCAGGACGCCGCCGCTCGTGGCGCGACTGCCGGTCCGCCCGATCCCAAGCAGATCGACACCTGGCTGGCCATCCATTCCGACAACACGGCGACAGTCTACCTTGGTTACGTGGAGCTCGGGCAGGGCTCGACGACTTCGCTGCTGCAAATTTCCGCCGAAGAGCTCGATCTGGACATGAGCCACGTCAGCACGGTTCGCCTGGACACGAACATCACGCCGAATCAGGGCGGCACGTACTCGAGCTCGTCCATCGCGCGGGGCAGCCCGGCGATTCGCACGGCTGCGGCCGAGGCGCGCCAGGCGCTGCTGCAGCTCGCGTCGAAGAGACTGGGCGCGCCGGTGGAGAAGCTAACGGTGTCGAAGGGCGTCGTGAGAGTGGGTGGAACCGCCGGTGAAACGGCCTCGGTCACCTACGGTGAGCTGGTTGGCGACCAGCCGTTCCAAATCGCCTTCACGGGAACGGCGCCGCTGAAACCGGTCACGGAATACAAGTTGGTCGGACAAAGCCCGGTACGCAACGACATTCCCGATAAAGTCAGCGGAAAATACGTCTATCTGCAGCACGTGCGCCTGCCGGGGATGGTGCACGGCCGCGTGGTGCGTCCGCGAGGGCAGGGAGTTTATGGCGCGGGAGCCAAGGTGGCGAGCCTCGACGAATCATCGATCGCGGCGATTCCGGGTGCGCGCGTGGTGCGCAAGGGCGATTTTGTCGGCGTGCTGGCACCGCGCGAATGGGATGCGGTGCGCGCCGCGGAACAACTGAAAATCACCTGGGACATGCCCGCGACGCTGCCGGGCAGCGGTGATGCGCTTTACGAGGCCATGCGCGCGGAGAAAACGACCGACCGCGTGGTGCTCGAGCGCGGCGACGCGGCCGCAGCATTTGCCTCCGCGCCGCACGTTGCATCAGGCACGTATCACGCGCCCTACCAGGCGCACGCGGGGTTCGGGCCGAACGGCGCGCTCGCGGATGTGAGATCCGATTCCGCGCTGGTGATTTGCTCGACCCAGGATGTCTATGCCACGCGCAACACTTTGGCCGGAGTGCTCGGTCTACCGGTGCAAAAAGTGCGCGTGCAGTACTTCGAAGGCTCGGGCACGTATGGCCACAGCTGCTATGACGACGTCGCGCAGGCCGCTGCGATTCTTTCGCAACTTGCCGGGCAGCCGGTGCGCTTGCAGTTCATGCGCTGGGACGAGCATGGCTGGGACAACTACGGACCCGCGCACGTGGGCGAAATTCGCGCCGCCGCCGACGCGAGCGGAAAAATCATCGCGTATCAATATGACGGCTGGCACCACAACTGGAGCGCGGTGGAATCCTCCGCCCAGCTGGCACTGGGCACCCCTGCCGCGGAATGGCGTCTTGGCGCGGCACAGCAGGTGAATCCTTCCGATTGCGGCGGAATGTACGACATCCAAAGCGTGCGACTGGTGAACCATCAGGTGCCGGGACTGAAATACCTGAAAGGCGCCTGGCTGCGTTCGCCGCTCGATCTTTCGTTTTCCTTTGCGTCGGAGCAGACCATCGACGAGCTGGCGCGCCTGTGCGGTATGGACGCGTACGAATTTCGTAAACGCAACATCACCAACGAGCGCTGGATGGGCGTTCTCGACGCGGCCGCGAAGGCGGCCCAGTGGGAGCCGCGAACGCCGGCTGCGAAATTGAGCGACGCGAAGATTGCACGCGGACGCGGGATGGGCCTCGGCACGCATCTCACATCCTTCGGCGGCGCGGTTGCCGAAGTCAAAGTGAATCAGGAGACCGGGAAGGTTACGATAACGCACATGTACGGCGCGATCGACGCGGGACTCGCCGTCAATCCCGCGTTCATCGAAAACCAGATCAGCGGCCAGTTGGTGCAGACCGCCAGCCGCATGCTGCTCGAGGAAGTGACGTTCAACAAAACGAATGTCACCAGCCTCGATTGGAACAGTTATCCGATCTTGCGATTCGAGGAATGTCCCGAAGTCACTCCCATCGTGGTGCAGCGCCTGGATCAGAAATCCACGGGCGCCGGCGAAGAGGTGATGGCCGCCGCCGCAGCGGCGATCGCGAATGCGTTCTTTGATGCGACCGGCGTGCACATGCGCGAATTTCCGCTGACGCCCGACCGGGTGCTCGCCGCACTGCGCCAGAGCTAACCGGGACGCCGCGATTTCAAGATTTCCGAGGAGGATCGCCCATGTCGGCGGCCAGCATTTCTGCTTTCTGCGCAGTTGTCTCGCTGATGGCGCTGTTCCCGTCAGGCACCGGCCCAGCGGATCGCACGGCAACCTCGCAGACAACATCGACCTCGAAGAAATTCGCCGAGCTGAGCGACCGCTTTATGAAGGATTCGTTGGCGCTTTCGCCGATGGGCGCGTCGCAGGCCGGGTATCACGTCCACATCGATCCAAAAACCAGCAAGAAAATCGAACTCGACGCGCAGCTCGACGATATGAGCCTGAAGGCGATGGACGAGCAGCGCGCGTTCTACGCCGGTTGGCGTGAACGATTTCGCACCGAGACGCCGCTCGCCACGCTCGATCCCCAAGACGCCGCCGACTGGCAGCTCATCGACGATCAGATCGGCTTGAACCTGCTCGAGTTCGACGAGATTCAAAATTATCGCCACAACCCGACGGTGCCAGTCGAGCTCATCGGCAACGCGCTGTTTTTGCCGCTGACGCAGAGTTATGCGCCGCTCGACGTGCGCGTCGGCCACGTTCTCTCGCGCGTACGGCAGATCCCGCGGCTGATCGATCAAGTAAGGGAGTATCTCAGCGACGCCGATCCGATATTCGTCACGACCGCGATCAGCGAGAACGAAGGCAACATCGATCTGATCCAAAACGACATCGGCATGGAAACGCCAGCGGGTTCGACGCTGCAACAGGAATACGATCAAGTTGCGCCGCCCGCAATCGCCGCGCTAAGGAATTTCAATGCATGGCTGAAGGATGATCTCGGCAAGCGGCCTTCGCAACGCACCTGGCGGCTGGGCCGGAATCTATACGACCAGAAGTTCCGGCTGGTGATGGAAACCGACGTCACGCCGGAAGCGCTGCTGGCCGATGCCGAGCGCGAGATGAAGGACGTGCGCGCGGAAATGCTGCAACTCGCGCTGCCGATGCACGCCGAGGCGTTTCCCGCGCACGGCGATCACTCCGACCTCACCGGACGGGACCGCGAAAACAAGATCATCGGCGAAGTACTGCAAAAGATCTCGGACGATCACTGCAAGCCGGATGAACTGCAGCAAACCATCCAGAGCGACCTCACGGGCATTATCGACTTCATCCGCGCGAAGAAAATCGTCACGCTCAGCACCCGCGACAACCTGAAAGTGATTTCCACGCCGATGTTCATGCGCGGCATCTACTCCGTGGCCGGGTTTCACAGCGCTCCGCCGCTCGAGCCGCACGCCGAAGCGGAATACTGGGTCACGCCGATCGATCCCAGGGCGCCCGCGACTGCCACTGAATCGCGCCTGCGGGAATACAACAATTTCACGCTCGAGTGGCTCTCGCTCCACGAGGGTCTCCCCGGCCATTACGTCCAGGCCGAGCACGCCAACAGCATCCAGCCCGAAACGCGACGGCTGCTGCGCGCGCTTTTCGGAAACGGCGCCTACGTCGAGGGCTGGGCGGAATACGGCGCGCAGGTCATGATGGACGAAGGTTTCCTCAACAACGATCCGCGATTCCGCATGATGATGCGCAAAATCCGCCTGCGCCTGCTGGCCAACACCATCCTCGACGTAAAATTGCAGACCCTGGGCATGACGGACGAGCAGGCCATGGACCTCATGATGAAGGACGCGTTCCAGACGCAGGCCGAGGCGGATGGAAAACTTCTGCGCGCCAAACTCAGCTCCACACAGCTGCCCACGTATTACCTCGGCCTCCGCGAATGGCTGACCCTGCGCAAGGAATATCAAGCCAAGGCCGGCAAGAACTTCGACATGCTGAAGTACCACGATTTGGTTCTCGATCAGGGTGCGCTGCCCGTGCCGGTGGTCGGCAAACTCGTTTTGCCCACGGCAGGGCAGTGACACTCCTCTTGCGCCACCGGGGAAATTCATGAAGGTGCGCGCCGCGGTCGCTTACAAAAATCGCTTGTCATTCTCGATCGAAGAGGTGGAGATGAGCGATCCGGGTCCCGACAATATTCTTGTGCGCATGGTCGGCTGCGGACTTTGCCACACCGACGTGAAGGCGCGCGAAGAAACCATGGGCGTGCCGATGCCCGCGGTTCTGGGCCACGAAGGCGCGGGAATTGTCGAACGAGTCGGTGAACGCGTTACCAAGGTCAAGTCCGGCGACCACGTCATTCTCACCGGCGATTCCTGCGGCGTGTGCCCCACCTGTCTTGCTGGAAATCCCGCTTACTGCGACGCAATGGCGCCGCTGAATTTCACCGACGGCCGCGCCGGCCAGCCCGGATCGTTCCGCAGGGGCGCAACCGAGATTCACGGACACTTTTTCGGCCAATCCTCGTTTTGCAACTACGCTGTCACCCGGGAGCGCAACACAATTCCGGTGCGCCAGGATGCGCCGCTCGAAATTCTCGGGGTGCTCGGCTGCGGCGTTCAGACCGGCGCAGGCGCCGTCATGAATTCGCTCGCCGCGCCGCCGCGCAGCACGATCGCCATCTTCGGCGTGGGTCCGGTGGGACTTAGCGCCGTGATGGGCGCGGTCATACGGGAATGTTCCACCATTATCGCCGTGGACGTGTTCGAGTCGCGCCTGGCGATGGCCAAGCAGCTCGGCGCCACGCACACGGTTCTCGCGGGCCCGCACGTGCAGGTCGTGGATCAGATTCGCAAAATCGTGCCCGGCTGCGTCGGCTACGCCTTTGATACCACCGGACGCGCGGACAGCAATCAGCAGGCCATCGATTCGCTTGCCGCCAAGGGCTGCTTCGGGTTCTGCGCCATCCCGCCGGAGCCGCCGAACATGTCCCGTGTGATGATTCGCGGCATCTCCATTCGCGGCATCGTGCAGGGCGATAGCGTACCGCACGTATTCATCCCGGAGCTGGTCGACCTGTTCATGAACGGCCGCTTCCCGTTCGACAAAATGGTGACTAAGTATCCCTTCGAGAAAATGAATCAGGCTATCGAAGATCAGGCGGCGGGCAAAGTCGTCAAACCGGTCTTTTTATTCGCGTCGTAATCGGTATTTGCGAGATCATCTCAAGCAAGTTCGAACGATTTCGATCACGTCGTCGGCCCGCATCTTCGGACGATTTCGAAGTTCGTCTGAATCGTGGTGATGCCGAACGATGATGTGTAACACTCTCTTAACGTCCCGCAGCTACCGCTCATGCTCTAATTTCGGCTCATTGACGGCCGTTCTATGGTACCCTTCTCAAAGTTCACTGGCATTTATATTTGTAGTTAACCATCGTTAATAAGTGCTTATGAGCGTCGACCGATTCATCGGCTGCATTCTCTGCGCGCTGATCCTGTTTATGGCCACGGCGCAACCGATGCGCGCGCAAGATCCTACTCAAACCACGCAAAGCATTCCGCAGCAAGGCGCTGCGAATCCGCAAGATCTTCCTGATCAGTCGGAACCCGACAACGTCACTCTCTTCCCACACCCGGACACCGCCGGCTACTGGATCTCAGCCCAGGCCAACGCCGTGTTCCAGTGGCACCCCCAATTCCCCGCGAAATACACCGGAACAAACAGCATGACTCCCGGGGCCCAAAGCGCCACCACGCACGTCGTCACCCTTTACACAGGATTTGAGGTCACACCCACCACCGAGCTTTTCGCCGACTTCGAATACGCCACCGGAGGAGGCATCGGCCGGGCCTTCGGTCTCGCCGGCTACACCAACCTTGATTCGGTCCGGACGGTATCCGGCGCGCAGCTTTCCACGACGCCCTATCTAGCCCGCCTGATGTTGCGGCAAATCATTCCTCTGAGCGATCAAAAGACCGACGAAGATCGCGACGAACTGCATCTGGCTACATCCGTTCCCCTCCGGCGCATCGAATTTCGCCTCGGCAAGTTCGACCTCGCCGATTTCTTCGACCTGAACACCTGGGGCCAGGACAGTCATCTGCAATTCCTGAATTGGACGGTCGACAACAACGGCGCCTACGATTACGCGGCAAATACGCGTGGCTATACCGACGGTGCGATCCTGGAATATGACGACCATTGGTTTGCCGCCCGTTTTGCCGCGACGCTGGAGCCGAAGGCTGCGAACGGCATCACACTTGATGCGGATGTTGCTCGCGCGCGCTCCGAAAATCTCGAACTGCAAGCCAGCGGAAAGCGGATCGCGCATCGCGCCGGCACGGTGCGTCTGCTCGGCTACCTCAACGAAGCGGACATGGGCAATTACAAGGAAGCCATCGCCGCATTCCTGGACCACGAGACGGCCACGCCCAATATCATCGACACGCGCCGCCAGGGCCGCCACCGCTACGGCTTCGGCTTGAATTTCGAGCAGTCCATCACCAGCGACATTGGAGTTTTTGGACGTCTTGGCTGGAGCGACGGGCGCAACGAAGCGTGGGCCTATACCGAAGACGACCGCGAGCTCGAGCTTGGGGCGTTCTCGATGGGTACGCCGTGGCACCGGCGTAACGATCGCGCCGGCGTCGCGTTCGTAGCCAACGGCATCGTCGCCGCACACCAACAATATCTGGCTCTCGGCGGACTGGGCTTCCTGCTGGGCGACGGCGCGCTGACCTTCGGTCCGGAAAAGATCTTCGAAAGCTTTTACACCGCGCATCTCTGGCGCGGTTTCTTCGCCTCATTTGACATCCAGCACATCAACAATCCCGGCTACAACCAGGCCCGTGGCCCCATCACGGTCCCGGGCCTCCGCCTCCACGTGGATTTCTAGAAAAGAGTTTTGCTTTGCCGGGGGCCGAGCACTGCGACGCCGGAGCGCTAATGCTTGGCCGGATGCTGCCCATCTACCCCGGGCTACGCGGCGTCGGCCCCAGGGGCACGATATACCGTGCCCGGCGCAGATGCTTGGCGCGATCTCCCCATCCAGCTCGGTTCCTCGCCGCTGCCGGTGTTGTCATTCTCTAGTGCGCCGTCTGTGCTGGAGCCGGGCTTTCCGCCGGATTCGCCGCCCCCGCCGTCACCATTACAATCGGCGGCCCGGGCTTCAGCGCGTCCATTACCTGCGGCGGCAATTTGTCCGCCCGCGCCACCAGCGCCGTCACCTGCCACATCTGCATATCCGAAAGCGATTTCTCAAACGAGGGCATGCCGGTCAGCCGGATTCCGTTCTTCACCTTCCAGTAGGTCACGCCAGCCGGATCGTCGCTCACACGCCCATCGACCGTGAACAGCTGCGGCGGCCGGGGAAACTCGCCTTGCGCGATTGTGGCCATCGCCTGGTTCGGTAAACCGTGGCACATCGCGCAATTCTTCTGATAAATATCCGCACCACTCACCAGCTCGGACGCCGTGAAATTTGACACGTTGCGATTGGACGCCTCGCGGTGGATCCGCGCGTAGAGGCCCGCGTCGGCGAGCTCCGCTTCAAACGGCATCGGCGGGTCCGACGTGGCCACGGGCATGCGCCCGCTCAACGCGTACAGCACAAACGCCACCGGCAGGATCAGCAGCCCCACAACCAACCCGATCAGGAATTTCATCTCGCGCCTCCGTAGCGGACGCTAACCGCTCTCGCGCCGTCAATTTAGATGCCTCGCATCAGCAATTGGAATATGCGAATTCGCTTGCAGCGGTACGCCTGAAGCGTGAACATGCGGCACGCTTTCCGGAGGTTTTCATCCATGTTCCAAACCGACTTGCTGAAGGGCCGCGTCATTCTGGTTACCGGCGGCGGCACCGGCCTCGGTCGCTCAATGGCTCTGCGCTTCGCTGAACTCGGCGCCGCCCTGTTTCTGGTCGGCCGCCGCGAAGAACCGCTGAAGGAAACTGTCGCCGACCTGCAAGCCAAAGGCGCCCGTGCCGGCTGGTTCTCCGCCGATATCCGGGACTTCGACGCCGTGGAACGCGCCCTGGGTGCCGCCGAGAAAGAATTCGACCTCCCATGCGGCGGTATCGACACTCTGGTGAACAACGCCGCCGGCAATTTCATCGCCCGCACGGAAACTCTTTCACCCAACGCCTTCAACGCCGTCGTGGGTATCGTCCTCCATGGCGCGTTTCACTGCACTCTCGCGCTCGGCCGCCGATGGATTGCCGCCAAAAAACCGGGTACCGTGCTCAGCATCGTCACCACCTACGCCAGCGCGAATTGCGGTTCGGGTTTCGTCGTACCCTCGGCCTGCGCCAAATCCGGAGTGCTGGCCATGACACGATCGCTCGCCGTCGAATGGGCGCCGCACCGGATTCGCCTGAATGCCATCGCGCCAGGACCGTTCCCGACGGAAGGCGCGTTTTCGCGACTGGTCGCCTCAAAAGAACTCGAGGAACGCGCACGCGCGCAGCATCCCATGAAACGCTTCGGCCGCCCGGAGGAGCTGGCCGACCTCGCTGCGTATCTGGTCAGCAAACAGGCTGGTTATGTGAACGGCGAATGCGTGG
>Ga0210385_10002976_pt1 | contig 10163 bp, 9 predicted proteins | sample IncBWH26OmetaG_FD_160107 | JGI IMG/M metagenome (GOLD analysis project Ga0210385, IMG submission 160107) | Forest soil microbial communities from Barre Woods Harvard Forest LTER site, Petersham, Massachusetts, United States - Inc-BW-H-26-O ...
GCCCGCGGAGATCGGGCGCGCGACCAACCTCCTGGGGACGCCGGACATGGTCGCCGAACGGCTCCGGCTGTACCGCGACGCGGGCATCACCACGCTGCAGGCGAAGCTCGGCGGCGACCACGCCGCGCGCCTCGGCACACTGGCACAGGTCATCGAGCTGGTCCGCCAGGTCAGCTCCGAACCCGGGTGATCGCGGCCTGCCAGCGCGGACGGTCGTTGGCCGCTCCAATCACGGGAGCTCAACGCAGCCATCGCGGGCGCTAACGCTGAGCATCACGCGAGAAGCCGTGCCCTGGTATTGACAACCAGATACCGTCGGTATTAGATACCGTTGGTATGAGAACGAAGCTGAGCCGTGAGGAGCAGGTGGAGCGGAATCGCCGCCTGGTTCTCGAGGCGGCCCGGCGGGTGTTCCTGGCCCGGGGCTATGCCAGCGCCACGCTCGACGTGATCGCCGAGGAAGCCGGGTTCTCGAAGGGAGTCGTCTACTCCCAGTTCGCCAGCAAGGCCGACATGTTCCTGGCCTTGCTGGAGGCAAGCATCAGTGAGCGGGCGGAGCAAAACGAGCGGCTCGCGGAACGGCTCGACGGCAGGCAGCTGGCGATGGCAGTGCCGGACCTGGCCCTGTCGCTGTGGCGGGCCGAGCCCGAGTGGATGCAGTTGGTGCTGGAATTCCGGCTGCACGCGGCCCGGGTGCCCGAGCTGAACCGGCGGTATGCCGAGCTGCACGAGCGCACGCTGGACGGCCTGGCGTCGGTCTATGCCCGGCTGCACGAGCGGGCCGGCACCACTCCTCGGTACCCGGTCCGGGTCCTGGCCCAGCTGACCATGGCGGTCAGCCGCGGCGCGTTCCTGGAGCGGCTGGCCGATCCCGCCGGGATCGGCCTGCCAACCACCGAAGTCATCAGCGAGCTTGTGCTGCAGACCGAGCCGGGCGCGGACGGGGAACATTCCTACAGCCAATCGACGGGGGAATCCGATGCTCGCTGAGCTCCTGACGCGCCCGGACGGCGGCGCACCAGCATTCTGTGACCTGCGCGGCCGCATCCAGGCGGACATTGTGGCTGGCCTGCCCGGCCATTTCCGGCGGATGGCCATGGCCCCGGATCAGCTTCATGACTGGCAGCGTGACCGGCTACGCCGCCTTCTGGCATCAACGATCCAGCGTTCCGCCTTTCACGCCAGGCGGCTTCATGGCATCGACCCGTCACGCTTCGAGCTCGCCGACCTGCCGAGCCTGCCGGTGATGACCAAGGCGCAGATGATGGATCACTTCGACGACCTGATCAGCGGCCGGCTGCTGACCCGCGAGGCGGCAGAGCGCGCCCTGGCGGCCACCCACGGCGAGCCCCGGCCGCTGCCCGGCGGCTACACGTGCATGGCGACCGGCGGCAGTTCCGGCCAGCGCGGGATCTTCGCTTTCGACCCGGTGAGTGTGGCGGAGTTTGTCAGCCTGATCTTCCGGACCCGGCTGGCCGCGCTCGGGCTGGCCAGCACGGACCGACCGGTGCAGCTGCCCCGGGTCACCTTCGCCATGGTGGGGGCCGCTTCGGCCGTCCACGGAACCGTGTTCGTGCCGTCGGTGCTGGCCGGCAGCCCGGTCAGGTTCGTCAGCGTGCCGGTCTCCCTGCCCGTCAGCGAGATCGTCGGCCGCCTGAACGAGGTGCAGGCTGACGGCCTGTTCGGCTATCCGAGCATGCTCGCCAGGCTGGCCGCCGAGCAGCACGCTGGCCGGCTGAGGATCGCGCCGAGGCTCGTGAACTGCACCGCCGAGACGCTGCAGCCTGAGTTCCGTGCTGCGATCAAAAAGGCGTTCGGCGCCCCGGTATTCAACACCTTCGCCAGTACCGAGGGGCTCATCGGGTCCAGCGGGCCGGACGACCCGGCGATCACGCTGGCCACCGACAGCTGCATCGTGGAGCTCGTCGATGCCGCTAACCGGCCGGTGCCGCCCGGAACTCCCTCCGCCAAGGTCCTCATCACCAATCTGTTCAATGACCTGCAACCGCTGATCAGATACGAGCTGAACGACTCGTTCACCCGGCAGCCGGATGCTGCGGAGCACGGCCGCCCCCGGGTCACTGTGCAGGGACGGGCCGACGACATCCTGCGCTACGGCCAGGCGGAGATCCATCCGCTGACACTGCGGTCGATCCTGCTGGCCCAGCCGGATGTGCTCGACTACCAGGTACGCCAGACCGCCCGCGGCGTGGCTGTGCAGGTGCTGCTGGAGAGCGAGACCAGCGTGGCGGGCCTGCGCGAGCAGCTGGGCGCGGCGCTGGCCCGGGCCGGGCTGCCCAATCCCGAGGTCACGGTCGATGCCGTTGCCGGCCTGCCGCGCAACCCGGAGACCGGCAAGCTGCGGCGCGTCATCCCGGCCTGACGCCGCGGGCCAGCGCGGTCCGCGCTACAGGCCTTGGCGTTGTTCAGAGCGGAGCGACTGGATACGTTGTTCCTGCGGTAGGCGGCTGCGTGCGGATGCGTGGCCGCCACTACCCAGGGGGAGTCTCATCATGGACAAAGATCTGGCCGGCCAGGTTGCCGACATCGCACAGCGGGTGGTCGCCAGCGGGGCGATCTCAGCGAACGGGCACGGCAACGTCAGCGTGCGCGTCCCCGGCGCGGACGAGATGTACTTCACCGCGGGGCCCTCGCTCCGCAACCATCCGGCTTCCATGGTCGTGCGGGTGAGGCTGGACGGGACGCTGCTCGAGGGTGATCTGCCGCCCATCCAGGGCGCCGTGGTCGCCATGCACACCGCGATGTACGCCGACCATCCCGACGTCGGCTGCGTCCTGCACACGCACTCGCCGTACGCAACGGCCTACGCGGTGGCCCGCCGGCCGATCGGCTGCTGGGTGGAGGCGCTGGCCATGTTCGGCCTTCCCGACGGGGTCCCGGTGGCCAGGTACGGGCCGCGAGGGTCGGATGAAGCCGTCGCCAACATCCGCGCCGCGGTGATCGCCGGGACGCCTGCGGTGCTGCTGGCCAATCACGGTGTGCTGGTTTTCCACCGCACGCCGGAGCTGGCCATCCAGATCGGCTCCATAGTCGAGGAGGCGGCGCAGGCTGGCGTCAACTCCAGCGGGCTGGGCGGCGCGGCCGAGATCCCGGACGACCTCAAGGCCGCAGCCCTGCAGCGGGTCATGGCCTTCGACCAGCGCGGGACCGTGCGCGCCTGACGGGCACCGTGCCAATAATCCTTGTTGCTGCGCCCTTGGAGATGACAGGGTCGTGCCATGCCAGCAACGTTCGTTCGCAGCAGCCGGCTGTTTCCGGGAGCGCCGTACGCCTACGCCGCGGCCGCCCCGGGAACAGGCGTGATCTTCACCGCCGGGGCGTGCCCGCTCGACGAGCAGGGGCACGTGGTCGAGCACGGGGATATCGCCGCGCAGATGCGCCGGGCAGTCGCCAACCTGCAGGTGACGCTCGACGAGTCCGGGGCAAAGCTGAGCGATGTGGTCAAGACGACGGTCTACGTCTGCAGCGCCCGCCGTGAGGACCTGGTCGCAGCCTGGAACGTGGTCGCCGCCGCCTTCGGCGATCACGACGCCCCGAGCACGCTGCTTGGCGTCGCGGCTCTCGGCTACGAGGGCCAGCTCGTCGAGATCGAAGCGGTCGCCTTCGTGGACCCGGCGTCTGACGGGCAGAACGGAGTCTGACTGATGAAGGCGCTGGTATACCTCGCCCCGCGGCGCATGGAGATGCAGGATCTCGCCCCGCCCGATGTGGGGCCCGACGAGGTGTCCATCCGTGTCGCGTACTCCGGAATCTGCGGATCGGAGCTCAGCGGCTACCTGGGCATGAACAGCCTGCGCAAGCCGCCGCTGGTCTTCGGCCACGAGCTGTCCGGCCATATCGCGGCCATCGGGCCGCGCGCGGCCGCGGCGGAAGGGCTGACGGTCGGCACCCGGGTCACAGCGAACCCGCTGGTCTCCTGCGGCCGGTGCGAGTTCTGCGTCACCGGCCGGCAGCAGCTGTGCGAGAAGCGGCTGCTGCTCGGCGCCTCGCTGCCCGGCAGCAACGCCGAGTACGTGAATGTCCCCGCCGTGCAGGTGCTGGCTCTGCCGGAGGGAATGGACCTGCGCGACGCGGCCATGACCGAGCCCGCCGCCTGCGCGGTGCACGCGGTCGAGCTCAGCGGCGCTGGTCCCGCCGCGTCCGCCCTGGTGGTGGGTGCGGGCCCGATCGGCCTGTTCCTCCTTCAGGTCCTCGGCCTGCACGGAGTCGCGCAGCGGTACGTCAGTGACCGCAACCCGGACCGGCTGGCGATGGCGGTCGCGATGGGCTGCACCGCGGTTCCGGCCGATGAGCAGCAAGCGGCCGAGGCGGTGCGCCAGGCCACCGGGGGGAGGGGCGTCGACCTGGCATTCGACGCGGTGGGCAGCGCCCAGACGCGGCGGACCTGCCTCGCCAGCACGGTCAGCGGCGGGCAGGTCCTCGCGGTCGGGCTGCACACCGATCTGACCGAGCTGCCGGTGAACACGGTCGTGCGCTCCGAGCTGTCGATCCGCGGTGTCTTCGCCTACCCGGTGTCGAGCTTCCGGACCGCGCTGCGCTGGCTTGCCGGGCACCGGATCGGCCTGCGCGACGGCGTGGTGGTGACACCGCTGCCCGACGGCGCCCCCTGGTACCAGCGATTGATCGACGGCGACGCCGCCGTCAAGGTGCTGCTGACCCCGGATCCCGAGACCGGCCAGTTCCCCTAGTAGCTCTCGGTCAGGTTGGCCTGGCCGGCTGCGCCGCGAGCTGGAGGAATGCCTGCTCGGTCGGGGAACCTGGGGCGGCGCAGTACGTGATGATGCGCTGCCCGGTCTCGGCGATGTGCAGGACCTGGCACTCGAACTCGAGCGGCCCGGCCTCCGGGTGGTCGACCCGCTTGAGCATCGGCCCCCGGGCCTCTACCTCGTGCGCGCCCCACATCTCGGCGAACTCGGGGGAGAGCGCGAGCATCTCGGTGACGACGCTCTCGATCTCCGGGTCGCCCGGGTAGCGGGCGTAACCGGCGCGCAGGTCGGCGACCGTCGCCCTGGTGAAGCGGACGAAGTCCGCGTCGCTCCAGGCGGCATGCTCCGGCGGCCGGCGGAACGTCCAGCGGATCATGTTCCGGTCCGGCTGCCGGGCCAGGTTGCCGATGAAGTGGGTGGCGAGCTGGTTCCAGGCCAGGACGTTGTACGCGGCGTCGACCACGTACGCGGGAGTCGTGGGCATGCTGTCCAGCAGGTACCGGATGCCCGGCGTGATCTCGCGGCTCGGCCGCGCTGCCTGCGGTGGCGCAATGCCGGCCATCCGGAACAGGTAGTCCCGCTCGCCGGCGCTCAGCATCAGCGCCCGGGCCACCGCGGACAGCACCTGCCGCGACGGATGCGGCCCGCGGCCCTGCTCCAGCCGGATGTAGTAGTCGACGGACATCCCGGCGAGCTGCGCCACCTCCTGCCGGCGCAGCCCCGGTGTCCGCCGCGGCCCGACCGCGGGCAGCCCGGCGTCCTGCGGGGACACCCGGGCGCGCCGGGCCCGCAGGAAGGTCGCGAGGTCGGCGCGCCTGTCGGCGGAAGCGCTCATGTATCCAGCTTGCCACCTGCCGGAACCAGCAGGGTGGTACCCGTTGTCCCAGGCTCCGCCGGTCCCTCCCGCCCACAAGGCGGCTGCCATAGCGTCGGAGCTATGACATCCAAGGTCGCCCTCATCACGGGGGCTAACAAGGGGATCGGGTTCGAGACCGCGCGCCAGCTCGGGGCGCTGGGCATGACCGTGCTGGTCGGTGCCCGTGACGAGGAACGGGGCCGGGCGGCCGAGAGTGCCCTGCGCGAGGGCGGCGCCAGCGCCCGGTTTGTCCAGCTCGACGTCACCGACGCCAAGTCGGTCCAGCAGGCGGCCGAGTGGATCGAAGCCGAGTACGGTCGGCTGGACGTTCTGGTCAACAACGCGGGCACCGCGACCGTCGATCGCCGCCGCGCTCAGCCGAGCGAGACGTCGCTCGACGACATGCGCGCCGTCTACGAGATCAACGTCTTCGGCGTGGTCACGGTGACCAACGCCATGCTGCCGCTGCTGCGCCGCGCCGACGCCGCGCGGATCGTCAACGTGTCCAGCGAGGTCGGCTCGATCGGCTCGCAGAGCGACCCGGAGAGCCCGCTCGCCCAGTTGCCCGCCTCGGCGCAGTATCCGTCGTCCAAGGCCGCGCTGGACATGCTCACCGTGATGTACGCCAAGGAGCTCAGGGGCACACCGATCAAGGTCAACGCCGCCAACCCTGGTTACACGGACACGGACTTCAACGACCACCGCGGGTTCCGCACACCGGCGGAGGGCGCCGAGCCCAGCGTGTACCTGGCCACGCTGCCGGACGACGGCCCGAGCGGGATCCTGTGGGGTCACATCTGGAAAACTGACGGCACCGGCGGCTACGGCCCGCTGCCCTTCTGAGACCGCACCGGCTGTCCTCAACGGGCCGCCTGAGGGAACGGCCCGCAGGACCACCGCGTTTACCTGCCCCTGCCGAGTGAATGTTCCAGCGGCGTTCGAAACGCGGGCGTGATCGCGGTTCCCTGCAGCTGTTCCTGCATCCGTGCCGTGACGTCCTGGATGGCGGTGCGCGCTGCGGCTCCCCGGTCAGCGACCACCAACGTCCGGATCTCGCCGGTGGCATCCACGGCCCAGGAGCCGACGATCTCGCCGTCCCACCACAGAGTGGGCCCGATGTTGCCCTGGTTGTCGAAGACATGGCGCTGCGGGATGCCGAAGAACCAGTCGCGTCGTTTCCAGCCCATGGGGGTGGGGTCGAGAGCGGGCAGCAGCGCGGCGGCCGGAGGGTTCGCCGCATCGTCGAGATCGTCGTTGATGAGGGCGATGCCGGTGTCGCCGTGCAGGTCCACGTCCTCGACAGGAAGCTCGCGGACCACGTGCCGGACCGTGGTCTTGTTCCAGCCGGTCCACCACTGCAGGTCGTCGAGCGTGGCCGGCCCGAACCGGGCGAGCCAGCGCCGGGCCAGTTCTCGCTGCGAGTCTGCTGCGGCCAGTTCGGGCAGGCCGTCATGCCACCAGCGTTCGACGGGTTCCCAGCGGTGGTGGCGACTGGTCCAAGGGCCGGTCGGGGTGCTGCGGACGATGCGGCCCTGGGCACTCATCATGGTGAGCAGGGAAGAGGTGACGTTCTGCGGGCGGTCCGAGGCCGCGCGGGGCGGAATGTGGGTCCGCAGCGCCGGAACGTCGGCGGCCAGCTCCGCGCCAGTGGCACTGCCCCGGGCACGCAAGGCGTGCTCGACTTGTCCCTGCAGGCCGGAAAGCCACGTGTCCAGGTCACCGCTGACAGGCGGCTCCGAGCCGTTGCGCTTCAGCTGGCTGATCAGGCGCCGGCGCAGCACGGCGGCGAGTGGGGTGCTGATCGCGGCCTGCACGATCGGGACGTCGGTACGGGGCAGGAGGAACAGGGTGCGCCGCATGGCCATCCAGCGCACGAGGCTGCGCCGCTCGTACATCGCCGCAGACACATCGGCGAGGCTCGATGCGGTGCTGCGGGCGAGTACCGAGAGGTAGACCGAGGCCGGGTCGGTGGCGTGCAGCGCAACCAGGGCGCGAGTCACCGCTTCCGGGCTCGCGGCGCCGCCGTCGAGGTGGTGGCGGCGAACCATGGCGTGACGCCGCTGCTGCACGGAGATGGTTCGCAAGCCGTTACCGGTCGACGACCGGCAGCACCAGGCGGCTCGGGTGGCCCGGGCCGTGGAAGACACGGTTCACCGCGACCACCACATCCTCCTCGCCGTCCTCGGTGATCGCGCCGCCGCTGTTGGTGTTGCGGTCGAAGCGGGGGAAGTTGCTGCTCGAAACCTCGAGCCGGATCCGGTGCCCGGGCAGGAACACGTTGGACGTCACCGACAGGTCCAGGGTGACCTCGTAGACCTCGCCCGGGGTCAGCGGCTCGGGCTCGGCGAGCGAGTTGCGGTAGCGCGCCCGCAGGACTCCGTCGGTCAGGAAGATCGCGCGCCCGTCCGGGAACACGTCGACCAGCTTGCCCGTGAAGTCGGTGTCAGCCGCCGACGAGGAGACGAACAGCGTCAGCGACACGTGGCCGGTGACCTCCACCGGGCGCTCCAGCACCGGGGTCGAGTAGCACAGCACGTCGTCGCGGGCCTCGGCCTTGCGCTGGTCGACGGCCCCGGCAGCGTTCGCCGTCGACGGGTTCATCACCCGCCCGCCCAGCGTGGGCACCGGCCGCCGCGGGTCGTACAGGTAGACGTCGGTTCCCCCGGCCCCTCCCACCTCCCCATCCCCCTTCACCGTCTCGGTCCGCAGCTCGCCGTCGCCGTCGGCGGTGTTCGCGCGCCCCGAGCCGTCCAGGAAGTAGTCCGCGTAGGTGGTGTCCGGCAGTGGCCAGTCCTGCTCGTCGCGCCACTGGTCGATGCCCATGACGAAGATCCGCACCGGGGCGTCCCCCGCCGTGGCACCTTCCCGGCCCCGCAGCCACCGGTCGAAGAACCGCTGGTGCGCGCCGGTCAGGTCGTTGTACAGCGCGTCGGCCATCAGCCCGAACTTCCGGTCCGGGTAGATCCCGGTGCTGTTGAGGTGGTCCCACGGTCCCATGATCAGCCGCGTGCCCTCGCGCGCCTCGGCGCTGCCGCCCCGCTTGCGCAGCTCGGTGAACGTCCGCGCGGTGTTGCTGGCGAAGATGTCAAACCACCCGCCGATGTTCAGCGCGGGCACGGTGATGTCCTCGATCCGGTCAATGACCGAGAGTTCTTGCCAGAACGCGTCGCGTGCTGGGTGAGCGAGGATGTCCCCCCACCATGGCCACTGCTTCTCCAGCAGCGGCCTGGCCCGGACCGGCAGCTCCGCAAGGTGCGGTTCCGGGTTGGCGGCCATCGCCACGAGGCTTATCAGCGTCTGCATGTCGCCGGAGCCCGCGCCCATCGCGCGCTGCACCTCGGCCATGGCCATCAGCGTCGCCCAGGACTGGATCGAGTGCAGCGACAGCGCGCCGCCCTCGGCGTACCAGGGCGTCGTGTAGTAGTCCGTGGTGGTGACAGCTGGCGCGATCGCCTTCAGCTTGTCGGAGGCGGAAGCGGACGCCCACTGGACGAAACCCAGGTAGGACGCGCCGTAGGTGCCGATATTGCCGTCGCACCAGGGCTGTTCCGCGAGCCAGGCCAGGGTGTCGGCGCCGTCGTTCGGCTCGTTGATCATGGGGACGAGCTCGCCGCCGGACCGGAACGTGCCCCGGCAGTCCTGGTAGACCACGGCATAACCGGCTTCGACCAGCGCGAAGATGTTCGGGAGCAGCCCGTAAGCGAACAGCCCGGGCAGGTCCTTGCCGTAGGGGAGGCGCACGAGCAGTACCGGGAAGGGCCCGTCGCCGGTGGGGACCCACGCGTCCGTCGCCAGCCGGACGCCGTCGCGCATCGGCACCATGATGTCCTTCTCGACCGTGAAGCTCACGAGCCCTCCTCCATACCGGCAGCCTGCGTCCATCGTGCCGCCCCGGGCCAACGCCGGACAAGGCGCGACCGGGTACCGGCTTGACGTTCCGGCCCTAAAACTGATATCACTTTATTGACCGCAAGGGCGGGAGGTGCCGGGCTGTGGATTCATTCGATGGAAAGCTCGCCGTGGTAACCGGCGGAGGTTCCGGCATGGGCCGTGAGCTCGTCCGCCAGCTCGCGGCGCAGGGGTGCTCGGTCGCGACCTGCGACCTGAACGCGGACGCCGTCGCGGCGACCGCGGCCATGGCGGGGGAGGGCGCTCCGGCCGACGTGCGGGTCACCAGCCACATGTGCGACGTCTCCGACGAGGCGTGGGTGCTGCGGTTCCGTGACGAGCTGCTGCAGGAGCACGACAGCGATCACGTCGACCTCGTCTTCAGCAACGCCGGCATCGGTGGCGGCGAGAGCTTTGTGAAGAGCGACCGGGACGTATGGGAGCAGGTATTCGCAACCGACTGGTGGGGCGTTTACTACTGCGCCCGGGCGTTCCTGCCGCTGCTGATCGCGAGCGGTGACGGCGTCCTCGTGAACACCAGCAGCGTCAACGGCCTCTGGGCGGCGCTGGGCCCGGGCATGCCGAACACCGCCTACGCAACGGCCAAGTTCGCCGTGCGGGGTTTCTCGGAGGCGCTCATCGAGGACCTGCGCAGCAACGCGCCCCAGGTCCGGGTCGCGGTCGTCATGCCG
>Ga0210385_10002977_pt1 | contig 10163 bp, 10 predicted proteins | sample IncBWH26OmetaG_FD_160107 | JGI IMG/M metagenome (GOLD analysis project Ga0210385, IMG submission 160107) | Forest soil microbial communities from Barre Woods Harvard Forest LTER site, Petersham, Massachusetts, United States - Inc-BW-H-26-O ...
AATTTCCGGAATTTGTCAAACTCAACCTGGGCGTCCTGTTTGTCGTGGTCGCGTGGCTGGTGGATTTTTCGCCAACGGCGATACTTGCGGCGGTGGTGGCGCTGATCGTGGTCGTGAAAGTCATCGACGTTGCATTGTCGGTGCGGCGAGGGCTTGCCTGGACAGTCGCGATACTCGCTGCGGGCAACGCCCTCGTGGCGGGGGCTGCAACTGCTCTGGCGCTGCCAGTGTCGACAGGTGGAATTGCACTGCCCGAAAGTCTGGTACCTTGGGCCGCATCCGCGTTGAGAAACCTCGCTGCTACCGCCTCGTCAGCACCTGCCGTCGCCACGGCCATCGTCGCCGTCGTCATATTTGCACTAACTCAACTGATCTATTGGCCGGAACTGAAGCGTGGCCTCAATGATAAAGGCGGCTTCGCCGCGGCAGGTTTCCGCGCCGAACGCGGACGACGAAGGGGGCTGTAAGAGACAACGCCCGAAACTTTCGCATCTTCGGATACATGAAACCTGTGTTCCCCGCGGAACAACTTCTTCCGCCAGCGGTTGGGCGCAGTGGGCATGAAGGAGGATGTGATGAAAAGCAGGCTTATGTTTCCGCTGATTGCTGTGACGTTGCTGGCATCGGGCAGTGTGTGGGCGCAATCGACCACTGCGACCGGCGCGGTGAACGGCGCAAGAACGGGCGGAGCAGTTGCAGGTCCCGTCGGCGAGATCGTCGGCGGCACGGTTGGGGCCGCAGTTGGCGCCGCCGTCGAAATTCCTAATGCAGTGATCACGTCGGTCGAGGGCGTGCGGGAGCCGTCTTATGTGACGATCGAGGAGCCTGTCGTGGTGGGTGAGCCGCTGCCGACATCGGTCGAGGTGCGGCCTGTTCCGGGTTACGCCGACTATCGCTATGCGGTGGTGAATAACCAGCGACTGATCGTCGACCCGAGGACGCGCCGGGTGATCCGAGTCATTGAGTAAATATTAAATCGTCGAGGTTAGAGCGGCCGGAATTCGTTCCGGCCGTTCCCGTCACATGGCCTCGCGGACGCCGAGGCCAAGCATGAAGCGTTCCCGGATTTGCACGGGATCGCGGCGGGTGGCGCCCGTTCCCGGCTTGTTGTCGATCCGCACGCCGATCAGCATCGGCTCGGAAGCCGTCAGCGATTGATCGATCAGCCGTTCGAAATCCTCTTCATCGGCCGCCCAGGTGCTGTTCGCAAGACCACAGCCGGTTGCGACCGCGATCAGATCGGTCGACGCGGCGGCCGGCGTCGGTTGTGCACCGGTGATCTGATAGATGCCGTTGTCCATCACGATCATGCTGAGGTTTTTCGGCCTCAAGGTTGCGATCGTCGACAGACAGCCGAGTTGCATCAATAGCGAGCCATCGCCCTCCAGCGCAAAGACGCGGCGGTTGGGCTGCGCCAGCGCCACGCCGAGCGCGATCGGGAACGCAAGCCCCATGCTGCCCAGCATATAGAAATTCTGCGGACGATGACCGGCGGCCCAGAGGTCGAAATTGGTATTGCCGATGCCGCCGATAACGGCCTCTTCCTTTTTCAACTTCGCGACCAGGCGCGAGGTGAGATCGAAGCGATTCATCACCTTGGTGTTGCGTGCGGGCGTGCCGGTGGGTTTATTCATATGAGTTCGCTCACTTGTCGAATACTTTGCCGCCGGTCAATAGCGGCGACAAAATTAGCGCCACCGGCGCTTGCGTCGTGATCGCCTGCTTGATCGATCGGTCGACGATGAACTCGAATTCGTCGAGCCGCGTTGCGGTGTGGTGTTCCATGGCGAGTGAATCGAGCACGGGCCGCATGGTGCGGCAGACCAGCGATTGCCCGTAGTTGAACTCGCCGAGCGTTCCACGCTCGGACACGAACATGATCAGCGGAATCTGATAGGGGATGGCGAGAGAGGCCAGTACATTGGCGAGTGTCGCAAAGCCGGAGGTCTGCATTAGCACGGCGCCGCGCATGCCGGCCATCCAGGCCCCCGCAACGATCCCGACGGCTTCTTCCTCGCGCGCGGTCGGGAACGTTGTAAAGAACGGATCGGCGTGAATTTCCTTGATCAACCGCGTCAGCACGCGGTCCGGCACATAGGGCACGAGGCGGATGTCGTTGCGTTTGAGGGTTTGCAGGACGATTTCGTACCAGGCCTTTTCGCCAAGGCCGGCCGGAGACATTTGTCCGTCCGCAGCCACCATTGAAGTTTCCTCCGTCTCCGCAACCTCACGGCGGTCGCCTTGTTTGAGGCGCCGAAACTTGACGCGAACGGCGGGATTGTCAACATGTCCCTGCCGCGTCGTGATCTGCGTATGACGCTGAGGTGACCGTAACAAAGGCATGGCATACAAAGGCTTGCCATAAGACAAGAAAATCGGGAGGTGAGGTTCTTGGACAGCTCGTTCTGGAGCATTCTGTTCTTGAGCCGGTGGTCGCGCCGGATTGTCTGCGCTGCCGCTATTTTTGCATCCGGCGCAGCGTTGGCCGAAACGCCGTTTCCTTCCAGGCCCGTCCATCTTTTCGTGCCTTATGCGGCCGGCGGCGGCGTGGATATTCTTGCGCGCACGCTGGGGGAGGCGGTATCCCGCCAATGGGGACAATCGGTCGTGGTGGAAAACCGGCCCGGGGCCGGGGGCGTGGTGGCCTCACAGGTGCTCGTGACGTCGGCGCCGGACGGCTACGCGTTGATGGTCGTGGCCAGCGGACACGCCACCAACGCGTTCCTTTATCCGAAGCTTCCTTACGACACGTTCAAGGATTTCACGCCGATTTCGATATTGGCTTCTTCACCCAATATCCTGTTGGTGCGCGCCGATTCCCCATTCAAGACGCTCGCCGATGTGATTGCGCAAGCCAAGGCCAAACCGGGAAGCCTTGCCTTCGGCCAATCGGGCAACGGCACTTCGACGCATCTTGCTGGCGAATTGCTCAAGAAACTCGCCGGCATCGACATGAGCGCGATTTCCTACAAAGGTGGCGCACCCGCGATCAACGATCTCTTGGGAGGGCAAATTCCGATGTCCTTCAACAATGCGCCGGAGGCGCTGGGACAACTGGAAGCCGGCACGCTGCGCGCGCTCGCGGTGACCACGACCAAGCGTTCGCCGTTTCTGCCCAACGTGCCCGCGATGTCGGAGACGGTGCCCGGCTACGACACCGAAGTGTGGTGGGCTCTGTTGGGGCCAGCCGGCATGCCGGCCGACCTCGTTGCGAAAATCTCGCGTGATTTCGTCGCCGCGCTGAACACCGAGCCGGTGAAAGAGCGGCTGGCCAAGTTCGGGGCGTCGCCGATCGGCGGTTCTCCCGGAGAACTCGATGCCAAGATTCACGCCGACTACGAAAAATGGGGGACGATCATCAAATCCTCCGGGATCACGGCCGAATAGTTGAATGTTCTGAACTGAAAGTGGAATGATGTCCGTCAACAACAAGCGTGTCTTTTACGTCAAATATCTCCCCAACCAGATCTACGTCGATATCCTCAAAGCACGCCCCGACGTGCGGCTCGACCGGCTCGAGAACGAAAGCCCGGATGAAGTCTCAGCCCCCATTCTTTCCGCCGCGCATGCCTATCAGATTGGAGCCGCGCGCGACGAACTGGCGAAGCATTTTCATGTTGATGCGGATCTGCTGCGGCGAGCGCCGAACCTCCTGATCGTCTCCAGCAACGGCGCCGGCTACGATCCTGTCGACGTCGAGGCCTGCACGGCGGCTGGCGTGATCGTGGTCAATCAATCCGGCGGCAACGCCCAATCGGTCGCCGAACATGCGCTGGCGATGCTGATCACGCTGTCGAAGCGGATCATTCAGGCCGACCGCGTGCTCCGGCGCGAGGCCAATATCAACCGCAACGCGCTGATGGGCGCGGAAGTGCAGGGCAAGACGATCGGCATCGTCGGTCTCGGCAATGTCGGCCGCCGCATCGCCGCGCTCTGCAAGGGGCTGCTCGGCATGAACGTGCTGGCTTACGACCCTTATCTGTCGGCAACCGAAATGGCCGAACGCGGCGGCGAGAAGGTCACGCTGGAGGAGTTGTTGCGCCGCTCGGATTTCGTTTCGATTTCGTGCCCGCTAACCAAGGACAACAGGGGCATGATCGGGGCACGGGAATTTGCGCTGATGCAGCCGCACGCGTATTTCATCACCACGGCGCGGGGCTTTATCCATGACGAGGTGGCGCTGGAGCAGGCGTTACGCGACAAACGTATTGCGGGCGCGGGGCTTGACGTTTGGGCCAAGGAACCGCCGCCGCCCGATCATCCGCTGCTGCAGTTCGACAATGTGCTGGCGAGCCCGCATACCGCCGGCGTGACCAAAGAAGCGCGCGAGAACATGGCGAAGATCGCCGCCGAGCAGATGCTCGACGCGCTGGACGGCAAGCGGCCGCCACGCCTGATTAACCCTGAAGTCTGGCCGGCCTACGTCAAGCGCTTCGAGCGTACCTTTGGATTTTCGCCCGGATAGGCCGCATCGGGCCCGGATCGGTCTCTACAGTCATAGAAAATTTTGGTCTTCTTTGACCGATGCACGGCAATAAATCCGCTGCCGTATCGGGTCCGGACGACTGCCACATTGCTATTTTCGCCGCGGCCTCGACTCGCCTGCGGCGGGAACCCATACCTTCAGGCTAGTGCCTTTTGTTTCCGGGCCAACGGCTCGGGCGAGGGCGGCAGGACTGAAGGTTATGGCCCACTTGAATTCGCTGTTGCGCTCTTTCCGGTCCCGGATGGGAAGCCGCCTTGCGCAAATCGTTGCCATCGCGGCGGCGAGCCTGCCGGCTGTCGGCGCCTGACGCGCATCCTCTGCATTTGCTGCTGATTGATCACCTCGGCTAGGTCGCCGGAGCGGTCAGCCGTTCGATGGTCTGGATGTGTCGGGTAAGCAGGCTGCAAGCCTGTTCAATATCACGCGTGCGCAATGCCCCGAGAATGAGGCGATGGTCCTGATTGGACCGCGGCCGCCATCCGGAACTGCGCGCCATCGCAAACACCAGACGCGAATTGGCGCGCTGCAATCCGTCAAGGCTCGCCAGAAGCCGCGGCATCCCGCATGGCATCACCAGCGCCTGGTGAAAGCCGCGGTTGGCGGCCTCAAACTCCTGCAGTGTTTCGGCATTGTCGCCTTCGATCAAAGCGAGTTCGATCCTGGCCAGATGAGCCGGCGTCAGCCGGGGTGCGGCATGGCGTAACGCGACCACTTCGAGCGCGGCTCGCATTTCGGAGATTTCTCTGACCGAGCCAGCATCGAGCGGCGCGACCCGCACGCCGCGCCGGGGAAGGGCGACCACCAGATGCTGGGCTTCGAGTTGACGAAACGCTTCCCGAACCGGGACGTGGCTTGAACTGAATTCGCGCGCCACGTGGTCCTGCCGGAGCGGCATGTCCGGCTTGAGAGCCCCTGCGATGATCCGTTCCGCAATGGTCTCGGCGATCCGCGTGGCAACGGTGCTGTTCTCGTCGGCTTCACTCATAGATTATCTATCGTAAAATCGAATGCAGGAACTTCGAGCCTAGGCTAACCTCGACCCAACAGCAATATCATAGATAAAAATGAATTTTATCTATGAAAATGGAGATTTAGGCCATGGCCGACGGGTTGATTGAAACGCGGAACGACGGCCAAGGAGTCGAACAAGGCTTTGAAAAAGGCATCGGGGCGATCCGGCACGATTGGAGGCGGGCCGAAGCGGAAGCACTTTATAACCTTCCCTTCGCCGACCTGATGTTTCGCGCGCAAAGCACCCATCGCAGCCACTTCGATCCCAACCAGATCGAGACCGCGAGCCTGCTCAGCATCAAGACCGGCGGTTGCCCGGAAGATTGCGGTTATTGCTCGCAGAGTGCGCATTACGACACCGGACTGAAGGCGACCAAGCTGATGGCGCAGGCGGACGTGGTTGCGACCGCCAGGCGCGCGCGCGACGCGGGCGCGAGCCGGTTCTGCATGGCGGCGGCCTGGCGCAATCCGAAGGACCGCGATCTCGACGAAGTCTGCGGCATGGTCAGCGCGGTCAAGGAGCTCGGCATGGAGACCTGCGCGACGCTCGGCATGCTGACGCCGCCGCAAGCTGCACGGCTCCGCGACGCCGGGCTCGACTTCTACAACCACAATGTCGATACCTCGCCCGAATTCTACGACAACATCATCACGACGCGCACCTTGCAGGACCGTATCGATACGCTCGCTCACGTGCGCGAAGCCGGCATCAAGGTCTGCTGCGGCGGCATCATCGGCATGGGCGAAGAGGTGGACGATCGGCTCGGCATGCTGGTGCTGCTCGCCAATCTGCCCGCTCATCCCGAGAGCGTTCCGATCAACCTGTGGAATGAGGTCAAGGGCGTTCCGGTCAATGACACCGCCGAGCGCCCCGATGCCATTGCGCTGGCACGGCTGGTCGCGGTCGCCCGCATCATGATGCCGAAGAGCGTGGTGCGGCTGTCGGCGGGACGGCAATACATGACGGACGAGCTTCAGGCGCTTTGTTTCCTGGCGGGCGCCAATTCGATCTTCATCGGCGACGTGCTGTTGACGACGAAAAATCCGCAGGCCGCGCGCGATGCCGATCTGCTCGAGCGCCTCGGCATATCGTCCCGTCTCAACCAGGCGCGGGCGTGAACAAGACGTCACCCTACCTCGCTGCCCTCGACGCGCTGAAGGATGACGACCGGCTGCGCAGGCTTACGCCGCGCGCCGGCATCGATTTTTCATCAAATGATTATCTGGCGCTCGCCGGCTGCCAGCGGATGCGCAAAGCTGTTACGGCTGCGGCGGAAGCCGGTACGCCCATTGGCGCCGGTGGTTCGCGACTGTTGCGCGGCAATTGCGCCGAGCACGAAAGCCTGGAAGCCGAGGCCGCGCGGTTTTTCGGTGCGGAAGCCGCCATCTTCTTTGCCAGCGGTTACACTGCCAACTTCGCGGTTCTGACGACGCTGCCGCAGCGGGGAGACCTGCTGGTGCTCGATGCGCTCGTCCATGCCAGCATTCATGAAGGCGCGCGCGCCGGCCGCGCCGAGTATCGCCTGGGCGCGCACAACGATGCTAACTCGATCGAAGAAGTGATCCGAACCTGGCGGTCCGAGGGCGGTACGGGGCGGATATGGATTGTCGCCGAGAGCCTCTACAGCATGGACGGCGACTTCGCGCCACTCGAAGCGCTTGTCGCGATCGCCGATCGGCACGATGCGTTCCTGATGGTGGACGAGGCCCATGCCACCGGCGTCTTCGGCCCAAGTGGGCGCGGGCTGACAGCAGCCTATGAGGGGCGCGAGAATCTCATCGCGATTCACACCTGCGGCAAGGCGCTGGGCGCGGCCGGGGCGCTGGTCACGACGACAGGGCTATTGCGCGATTTCATCGTCAACCGCTGCCGGCCGTTCATTTTTTCTACCGCGCCGTCGCCGTTGATGGCGGTGGCCGTGCAGGAGGCGCTGTCCATCCTGCGCGACGAGCCGGAGCATCAGCAACGGCTGAAAGGTTTGATCGACTTCGCGCACCGCGAGATCGGCGCGCGCCAGGGTTGGCAGCTCTCCGGTTCGCAGATCATGCCTTTTATTGTCGGCGACAATGCGCGGGCGATGGGGTTGGCGGCGGCGCTACAGGCGCGCGGTTTCGACATCAGGGGAATACGACCGCCGACGGTCCCGTCAGGCACCGCCCGCTTGCGCATTTCCCTGACCAACAATGTGGATCAGCACGACGTGCGCGCCATGCTCGATGCCCTGGCGAAAGAAACCGGCGAGGGGCGATGAGCTTGCGGATCGTGGTGACCGGCACCGACACCGAGATCGGCAAGACCGTGTTTGCCGCCGGCCTCGCCGATCTTCTCGGCGCGAACTACTGGAAGCCGATCCAATCCGGCCTCGACGGCGAGACCGACTCTGAGATCGTCGCGCGATTGGGTGGCTTGTCCAGCGACCGGATTTGGCCAGAGCGCTATCGCCTGAACACGCCCGTCTCGCCGCATCAGTCGGCCGCGATCGACGGCGTCCACATCGATGCGAAGGAACTCGTGGTGCCTGATACGAGCGGTCGGCCGCTCGTGATCGAAGGCGCGGGGGGCCTGATGGTGCCGCTGGATCCATCCACACTTTATATCGACGTGTTCGCGCGATGGCGGATTCCAGTTGTGCTGTGCGCCCGTACATTACTCGGCACCATCAACCATTCGCTGCTTTCAATTGAAGCCCTGCGTCGGCGCGATATTGATGTGCTGGGCATCGCCTTTATCGGTGACAGCCATCTGGAAAGCGAACGCGCGATTTGCGAGATCGGCGGTATCAAAAGGCTCGGACGGCTGCCCCGGCTTTCGCCGTTGAACAGGAGTACGTTGCGCGAAGCGTTCGCCGCGGCGTTCAAGCCCAGCGATTTGGTCCGTGATGCCTAAGAAAACGTCGCCGAAGAAAACGTCGCCGATCTGGCATCCGTTCACGCAGCACGCGCTTCAGCCTGACATGGTCAAGATCGAACGCGGCGAGGGCGCCTACCTGTTTGCCGCCGACGGCCGCCGCATCATCGATGCGATCTCTTCCTGGTGGGTGGTCACCCACGGCCATTGCCATCCACCGATCGTGCGCGCGATTCAGGAGCAGGCGGAACAACTCAACCAGATCATCTTCGCCGGCCATACCCATGAGCCGGCGGAGCAGGTTGCGGCCGCGATGCTGGAGTTGGCGCCGCGCGGCCTCGACTACGTGTTCTTCTCTGATAGCGGCTCGACCAGCGTGGAAGTGGCGCTGAAGATGGCGCTCGGCTACTGGCACAATATCGGCGAAGCCCGTTCGCGGATCGTGGTGATGCAGCACTCCTATCATGGCGATACCATCGGGGCGATGTCGGTCGGCGCCCGCGGTGTGTTCAATGCCGCCTATAGCCCGCTGCTGTTCGACGTCACGGTCGTGTCGTTTCCTCACTTGGGACAGGAGCAGGCGACGCTGGATGCGCTGGAGACTGCCTGCCGCGAAAAGCCCGCCGCATTCATTGTCGAGCCGTTGATATTCGGCGCCGGCGGGATGCTGATGTATCCGGCGTGGGTGCTCAAGGAGATGAAGCGGATTTGCGAGGCGTCGGGCGTCTGGTTCATCGCGGATGAGGTCATGACCGGATGGGGCCGCACCGGCACTCTGTTTGCCTGCGAGCAGGCGGACGTGGCGCCGGATATCGCCTGTTACTCGAAGGGGCTCACCGGCGGCGCGTTGCCGCTCGCGGTGACGCTCTGTAGGCCTGAGATTTTTGACGCGCATTTCTCGCACGACCGGAGCCGCACGTTCTTTCATTCGAGTTCCTATACGGCCAATCCGATTGCCTGTGCGGCGGCCAAGGCCAACCTCGATCTATGGGTCGATCCGGCTGTCCTGGAACGCGTCGCGGCGGTTGCTGCGATGCAGGAAAAAGCGCTCACGCCACTTCGGGCCGACGGGCGATTCAAGAATGTCCGCCAGACCGGTACGATCACGGCGCTTGAACTCGAGGTGCGCGACAGCGGCTACCTCGCGGGGATTGGGCCGAAACTTCTCGATTTCTTCGCAAGTAAGAACTTGCTGCTGCGCCCGCTCGGTAACACCATCTACGTGATGCCGCCTTATTGCGTCACCCAGACCAATATCGACGAGATTTATGCGGCGATTGCCGAAGCCGCTTACCTCTAATGGGCTGCGAATGTTAGAATCGGACCCCTGGCGGTCAGCGTGGAGAAGCATTTGCAACAACAATCGGAAAGTCCAGCGATTGCAGGAGACGACGAGCATCGTCTCTACCGGAAGGTCATCTATCGGATTATCCCTTTTATCTTCGTCTGCTACGTCCTGAACTATATCGACCGCGTCAATGTCAGTTTCGCCAAACTGCAATTCCAGGGCGATCTGCATCTGAGCGACGCCAGCTATGGGCTCGGCGTCGGCCTGTTCTATGTCGGCTATATCCTGTTCGAGGTGCCGAGCAATCTGGTTTTGCAGAAGATCGGCGCGCGCAAAACCATCACGAGGATCATGTGCCTGTGGGGCCTGACCTCGATGGCGATGGCTTTCGTATCGAGCCCGCACCAGTTTTATCTTGCCCGCATCCTGCTTGGCGCGGCTGAAGCCGGCTTTTTTCCCGGTATCATTCTTTATCTCACGCTCTGGTTCCCTGACCGCATGCGCGGGCGGATCATGTCGTTTTTCATTCT
>Ga0210385_10002980_pt1 | contig 10160 bp, 9 predicted proteins | sample IncBWH26OmetaG_FD_160107 | JGI IMG/M metagenome (GOLD analysis project Ga0210385, IMG submission 160107) | Forest soil microbial communities from Barre Woods Harvard Forest LTER site, Petersham, Massachusetts, United States - Inc-BW-H-26-O ...
TCCAAACCGAGCAGCTGCCAAATCGGCCGGCCGACGTCTTTGCCCATCCAGTCGTAGAGCGCAATGTCGAGTCCGCAACGCGCTGCTTCGGGAACACCATCGAGCAACGCTTCGATGCGATACGGATCGTTAGATGCGGGTTCGTAGTCGCGGAAAAACGCCATGACGTCATCGACCGACGAATCGTAGCGCGCGATCGGCGCAGCCTCACCATAGCCCGTGATGCCGCCCGATTCGACTTCGACGAGTACCGTCGAGGAATCGGTCATGACGCCGCGCGTAATGCGGAAGGGGCGTATCATTGGGAGGTTCAGTACCGACGTCTTGATTTGCATGCCGCCCCTAGTCCGGGGCGTCGTCGCCAAAATCCTGTCTTTGCGAGCGATATATTGTCGCTAGCGCTCGCGGCCGCGAGCCACTTGCAGCGCCTTCGCCGGAAAGACCAACTGCGAGAGGAGAAGGCCGGCGACCAGCTGCACCGCCGCGAACGTCGCGTTGCTTGCGAAGGTAAACGCGCTCGAAATGTTGTGTTGAAATGCGAAGAGTACGCTTTCATAGCTCAAGCTTCCGGGAACGAGCACGAGCAGCGCCGGCACCAGCATTAAGGCTTGCGGGAGGCGCAACACGCGCGCACCGGCGTTGGCGACGAGCCCGCACAGGAACGCCGAAATAAACGCCGAGATCGAGTGCACCTGTGTTCCGCCGAGCAAATGCGAGGTGAGCAACGCAACGAAGCACGCGGCAAAAACCCAGACGAAATCGCGCGCACGCGAATCGAGGTCGATCGAAATGCCGACCGCCATGAGAAGTGCGGCGAGGATCCAGAGATGACTCGGGACGGCGTGGGGCGTGACGTCGCCGGTGCGCAGCAACGCGGGCCCGATGACTGCAAAGCCAAGAAACGCGCCGCACCCGAGCTCCAATAGCACGGAGAGCACGCGCCCTAAACGCGCCATGCCGGCGACCAAATCGCCGTTGGCCAGTTCGTGCAGCGCGAGCGTGAGCGAATAGCCCGGAAGCAACACGACCACGCCGGCGACGATCGAGATAAAGATATTGGTGGGCCCGAAGATGTGCGAGAACGCGGCGACGATCAATGTTGCCGCGAACGCGGCGATCGCCTCGAACAGTCGCGCCACGATCGGCACGCGCTCGGCCACCGCGGAAACGATGCCGGTGAAGAAGCCGATGCATCCTGCGACCGTGAGTTCGCGCGCGCCACCGCCGAGCAAGATCGCGACGCCGACAGCCAGCAGCGTCAGGGCGGGAATCTCCCAGGCAGCATTGCGTCCCGGCCAGCGGCGATCGACGTCATTTACCGCGACGCTCGCTTCGCGATAATCGATTCTTCCCGCGCGCAGATCGTCGTAGATCGTGTTGAGCACGGCAAGCCGGCGCAGGTTCACGCGTCCTGGCGGGAGCCGCAGCATGACAAGCTTCTGATTCCAGTTTGGGCCGACCGCAATTGTGATCTGCGTTGGCAGCGCAAAGACTTGCATAGTTAGCCCGATCGTCGATGCGATGTCGGTCAAGGTCTCTTCGAGCGCGTCGGTTGCGACGCCGGCACGGTGAAGCTCGCGGGCCATCGTCGCCACGAAGACGGCCTTGGGATCATCGGCGATCGCCGAAATTGCGGCGGATTGCTGCGGCTCGTTCATACAATCAAAGAAAAAGCGCTCCGTTCATACGGAGCGCTTCAACGTGTTCGCGCGACGACGCGTTACTTCTTCGCGGCTGCCTTGCGCGTGGCGGTTTTGGCAGCGGCGGCCTTGGCCGTCGATTTTGCCGACCGCGCCTTCACGGGCGCGACAGCGGCTTTCGCCAGCGCTTTGGCCAGGCGCGACTTCTTGCGCGCGGCCTTGTTCTTGTGGATCGCGCCGGTCTTGGCTGCCTTGTCGAATTGGCTCTCGACCGTCTTCGCGAACTCCGGATCCCGCTCGGTCAACGCCTTCTTGAAAATCGTCTTCAAGCGCGTCTTACGATCCTTATTTTGGACCGTGCGCTTTTCGCTTTGGCGGACCCACTTTTCGGCGGCCTTGATGTTCGGCAAAAGAAAACTCCTAGTCGTGTTCGATGGGGCAACGGCTCGCAGTATACCAGAGGGCTAGGGGGCGCGCAAGGCTAGGACGGCTGCGCCAGACTTTTGTAGCTCGCGTAGCGGCTGGGGGCGATCCGTCCCTCGGCGAGGGCGCCAAGGACGCCGCAGCCGGGTTCGACCAGATGCGTGCAGTCGGTGAAGCGGCACGTGGTTGCCGGTTCGCGCATTTCCCGGAAGCCCAGCACTAGCTCGGCTGGGGTTATCGGGCCGAGCCCAAACTCGTTAACGCCCGGACTATCTATAAGGAAGCCGCTGGGCAGGCGGTAGAGCCGGGCGGCGGTGGTCGTCTGGCGGCCCATCCCGTGGCGGGAGACTTCGCCGATGTGCGCTTGGCCCCCGAGCGCCCGAAAGATCGAGCTTTTCCCGACGCCGGAGTTCCCGCACAGCAGCGCATGCCGTCCCGCGAGCGCCGCCGGAAGCGCCTCGACGTTCTCCCCGGCCTTCGGATTGAGCACCAGCGTGCGATAGTTCAGGCCGGTATAGAGCGCGGCAAGCTCGCGGGTAACCTCCGGGTCGCTCAAGTCGGGTTTTGTCAGTACTACGAATGCATCGATCGATTCGAGTTCGGCGAACGCTAGGAGTTGGTCGAGCGTAATGAGCCGCGGCGCCGGATCGGCTAGTGCGGTGACCGTGACCATCGTGTCGACGTTGGCGGCGATCGTTTTAGCGCGGCCGTCGAGGCTGCGTCGCTCGAGATGAAATGACCGTGGCTCGATCCGCTCGACGACGACTTTCTCATCCTCGAGCATCCGCACGTAGACCACGTCACCCGGCACCGGCATGAAACGTTTGCCGGTCTGCCGCCGTAGTTGGGCGAGACGCGGCTGCGTTTCGTCGTCGAGACAGACCCACGCCGCATTTTTCCCAGTTGAGACAACTAAAGCGCGGCGTGGGCCAGGCATCACAATGATTGCACGCCTATCGCGCCTAACCAGATGGGAAACACCGTGCCCACAATGTCGACCATGTCCACGTTCAGCCTATGTTTCCAGCCCGAAGCCGACGATGCTCTGCTCGCCGAGGCGGACGCTATTGTGCGGCGCGCTGGTGCGCGCGTCGCGTGGCAGAACAGTTCGGCATGCAAGCGCACGTATGGCTTGGTCGAAGGTGGCGACGCCGCGTGTGCAGCCGCACTGCGCGAAGCAACGCGGGCGGCGGTCCTGGATCGGCCGGTCATCGCCCTTGCAATTTTCCCTAGCGTAGCCGAAGCCTTGCCACGGATCCTCGATGCGCTCGGTGGTCCGGGCAGACCGGCCGGTGTGTTGACGTGCGAGTCGGCCCAAGGCGCCGCGATCGTCGAGTGGGATCTTGACGTGACGGCCTACGATGTCGTGCTGCGTCTGGTCGACATCGAACTCGATCGTTTTCGCGCGCGACGCGTCAGCGCGCTGCTTTCGCCGTTGCCGCTGGCATGGTGGGCGCGCATCGCCGCGGCCGGCCTGCATTCGCCCGACATCACGGTACAACGCGTGCTCGAAGAGCAACTCGAGGTGCACGGTGTCCTGGATTAACACGATCTTCGGCTACATCGGCATCACCGACGTCATCGATATCCTCGCGACGAGCGTTTTGGTTTACTACGTGCTGCTCCTCATTCGCGGCACACGGGCCGTGCAAATCATCACGGGTGTCCTGGTGCTCGCGGGGCTGCTCGGCCTCGCGAACCTGCTGCATCTGTATCTGCTCGGGGCGATCTTGCAGGTGCTGGTGTACGGCGCCGGCTTCGCGTTGCTGATCGTGTTCCAGCCTGAACTGCGGCGCGCGCTCGAACAGATCGGTCGCGGCGGCTTATTGCATATCGGTGAAGAGACCGCCGATTGGATGCGACCCGAGGACAAGTCGATTTCGACGATTGCGCACGCCGCGTTTCTGCTCTCGCGCAATAAACTTGGTGGCCTGATCGTGATCGAGCAGCAGAGCGGGCTCAAGGAATTTGCCGAGAGCGGCACCCCGCTCCACGCCGAGCTCTCGGAGGAGCTTTTGCTGGCAATCTTCATGCCGCGCTCACCGCTGCATGACGGCGCGGCGATCGTGCGCGAGAATACGATTTTAGCTGCCGGCTGCTTCTTGCCGCTCGCCGAGCAGCGACTGGCTGAGCGTCGCGTCGGGACGCGGCACCGTGCCGCGCTCGGTTTGAGCGAACAAACCGACGCCGTCGTGATCGTCATCTCGGAGGAGAGCGGTGCAATTTCGATCGCGCGCGAGGGCAAGCTCTCGCGCCCGCTGGAGGAAGAAGCGCGTCTGGTCAAGGTGTTACTTGCGGTGACGCGTCCGCCGCGCGACCGGCGCAGCTTTGCCCGCAACGACGTCGTCTCGCAGATCCGTGCGCGTCTGGCGCCGCAGAAGAACAAGGAAAGCCTCCGTGCAGATCATCCGAAAGAACTTCGGACTTAAAGTTCTCTCGCTTGCGCTCGCCATCGTTGGCTGGGCGTATTTCCGTTATGCCGCAAACCCGGTGCTTGCCGCCCGGTTCGATCAGCAATTCTCCGTGCCGATCGTGACGGCGAATCTGCCGGTTGGCTACATCGCGCACTTTGCCGACAAAGAGGCCGTCGTGACGGTGACCAGCCGGCGCGGCGAGCCGGCGGTGAAGCCTGATGAGATCAAAGCGGTGCTCGATCTGTACGGGAAAACGGCGGGTGTCTACAACCTGCCGGTGGAGCTCGTCGCGCCTAACGTCATCGTGCAAAGTTTGAGCCCCGCATCGGTGAGTCTGACGATCGAAAAGATCGATCGTCGCGGCTTTCCGCTGGCTTTTCACTATCTGAGCCCGCAGCAAACCAGCGTCGTCGTGGAGAACGCGCAGCTCATGCCCGCCCAAGTTTCGGTTCAAGGACCGCAAGATGCGCTCTCGCAGGTAACCGCGATCCGCGTCGACGTCACCGTACCGCAGTCACCGGCGTCGATCGACGAGATGGTGCGGCCGGTGCCGGTCGACGCAAACGGTGCCGAGGTCAGCGAGTTGGAAGTTTCACCCGACCTTATTCGCGTGCGCGTCGATTTCGTTCAAGGCACGAGCAGCAAGAAGCCGTGAGGGCACACTTCGGAACCGACGGCGTGCGCGGCGTCGCCAACGACGACCTCACGCCGGAACTGGCCTTTGCCATCGGGCGCGCAGGTGCAACCGCGCTTGCACACGAGAGCGAGCGGCATCGTCCGGTGATCGTCGGCCGTGACACGCGCCTTTCGGGGACGATGCTCGAGGCAGCGATCGTTGCGGGCATCACATCGGTCGGTCGCGACGTTCTGCAAGTCGGCATCATACCGACGCCGGCGGTCGCGCGCATCACCGTCGCGGAAGACGCAGCGGCAGGCGTGATGATCAGCGCCTCGCACAATCCAATCGCCGACAACGGCATCAAGTTTTTCGGCCCCGACGGATTCAAGCTTTCCGACGATCTCGAGCACGAGATCGAAGGCTTGATGGAACGCGAGGATCTCCCGCGTCCAACCGGCGTCGACGTCGGCGTCGCGCGCATCGCGGCGAATCTTGGAAAGCATTACTACGACGAGCTCTACGGCACCGGCGCGGATCTGCGCGGCTTGCGTGTGGTGGTCGACGGCGCGTTCGGTGCCGCTTATGCGGTTGCGCCCTACGCGCTACGCAAACTGGGCGCCGACGTCATCGAGATCAATTGCGAGAATGACGGTGCTCGTATCAACGTCCAGTGCGGCGCGACGCACCTCGGATCGCTGCAATCTGCCGTTGAGCGCGCGACGTCTGATAGCGAGGGTCCCGTCATCGGTGTGGCCTTCGACGGCGACGCCGACCGGGCGCTCTTCGTAGATGAAACCGGGACGATCCTCTCGGGCGATCACGTGATGTTTGCCATCGGGTGTGCGCTGCACGCGCGCGGCGTGCTTGCGCACGACACGATCGTCGGGACGGTGATGAGCAACATCGGCTTTGAGCGCGCGCTCGGGCGCGCCGGAATCACGCTCGTGCGCACGGCGGTTGGCGATCGCTATGTACTCGAGCGCATGCAATCCGGCGGCTTCGTGCTGGGTGGCGAGCAGTCGGGACATATCATCGACCTCCGTCGCAATACAACCGGCGACGGCGTCATGACCGCGGTGACGCTCTTCGGCCTGATGCGCGAGCAGGGCACGACACTGCACGAGCTCGTGCGCGACGTCGTGGTCGCGCCACAGATACTCGTCAACGTGCGTACACCGCACAAGAACGTATTGGACGTCGAGACGGTGCGCGAGGCGATCGCCGTGGCGGAGTTAGAGCTTGCGGGCTCGGGCCGGTTGCTGATTCGCCCCTCGGGAACCGAGCCGCTGATCCGGGTCATGGCCGAGGGGGACGACCGCGAGGCCATCGAGCGCATCACCGGCGACTTGGCTCGGAAGATCGAGCAAGCTGCCGCCTTTTTGTAAAGGCTGAGAAAAGGGGCAGCAGGAGACGTTTGGCCCACGGTAAACCAAAGGGCCCATAAACCCCACGGAGATATCCGTGGGCCCTAGCCTTGCACAAGTAACACTGAATCCGGCCTGGCAGCTGGAGCGGGGGACTTTCCCGGGATTAGGGGTGAATGAGCCGGTCGGCTCTAGGGCGATCTTTCCCGTCCGAACCCGTCAACTAACCTCGCAAGTGTGGTGAAAGAGGAGCGTTTCTTGCGTCAAGCGTTAGCTGCCGGGGCTTTTGCCCTGTTGCTGGCCGGATCGTTCGCAAATGCGAGTGCCGCTACGACGAGCGCTCGTGAAAAATTGACCCCGACGGCCTCGAGCGAATCGGTTGTCAGCCCGGACGTCGCTGAATGGACGTCCCACCTTATCGTTACCACCAAAGCGGAGCGCGGAAACCAAAACGCGGAATTTCGTTCGTTTGCCGGCGGCGTGCTCGCACGTACGTCTAAGCTCGCGACGCAGCTCACGCGCAGTGCCATGAAGTTCTTGGGGGTTCCCTACGTCTTCGGCGGCACCAGTTCCAACGGCTTCGACTGCTCGGGCTACGTGCAGCACGTCTTTGCTATGCTCGGCATCAATTTGCCGCGCACGGCGGATGCGCAGTACGATGCGGGCCATCGGGTTGTCGGCGGCATGAAACCCGGCGATTTGGTGTTTTTCCAGACCTACGCCGCGGGTGCGTCGCACGTCGGCATCTATCTCGGCAATGGCAAGTTCGTGCATGCGAGCTCGAGCCACGGCGTGATGGTGTCGAGCCTGTCCGATTCCTATTGGGCAGCGCGCTTCATCGGAGCCAAGCGGTTCATCGCGGCCAAGCATCTGGTCGCCAAACGGTAAATTAGCACCCCGCCGGAACGCGTTGTCGCCGAGTCGCGCAACGCATCGCTCGCGTACCTTTTCTGGCCGGCGGCGCTCATCGAGCAGCTAACGCCGCGCTCTGAGGCATCGAGCTGGTTCCGTTTTCACATGCGGCAAGCCCTCGGCTTCGGCATGCTGTCGAGCGTCGTGGGGCTTGCCGCTTTACTATGGCCGCTGGTGCTCAGCACGCTAGTCGGCAACGTGGTGGCGACCCTCTGGATCTACGGGCTCGCCATGCTGATCGACCTTGCGCTCTTGGTGCTATGGATCGTCCTCGCGCTGCGCTATAGTCAGCGAGCGGGCCGCGGCGAGCTCTTTGACGTGCCCTGGGTCGCGCGCCTGACAGGGACCTCAGTCCGGAAGTAGTATTGAGGGCGTCGGCTCCACATTGGGGCCGCGATGATGGGGTGTCGCCAAGCGGTAAGGCAGCGGGCTTTGAATCCGCCATTCGTTGGTTCGAATCCAGCCACCCCAGAAGACTTTTCCGTTGGCGAGGTGCTTACGTACATTCGTCCCGCTGCCGTCCTTTGCGCGCTGTTCCTCGTACTCGCAGCGTGCTCTGCCTCGCGCGGACTCGTGCCCGCGCCCACGGCCTCTCCGAGGCCGACGCCGGGCACCGTGACGCTCTCGCAGACGAGCCTGACCTTCACGGCTGCCGGTGCGGCGAACGCGCAATCGACCACGGCAAGCCAAACGAACTACATCGGCACTTTCACCGCGTCGACCACGACCTGCAGCGGGATCGCGACGATCGCGAGTACGGGAAGTGCGGCGTTTTCGGTGACGCCGGTTGCAGCGGGAACGTGCAGCTTCACGATCACGGGCGGTAACAATATGACCGCGACGCTCAATGTTGTCGTGACGACGACCACGGTCGGAGGGTCATGATGAAGAGAATCGCGTTCGCTCTTGCCGTGGCGCTCATCACCGGGTGTGCGGGTGGCGGAACGACACCAAACGCCGGCGTGCAACAAGCCGCGCCGCAATCGTCGCCGCCGGTGCAGAAGGCGCCGCAGACGGTGAGCGTCGCGTTTTCGATTTCAATACCGACACCCTCGCCGTCAAGTGCGCATCGTCCCGCGTATGTGTCGTCGTCGACAAAATCCGCATCGATTGCAGTCGGCTCCGCGACGCCTCTCGTAGTGAATTGCACGGCGGCATGCAGCGGTACAATCAATGCACCCGTCGGCAGCGACACGTTTACCGTGAAGCTCTACGACGCGACCAACGGCTCCGGCAACCTGCTTTCCACCGGATCGCTCACACAAACGATCGTTGCCGGACAAGCGAATAGCGTAAACGTGACGTTTAACGGCGTGGTTTCCTCGTTGGGAATTTCGGTTCCAACGGTGACGCCCGGCACGGCCGGCTCGGTCGTGGTGAGCGTCAACGCGCTCGATGCAGACGGCAACACGATCATTGGCCCGGGCAGCTACGTCGATGCGAACGGCAATCCGGTGACGATCGCGCTTGCGAATTCCGATACGTCCGGGAACTCGAGCCTGTCGCAAACGACGCTGACCGCGCCGGCGGCAAGTCCCGTAATGCTGAACTACACTGCGGCGTTTGATGCAAACCCGACGATCAGCGCATCGGCGACCGGGTTCACGAGCGCGAACGCAACCGTACATTTTCCCGCACCGACATTCACCGCAATGAGCGCGTGGTCCGGCCACGTAACGACGACCGTCGCGGAGACGCTTACCGGAACGAATTTCGTTGCGGGTAGCACGACGATTACGCCGCCCGCGAACATCACGATCACGAGTGTTAGCGTCACGAACAGTACGACACTGATGGCGAACTTTGTTGTGGGCGCTGCAGCATTCGGCGCGCAGAACTTCAGTATCACAACGAGCAACGGAACGAGCGGCCTGCAGCCGTTCTCGGTCGCGACGGGACCGACATATACCGTAACGCTTTCGACCGATAACAACGCCGGGACGCCGCCCGGCACCGGCGGGGGTAATGCCGGAGATCTGCGCAACGCCATTGCGAACGCCGATTCGAACCCGGGTGCGCGCATCGTGTTCAGTGGCTGCACGCCGAGTGCGCCGTGCACGATTGCCTTAAACGGACCGTTGCTCCCGATACAAAGCAATATGATTATTGACGGGGGCGCCTACGGCAGCGTCATCATCGACGGGCAGAACTTGTATCGCGCGTTCTGGGCTGAGAGCGCCGCGATCGTCCTCGAGAATTTGGAGATCGAAAACGCTGCCGCAATCGCGGGCGCCGGAGCGAATACCGTCGCCGCCGGAGGAAGCGGCGGTGGTGCGGGACTAGGCGGCGGCCTTTTCGTCGATTCCGCAAGCGCCAATGTCAACCTCATCAACGACTATTTCTCCCGCAATAGCGCTATCGGCGGGAATGGCGGCGCGGCCGCTGGCGGCGGCGGCGACGCTGGGGGGAGCGGCGGGGGCGGATTGAGCGGAGCCGGCGGGTATGGCACCGATGGCGGCGGCGGCGGTGGTGGCGTACTAAGCGCGGGTAGCAACACCGTCCAACCTGGCGGCAATGGCGGGGTGGGTTTCAATAATTGCAGCGGCGGCGGCACGGGCGGCGCCTTCACAAGTGGCGCAGCAGGTGGCAGCGGCTTTAACGGAGGGTCGAGCGGATGCGCTGGAGGTGGCGGCGGTTCAGGTGACGATGGAACGGCCGGCAGTGGCTTTAACGGCGGCATCGGCGGAAGCGGAGCTCTCGGTGCGGGGGGCGGCGGCGGCGGCGCAGGCGGCTCCTCGAGCTCTACCAACAGCGGAAACGGCGGTAACGCAGGCACCGGCGGCCCCGG